>Ga0157375_10002193_pt1 | contig 16881 bp, 14 predicted proteins | sample M35metaG_FD_115311 | JGI IMG/M metagenome (GOLD analysis project Ga0157375, IMG submission 115311) | Miscanthus rhizosphere microbial communities from Kellogg Biological Station, Michigan, USA - M3-5 metaG | ecosystem: Host-associated > Plants > Roots > Rhizosphere > Soil | place: USA: Michigan...
CGCGGCGGCCGGCCTCCGGGAGGTCATCGAATTTGGTGGCGCTGCGCAGCTCGTTGGCGACTTCGCCGGTTTTTTGCGCGAGGGCGGCGTAGGTGGCAGGGGTGAGGGTGCCGCTGCTTTTGAGGTATTTCGAGAGGGTCTTCGTAGCTTCCTCGCGGGAAGGCTCGGCGGCGCCGGCGGCCTGTTTGGCGAAGAGCGCGGAGAGATCGGCCGCGGCGGAGGCGACGGTGTGCACCGTAGCGGGCGGGGCATCCATCTTGAGGGCATACATGCCGGGCAGGATGCCGACGAGAATAAGGACGATGAGGCCCATGCCCTTCTGGCCGTCGTTGGACCCGTGGGCGTAGCTGACGCCGGTGCAGGTGAAGAGCAGGATGCCGCGGATCCACCACGGCGGGGCCTTTTTGCCCTCGGGGGCCTTGAACAGAGAGGGGTTTTTGATGAGGGCCTTGGCGAGCAGCAGGATAACCGCGGCGCAGACGAAGCCGACGACGGGCGAAACGAGCAGGGCCAGGCCGACGTCCTTGGCTTTCGTCCAATTCACGCCCGCGCCAATGGCGCCCATGCCGCCTTGCATGAGGGAATTCGCCAGGCCGACGCCCATGATGGAGCCGATGAGCGAGTGGGAGCTGGAGGCGGGCAGGCCCAGGAACCATGTGCCGAGATTCCAGATGATGGCGGCGAGCAGGAGAGCGAAAACCATCGCGAAGCCGGCGGAGCTGCCGATGTTGATGACGAGCTCGACGGGGAGCAGAGCAACGATGCCGAAGGCGACGGCGCCGGAAGAGGTGAGCACGCCGATGAGATTCCAAAGGCCGGACCAGACGACGGCCGGCGTGGCCGGAAGGGTATTCGTGTAGATGACGGTGGCGACGGCGTTGGCCGTGTCGTGAAAACCGTTCACAAACTCGAAGGCAAGGGCGAGTCCGATGGCGAGAACGAGGAAGACGAACGTCATCGTGGTCGGCGAGGTGTAGGGCGCGGCGGCGGCAAGGAGGATTTCCATAGCGGTGCGGGTTACGCAGGGAACTAGCCCGCGCCCGTCTGATTGCGAGGATACCAATGTCACGGAAACGTCACAATCCCCGGGGCTCGTTCGACGGGGCGGCGCGCATTTCGCTCTTCATCCGCACCGGGCCATCCGACATTCTGGAGGTTCATGGACGGCAAACACGAGAAGCAGGTCAACAAGAAGGCGTTTCAGATCAACATGGACGGCCGCATCTACGGCACGTTCGCGGAGATCGGGGCCGGGCAGGAGGTGGCGCGGCGGTTCTTCCACGTCGGCGGGGCCTCGGGCACCATCGCGAAGACGATCTCGGCCTACGACATGACGTTCAGCGACGCGATCTACGGCGCGGCCGGACGCTACGTCAGCCGCAAGCGGCTCGGCACGATGCTCGACCATGAGTTCGACCTGCTCGTCGAACGGCTCGACGCCAAGATTGGCGGAGAGCGACGGTTCTTTGCGTTTGCGGACACGGTGGCGGCGCGCAGCTTCCGCCGGCACGACGAGTCGCACGGCTGGCTCGGCATCCGCTTCCAGCTCACGCCGCGCGGGCCGATGCACGAGATCATCATGCACGTCCGCATGCTGGATGAAGAAAATCTCGCCCAGCAGGAGGCGCTGGGCATCATCGGCGTTAACCTAATCTACGGCGCCTTTCACCTGACCAACCGGCCGGACGCCTTCATCGGCTCGCTGCTCGACGACCTCACGGCCGAGCGCATCGAGGTGGACATGATCCGCTTCTCGGGCCCGAGTTTCGCGCAGGTGGATAATCGCATCCTCGCGCTCCAGCTCGTCACGCAGGGCCTCACGAAGGCGGCGCTCTTCCGCGCCGACGGCGAAGTGGTGAACGCGGCGGACGCGTTCTACAAGCAGCCGCTGCTGGTCGAGCGCGGCAGCTTCCGCCCCGTCACCCTCGTGACGAACGACATGCTCGACTGCGCGCGGCAAATGTTCCTCGCCGAGGAGGCGCTGGGCGATGGCAAGCCCGAGGTGCTGATGGAAATCACGATGCAGAATCTCCTGCGTGGCGGGGAACTGGACCTCCTCGATTTCCTCGATCGCGTGGACATGCTCGCCGCCCTCGGTCGCACCGTCCTCATCTCGAACTACGGCGAATACCACCGCCTCATCAATTACCTCACGCGCTACACCGACCGCATGATCGGCCTGCCGCTCGGCCTCCCGAGCCTGCAGGAAATCTTCGAGGAAAAATACTACCAGGGCCTCGAGGGCGGGATCCTCGAAGGGCTCGGCCGGCTCTTCAAAACGGGCGTGAAGCTCTACGTCTATCCCTTCCTCAAGCCCGACGGCACGCTCGTGAGCGCCGCCGATTACGAGGTCGCGCCCAATATCCGGCACCTCTACCGCCACCTGCTTGACAACCAGTTCATCCGCCCGATGGAAAAATTCCACCGCGAATATCTCGGCATCACCTCCGCCCAGGTGCTGGCGAAGATCGGCGCGAAGGACGCGAGCTGGGAATCGATGGTGCCGGCCGAGGTGGCGCAAATCATCCGCGAGCGCAAGCTGTTTGGCTACAGTTCCTAGTTGAGAGATGCTAGTTGAGAGTTCGTCACCGGCGCTCCGCTCCGCCCTCCGACTCTCAACTAAAGACTCTCAACTATAAACTCCTCCCCGCTCATCATCGCCCACCGCGGCGCTTCGCACGATGCGCCCGAGAATACTCTCGCCGCCTTCCGCCTGGCATGGGAACAGGGCGCGGACGCCATCGAGACGGATCTCCGCCTCACCACCGACGGCGAGATCGTGGCCTTTCACGACGAGGACGGCCGCCGCATCTTCGGCGACGCCCGCCGGATTCGCGACATTCCTCGCGCCGAAATTCCCGCCCCCACCCTCGCCGAGGTGCTGGCCGAAACGCCGGAGGATCGCCACATCGTCCTCGAGCTCAAGGAAGCCCTCGTCCCGCCGCTGGGCGCCTTTCCTCCTTCCCACGTCACGCTCATCGCATTCGATCCGGCGATCATCGCCGCCGCCAAGCGCGCCCTGCCCGCCGCCCGCGCGCTCTGGCTCTTTGGCGACTACGCCTCCGTCTGGCGCAATCGCGGCCAATGGCTCGCGGAGCGCGTGCGCGAGCTCGGCGTGGACGGCGTTGACCTTCGGTTTGCGCGGCACCTCCACGCCCGGCTGCTTGCCCCGCTCCGCGAGGATCGGCGCGTCGTCTTCACCTACACGGTGAACTCTGCCCGCCAAGTCCGCCGATGCGCGGGACTCGGGCTCGACGGCCTCACGACCGACCGACCAGCCGACGCCCGCCGTTGGCTGGAGCGGACGCCCCCCGGCATTTCGGCTTGAAAGCCGCCGCAATCGCGAGAGTTTAGCCGCGTGAACCGCTCTCTCTTTCTCGCGCTGCTGCTCGTTGTCTTCGCCGCCCCCGCGCTCCGCGCGCAGGCCGATCGCGAATACATCGTCCTCACTGGCGGCCCTTCGCTCATCGAATGGGAAAAATACAAGGCCACGCCGCACGACAATTTTTGGGGCAACTTCGTGCGCGCCTCGCGCGTGCGCATCGAGCAGCTCCGCCAGCAATACGGCCCGACCGCCCGCATCACCTGGCTCGTTTACAAACCCGGCTACGTCCGCCGCGCCGAGCACATGAAGGATCACGACCAGACCGACGTGATCGGCAATATTCAATCCGTCCGCGATAAATACGGGGTCAATCTCGTCTGGATCGGTGGCGGCGGCGACGTCATCAACTACCTCAACGGCGGCCTGCCTCGCGATCAAATCAAGATCGCGGACTTCGAATATTTCGGCCACTCGAACAGCCGCTGTTTCATGTTCGACTACAGCAACGAGATCGACAGCGGCTCGAAGGCCTGGCTCCATCAGGACGACCTCAAACAAATCCACCGCGGTCTCTTCACCCGCGACGCTTTCGTGAAAAGCTGGGGCTGCCACACCGGCGAGGACATGAGCGCCTACTGGAAGCGCGCCACGGGCAAAAAGATGATCGGTGCGATTGGGAAGACCGACTACTCCGTGCTCATCGTCCCGGGCGTGCTCCCGCGCGTGAACGGCCGCTGGGGCGGCTAGCCCGTCAGGCGTTTGGCGCCACGTCCGAGGGCGGGCCTTCACTTTGACGCACCGCCGTCGCGGCCTCCGCGCCGGGCGCATCCTCGTCCGTCTCGGTTTCCGCGTCGTTGATCGCGTCGAGCAGCACGCGGATCATTCCGAAATCGCGCTTGTGCGGCGTCAGCACCAGCCGCGGCAGCGCTGCGAGCTTCGTCTCGTCGCGTTCCTCGGGTAGCGCCGTGGTTTGCACGATGACGTCGGCGGCGATCAGCGCGTCGAAGCGCGCGTTCAACGTCGCGACGGCCGTCTCCGTGAGGCGGCGATTCAGGCGGATGACCATGCGCTCGCGCACCCAGCGGTAGGAGTGGAAAACACGGTAGAATTTCAGCACTTCCGCGACCGCGTCCTCGGCGCTGTGCACGACCTTGAAGAGGTTGAAATCCGTCTCGGAGACGAGATGCGCGCCGAGCAGATCGTTCACGATGAAGCGCCGCCACGTCTCCCAGTAGTGGCCGTTCGGCTTGTCGAGCAGGATCACGGGCACGATCTGCGACTTGCCCGTCTGCATGAGCGTGAGCGCCTCGAAGCCCTCGTCCTGCGTGCCGAAGCCGCCGGGACAGAGCACGAAGGCGTGCGTCTCCTTCATGAAGTTCAGCTTCCGCGTGAAGAAGTAGTTGAAGTTGATGAGCTTCTTGTCGCCGAGGATCGTCTCGTTCGCGCTCTGCTCAAAGGGCAGGCGAATGTTCAGGCCGAAGCTGTTTTCCGCGCCCGCGCCCTGCTGCGCGGCGCCCATGATGCCGTCGCCGCCGCCGGTGATGACCATGAACCCCTCCTGCACGATGCGGCGGGCGAATTCCCTCGCCTGGATGAACTCGTCGGCGTCGGACCGCGTGCGCGCCGAGCCAAAGACGGCAACCTTCCGCCGGCCCTGGTAGCTCGCGAACGTCGCCGCGGCATAGCGCATCTCGCGCATCGCGCGGTTAAACAACTTCATGTCGCCGAGGCCGGCCTTGTCTCTGCCGAGCCGCAACGCGGTCTCGATGAGTTCCTCGACGAGTTCGGCCTGGCGGCCGTCCGCGACCTCCGCGGCGAGGGATTTGATCCGGGGGTCGGTAACTTTCTCTTTCATCTGTCTTCCTATCTTTCTTTGGTGCGCCGTCCGAATGACGACGCGAGTTGTTTCTTCTTTTCGGCCGCAGAGTAGAGCATTCTTCGAGCCGAACCCACCATGATTATCGTTCTCCGCCCAGCGGCCTCGCGTGAACAAATTGACGAAGTCATCGCCGAGGTGAAAGCCCTCGGCTATGAACCCTCGCCCATCACCGGCGTCGCGCAGACCGTGATCGCCGCCATCGGCGACGAGCGCACACACCACACGCTCGAGTCGCTTAGCGTGCTCCCGCAGGTCGAGAGCGTCCTCCGCGTGCAGAAACGCTACAAGCTCGCGAGCCGCGAGTCGCACCCGGCGGATTCCGTCGTGAACATCGATGGCGTGCCGGTGGGCGGCCCCGGCTTCACCCTCATGGCCGGCCCGTGCTCGGTCGAGAGCGCCGAGCAGCTCTTCGCCACGGCCGACGCCGTGAAGGCCGCCGGCGCCACCATCCTTCGCGGCGGCGCCTACAAGCCCCGCACGTCGCCCTACGAATTCCAAGGCCTCGGCAAGGAAGGCCTGCGCCTGCTCCGCGAGGCCCGCGACCGCACCGGCCTCAAAATTATCACCGAGGTCTTGAGCGAGCGCGACGTCGAACACGTCGCCGAGACGGCCGACATCCTCCAAATCGGCGCCCGCAACGCACAGAATTTCCAGCTCCTCATCGAATGCGCCCGCACGCAGAAGCCCGTGCTCCTCAAGCGCGGCCTGAGCGAGCGCATCGAGGAATGGCTGCTCGCCTCGGAGTATCTCCTCGCCCATGGAAACCCGAACGTCATGCTCTGCGAGCGCGGCATCCGCACGTTCGAGACCTACACCCGCAACACGCTCGACCTCAGCGCCGTCGCCATCGCGAAAAAGGAATCGCACCTGCCCGTGATCGTCGATCCCAGCCAGGGCTGCGGCCGCGCGGACCTCGTGATCGCCCTCTGCTGCGGCGCGGTCGCCATGGGCGCGGACGGCTTGCTCATCGAGGTGCATCCGAACCCCGCCGAGGCCTGGAGCGATGGCCAGCAGCAGGTCACCTTCGACGGTTTTCGCGATCTTGTCGCCCGCATTCAGCCCTTCCTCACCGCGACGGGAAAAAAGTAACTTGCGCGGATCGCCCCGGGCTCTACCGATCTTCCATGACGCGTCGCATCCTCGAAAAGCGCTTCGCCCTTCTCGTGCTTGCGAGCACCTTTCCGGGTGCCGCCTTCGCGCAAGTTCCACCGCCTGTCCTCACCAAGATCGAGCCCGGTCTGGAACCCGCCATTCGCTGGAAATGGCAGGTCGAGCCGTCGTCGCCCGCGGATTGGGGCCTGCCCGTGTTCATCCCCGTCGCCCCGGCGCTTGCGCCCAACGCCCCGCCGACCGCCGCGATTCACCTCTCGCCCTCCGGTCGCCCCGACACCTACGTCGTAAAACGCGGCGACGCGCTCTTCGTCATCGGCAAACGCTTCCACGTCTCCGTCGATCGGCTCAAGGCCGCGAACGGCCTCACCACTAATCTCATCCACATCGGCCAGGTCCTCAGCATTCCGCCTGCCGACATCGTTCCTCTCGCTAAGCCTCCCTCGGCCGGGCACGCGCCCGATCCCGCAACGAAGGACGCCCAGGAACTCGAGACGCTTACGCTCCAAGTCTGTCTCGACCGCGCCGGCTTCTCCGCCGGCCCCATCGACGGCGCCAACACGCCCGCCTTCCAAAAGGTCGTCGCCCTCTTTCTCAGCGCCCACCCCGATGTGCCCGACGCCAACGCGCTCCTCGCCAAGGCCCGCGCCGCCGCCGCCGATCCCTTCACCCGCTACACGCTGCGGCCCGAGGACTTCCGCTTCATCGCGCCGCCAAAAGCCATGGCCGTAAGCGCGAAGACGCCCGCCGCGACGCCCTCGACGAAGAAAAAGAAACCCGCCAAACCCGCGGAGGAACGCCCGCCGAAGCCAACCTTCGCCGATCTCACCTCGGGTCGCATGCTCGCCTATCGCAGCCCGTGGGAGTTCGTCGCCGAGCGCTTCCACTGCAATGAGGAAACGCTGCGCAAGCTGAATCCCGGCATCACTGGCCAGCCTGCCGCCGGCACGGAGTTCCGCGTGCCAGCCGTCATCCCCTTCGAGATCGAGGCCCCGCTCGGTCCATCCCTGCAGCCCGTCGCCAATCCTGGCGCGCCCATCACCGCCGCACTCGTGGACCGCACGCGGCTGGAAATTTCCCGCGGCGGCCGCACCATTGCCGTCCTGCCCGTCTCCATTGCCCGGCCCGGCCTGCGCGGCGAAGGGAGCTGGATCGTGCTCGACGCGATCCCGCATCCGCGTCTCCTCATCCGGCAGGATTTCGCCAACGCCGCGCCCACGCCCACGCGCATCTACGGCCGCGAAACGCCCACCACCGCCACGCCAACGCCCACCCCGATTCCGCAGGAGCGCACCCTCGCCGCCGGCCCCGAGAACCCCGTCGGCGTGCTCTGGATCAACCTCGCGAAAGCGGGCGAGACGACGCCGCTGCCCTACGGACTCCACGGAACGAGCATTCCCGACGAAATGGCCACCCACCAGAGCTTCGGCGGCCTGCGCATGGCAAACTGGGACATCACCCGCGCCGTGCGTCTGCTGCCGCCGGGCACAGCGATCGAGTGGAAACAGGGCGGACCCATGATCGCCCCGCCCGCGGCGCGACCGTAGCGCGCCGACACGAGGCGAGGCCTACTGCGGCTTTGGCAACGCGACCGGCCGATCGGAAACCGACGGCGGCGGCGGCGCGGCCTGCTGATCCTGCGCCACCTTCGAGGGATCAAGAAACTGCCCGCCAATGACTTGGTAGCCGCCCGCGGTATCGCGGCGCAGTGTCGGCCGCGATTCCGTCGTGCCGGCGTATTGCTTGCGGTCGAGGATTTGTCCGTCCAGGCCCACCTTCGTGTAGAGGAACATCCGCGGCGCGGTGTTCTGCAAAATGTTAATCTGATTGCGCGCGTCGATCTCGATCTGCGGCTTGTCGAAGGAGACCAGCCGGCCGAGCTGATGCGTGCAAAAGACGAGGCCGTTCTCCTTGTCTTCGATGCGCAGATAAAGCTGGGTTTCGTCGGGCAGACGGTGGGAAAGCAGCGTCGCGGTGCGCGTTTGTCCGGTTTCGTCCTTGCCGTCGTCCGGCACACCGATCGTCTGCTGCCACAGCATGCGACCCTCGGTGATCTCGACGTTCAACGGGGGATTCGAGCTGTAGAAACGCTTCGTCTCGGAGTCGAATACCGTGGCCCGCACGCGGTAGATGCCATACTCGGTGAGCGGGTAGAGCGGCGTGATATTCACCGCGCGCTTGATCGTCTGCCCGGCGGGAATTTGCACGGGGGAGAGCGAGTAATCGGGATTGTAGGGCGGGATCAACGCGCCGGCCGAGCTCTCGATGTGAAAGCTGAACCACTTGTGGTTGTCCTGGTCGGCGAGATTGAGGTCGCGCCCGCTGAGGTTCGTGATCGAAACGACGGCCACGAGCGGTTCATACCGAATGAAGAGCGAGCGGCGCAGCGAGAGATCGACGCGCACCTGCGCACCGGCATCGGCAATGGCGCCGAGCAGGCCGAGCGCGACGGCCAGCGCCAGTCCGGCGCGAAAAAGGGGAAGTCGAGGAATCATCGGGGAGTGGCTAGCGAGGGGACCATCGGTCAAGGCGCGGGGAATATCCAGCTTTGCGTCACGGCGATTCGCGGGTGCGTTATTTGGACCACGGCAGCGCGCCGCCGTTCAGGTAAAGCCACGCGCCCGCGCCGGCGGCGAGCAAAACGACAATGATGACGACCGTCATCAGCTGGCGCCCGCGACGATGACGGCGACGGGCTGCGCCGACGGCCTCGATCTCGGCCCGGCCCCCGGCGTCGAGATGGTAGGCGGGGGACGCACCCGTCGACGTGCAGCGTTTCACCTCGTAAATGAGCGCCGTCCACGAGCGAACGGTCAGCGCGCCGCCTTCGATGTCGGCGAGCAGTTGGTGAAGAGCCGCGGAGGACGGATGCGAAATGACGAGCGGCTCGATGGCCGCGGCAAGATTCTCCATGTCCGCCCGGGCGGTGTTCCCCATTGGTTCGCTCGTCGCGATGTTCACGAGGCGCGCCCGGTTGCGCTGATCGACGATGACGTGCATGGCGTGGAGTGGCTCGTGCGCCGTCTTCACCTGGCCGAGATGCACCATCACCTCCGCGACGGTGTGCAGGAGCTGGAGCAGCACGGCCGCCGAGAGCTTCGCCTGCTGCCGGGCCAGATCCCACAGCGAGGAACCCTGCCGCAACTCCGACGTGTAAAAATAGACGCCCTCGCCCTCGCCCGCCTCGAAGACGGAGAGCAACGCCGGGTGATGCACGTTGGCCTTGGCGCGCGCATTCGCGAGAAATCGCTCGACGGTTTCGGCATCGCCGGCGCGCTCCGTCGCCAGGATGTGAAACTCCACCGAGCGACCGATCGTGGTCTGCACGGCCTGATAAATCGGGCCGTCGAGATCTTCACCGAGCAATCTCTCGATGCGGTAGGTGCCGATGGTCGTCGCCGTAAGGTCCGTCGGGACCGGCGGTGCGGCGGCGAACTCCGGCGGCACGACAAATCCCTGAATCGTAGCAACCAGCGCGGCGGCATCGGCGGGCCGGACGAGCACGGGACAGCCATCGACACGCGCGGCGTGCTCCGAGAGGTCGTATTCGGAGAGGAAAATCGTGCGCACGTCGGGCAGTTGCTCGCAAATGGACTCCCGCAGCGTGAAGCCGTCGATCCCCTCGAGGAAAACCTCCGTCACGAGCACGTCGATGCCGTGCTCGGCGTTCACCACCTGCGCCGCCTCCTCGGCGCTCGTCGCCGCGAAGGCCGGCCCGAATCCCGCCGCGGCAACTTCCGCGGCCAGCCGCTCGGCGGCCCCGGGATCGTCGTCCACGATCAGGATTTTCATTCCGTCGGCAGCGCCTTGTGAATCGGCGGGGGAAATTTATCGAGCAGCGAGACGGGGTCCGCGCGCTGATCCTGCAACTCGCCGTTGTAATAGATGCCCACCACGTAGCCGAAGTATTGCAACGGAGGCAGGTCGCCGCGATCGGCGGGCGGCAGGCGGTATTTCGTCTGGAAGAGTTCGGGGTCGCCGTTGGCCCAGTTGATCGGATACGAAAGCCATTCGGTGACCTGCGGAGCGTCGTTGTGCTGAAGCTGGCCGTGATCGTCCTGCTCGTAAAAATCCACCGTCGCCACGAATTTCTGGCCATCCACGTTCTGGCCCGAGGCCGCCTTCGTCGCGACGCGCAGGTTCTTCTGGCCGGGCTCGCCGTTGACCATATCGGCGCTGACGATGCCCATCACCGAGCCGATGGGAATGCCAACGTCCTCCGTGTGGGCGGCGGCCGCGGGCGCGGCGGCGGGCGCTGACGACGATGCCGCCGGCGCGGGAGCCACCGTGCCGCCGAGCTGCCCGATGGCGGCGCGGGCCTGTTCCACGTAAGGCGCGTCGGACGGATCGACGGTCGGCAGGGCGACGATGCGATTCAACACCGCCACGGCCTCGGCATTCTTTCCGAGCTGCACGTAATCGTGCGCCATCTGGAGCATCAGGCCGGGCTTGCCGGGCACGAGCCGGTCGGCCTCTGTCACGGCCTCGAGCGCGCCCTGGAAGTTGTTCTCCGTGCGAAATTGCTCGGCCTCGTTCATGAGCGCGTTGGCCTGCTTCGCGTTCTCGGCATTGTCGGCGGCGGAAGGAGCGGCAGGCGTGGCAGGCGTGGCAGTCGCGCTGCGCGCGCTGAGCGAATGCCCGATCTTCGCGAGATCGATCTGCGGGGCGAGAGCGACCACGACGGCGAGAAGCTGCGCGATGGCGGCGAGGCTGAGCAAAGTGACCGCGACGACGAAAGTGCGCTCGGACGGCGCTTTCGGCCGGGCGGTGGCGGAAGTGGTGGTCATAGGAGGGGGTGGTTAGTTAAAGCTCGGGTCGGTCTCTGTCAAACCGCCATTCGCACGGCGGCGCGATCAATGCCAGGGCTGCCCCTCGACGACGACGGGAATCTGGAGTCGCTGGCCGTTGCGCCAGACGGTGACGTTCACGCGATCGCCTTCCTTGAGCTCCGAAAGGCGGTTGATGATGTCGACGGAATCGCGCACCGGGCTGCCGTCGAACTCCTGGAGCACGTCACCAGCCACGATGCCGGCCCGCGACGCGGGAGAGTTCGCCACGACGGAAAGCACGAGGTTGCCGGTCGAGGTGCCGAGCTTGAGTTCCCTGGCGATTTGCGGCGTGAGCGGCCAGGTGTTCGCTCCGAACCACGGCCGCGAGATGCGCCCGCGTTTCACGACGTCGTCAAACACGCGCATCGCGACGTTCGAAGGGATCGCAAAGCTGATGCCTTGCGCGAAACTGTTGCCCGAGCTGTCGAGGAGGATGGAATTGTTGATGCCGACGATCTCGCCGCGGGCGTTCACGAGCGGACCGCCGGAATTGCCGGGATTGATCGCCGCGTCGGTCTGGAGAAAATCCGTCGCGAGACCGGCCACGGCGCGACGGCCCTTGCCGCTGATGATGCCCTGCGTGACCGTCTCCTGCAGGCCGAGCGGATTGCCAATGGCGAAGACGAGCTGGCCGACTCGCGCGGAGTTCGAGTCCGCGAACTTGAGCGGCGGAAGATCCGTCGCATCGATCTTGAGCACGGCGATGTCCGACTGCTGGTCCGCGCCGAGAAATTTCGCGGGCAGCGTGCGGCCGTCGCTGAGCTGCACATCCACGCGGTTCGCGCCGGAGATGACGTGGAAGTTCGTGAGAATGTGGCCTTCGGACGAGACGATCGCGCCGGAGCCCAGCTCGGGCTTGGCTTCGCCGGGATCGCCGATGCCGAGCAGCTGACGGAGCTGGCGGATGCGGTCGAGCGCGGGATTGTCCATACGCGCCGAGATGCTCACCACCGAGGGCACGACGCGATCGACGAGCTGCGTCACCTCGCCGTCGAGCTGCGCGAGCATGGGCAGGCGGCCTTTCACGGTCGGCGCGTTCGTCGCATCGCGCACGCCGTCCTTCCGGGCAACGTAAAAAATCAGGACACCGAGTCCGGCAATGCCGACAAACAAAAGGAACCGCAGCACGCTGCGCATGCCCGGGCTGGGCGCGGAGGGTTCGGCGTTCACTCGGCGTCGTTCTTTGCGCGCTTCGCCTTCGGGGTGCTCGCGGGCGCAGCGGCGGCTTTGGGATAACGCTGGGCGCGCTCGGCGAGCGCCTTCTCGGCCTCGGCGGCATTGCCGGCCTTGCGGTAGGCGGCAGCCGCGCGTTCGAGCGCCTTGGGCGTCACTTCAGGATCATCGTAGAGCACGGAAATCGTCATGAATGCGCGCGCCGCGCCGTTGTAGTCGCCACGCTGCATCAGCACCTCGCCGGCGAGCAGGCGCGCCTCACCGTTGTAGTGTCCCTCGGGCTGGAGGAGCTGCGCCTCCTCGACGAGTTTGTTCGCGTCTTCGTAATTTCCCGTGCCGAGCGAGACCTCGGCGGAGGCGAGCAGGCCCCGCGCGCGGCTGAGCGGATCGCGCGCCTCGCTGAGGTATTGCTGAATGGATTCGCGGGCGGCCTCGTATTTCTGCTGCGCGAGACGGGCCTTCGAGAGCGCGAGCAACGCGTCGGGGCTCGCCGCCGCGCCGCGGGCGGCCACGGGCGCGAGATATTTCTCGGCGTTTTTGTAGTCGCCGTCCTCGTAATCCTTCGTGCCGAGCCAGACGAGCACCTCGGCCGGCAGCGACTCGACCTTCGCCTTTTCCGCCTCAGCGGCGACATCGGCGCGATCCTGCTGGTTGTAATACGCGGTCACGATCCGCAGCGTCGCGCGGTCGCCGAAGGCCTTGGGATCAAGCTCGCGCGCCTTTTTTAGATGCGCGATCGCGGTCGGATAATCCTTTTTCTCGAACGCCTGCCAGCCGATCCAATACTCGGCCTGTCCCGCCCCCTTGCTCTTCGGAAACTCTTCGAGCAACTGCGCGAAGACCTTCACCATGTCGTCGTATTTGCCGAGCTGGCCGAGGATGAGCGCCTTTTGTTGGAGCGCCGCCTCGCGCTCCTTCGCCTTCGGGAAATCCGTGATCACGCGGTCGAAATCGCGCAAGGCCGCGTCGTAATTCTTCTTCTGCTGGAGGGCGAGCGCGCGTTGCGTGAGCGCGGCGGGCACGAGGTCGCTCTTGGGATTTTGCGTGATGAAATCCGAGAACGTCTGCGCCGCGGCGTCCGACTGCCCGAGCTGGAGCTGGCACCAGCCGAGCTTGTAACGCGCCGCCGTGATCAGCCGCGCGGGCAGCGAAGACGTCAGCACCTTCGCGTAGAGCGGCGCGGCGCCCTCGTAGTCGCCGGCTTTGAAAAGCATCTCGGCCTTCAGCAGCATGGCCTGCGCACGCTCGCGGGCGTTCGTGCTGACCGCGAGGAAATCGTCGAGTTGCTTGCCCAGCTCGCCGGAGCCGGTCGCCTCGAGGCAGACGAGCCGCTGGAACCGCGCCTGCGCCGCCGCGTCGGACGTCGGATACTGCGTCATGATGCGGTCGTAAAGCTCGAGCGCCTTTTTGGAATCGCCGAGCTGCCGCTGGGAATTCGCGGTGATGAGCAACGCCTCGGGCAACGCGTCGGCCGGCAAATCCGTCAGCCCCTTCTCGGAGGCGGCGACGACTTCCTTGTAGCGCCCGGCCTCGTAGGCCAGCCGCATCACGCCGAGCTTCGCGACGCCGCTCCAGTCGCCAATCGCAGGCATTGCGAGCGCTTCGTCGAACAGCTTTTTCGCCTCGTCCTCACGACCCAGCTCCGCGGCGAGCGCGGCGGCCTTCACCATCGACTCGGCCTTCATGTCCGGCTTTTCCGCGTCCTTCGCGAGCTTCGCGTAGGCGTCGAACGCCTCCTGCTTGTGGCCGGAGCCGGCGGATTGCTCGGCGAGATAAAACAGCGCCGTGTCGCGGTAGGGATTCTCGCCTTCGATCTTCGCGATCTTCGCAAACTGCTCCGCGGCCTCGGGGCGGCGGTTGAGTTTATCGAGCGCGTTCGCCTCGTAGAACGTCGCCGTGAGCTTCACCTCGGGGCTCGCGGCATTTGCCTCGGCCTTGCCAAACATGTCCTGCGCCGCGGCGAAATTCCCCTCGGCGTAATAGATTTCGCCCAGGCGATAGGCGGCGGAACCGGCGAACTCGCCCTCGTGCGTCTCCGCAAGCAGGCGCTGATACGCGTCGCGCGCCGCGCCGCCGTTGCCGAGGAAGCGGTGGCTCTCGCCCAGCCGGAAGAGCGCCCCGTCGCGCCCCTGCGCGTTCGGCTCCGCGATGAGGAATTTCTCATACTCGTAAACCGCCATGTCATACATCTTGCGGCGGAAGAAGCCGTTCGCCGCGACGAGCGAGCGGTCCATGCCTGGCACGCTCTCCGCGGGCGCCGGCGACAGGCCGGTGTCGGACGGCGTGCCTTCGGCGGTCGCGGGCGGCGCTTCCTTCCCCGGCGTCGCCGAGGGCGCGGGAGTGGGGTCCGGTTCGAGCGGAATCGGCGTCGCCATCGGGATCGGCGTCGCAATGGGAATGGGCGTGGCCACCGGAATGGGCGTCCCGACCGGCGGGGCCGGCGTTCGCGGCGTGGGCACGGCCTGCGCGGGAGGCACGCGGTCCATCCACGCGGGATTCTGGTAGGCGTCGGGATTCACCGGCTGCGCCCGGCGCACCGGCACCGGCGTCGCGTTCGGATCGACCGGAATGGCACGGCGCACCTCGGCTTCCTGGCCTCGCCCGGACACGACCCAGGCCGCCAGCAGAAGCGCGGGAAGAAAAGAACACCTCATTCGTCGAAATGTAGCGGGGGCCGGATCCACGCGCGCCCTACTCAGGCGGCTGAATGCCACCCGGACGGTAGTGAACGCCCAGTTGCGCGATGAGCTGGGTGGTCGCGGCCTCGAGTTCCGCGATCATCCGCTGCGCCCGGCCGCGGTAATACGCGTAGGCCGCCATCGCCGGAATGCCGACCAGCAACCCGCCCGCCGTGGCCACCAGCGCCTCCGAGACGCCCGCCGCGAGCAGCGTCGGCTTCGTGGCCGACACATCCGCCGCCACGACGCTGAAGGACTTGATCATGCCCACCACCGTGCCGAAGAGGCCCACCATCGGGGCGATCGTGCCGATGTCGGCGAGATAGACGATTTGCTGGTTGATCGAGGTCGCCTGCCGCGTGCCCTCGGTCTCCGCGATCTCTCGCGCATCGGCGATCGTGGCCTTCGGGTTCTTCGTCAGGAAATCCAGCGTGCGCCGCATCACGCGCGCCACGGCTTCCCCGTGACGATTCGAGACGGCGAGCAGCCCGTAGTAATCGCCCTTCCGCAGGAGGGCGTCGGCCGTTGTCATGTAGCGACTGGTCACGACCGCCCCGCGCCGCAGGGTGAAAAAGTAGATGATGATGAGCATCAGCGCGATCACCGACAGCAGCGCGAGCGGAATCATCGCCCACCCGCCGGCCATCACGAACTGTAGCAAATCGCCATGCCCGCCGAGCGGCGATGCCGGTTCGACCGCAGCCTGCCCGAAAGCAGCCGGAGCGACAAAGAGGGCCGCAAGCGCCCCGGAGAAAGTTTTCCAGCCCATGTTCAAACCCGCGTAGTGTAAGCCCGCCCCGCCCCGACGCAAGCCGCCATCGACAGGCATTTCACCCCGCGCGCGATTCGGAAGGTCCCCGCCTTACCAACCGACCCGGACGACTCCCGCCACAAGATCGAAATGACGGTCCTGGCTGAGAATTTCCCTTTGGTGCTGGCGGGCGAGCGCGGCGATCCAGACATCGTTCGCCGGAATGGGCGTTCCCGCCTGCTTGAGTTCGCGGCGGATGGCGGCATAAAACGGCACCGTCGCGAGATCGGGCGCAAGCACCTCCGCGCGAGCGAGAAAAGCCGCGAGCCAGCGTTGCAGCTCGTCCCGCCTCGTTGACCCCTCCACTCCGAAAGTGAATTCACCCAAGCTGATCAGAGTAATCGCGGCGCGAGACGTGTCCTTGATCCGCGCGAGAAGGTCCGGATTTCGCGCGGCCAGGGCGGAAAGCGTGTTCGTGTCGAAGATCACTCCCACATCTCCCGATCCAGCGACCGAAAGTCCGGGGACGCGAGGGTCGCGTTAAGTTCCCCCAGCGCCTCGGAAGACACATCCGGAAGATCCCGGGCCCAGGCGGCCACCGACCGGCCGTCGCCCTCCGCCACCGCAAGACTGGCCGCCAAGGATTCCTCGACAAAACGGCTGAGCGGGATGCCAGCCAACGCCGCGCGGGACTTGGCCCGTCGCACAAGATCGTCACGCAGGATCAGGGTCGTCTTCACGTGACCATATTTACGGATTGTCCGTATTCCCGTCAACCCCACAACCCCTCTGTTCCCTCTGTTTTCTCCTGTTAAAAAATTATCCCCTAGCACGCGCCCCAATTCCAAACCGAACGCATACTGCCGACTCCTGACGTCGTCGCCTGCGAGGATTCCCCGGGATTGACCTGCGCCGCGCAGGGGACGACGTCGGGAGTCCTTCCTCCGATTCTTTTCTGAAGCGGTATAAAACCGCTACGGGGCAAAAGCCCGATCCACGAGACGCGCAGCCTCGGCGATCACCGCCTCGCGTTCCTCCGGCTTTGCGTCGGGGACGGAAGAGAACACCGCCACCAGCCACGGCTTCGCGCCCTTGCGCGGCCAGACGATCGCCACGTCGTTCGCCGCGCCGAGCGC
>Ga0157375_10002196_pt1 | contig 16864 bp, 16 predicted proteins | sample M35metaG_FD_115311 | JGI IMG/M metagenome (GOLD analysis project Ga0157375, IMG submission 115311) | Miscanthus rhizosphere microbial communities from Kellogg Biological Station, Michigan, USA - M3-5 metaG | ecosystem: Host-associated > Plants > Roots > Rhizosphere > Soil | place: USA: Michigan...
CCAGCGGGAACGGCATTGGCAATAGAATCGCCCGGATTTTGTAAAGGGAGGCAACATGAAGAAACTGATGGTGATCCCGTTCGCGCTCGTTTTCGCCGCGTGCGCGCATAGCAAAGGTCCGATGGCGATGGCCACGCTCGACTCCACGAGCGGCTCGACAGCGAAAGGGACCGTGCACTTCCAGAATGCCGGCGAGGATGGCGTCGAAGTCGTCGCCGATCTGACCGGCGTCCCACCCGGCGTCCACGGCTTCCACGTTCATGAAAAGGGCGACTGCGGCAACAACGGCACCAACGCCGGCGGCCACTTCAACCCGACCGCCATGGTTCACGGCGCTCCCGATGCCGTTTCGCATCACGCCGGCGATTTCGGCAACGTCACCGCCGATGACAAGGGCGAAGTGCACGCGCGCTTCACCACGCACTCGATCTCCATCAACACCGGCGCGAATGCCGTGGTCGGCCACGCCGTCGTCCTGCACGGCAATCCCGACGATCTCGTGTCGCAGCCGGCCGGCAATGCCGGACCGCGCATCGCCTGCGGCGTCACCACGCTGATGAACATGTCGACGCCGATGGCATCATCAGGACAATTCTCCGGCGGCCAGCATCGTTCCTCCTTATAGTCACCCGGAGAAATCATCATGAAACGTCTCGCGATTCTCGCCCTCGCCGTCCTCCCGCTGGCCTGCGCGCACCGCGCCGGCACGACCAAGAGCACGTCCACGCCGGGCCACGGCGCGATCAAGCTGACCATCACGCCAAATCCGGTCGTGGCCACGAGCGTCGGCGGAAACACATACGAGTTTCCGTTCGACGTGGTGGTGAAGGAGACCGGCGACCATCCCGTGACCATCGAGCGCGTGACCGCGAACGTCTTCGCCGCCGGCGGTATCCCGGTGGCCACGGAGTCCTACGACGCCGCGAAAATCCAATCGCTCGGCTTCGCCACGACGATCCAGGCAAAGGGCGAGCTTCACTACCACTTCGCGCCGCGCAAAGACGTCCCCGACCCAAGCCTCTTCAGCTCCGTCTACGGCGACGTTCGCGTGGAAGGCATCGACGACAACGGTTCCCGCACCAGCTCGACCACGACCATCACGCTGAAGAAGGGGTAGCCATAGAATTTCATCCATGACCGACGACGATCTCAAACGTCTGCTGGAGGCGAATGCCTCCCGGATCGAGAGCGCCATTGACGGCAAGACGAACGCCATCGAACAGCGCATGGACCTCGGCTTCGCCGACACGCAGGCGATGATCAAGTTCTCGCACGCCGAGCTCGATCGCCGCGTGCGCTACATGGAGCAGACGCTGCAGACGTTAGAGGATCGCTTCGTCGGATTACAGACGCGAGTCGATCGCCTCGAAGTAGCGACGAAAACGGAAAACTAGGCTTCGAGGTTCAGACGCCGCGTTAGCGGCTTCGAGAGGGTAGCGAGGGGTGAGAGCGAAGCGAACACCCCTCGAAAGATAGCGCGCCCACGAATTTGTGCCGCGTCAGCGGCACTGGAAAATGTGACACTCCATCCAGTGCCGCTGACGCGGCACATTTCATTCTCGACTCTCGTTCGAGGGGTGCTCGCGATGAAGCTGCTCGCACCCCTCGCTACCTTCTGAAGCCGCTCCGCGGCGAGTTGATCTAATCCACCCACTTCGCGATAAACAAATTCATCTCGTGCCCCTCCGGCTGCGCGCGGCTGGAGGCCCAGATCAGGTATTGCCCGTCCGGACTGAACACGCAGAAACCGTCGAACCCCGGAGCGGTGGTGATGCGCTCCAAACCCTGCCCGTCCTTGCCGACAGTCCAGAGATCGAAGTCGAAGCCCTTCTGGTTCACATTCGACGCGAAGATGATCCGCTTCTCGTCGTTCATAAAATACGGACAGAAATTCGCGGCGCCGTTGCTCGTGATCTGGCGCTGGTTTGTGCCGTCCGCGTTCATCAGGAACAGTTCCATGTGCAGCGGCTTGACGAGATCCTTCGCCAGCAGTCCCTTGTACTCGTCGAGCGCGGCGCCGACGGGATGATTGGCGCGCCAGACGATCTGCGTGCAGTCGGCGTTGTAGAACGCGCCGCCGTCGTAGCCGGGCGCGTTCGTCAGGCGCTTCACCTTTCCTGACGCCGCGTCCATCTCGTACAGATCGAGATCGCCGTCGCGCATTGACGTGAAGATCATCTTCCCGCCCTGATGGCACCACGTCATCTCGGCGTCGTAGCCGGCGGTTGTGGTGAGTTTCTTCGCGTTCGAACCGTCGACATTCGCCTCGACGATGTCGAAGCTCGGATAGACCGGCCAGACGTAGCCATGCGACATATCCGGCTTGGCAGGACACTCCGGCGCGCCTCCCTCGGTCGTCGCATAGACAATGCGGTCACCCTGCGGATACTTGAAGTAGCCGCACGTCGTGCGCCCCTTGCCGCTGGAAACCAGCTTCGTCTCGCCGGTGGCCAGGTCCATCGTGTACTCCTGATCGCATCCCGCGCCGGGGACCGTGGCCTGGAAGATGATCTTCGTCCCGTCGGGAGTGAAGTACGCCTCGGCATTTTCGCCGCCGAACGTGAGCTGGCGGATGTCTTTGAGGTGTTTCTCGCCTTCGGACGTCTTCTCGTAAGGCTTGCCGGCTTTGATGACGAGTGACGAAGTCTTCGGAGCTGCCGCGGGCGCCGCGGTGCCGCCGCGCGTGGTCAGCGTGGCGCGCAGCGTCTTCTGCTCGCTGCCGCGGACGACGATGATGTCGACCGTGTCGCCCGGCTTGTGATCCTGCAGCGCGTACGACATGTCGTAGAGATTCTCGATGCGCGTGCCGCCGATGGAGATGATGCGGTCCTTGCCGCGGATTCCAGCCTTGTCTGCCGGCGAGCCCGGGCGAACATCCGCGAGCAGGACGCCGCCGGTGGTTTCGCCCATCGCGCTGTAGTCGGGGACCGTGCCGAGGTAGGCGCCGTAGCCTCGCGAATCGCCTTCCATGGCGGGAGCGGAAGCGGCGCGCGCGTACTGCGGCGTCACGCGTCCCGCGCCGAGGTGCATCATCACGCTCGTCGCGAAATCGACCACGTGCTCCATGCCCGCGTAGTTGAGGCTCTCCGCGACATCCTCGGGTGTGTGATAGCGATCGTGCGCGCCGGTGAAGAAGTGCAGCACCGGAATCTGTTTCGCGTAGAAGCTGGTCTGATCGGACGGCCCGTAGCCGTCGCCGCTCGACGTCACGTTGATCTTCGCGAGGGCCGTGGCGTTGTCGACGACCTCTTTCCATTGCGGCGCGGAATCGGATCCGAACACGATCAGCCGGTTGTCGCGCATCTGCCCGACCATGTCGAGGTTGATCATGGCAATCACGCGCGGCATCAGCGGCGAGTGGCCGACGAACCATGACGAGCCGGCCAGGCCGACTTCCTCGCCGGAAAAGAGCGCGACGACGATCGTGCGGCGATTCTTCACGTCCGCGAGTTGCGTCTTCAGCCGTTCGGCGATGGCCAGCACCGCGGCATCACCGGAGGCGTTGTCGTCGGCGCCGGGATGGATGGCGTGTTCGTTCGGCTTCATCGAACCCTGACCGCCGTAGCCGAGGTGGTCGTAGTGCGCGCCGAGAACGACGATCTCGTTGGCGAGAGCGCCACGGCCGGGGAGGATGCCGGCAATGTTCTCGGCGTTGACAAACTGCGGCTTCACGTCCGCGACGCCGCTGATGCGCGTGTCGAGGATTCGCGAGTGCGGTTTGACATCGGTGTCGACCTGTTTCTGCCACGCCGTCAGATCGCCGACCCATTTTTCCGCGACGGACGTTTTGACCTGCAGCACCGGGATTCCGGCCGGACTCTCCGGGCCATCGTTGACGAGCGGCGGAACCTTGTCCTTCCCTTCGTCCTGCAGCGGGCCGGTGGTGAAGATCACGGCGATTGCGCCGCGCTCGCGCGCCTGCAGCACTTTGTAGCGCATGGCCGACCAGCGGCTCGGCTTGCGTCCGTCGAATTTCGAGGCGTCGTCTTTCTCCTGCGGCTCGTAGCGCAGCATCAGCGCGACTTTGCCCTTCAGATCGATGCCGTCGAAATCGTTGTAGCCGATCGGCGTGGCGTCGATGCCGTAGCCGACGAACGCGATCGGTCCCGCGAACGCGCCTGGGCTGGAGAATCCGAGCGGCGTCCAGTCGCCATCGGCCACGCCTTCCAACTTGTTGCCGCTGCCGAGCGCGACGCCGGTCTTGATCGGGAACTGCTCGCGGTACGACTTCCCGAACGCCGGCTGTAGTCCGATCGCCTTCAAACGTCCGTGGATGTAATCGGCCGCCTTCTCGATGCCCTTCGTGGTGATTCCGCGTCCCTCGGTTGCGGGCGCCGCGAGAAAGGCGACGTCCTTCCGGAGCTGCGGCTCATCGGCAAAGGCGACGGTAGACAGGAAGATCGATGCGGCGACGGCGAGGCGATGGACGTTCATTGATAAGCCTTTCGGACGACAGTTGCGCTCATTCTAATGGTGTAATCTTCGCCGCCATGCCGGGACCGATTACTGAATTCATCCAGCATCACTATCGCCACTTCAACGCGGCATCCCTGCGCGCGGCGGCGGACGACTACATCAAGCACATCGACGGCGGCAACAAGATGCTGGTCACACTGGCCGGCGCGATGTCGACGGCGGAGCTGGGCATCTCGCTTGCCGAGATGATCCGGCGGGACAAGGTGCACGCGATCTGCTGCACCGGCGCGAACCTCGAGGAAGACATCTTCAACCTCGTCGCGCACGATCACTACGAGCGCGTGCCGGGTTACCGCTACCTCTCCGCGCAGGACGAGAAGGCGCTCCTCGACCGGCACATGAACCGCGTCACCGACACCTGCATCCCCGAGGGCGAGGCGATGCGCCGCATCGAATCGGCGGTGCTCAAGCACTGGGTGCAGAAGGACAAGGAAGGCCGCCGCCTCTTCCCGCACGAGTTCATGTACGAGATTCTCCGCGACGGCTCGATCTCCGAGTTCTACCAGATCGATCCGAAGCACTCCTGGATGATCGCCGCCGCCGAAAAGAATCTCCCCATGTTCGTCCCAGGCTGGGAGGACTCGACCCTCGGCAACATGTACACCGGCCACTGCATCACCAGCGACGTGAAGAACGTGCACACGGTCCGCACCGGCATCGAGTACATGATCGAGCTGGCCGACTTCTACACGAAGACCTCGGAGTCGGCGTCGATCGGCTTCTTCCAGATCGGCGGCGGCATCGCCGGCGACTTCCCCATCTGCGTCGTCCCGATGCTGCACCAGGATCTGCAGCGCACCAGCGTCCCGCTCTGGGGCTATTTCTGCCAGATCAGCGACTCAACGACGAGCTTCGGGTCGTACTCAGGCGCCGTACCGAATGAGAAGATCACCTGGGGCAAGCTCGGCGTCGATACGCCGAGCCACGTGATCGAATCGGATGCGTCGATCGTGGCGCCGCTGATGTTCGCGTACGTGATGGGTTGGTGATGAGCGAGGCGGTCGGAACGCTGGCGTCCTCGCCGGCTGGCCCGGCGCGCGTCTCGCCGCCGAACCGCCAAACCCTCGAAATTTGCTGGTAACGCGCAAGCCTCCCATTCGGCAGCGAGGACCCTTCGCTACGCTCAGGGCAGGCTCCGCCGAGCCAGCCGGCGGGACGCCAGCGTTCCATCCGCACCTCACCGCACCGGCGGCTTGAACGGCACGGTCACCGTGATCACAGACACCACCGGCTTGCCCTCGGCATTGCGCGCCGGCGTGTACTTCCAGCTCGTGACCGCGATGATGGCCGCTTCGTTCAAACCGAACGGCAGCGGCTTGAGGATGCGGTAGCCGCTGACGCTTCCGTCGCGGTCGACGACGATATCCATCACGATCGAGCCGCTGATGCCCGACGGGATCGCCATCGGAGGATAGACCGGCGGCGGCGTTTTTTGCGGCACCGGCGGCGTGGCGGGATTGCGGAACGGCCGCTCGTCGAGGTGGTGCTTTGGCGGAAAGAGATAGAGCGGATGCTGATACGGCGACTGCGGGACGTACGTCGGAAATGCCGGGATGCGCGGATCGCGAGGCAGCACGACCGGCAGCTTTCGCGTGGGCCTGGCCGGTTGCGCGACGCGGCCGCAGCAAGCGAGTGCGATCGGAATGAGCAACGCTGCCAGGTACTTCATACCGCTGAGTTTACCGAATAACTTTCCGGCACGTCACGTTTCGCATCCGCGCATGCTCCGGAAGACGTTCTTCGCATTCATCGCGCTCGCCGCGTTGCCGGCGCTGGCCAGACATCGCGCCGCCGTCGCGCCCGCGCCAGTGACGCACGAAACGATTGTTGCTACCGCGCTTCGCGTCGCGGACCGCGTCGCGATCGATCCGGACCAGCCGCGACTGCACTGGGAGAACGCGCCGTATCTCGACGGACTCGTTCTGTTCGGCGATGAGCTGCAGCGTGAATCGAATCCGAACGGCGCGCGGCTGATCGAGCGGGCCGCGTCGGTGATCCTCAACAGCGACGACAACATTAAGGACATTTACTGGGGCGATGGCACTGCGTACGCGCAGGTGGCGCTCGATCTTTACCGCGTTCTTCCTCCGAGCGATCCGCGGCGCGCGGCGCTGCTGGCGACGCTCTCCGGCCCCATGAGCTTCGCCGAGCACGCAGTCCGCGATTCGCCCGCGGCCGGCAGTCCGCGCGACCCGTGGTGGATCGATGGCGGCTTCGGCACGCGCTACTGGCAGGACGACATGTACATGGTCGTCCCCTGGTTGGCCATGAACGGCTCGTCGCTCGACGGGCTGCCTGCGAACGAGTTGTCGCGCAACCTCGCTTACGAATGGATCGAGGCGTACGTCTACGATCACCGTCCGTCGTCATCGGATCCGCGCGAGGTTGCCGTTCCATCCGCCGCCGCGCGCAACGGCTTTTTCCTTTGGGATCCCGATCACGATCTCTTTCAGCACCAGCCGGAGTGGATCGGCAGAAGCGACGTTTTCTGGGGCCGCGGCAACGGCTGGTCCGCGATCGCGCTGATGCGCGCCGCGCACTACCTCGACGCTCCGTACAGTGGCACGAAGTATCCGTCCGTGATCAGCGCGCCGGAGATTCGCGACCTTCTCGTACGGATGGCCGCCTCGTTGAAAGCGCGGCAGACGCCGAACGGCGGATGGGGCTCCGATCTCTCGCATCCGCTCGACTGCCCCACCGCCGAAACATCAGCGACGGCGATGATGACGTTCTTCCTCGCCCGCGGCATCAACGAGGGATGGCTCGACCGCGCTACCTATCTGCCCGTCGTCCAGAAGTCATTCGCGCTGTTGATGCAACGCGTCGACTCCCGCGGAGTCATCGCCGGAATCCAGCCGCCAGGCGTCGGCCCCGATTGCAACCGGATCATCGCCTCGGATGATCCGATCAACGTCAATTACGGTGCGGGCGTGTGGTTGCTAGCGGCGTCGGAGGTTTTGAAGTTCTCGGATGGGGATTTGACTGGATTCAGGTGAAACAGAAAGGTTGGCCTCTTTGATTGCGCGCTCCGCGCGTCCTAATGAATATCACTAAAGTAACGGGGCCAGGGCCATGTTTTGACACGACTCAAGACTATCGAAGAATATCCGAAGTCCATCAAAAACAAAGTCGACCGATCTGCTACGGAAGACCTGGCAACGACCATAACATGTACGTAGCAAATGCAACCGCGAGAAAAGAAAATATCCAGAGAACAATCGGGCCAGCGGCCCCCCTGAATTTCACGCTAAATGCTTCAAATTCTATCCGTTCGCCCGAGACGACCTCGAGCAAGCAGACTGCGCAAAACGTGAGTGCTGCGAGAGCAGGAACTTGAATTAGAGCAGCATATCTCTGTTTGATAAGCCTGAGGAGCCAAGTATCGACATCCGCCGCTCGCGAGAGAAGTTGAGCACATACAAACAGTTGAAGAAATACAGCAGCTGACACGACTCCCACGACTAAAACGCGAGTCGTGCGGAAGCGGAGCAATCCTGGTTCTTGGCGGTCCGTGCCGGTGGCGTTAGATATGATATTTCGGGAGACTTGCATAGACGACTGTTGCAGGGCCCCGATACCCCTCTTTGTTACAAGCACCAGGGCTCCCCAAGCAAGGGGAAGCCAAACCGGCACTAATGTCGTGCCGGTAAAGTGCCAAGCACCCAATGTTACTAACAACATATCCGCCGAAGTGCCGAGTGCCGCGCCCAGAACATACACGATGATATCCAGGCGATCATGCCACAGCAGAAACATCCCGAACGCTAGAACCGCGTACCCGATCAACAGTAAGAATGGATGTGTCCACAGCAATGCCGGGAGCGCGAAGATAGCGATGCAAGACACCAGAACAGTCAGAAAAGCGTAAGCGGGGCTGTAGACTTTCTGCGCCGAAGATAACGGATGATCATTCGGTAGATCAGTCGATGGATCTTTTAGAACGGCCATATCTGAGGAGTGTCGCGTCACTGAATTCTCCTACCCTATAGCGACCATGTTATTGACAAACGCTGGTTAGGAGGTCGCTGAACGCCTGTGGCCTTTCCCACGGAACACGATGACCCGCGTTCTTAACAATTGCGACTCGTCCGCGCGCGCGCGACGCGCCCCGTTTCGCCTCGGCTACATACTTCGTATCCCGCGCGCCGGCGATCCAGAGGGTTGGGATCGTCAGCTCGTGCAGGCGCGAAGCGACCGGCGGCAATGCGCCGGATGACCATTCGCGCAATGCGCGTGGATCGAAGTCGTCGCGCGTGCGATGCAGCGCCGGCCCGGCGAGGACCGGCTGCGCGTTCCAGTCGGCCATGACCGCATCGAAGTCCTCGGATTCGAAGCGTTGCGCCCAGGCTTCATCCGATGTGCGCCGGGCGGCGCGGGCGGACTCGTCTTCGATGCCGAGGCCTGTGGAGACGAGGATGGCGCGCTTGTAATCGGCGCCGGCGAGGAGGGCTTGCAGCGCCAGGCGGCCGCCGAGGGAGTAGCCGAGGAGCGTGTCGCCGTGAGGAGGGACGGCGTCGAGCGGCGGCGTCTCGATATCGAAGCCGGCGTCGCGGAGGAAATCCCAATCGCGCGGATTGCCGAGGAAGCCGTGCAGACAGGTGATCACCACAGCGCGTCGTACCTCGCCCAAGCGCGGCCGCTGGCCTCGGCGTCAGGGCGCAGCTCGGTGACGCGATCCTCAATGCCCCACATCGCGGCCCAGTGATCGAAGCGGATGCTGTGCGCGTTCTCGATGATCCGCTCGCGCATCGATGCGTCGAGTTTGCGCAGCGAGGGGACGCGGCTGAAGATCCGTCCCCCGCCGTTGTTGATGATGACGATGCGCCAGTCGATGGCAGGATCGAGCTGCGGCACGATCCATGGCGCGTTGCTGTCGTAGATCGCGGTCAGGTCTCCGACGACGCAGACGTTCGGGCGCGACGGATCGCACTGGCCGAAGAAAGTGGAGAGTTGGCCGTCGATGCCGTTCGCGCCGCGGTTCGCAGCGATCTCGAAATCGCGCGGCTCGCGAATCGCAGCGAGGTCCCATTCGCGGATCGGAAGCGAGTTGCCGAGGTAGACGCGGGCATTCGAAGGGATCGAGCGCGATAGCTCACGGAACATGGCGAGCTCGGAATTCGGCTCGTCGTCGAGAATTTGCGCAATCGCAGCGGCGCGTTCGCGATCGTCGGCGAAGAATGCGTCATTGCGTTCGCGGGGAGTGATGTCCGAGGGGAGTGATTCGAGAGGATGGACCTCGCCGCGGCTGCAGCCAGTGAACGGAAGCGCGCTGAAGCTGATGAGCGGGAGGTCGCGACGCGATTCATCGAGATCGCGCCAGAAACGGAGCGTCGGAACGTTGCCGATGCGAATGACAGAATCGAAATCGCCGCGGCCGATCATCCGCTCGCCGGCGGTGATGAGGAGATGCGCGAGCGCGGGATCTTCGCGGAGTCCGGACAGCGATTCGGCGTAAACCGGCGCGTTGAGTTTTTGGGTGAATTCGCGAACGCGCGGGCGATCGGATTCGTGAAGACCGCCGAGGATGACGAGAGGACGAGCGCGAAGCGCGACCGGAACGCTGGCGTCCTCGCCGGCTGGCCCGGCTGCGTCCTCGCTGCCGAACCGGCAAACCCTCCAACGTTTGTTGATAACCGAGGCCGCCGCAAGCCTCGCATTCGGCGGCGAGGACCCTTCGGCTACGCTCAGGGCAGGCTCTGCCGGGCCAGCCGGCGAGACGCCAGCGCTCCAAAGAACCTCCTCATCGATCAGCGGCTCATCAAATTCAACGTTGATGTGCACGACCGACCCTCGCGCGTATACGCCGAAGATCTCCTCCTGCTCGATCGACTGCGGCGCTCCGGTGCCGCGGTATCGCGCGGGACGATCGGCGGTGATCAGGACCAGCGGCGTGCCGGAGTAATGCGCTTCGATCGCCGCGGGAAGGAGCTCGGCGACGGCAGTGCCGGACGTCGTCACGACCGCGGCAGGACGTCCCGTCAACTTCGCGCGGCCCAACGCGAAGAACGCGGCGGAGCGTTCATCGACGAACGAGTACACGCGCAGATCGGACGCGCCGAGGACCGCAAGCAGCGGCGAATTGCGCGAGCCGGCGCAGACGCAGAAATCGGTCGCGCCCAGCGCGCTGGCCTGCTCGATGACGCGCCGCGCTTCGGCGATGTTGGTCATGCGAATGCTTCGACGTGCGCGGTCAGGCCGAAGAGCGCCTTGACCTGCTCGCGCTTCTCGCGCAGCTCCTCGAACTCGCGCTCCACGCGGCTTTCCAGCAGCAGCCCCGCGCCGGAGCCGACGCGCACCTGGTCGCCGTTCCACTGCACGTTGCGGATGGCCACGAGCGCGAGCGCCGAGCGGTCTTCGCGCTCCAGTCCGAACGGCGCGCCGAATGTGCGCCGCTTCACGCCTCGATCCGTTTCGCGAAGCCACCGCTCCCCCGCCTCGCTGCGAGGGGAGACGCCGAGGGCAGCCGTGGGGTGGAGGCGGCGAACCATGTCGGTGAAGGACATCCGCTCCGATCCGCCCGTCTCGTTGAAAAAGATTGGCGTAATCAAATGAGCGATTTTTGGCAAACGCAAGGTGCCAAGTGGTCCGATCTCGACGTTCCCGAACGGCGCCAGGCGGCGGACGATGTCATCGACGACGAAGCGATGCTCGCGCAGCTCTTTCGGATCGCGCAGCAGTTCGTCGGCGCGCATCACGGGGCGCGTCCCGGCCAGCGCCATCGTCCGGTAGCCGCGCGATTCGGCCTGGAAGAGGAATTCCGGCGTGGCGCCGACCAGGCCGTGATTCTGATACGCGTAGCCGTACGCGCGCATGCCCGCCGGGAGTTGCGCAAGGCGCGTGAAGAACCAGCGCCACCATTCCCCGCGTTCCGCGAAGCGGCCCGATTCGAAAATCACCGGCACGATCTTTTTGAAGTCACCGCGCTCCATCGCAGCATGCGCTGATTCGAAGAGCCGCGTGAACTCCTCGGATGATGCGGCCTCCCACGTCACCTGCGGCGCGCCGCAATCCTCGAAGCGCGAGGCCAGCTCATCGAACGTCGTCTCTTCCCACGACGCCGGATGCCGCCACGGATGCGGATCGTCGAGAAAAAAATCAGCGATGAAAAACGCCGGACTCTCCGGCCGCCGGAACGGCAGCTGCTCGAACGGCCCCCATCCGATGAACACCTTGCCCGGCGCGGTCTGGATGAAGGCGAAGTCGCGGTGGGTCACGAGGACCGATTTCACCACAAAGGCACAAAGGACACGAAGAAATCCTCTTTGTGTTCTTTGTGTCTTTGTGGTTCAACGCCTTTCGCATCCCCGTTGCTACTATGCGCCGCGTGGTCACCGATGATTACTCCGGCCCCGATCCGGCGCGCATCAAGTCGATGTTCGGATCGATCGCCGGACGTTACGACCGTGCGAACACGATCATGTCCGCCGGTGTGCACCATCTCTGGCGGCGCGCGGCGGTGCGATGGTCGGCCGCGAAGCCGGGCGACGCCGTGCTCGATTGCGCGACCGGCACGGGCGATCTGGCCATCGCCTTCAAGAAGGCCGTCGGCAGCGGACGCGTGGTCGGCACCGACTTCACGCCGGAGATGATCGAGCTGGCGCGGCGCAAGTCGAACGACATCACCTTCGAAGTGGCCGACGTCACCGCGCTGCCGTTCGACGACGATTCATTCGACATCGCCAGCATCTCCTTCGGCATCCGCAACGTCGGCGATCCGGCGAAAGGAATCGCGGAGATGGCGCGTGTGGTCCGCCCCGGCGGACGCGTGATCGTGCTCGAATTCGGACAGCCGCCGGGCCGCGTCGCCGCCTCCCTCTACGAAACCTACCGCCGCCACTTCCTCCCGCGCCTCGGCGGCGCCGTCACCGGCGAGCGCGGCGCGTACGAGTATCTCGAGTCGTCCGCGGCACGCTTTCCATGCGGCGATGACTTCGTAGCGTTGATGCGTCGCGCCGCTCCGTTCACGTCGGTCGATTACCGCCCGCTGACGTTCGGGATCGCGTATCTCTACCGCGCCGTTAAACGTTCGTGATTCGCCTGCGGCAGCGATGTGCGGGGAGCGGCCAGCCGTAGTGGGACATCGTGCCGCCGAAGTCCGAGTTCGACGAGCAACAGCCTGTCGAACTCAGGCTGTTGCCTGATTGAATCGAGCAACAGCCTGATTCAATCAACCAACAGCCTGATTGAATCAACCAACAGCCTGATCGAATCAAGCAACAGCCTGATTGAATCAAGCAACAGCCTGATCGAATCAAGCTGTAGCCTGACTGCGTCGAGCTACAGCCCGACTTCGACAAGCAAACGGTAGTCGAAGTCGGGCTGCTCACCGCCTCACAAGGACGACGCGCGTAGCGCCGGCGGCGGTACAGCCAGCGAGCCGCTGGCGCCGCGCGTCAGGTCTGCTCGGTCGGTGGCGGCCCCACGTACTTCGCGCGCGGGCGGATCATGTCGTCCTTCGCGTACTGCTCGATGGCGTGTCCGATCCAGCCGATGCTGCGGCCGAGGGCGAAGAGCGTGAGCGGTGCGCCGCGGTCAAGTTTCAGCGCGCGGGCGAGGACGACGAGGGCGAAGTCGATGGTCGGCTTGTCGCCAGTCAGTTCCTCTCCCGCCTTTGCCACATTCCGCGCGAATTTCACCTCGGGGGACTTTCCGAAACGCTTCGACAGCATCTCCATCAGCAGCGCTGCGCGCGGATCGCCGTTCGTGTAGAGGCGATGTCCGAAGCCGTGGATCGGTTCGTGACGCCGCAGACGATCGGCCAAGGCTTTGCGGACGTCGCGCGCGCGACGAAGGTCGTCGAACATCGACTCCACTTTCTCGCTCATGCCGCCGTGCTTCGCGCCTTCGATGGCGGTCAGTCCGGCCACGACGACCGCGTAGGGACTGGATCCTGCCGAGGCCACGCAGCGGGCGGTGAAGGACGAGACGTTCAGCTCGTGATCGGCGCAGAGGATCAGCGCGGCGCGCAGCAACTCGATGGCGTGCGGCGTCTTCGGAACCCAGCGCTTGTGCAGCGTCTCCTCGATTGTGTCTTCCAGCTCGGCCGACTCGACCGCCACACTGGTCAACAGGTTGACGATCCGCCAGCCGGACTGCGCGACGGCGCGCGGGCGGAGATCGTAGGCGAGCGGATCGCGCGCGCCGACCAGCGGCAGCATGGACTGGGCGCGGCTGACGAAGGGCAGGTCCTCCACGCTCTTGCCGCCGGCGACGACGTGCAGCGGCGTGGCGGCGAAGACATCGACGTCGAAGCTGCCCGTCCAGATCAGCGCCGCAACTTCCTCAACGCTGCGCGTGCGGGCCAGCTCGCAGGCGTCGTAGCCGCGGTAGTAGAGGCGATCGCCGTCGATGAGCGTGATCGCTGACTCAAGGACCGGCACACCCCAATGGAGGGCCCGTTCCGCGGTTTTTCCCGGATCGCGCCGGTGCTCGCTCCTGCTGCGCAGCCGCTCGACATCCTCGGCGGCATAGCGGCGCTGGTGCGGATGGCCGGGTGCGGCGGCGGAGCGGACCAGGCCTCGGCTGACGTAGGCGTACAGCGTCGTCCTGCTGATGCCGAGGCGTTTGGAGGCGTCGTCGGAGGAAAGCCAGGTGACCATTGCGGCGAGCATTATTGATTATCGAATCAATATTGACAACATTGATGTGCCGCTCTACGTTGCGGTCATGAACGACACCACCATTCACAACGGACTGGAAGGCATCATCGCGGCGGAGACGTCGCTGAGCATGGTCGACGGCACGGCGGGGGAACTGGTCATCGCCGGATTTCCGGTGGCAGAGCTGGCCATGAACGCGACGTTCGAGGAGACGGCGTATCTGCTCTGGTACGGCGAGCTGCCGGATGGGGAGGAGCTGTCGGCGTTTCGAGCCGATCTGGCGCGGCGGCGGGAGCTGCCGCCGGTCGCGTATCAACTGTTGCACGCGGCGGCGGAGGCGCGAACCGACAGCATGGACGCTCTAAGGATGGCTGCGGGCACCATTAGTTTGAAGTCCAAAAGCACAGACAAGAGTGTCTGTGCCACACAGGCTTCGCCTGTATCAAAAGCCAGACAATGTGGCACAGACACTCTTGTCTGTGCTGCTGATGACGACGCAGCCCGCAATCTCCTGGCAGGATTCCCGACCATCGTCGCCGCCTACTGGCGGTTCGCGAACGCACGCGATCCGATCGCGCCGCGAAGCGACCTCGCGCACGCCGCGAATTTTCTCTACATGCTCTCGGGCCAAGCCCCTTCGGACGAACGCGTGCGCGGACTGGAGACGTATCTCAACACCGTCGTCGATCACGGACTGAACGCCTCGACCTTCACGGCGCGCGTCATCGCCTCGACGAACTCCGACCTCGTCTCCGCCATCACCGGCGCCATCGGCGCGCTGAAAGGGCCGCTGCACGGCGGCGCGCCCGGTCCGGCGCTCGACATGGTCTTCGAGATCGGCGACGCGTCGCGTGCCGAGGAAGTGCTGCGGAAGAAGATCGAATCGGGCGAGAAGCTGATGGGATTCGGACATCGCGTCTACAAAGTGCGCGATCCGCGCGCGGATGTTCTCGCGGTCGCCGCGGAGCGGATGTTCACGCGCGGCGGCGACATGGCGTTGTACGACCTGGCCCGATCGGTCGAACAGAGCGCGCTGCGGCTTCTCGAAGAGTACAAGCCGGGACGTCATCTCCAGACAAATGTCGAGTTCTACACGGCGCTGCTGCTGCACGGACTCGGTCTGGAAGTGCCGCTCTTCACGCCGACCTTCGCCATCAGCCGTGTAGCGGGCTGGATCGCGCACTGTTTCGAGCAGCGGCGGACGAATCGTCTTATTCGGCCGCAGTCTGTATACGTCGGATCTCGCGATCGGAGCTGGGGCAGCAAAGTCGTTTGAACCACAAAGACACAAAGGACACAAAGAGATCTCTTTGTGCTCTTTGTGTCTTTGTGGTGAAAAACCTCTGGCGAAAAAGATCGTATTCAACCCACGGAGGCTGTCATGTTCACCTTAATGGCGCTCTTCGGAATGCTGCTCTTCGCAGTCGTCGCGGTGGCCGCGGTCGCGCTCTTCGCGGTCGCGGCAAAACTTATCCTGTTGCCGCTGCGGCTCATGTTCCTGCCGCTGAAACTCCTCGCACTGCCGTTCATCGCCATCGCATTGATCGTGAAATTCGCATTTGTGATCGCGATCGGATCGGTGGTCGTGGCACTGCTGATCCCGCTTGCGATCCTGGCCCTCGTCATCGGCGCTCCGATCGCCATCGTGGCCTCGCTCACCTGAATTCGGAGCGTGGCTGGATTCTTGCGTTGACCGGACGCGTATGTCACAGCCCAGGGCATTGATCATCGACGACGACGGTCCCATCCGCACGATGCTTTCGACCATCGTGGGGAATCAGGGGATGAGCGTCGATACGGCCCGCGACGGCGTCGAGGCCATCGAGAATCTCGATAAGGACGGCTACAGCCTGGTCCTGCTCGACCTGATGATGCCGCGCGTCGACGGCTACGCGGTGCTGGCGCACATGCGCACGCACCAGCCGGAGTTGCTCCAGCGAACCATCCTGGCCACGGCCGTTCCGCAGCATGACCTCGACCGCAATCTGAAGGATCCGGTCTACATGGTCCACAGCAAGCCGTTCGACGTGAGGCAATTGATCGCCGACGTCCGGCACGTCGCGCAACTCGACGCCGCTTAGGCGGCACAGCAGCGTTCTTCGCAGCCGGCGCATAATGCGCGGGCCATGCCGCGTACGCCGCACACCGAGCGCCATTTCACCGCCAGCGACACCGTTCGCGACGTCGTCATCGGCATGTCCGACGGACTCACGGTTCCCTTCGCCCTCGCGGCCGGCCTGAGCGGAGCGGTCGCATCGAGCGGCATCGTGGTCACCGCGGGCCTCGCCGAAATCGCCGCCGGCTCGATCGCCATGGGCCTCGTCGGATACCTCGCGGCGAAGTCCGACGCCGAGCACTACGCGGCCGAGAAGCGCAAGGAAGAGCAGGAGATCATCGACATCCCGCGCGAGGAGATGCGCGAGGTGGCCGACATCTTTCGCCACTACGGCATCCCGGACGAGCACATCCGTCCGGTCGTGCAGGCCATGAGCGAGCGCCCGAAGGAGTGGGTCGACTTCATGATGCGCTTCGAGCTCGGCCTGGAAACGCCCGACCCGAAACGCGCCCGCAACAGCGCCACGGTGATTGCGATGTCCTACCTCATCGGCGGCCTGGTTCCGCTGGCGCCGTACATGTTGCTGAAGGTGGCGCAGGACGCGTTGATCCCATCGATCATCGTGACGCTGATCGCGCTGGCGGTATTCGGCTACGTGAAAGGCCGCTACACCGGCGCCGGCCGCTGGAAGAGCGCCCTGCAGACGACGGTCGTCGGCGGTCTCGCCGCCGCG
>Ga0157375_10002197_pt1 | contig 16862 bp, 15 predicted proteins | sample M35metaG_FD_115311 | JGI IMG/M metagenome (GOLD analysis project Ga0157375, IMG submission 115311) | Miscanthus rhizosphere microbial communities from Kellogg Biological Station, Michigan, USA - M3-5 metaG | ecosystem: Host-associated > Plants > Roots > Rhizosphere > Soil | place: USA: Michigan...
CACAAGAGTAATTCTTGTGGTTTTTTTTTAAATTTGCAAAATCTTTTAAAAAGTAAAAATGGCCGATCAGTTAAGTTATCTATTTAGTACAAGGACGAGCAAGGACTTGGCAGAGAAAATTGCACAGCATTATGGGCAAGAATTAGGAAAAATCAACTTTCAGGAGTTCAGCGACGGGGAATTTGAGCCTGTTTTGGACGAATCTGTAAGAGGAGGAAGAGTTTTCCTGATTGGATCTACATTCCCACCAGCGGATAATCTTTTGGAACTTCTTCTAATGATTGATGCTGCGAAAAGAGCCTCTGCAAAGAGCATCACCGTTGTACTTCCTTACTTCGGACTTGCAAGACAAGACAGAAAAGACAAGCCAAGAGCGCCAATCGGTGCAAAATTGGTGGCAAATCTTTTAACAGCTGCAGGAGCAACAAGAATCATGACCATGGATCTTCACGCAGATCAAATCCAGGGATTCTTCGAAATTCCGGTAGATCATCTTTATGCTTCTACAATTTTTGTAGATTATATCAGAAATCTTAATCTGGATAATCTTACCATTGCTTCTCCGGATATGGGGGGTGCAAAAAGAGCGAAAAACTATGCAGGTCACCTTGGTGCAGATGTAGTAATTGCTTATAAGGAAAGAAAAAAAGCGAATGTAGTTGAAGAAATGTTCCTTATCGGAGATGTAGAAGGGAAAAACGTTATCCTTATTGATGACATGATCGATACGGCGGGGACACTTTGTAAAGCTGCAGAAATCTTGATGGAGAAAGGGGCAAAATCTGTAAGAGCAATGGCAACGCACGGAGTGCTTTCAGGAAAAGCTTATGATAATATTGAGAACTCAAAATTGTTGGAAGTTATTGTAACTGACTCAATTCCTGTGAAAAATAATTTGTCAACTAAAATAAAAGTGCTATCTTGCGCCCCATTATTTGCGGACGTTATGAAGATGGTTCATGAGCATCAATCAATTAGCAGTAAATTTGTTATTTAATTGATTTTTAGCTGTTTGCAAGTTAAAATTAAAACAATTTTTTAAATTTTTATAAATGAAATCTATTACAATTCAAGGTACAAAAAGAGAAAGCGTGGGCAAAAAGTCTACAAAAGCTTTACGTGATGCTGAATTAGTTCCTTGTGTTGTTTACGGAGGTGGTGAGCCATTGAACTTCTCTGCAGAAGAGAAAGCGTTCAAAGGTTTGGTATATACTCCTGAAGCACACACGGTATCTATTGAAGTTGACGGACAGGTAATTCCTGCTGTTCTTCAGGATATTCAGTTCCACCCGATTACAGACAAGATTATTCACGCAGACTTCTACAGATTATCTGACGATAAGCCTGTAGTTATGGAGGTTCCTGTAAGAATCACTGGTCGTTCTAAAGGTGTTGTAGCTGGTGGTGTTTTACGTCAGTCTTTCAGAAAATTGAAAGTAAAAGCTATTCCTGCAAACTTACCAGACGAGGTAGTTGTAGATATTACTTCTCTTAAGATTGGTAACAAGCTTTATGTTGGAGGTCTTAAAGCTGAAGGATATTCTTTCATGCACCCGGACAATGCAGTTGTAGTAGCTGTTAAGATGTCTAGAAATGCAATGAAAGGAGGTGCAGCAGCAATGGATGACGATGATGAAGAAGAAGTTGCAACTGAAGAAGGAGCAGCTCCGGCAGCAGAAGAAACTACTGCAGCAGAATAAGAATTGCTTATTTAAACAATATAAGACCTGTCAATTTATTTGGCAGGTTTTTGTTTTTTAGATTAAATCTATAATAATATTGTTACAATTTTCTTTCAGAAAAAAAGCCGTAAATTTGAAGTGTTCTAAATAAGAACGTTTTAATTTAAAATTTTAATAAATGTTTGACATTCAGGAAATCAGAAGTCAGTTCACGATATTAAACGAGCAGGTGAACGGTAAACCATTGGTTTACTTAGATAATGCAGCAACATCTCAGAAACCAAACTCAGTTTTAGATGTTTGGAATCACTATTATAAAGAGCTTAATGCAAATGTACATAGAGGAATTCATACATTAAGTCAGTTAGCAACCGCAGAAATGGAGCTTTCAAGAAGAAAAATCCAGAAATTTATTAATGCTAAGAATGATTTTGAAGTAATTTTTACAAAAGGAACAACGGAAGGATTAAACCTCATCGCTTATATTTTAACTCAAAAATTGAAAAAAGACGATGAAATTATCATTTCTTATCTTGAGCATCATTCGAATATTGTGCCTTGGCAAATGCTTTGTGAAAGAACCGGGGCAAAACTTCGTGTAATTCCGATGGATGAAAACGGAATTCTTCAACTGGATTATCTGGATCAGTTTTTAAGCGAAAAAACAAAAGTTGTTTCTGTTAATCAGGTTTCAAATGCGTTGGGAATTGTAAATCCTATCGAAGAAATTATTGCTAAAACAAGAAAAAATTCAAATGCATATATTGTAATCGACGGAGCTCAATCTGCACCGCACTTCACTATTGATGTTCAGAAAATGGATTGTGATTTCTTCGTTTTCTCCGGTCACAAAATGTATGCTCCGATGGGAACAGGGATTTTATACGGAAAACAGGAAATTCTTGAAGATCTGCCACCTTTTCACGGCGGAGGAGAGATGATTGCAACATGTTCTTTTGACGGAACAACATATGCAGGCCTTCCTTTTAAATATGAAGCAGGAACGCCGAATGTGGGCGGGAATATTGCCTTGGGAGCCGCTGTTGATTTTATAGAAAAAATTGGTCAGACGACAATTCAGAATCATGAAAATGCTTTGTTGGAATACGCACAAAAACATCTTTTGGAAATAGAAGGCGTAAAAATTTACGGTGAAAAAGCCGAAAGAACGGGCGTTGTTTCCTTTAATCTTGAAGGAGTAGGAATTTCTTCCGATGTAGGAATGATCCTTGATAAGTTGGGAATTGCGGTAAGAACGGGACATCACTGTACGCAACCCATTATGAATTTCTTTAATATTGCAGGGACTGTAAGAGCAAGTTTTGCGGTCTACAACACTTTTCAGGAGATTGATGCTTTGGTTGAAGGTGTAAAAAAAGCACAGAGAATGTTAAGCTAGAATATTTAAATACAAGTTATCATACGAGACTCCTAAATTTTTAGGAGTCTTTTTATTTTATTAATAAAATAAATTGAGATTGGTTTAAAAATTGATTTTATTCATTAAAACGAGATTTATTATAAATTTTATACTTAATTTTATGAACCAATAAAAGATATTACCATGAAAAAATTATTACTACCTTTTTTACTGATAGGTGCTTTCAGCAATGCACAGATATTTTCAGAAAACTTTAACGGAGGATCCTTACCTTCAGGTTGGACGACCGAAAACCCTGATACTGCTTTTAACTGGGGCGTAGGGTCTCAAAACGGAGTTGCGTCATTTCCCAACGGAGCAGCTTTTTTTGATGACGACGATGCAGGACCGGGAAGTATAAATCACAATGCAAGACTGATTTCGCCGGTTATTAATCTTGCGGGATCTTCTAACGCTAAATTGTCTTTTAAATATGCCAACATAATTTATGATCTTAATTCAACCCTGAAAGTTGAGGTGTTTAACGGAACTTCGTGGGTACAGGTTTTCACTGCTTCCGGAGATGCTGGAACTTTTACTATTGATTTTAGTACACTTACATACGTGCTTAGTTCTTATGTGGAAGCTACAAATATTGATTTGGCACCTTATGCGAATGCTAATTTTAAGCTTAGATTTGTGTATGATGATGCAGGAGATTATTCATATACAGCAGTGGTTGATGATGTAGCGATTACAGGAACCGTATTAGGAACATCGGATGTTTCGGCTTCCAAAAAACTGAATGTATATCCAAACCCGGTGGTTGATAATGTTTACATAAAATCGGATGATTTAAAAAATAATTCTAAAATTACAGTAACCGATATGTCCGGAAAAGTTCTGAAAACTTTCATTGGAAAATCAGACGGATATAATTTGTCTGACCTTTCAAAAGGAGCATACCTGATTACAATTGACGATGGAAAAGAAGTTGTCACTAAGAAAATTCTAAAAAAATAGATACTAAAAGCTTCTGAATTTCAGGAGCTTTTTTATTTGTGTTTAATTAAATTTAAATTCATTATAAATAATAGATTTTGCCAATATTTCAAATAGGAGTTTATGTCTCTGTTGGTAGGACTTCTTGGAGTAATTTTGTCCAGTCAAAATTTAATTTATGGAATTATTAGAAAAATTGAACTGGAGATTTGCCACCAAAGCAATGAACGGTCAAAAAGTACCACAGGAAAAAGTGGATAAAATATTGGAAGCAGCAAGATTAGCACCTACTTCAAGCGGATTGCAGCCTTTCGAAATCATTGTCATCACCAATCAGGAAGTAAAAGAACAGATCAAGGCACACGCATGGAACCAGCCACAGATCACGGATTCTTCACATTTACTGGTTTTCGCAGCCTGGGATAATTATACTGAGGAGAGAATCAATAAAATGTTTGATTTGACCAATGAGATCAGAGGGTTCAAAAATGAGGGTTGGGAAAGCTATAGACAGATATTGCTAGGAACTTACCCTCAAAGATCAGCAGAAGAAAACTTCACACACGCTGCAAAACAAGCTTATATTTCTTTCAGTGCGGCCATTATCGCAGCGGCTTTTGAAGGGGTGGATTCTACGCCAATGGAAGGTTTTTCACCGGAAGCTGTTGACGAAATTTTAAACTTAAAAGAAAAAGGCTTAAAAAGTGTTTTATTATTACCGATTGGCTACAGAAATGAAGAATCAGACTGGTTGGTAAACCTTACTAAAGTGAGAAAATCAAAAGAAGATTTCATTACCGAAATTAACTAATTATTAATATATTTTACTCATAGAAAAAGCCCTTTCATTGATTTGAAGGGCTTTTATATTTTAAAGTTTAAAATAATTTAAACATTCGGTTTCCAATCCACAACAGCTCTGATAAACGCCTCAGCATTTTCCACAGGAATATTCGGTAAAATCCCGTGGCCAAGATTCGCAATATATCTGTCTTTTCCGAAATGGTTAATCATTTCGTTAACCATTTTTTTAATCGTTTCAGGAGTTGAATGCAGCCTCGCGGGATCAAAATTTCCTTGAAGCGTCATCGTGTGATTAGTCAATGTTCTTGCAAATTCAGGAGTGATCGTCCAGTCAACGCCTAAAGCTGAAACTGGTGATTGAGTCATCTCTTCCAATGCAAACCAGCATCCTTTTCCGAAAACCACAACATGGGAAAGCGGACTTAATGCCTCAACAATCTGGTTGATATACTGCCACGAAAATTCCTGATAATCGGTTGGAGAAAGCATTCCGCCCCAAGAATCAAAAACCTGAACAGCAGAAACCCCTTTTTCAACTTTTCTCTTTAAATAAGCAATCGTCGTATCTGTAATTTTCTGAAGTAACAAATGAGCAGCTTCCGGCTGTTGAAAACAGAAAGATTTTGCAATATCAAAAGCCTTGCTTCCTTTTCCTTCCACGCAATAGCAAAGAATCGTCCAGGGAGAACCTGCAAAACCGATCAATGGAATTTCGTTGTCCAATTTTTGCAACGTCAGCTCGATCGCATCAAAAACGTACCCTAACGTATCATTAACATCAGGAACAATCACGTTCTGAACCTGCTCCATCGTTCTGATCGGATTGTCCAACCACGGACCAACATTTTCCTTCATCTTAAAATCAATGCCCATCGCCTGTGGAACCACCAAAATATCGGAGAACAAAATCGCAGCATCCAAAGGAAATCTTCTGATTGGCTGTACGGTGATTTCAGAGGCTAACTCGGGAGTCTGGCATCTCGTAAAGAAATCATATTTATCACGAAGAGCAATGAATTCCGGTAAATATCTTCCGGCCTGTCTCATCATCCAAACTGGCGGTCTTTCTACGGTTTCTCCGCGAAGTGCTTTTAAATATAGGTCGTTCTTAATCATAATTTATTTAAACTAAACGTATCGTTTTACCGATAATAAGCATTTTATAAGCTGTTTTTAATCTCTTTTTTAATCAGATCCAAAAGAGAGATCAATGTATTTTCTTCAGAAGTAAAAATCTTTTGTGAAGTGAGCTTTTTAAGTTCGTTGGATGTAGTTTTTCCAATTGAAAAAAGTTTCATCCCATCAAACGAATTCTGATTTGCAAAACTACGAACTCCGCTTGGACTAAAAAAGGCAGCGGCATGATATTTTTCAGTTATTAAAGGATTGATTTCCTCCGTGTTGTAAACCGTGATTTTTTTATACTTAATATTCTGAAAAGGAAGAGCATTGTCAAGAACGCTGATCGCTAAATTTCCGCAAAAATGAAGGAATTTTTCATGCTGACAGTTCTCAATGATAAATTTTGAAAGTGTTTCTGCGTTTTTCAAAACTTTAAAAGTGCCGAAGCCGTTTTTTCTTAATTCTCTTTTTGTTTTTTCGCCGACACAATAGATTTTATTGAAATTTTTCGAAGTAAAATCTTCATTAGGCTTAAAATGATTCTGAAAAAAAGAAATAACACCATTCGTACTTGTAAAAATTAAAGAATAATCTTTTAAGTCAAATGGTTTTACCTTAATAGAACTCGTCTTAATTACTTCAACACAATCAGCCGAAATATGCTCTCCTAAAGATTTGGATAAAACAGGTCGGTCTATATTTTTGGTAAATAAGATTTTCATTCCTTATAAGTTTGAAGATGGAAGCCGGATGCAGGAAGATTAAGAATGATTTAAAATCTAAAATTCATAATCTAAAATTTAAAATTATAGTTGTGTTTTAATTTCTGCCATCAATTCTTTTCCGCCGTTTTCCAGCACTGCTTTTGCGAATTTTTTTCCGTAATTTTCATTAGGATCATATTCGAAGTTTTCATCGGTGGCAATATAATTTTTGCCATCCAAAGAACAAAGCGCGCCGATAAATCTGATCTGATTATCAAACTTTTCGGCAAATGCTCCGATGGGTGCCGTACAACCTCCTTCCAGCGTGCTCAGGAAATTTCTTTCCATTTCCACGCAGATTTGAGTTTGAATGTGGTTGGTGACTTTTCTTACAATCTCGTTAATTTCTTTTTTATCGGAATGTCCGGCAACAGTGATCACACCTTGAGCTGCCGCAGGAATCATCATGGGAAGCATTTCGTAATCAATGTCCATTTTCATTCTTTTGATTCCGGCTAACGATAAAATGGTAGCGTCAAAATCACCTTCTTCCAATTTCTGAAGACGGGTCTGAATATTTCCGCGAATGTCTGAAAATTGTGCTCCGGGATAATGTTTTAACCAAAAAGCTCTTCTTCTTAAACTACTTGTTGCCAGTTTTAATTAGTGGAATTCTTTAGTTTTTGCAGATTCTTTTCTGATCAATACATCCTGAGGATGGTCTCTTTCGAGGTAAGAAATAAGCTCAAGATTTTCAGGAAGTTTTGTAGGTACATCTTTTAAAGAATGTACAGCAATGTCAACTTCGTCGTTTAACAGAGCGGTGTCAAGATCTCTTGTAAAAACGCCCGTAATTCCAAGGGCGTAAAGAGGCTGACTGAGATTTTTGTCGCCCGAAGAAACGATCGGGACAATCTCTGTAAGATAATTATTGTTTTGTAAATGCCTTGCAACTTCTCTCGCCTGCCAAAGTGCAAGTGCCGAATTTCGAGTACCGATCCTAATGCTTTTCATTGAATTCGTTGTTTGGTTGTTCAACTAATATTTCGTGCATTAATTTACTAATTTCTTCGGCTTTTAGAGGATTATCGATAATATATTTTGCAAAACGGTTGGTAATTTTCTGGATCATTTTGTCAGAAAGTTCCATGTCCGTGATGTTTATGTATTTATTTTTTCTGTAAAAATTGTGCATTTCGTTGCGTTCCATGTTCTTTAAAACAGCTTTGAAATGGTGAATATTGGGGGCAAGCTTTCTCTTTTTTTCCCACTCAAGGAATTCTTTTGCCATTTCCTTGATGATTTTTTCGGCTTTTGGGATTTCTCTTTCTCGCTGCTGAATGGTTTCCTGAATTTGTTTTGAAAGCTCATCAACATCAATCAGCGTTACATTTTCATTTTCTGTCACATCTTTATCAACATTATGAGGAATCGAAAGGTCTATTACCAGAGTTTCTTTTCCGTTCGGGAAATGAGATTTGTTCACAATCGGATGTTTTGCTCCTGTTGCAACGATAAGAATGTCTGTATTGCTTAATTCTTTATCAAAATCAACATAATCAATATGAGGAATATGATATTTCTCGGAAATTTTTGCTGCCGTTTCCTGAGTTCGGTTGGCAATTTTAATTTTAGGCTGATAAACGTGCTTGACTAAATTTTCAACAGTATTTTGCCCGATTTCACCAACACCTAAAAGCAGGATGTTTTTATCGGTCAGCCTTTTTTGATTATTTAAAATATAGTGAACCGCAGCGTAAGAAACAGAAGCAGCACCGTTGGAAATCCCCGTTTCGTTTTTAATTCTTTTTGAAATCTGAATCGCAGAATTGATTGATCTTTCTAAAAAAGGATTAGAATTTTGTCTTTCTTTTTTAAAACGGTTGTACGCCTTTTTTATTTGTCCGATAATTTCAAAATCTCCGATGATCTGGCTTTCCAGACCGGCTGCGACTCTGAATAGATGAGTCAGCGCTTCTTCCTTCGTTAAAATATTGGCAAAATGAAGAAAATCAGTGAAATTTACTCCGATCGTTTTGCAATATTCCTCAGCTACCAAAAGATAGTTGGGAGAAGTAGTATAGATTTCAGTTCTGTTGCAGGTGGAGACCACGAAAGCATCCCCTAAATCTTCATCATGAATTCGGGTTACAAAATTTTTGATATTGTCGTCGAAAAATGCAAATTTTCCCCGAGTTTCTACGTCTGCCTTTTCAAAGCTTATAGAAAGTACGGCGAAATTCGACGTTTGATGTATATTGGAATACTGTGACATAAGCGAGGCAAATTTACGTTTTTTTTAATTAAACCCTTTCTGATAATGTATATGATAATTATCGTGAAAAACTATTTTGGGATGCTTCTAAATAAGCTTTGAATTGATAAGGGAAGTTAAAATTTTTAGTTTATTGTTAATTATTGATTACTAATTTTTTGAATAAATCAGGTTTTGGTGATTTTTATTTCTGCTTAAAGCTTTCAGCATTCCATCGCCCTATTTTTGGTCAAAATCATCTTAAATATGGTTTAAATTAAAGTCTGTAATTGATTAAAGTAAAAGTTAATAGATTATTAAAAATTTTAATAAAATTTTAACCAAATTATCTGCTCTCGGAATTTCTTTGGTAGTCTTAAATTCATATCTTTGTAACTCTTTAAAAAATCAGAAGAAAAATATGAGTTTATTTGATATGTTTACGCAAGAGATTGCGATAGACCTGGGAACTGCTAACACCCTTATCATCCATAATAATAAAATTGTTATAGATCAGCCGTCAATTGTTGCTATTGAACGTTCTACGGGCAGGCCGATCGCGGTGGGGGAACAGGCAAAGCATATGCAGGGGAAAACTCATGAGGATATCAAAACGATCCGCCCTTTGAAAGACGGGGTAATCGCAGATTTCCATGCTTCTGAGCACATGATTAAAGAATTTATCAAAAAAATTCCGGGGATCAAAGGTAGATTCATTCAGCCTGCTTTGAGAATCGTTATTTGTATTCCTTCAGGGATTACAGAGGTTGAAAAAAGAGCGGTAAGAGATTCTGCTCAGAAAGTAAATGCAAAGGAAGTGCGTTTGATATACGAGCCAATGGCTGCTGCAATAGGAGTGGGTATTGACGTTCAGAAACCGGAAGGGAATATGATCATCGACATAGGTGGCGGTACTACGGAAATTGCTGTGGTTGCTTTGGGAGGTATCGTATGTGATAAATCTGTTAAGATTGCAGGGGATGTGTTTACCAATGATATTGCTTATTTCCTGAGAACTCACCATAATCTTTATATCGGAGAAAGAACAGCTGAGAGAGTGAAAATCGAAGTGGGTTCTGCTGTTGAAGATTTAGATGTTGATATCGAGGATATCCCGGTACAGGGTAGAGACCTTATCACAGGTAAGCCAAAAGAAATCATGGTGGGCTACAAAGAGATTGCACGTGCATTAGACAAGTCTATCATCAGAATTGAAGATTCTGTAATGGAAACTCTTTCTCTGACTCCGCCGGAATTGGCTGCTGATATCTACAAAACAGGTATTTATCTTGCTGGTGGTGGTGCTTTGCTAAGAGGTCTTGCGGACAGATTACATAAGAAAACTGGTCTTCCTGTATTTGTTGCAGAGGATCCGTTGAGAGCTGTAGTTCGTGGAACAGGGATTGCACTTAAGAATATGGATAAATTCAATTTCTTAATTAAATAATTTTAACTTTTTACGACTTTATATCTGAATGGGATTTTTGCTGAGATTATTTTCGAAGAACGCGCTTTTTGTCTTCTTTATATTTCTGCAAATCATTGCTTTGGTTCTGATATTCTCTAAAAACGCCATGCAGAGATCTTGGATTGCGGGTCAGTCGGCTACGCTTAATTCGTGGGTTTCCGGATATATTGATGAAGGGGTTTCTTATCTTAAATTAAAGCAGATCAATGAAGACCTTGTGGTTCAGAACAAGGCTTTGATGGTAGAGCTTTACGGAAAGGAAGGAGCGAAAAACCCTATATTCAAAAAAGTTCATGATACGTTAGGAGGCGGCCAAATCTTTACATTTGTAGATGGTGAAATCGTTTTTAACAGTATCAACAGAAGAAACAACTATTTTACAATCAACCGTGGGCGCAGAGATGGGGTTTTTCCTCAGATGGGTGTCATGGCACCGAGAGGTGTTGCGGGGATTGTAATCAATTCTACAGATAGTTACGCATTGGTTCAGTCGATTTTAAGTGTAAATAAAATCAGAATTAATGCTGCTTTAAAAAATTCAGGATATTTTGGGACATTGACTTGGAACGGAGATAATTCCAGAGTGATGCACCTGGCAGACATACCTAAATATGTTGCCTTAAAAATTGGGGATACTGTTGTAACAGACGGTAAATCGGCAATTTTTCCGAAAGGAGTCATGATTGGAACTATTGGAGGCTATTCCGTTGATAATAAAACAGGTTTTTGGGATATTTCAGTGGAATTAAGCGAAAAAATGGGTGCTTTAAGTAAGGTTTATGTTGTTAAAAACCTTAAAAAAGCTGAGGTTCAGAAGATTCAAGATACAATGCAAGCTGTAATAAAAAAGGAAAATGATTAGCAGAACATTATTTACGGATATTTTAATCATGGTTTTTCTGGTTGCATTACAAATCTTTGTTTTGAACAGGATCACGCTATTCGGAAAGTATACTCCCGTGTTGTATCCTGTATTTGTCATGTTTTATCCTTTTTTCAGAAATAAATTTCAGTTCTTAGCTTTAAGTTTTTTAATAGGTCTGTCGATCGATATACTTTTGTATTCGGGAGGGATTAATGCCTTTGCAACGACTTTAATCGCCTATTTCAGAACATTGATTTTCAGAACTTCTACGGATACTTCTACAGATTTTTTCTCTTTTCAGTCCTTACAATGGGGGCAATTCCTGCTGTTTCTGTTTTCAAGTATCTTTTTGCATCAGCTTTTAGTACAGTATATAGAGTTCTTTAAGTTTAGCAGAGTTTTCGAAATCTTTCTTAATGTATTGGTAACTAGTATAATTTCCTTTATATTTATCGTTATATATGCATTAATATTTAAAATCAAACAAAAAGTTTGAACACACGTTATTTAAAAATCTTTTCCGTACTTGCTGTTATCGCCCTTATTTTTGTGGTGAGACTGGCTTATTTACAACTGTTTACAGATCGTTATGCTTTAAATGCAGCGAATACTTCCATTAAAATCGAATACGTTATTCCACAAAGAGGAGTCATTTTTGACCGAAATGGCAAAATCATGGTGGGAAACCAGCCTGCGTATGAAATTTCTTTCACCCAAGCGTTGATGAAACCTGATTTTGATACGATTGCTTTCTGTAATTTAATGAAGATCAGCAAACCGGATTTTATCAAAAGAATTAATTTTATTAAAAAAGAAAAATATTATTCTAAACTGACTCCCATGACTTTTCTGAAAGATTTAAGCAGAGAAGATATTGCAAGAGTACAGGAAATTATATTTAAATATCCAGCATTCAGCATTGTTTCAAGACCTCAGCGTCAATATGAGGTGTCTACTTCCGGAAACCTTCTGGGGTATACCAGTGAAGTTAACGAAAAAGATATTAAAAAAGATTCCGTCTACTATTTACCGGGTGATTTCGTCGGAAAAACAGGGATTGAAAAGTCTTATGAAAAAGAGCTTCGAGGGATAAAAGGGATGAAATATATCCAAAAAGATATCAGGCTTCGAAACATAGGCTCTTATAAAAACGGATCTTTGGACAAAGATGTTATTACAGGAAAAGACATTACTTTGACCATCGATTATGATCTTCAAAGAATGGCGGAAGAAATGTTGGTCGACAAACACGGAGCCATCGTTGCCATCGATCCTAATAATGGTGAAATTCTTGCCTTGGCCACCGGACCGGATATTGATCCGAATTTATTTACCGGACCCTATAAGTCTAAAAATTTATACGCATTATCAAAAGATACGCTTTATGAAAATAAACCAACTTTTGACAGATCGCTTCAGGCAGCTTATCCTCCCGGATCTACTTTTAAATTGTTAACCGCCCTTTCTGCAATGCAAATGGGAGTAATGGATGAAAATACAGTATTTCCTTGTGGTGGTGGATTTAATTATAGAGGATTAAGAATTAAAGGTCACGGCGGTGCAGATCCTTTAATTCCTGCGATACAAATTTCCAGTAACTGTTATTTCTCTTACGCTTATCTTGCGATTATGAATAAATATCCTGGAAATCCTTCAAAAGGTGTTGATGAGTGGAAAGCCATCATGAATAGCTTTGGAGTAGGAGAATTTTTAAATAATGACTTGGCGGTTGGTGCAAAAGGAAGAATTCCATCCGGAGAGTTTTATGAAAAAAGAATGAAGTCTATTCTTAAAGCAAGCGGTTCTACCAAAGATCCTAAAAATTGGGATCCGTTAGCTACCGGAGCTGTTTTCAACGGAATGGGGCAGGGTGATGTTTTAGTAACACCGCTCCAGCTGGCAAACTATGTTGCAGCGATTGCCAATAAAGGATGGTATTACACGCCGCACATTGTAAAAGCGATTGATGGAAAACCAAATCCTGATCAGAGATTTAAGAAAAAACATAAAACTTTAGTGGATCCAAAACATTTCGGTCCGGTTCTGAAAGGAATGGAAGCCGTGGTTTTAAGAGGTACCGCGCATGGTTTGAAATCAAATGACTTTACGCAATTAGCAAAAACAGGTACAGCACAGGTTCCGCAAGGAAAGGATAACTCTATTTTTGTATTAATCGCACCTGCTGATAAACCGAGAATTGTCGTTGCCGCAGTGATGGAGCATGCCGGGTTTGGAGCCACTTGGGCAGGACCTGCAGCGACCGTGATTGCTGAAAAATATATTACCGGAGATGTAAAAAGAGAAAATCTTTACAAAAAGATGGTAACTTCCAGTTTCATGCCTGAATATAAAAGGCAGTGGGTTGCCGATCTTAAACGTAAAGGCCTGTATGTAGAACCAAAACCGGATTCTATTAAACTTAAAAAGATTCAGGACAGCTTAAACTTCATTAAAGAACAGAAAATTAAGCTGCAAAAAAAGATTGACGACGAAACTAAAAATAATAAAAACACAAAACCAGTTAAGCAATGAAATGGACGGAAGGAATAGATAAGTTAGGACTGGGCTTGTATTTCTTGCTTTGCATTTTTGCGATTGCAAATATTTATAGTGTTGACCAGAAATTGGGAGAAAAGCAGTTGGTTTTCTTCGGGATTTCTTTGTTCGTCGGGCTTATCATATTTGTGGGAAGAAGTAAATTCTTCGAAAATATGGCAGGTATTTTTTATATTGGCGGAGTTTTGCTTCTTATCGGTCTTTTTCCTTTTGGTAAAGAAATTTTAGGTCAGAAAAACTGGTATAAATTCGGGAGTTTTACGATGCAGCCGGTTGAATTTGCGAAAATCAGCACAACTTTAATGTTAGCAAATTATGTTTCCGGACCTGACTTTAATTTAAGTAACAAAAAATCTTTGTACACAGCATTAGGTATCATCGGAATTCCGGCGGCTGTTGTTTTAATGATCCCCGATGTGGGATCAATGCTGGTTTTTATCGCATTTTTCATTGCTTTATACAGAGAAGGATTAAACGGATTATTATTCGGAATAGGATTCCTTTTTGCGGGTGTTTTCTTAATTTCTTTGGCGGTAAATCCTATTTATGTTGCAGCGGCGATCGTTCTCATTATCGGAGGTTGGATTGCCATGAATTATTATAAAATGTCCTGGAATGTCATTTCTATTGCAAGTATTGTAGGTTCTGTTCTTGTTCTGTGCGGGTTGGCTTTCGGGTCGCCTTATATTTTAGAAAAACTGCCGAAACACCAGAGAGAAAGGATTGAAGTGCTTTACAAAGGTGAAAAAGCGTTTAGAGATACATCTGGGTATAATTTGTTGTATTCAAAAACGGCGATCGGTTCCGGTGGGCTTTTAGGAAAAGGTTATCGTGAAGGTTCCGTTACGCAGGGAAAATTCGTTCCTGAGCAGGAAACCGACTATATTTTCTGTACTGTAGGTGAAGAATGGGGCTTCGTTGGAAGCGCGATTTTAATTCTGTCCTACATGGTTTACATCGGGAGAATCTATTATCTTGCAGAAAAGCAGAAATCTACTTTTAACCGGGTTTTCGGATATTGCTTTGCTTCGATCCTCTTGATGCACTTTACGATCAATTTAGGGATGGTTATGGGGCTTTTCCCGACGGTAGGTATTCCGTTGCCGTACTTTAGTTATGGGGGAAGTTCACTACTTGCCTTTTCGATCATGACTTTTATTTTCTTTAAATTAAATTATTCGGATAAAAATAGTCTGGTATAGTCTGGAAATTTGAAGTTGGGAGCGGGAAGTTTACAAGTATTCCGTTAATTTTTTTTATAGTTAAATCTGCGTAATCCGCGAAATCCAGGGGGAAATCAAATCATTTATCAATCATAAAATCTTATGAAAGAGTCCTACATCTCAGATCAAAATTTTGAAAACACAGATTTCTCTCGGATAGAAAGAGGAGAATACGAAAACTGTACATTCGTAAACTCTAATTTTGAATATGCAGACCTTTCCGGTTTTAGCTTTAATGACTGTGAATTTATCGGATGCAACCTGAGCATGGCAAAACTTGTTTCAACGGCTTTTCGTGATGTGATCTTCAAAGAATGTAAAATGTTCGGACTTCACTTTGATGACTGTAATGAATTTGGGCTTTCATTTAAATTTGACGGATGTGCGTTAAACAATTCCATCTTTTACAAAACCTCCATTAAAAAGACTTCATTTAAAAATTCAAAATTAATTGAAGTTGATTTTGCAGAAAGTGATCTGTCAAATGCAATATTCAATAACTGTGATTTTTCGGGTGCTGTTTTCGATAATACAAACCTTGAAAAAGCAGATTTCAGGACTTCCATCAATTATTCGATCGATCCATCTTTAAACAGGCTTAAAAAGGCTAAATTTTCGCTTTCCGAAGTCTATGGTCTGTTGCATACGTTCGATATTGAAATTGATAAGAACAATTGATTGTTAAAGGTTGGAAGTTAGAAGCCGGATGAGTGAATTTTAGAGCTGATATTTAAAGAGCCAGAAAGTGGCGATTTATTAAGGATAGGATGTAGTCCTTCAACAATAAAATAAAACAAAAACCTCATCACAACAAAAAACCAGCAAAAAATTGCTGGCTTCATTATTTAAATCAATTATTTAAAATTAAAAATTTGTTCCGTTTGATGCTGGAGTTGTAGTTGCTAAATTGTTGTAAGCTTCTCCGTTTTCGTTAATAATTCTCTTTCCGAATCTGTATTTAGGTCCCCAGTAAGAATCATTAAGCGAAGAGATCATTACTCCTTTCGAGGTTGCAGCATGAATAAACTTAACCTCACCATCTTCACTTACACTTTCTACGATACCAACATGAGAAATTCTTCTGCCGTGAGAGAAGAAGATCAAATCTCCTTTCTGAAGGTTTTCTTTCTCAATTCTTTCTCCTTCCTGAGACTGAGAAGCCGCTACTCTTGGTAAGCTAAGCCCTGCCGCAGCACCGAAAACTGAAAGAACAAAAGCTGAACAATCAATACCGTTTCTTGTCATTCCTCCATATCTGTAAGGAGTTCCCAGGTATGTTGTAGCTTCTGTTAAGATATTGTCGATTGTTGTATTGTGTTTGATTGCTTTTGCAAGCTCAGAATTTTTAATAGAATTTTTTGCACTCACCAAAGATGCCGCTTTTTCAGCAAGGAAAGAATCGATTAATCTTTGCTTATCCTGCTCAGCTTTCTTTGTATCAAGAGAAGCTAGTTTGGCATCTGTTTTGTATTCTTTTGTGTAAGTTGCTGGTTTTGATACCACATAATTTGTAACACACGATTGCATTGAAACAGTAGAGACAAAAGCAACTAAATAAAACAAAACTCTTTTCTTCATATATATTTAATTATCCGTGTTAAAAGGAATATTTATTTTCAAAAGCAAGACAAAAATAGAGATTCCCCATAAAAGAGCCCCGATATGATAATTGTCAGGTTCTTTATTTAACACATTTTAACATATTATTTAAGTATGTTAAAGAAAAACAAACCGCAACCGCCTGTTTTAGGTGAGTATGCGGTTTTTTTTATTAAGATTCTTTAACATAATAATTGATATTTCCTTTATTAATCATAGTTGA
>Ga0157375_10002201_pt1 | contig 16849 bp, 14 predicted proteins | sample M35metaG_FD_115311 | JGI IMG/M metagenome (GOLD analysis project Ga0157375, IMG submission 115311) | Miscanthus rhizosphere microbial communities from Kellogg Biological Station, Michigan, USA - M3-5 metaG | ecosystem: Host-associated > Plants > Roots > Rhizosphere > Soil | place: USA: Michigan...
CCGAAGCCGCCACCGCTCCGGAATCCGCCGCCGCCGCCACCACCACGATCGCCGAAGCCACCGCCGCCGCTACCGAAGCCGCGATCACCGCCGCCGAAGCTGCTGTCGTCTCCGAAACCGTCCCGCTTGTCCCTGCCGCGACCGCCACGGTCGCCTTTACGCCCTCTATCGAAACCCATGCCCGTCTAAACTCTCTTCGTGCCCGCAAAATTCCATTAACCAACGCGCTGGGGCTAGGGGCGCAACCGGTCTAGCGCGCGATAAAGCCCGCACGCACGGGGGCTCCCTTACCGCAAAAATGGGGCTTCTCCTAGTGATTCGTCTGCCTAGGGGCTGGCATGGCAGCCATGCATCGGACTAGAGGTGTTCAGGGGCATGCAAGGAGTGTGCCGCCAAAGCCGGGTACGAAAGAAGCCGATGTCAGTTCATTTCCACGAAGAGGACCTGCCTGACGGCCTGCAGTTGCAGGACGGGCCGGTCGCCATCGACACCGAGGCCATGGGCTTGATGCCCGGCCGGGACAGGCTGTGCCTGGTGCAGCTTTCGGACGGTCGCGGTGACGAGCACCTGGTCCGCTTTGGGCCGGGTAGTGACTATTCCGCGCCGAACCTCAAGGCGCTTCTCGCCGATCCCAATCGGATCAAGATTTACCACTTCGCCCGCTTCGACATCGCGATCATGCGCGCCTATCTCAATGTCATGGCGGCGCCGGTGTATTGCACTCGGACCGCCTCGCGACTGGTGAGAACCTATACCGACCGCCACGGCCTCAAGGAGCTGGTCAAGGAAATGCTCGGCCAGGATCTCAGCAAGCAGCAACAGACCAGCGACTGGGGAGCGCCGGAAATTAACGATGCTCAACGCGAATATGCCGCGAGCGACGTCCGCTATCTACACGCGCTGAAGGAGAAACTCGACGTGCGGCTGGCCCGCGAGAATCGCACGGACCTCGCCCAGGCCTGTTTCGACTTCCTGCCAGCGCGGGCCATGCTCGACCTGGCCGGCTGGCCGGAAGAGGACATCTTCGCGCATGTCTGAGGCGGCCGTCCGCAAGCATGACATGAAGCGGAACTGGGCCGAGCCCGGTAGCCAGCATGACCGCCTTGTGCGCCTGGCGAAGATCGGCCTGCCGATCGTCGCGGTCGCCTTCCTGGTCATCCTTGCGATCGCACCCTTCGATCAGCGCGGCGGAGACGTGAGCTTCATCCTCGACAAGAAGGGTGTCGACAAAGCGGCGGAGCGGATGCGGATCGAGACTGCCCGTTACACAGGCGAAGACAATAAAGGCGACAAATTCGAGATCACGGCGAATCGGGCTATCCAGCCGACCTCCGACCAACCCATCGTCAACATCGAAGGCATGATGGCTCGGCTAGCTCTTGGACAGGGGCCATTGGTCGTGGCCGCCAACCGGGGTCGTTACGACCTCGACACCCACATGGTCGATGTAGTTGGACCGGTGCGTGTCGTCGGTCCGGACGGCTATCGGCTTGAAACGCGCGACGTTAACTTCGACCTCAAACAACAGACAATGCAAAGTCACGGGCCGGTATCGGGGGCCATGAAGCTCGGGCAGTTCCAGGCGAATAAGCTCAGCGCAGACCTGCGCGAGCGAAAGGTAGTGCTGGACGGCGGGGCGCGCTTGAAAATCATCCAGGGGGCAGTCAGATGAGAGTTATGTCGCGTGTACTGACCATTATTGCCGGCCTTGTCGCTGTTCCGCTGACCTCGCTTGCCTTGGCGCAAGAGCCGGTTTCGTCGCTCAAGGGGCATAATCCCGACGCTCCGATCGACGTCGCCGCCGACCGCATCGAGGTTCAGGACCGTGCGGATCGCGCCGTATTCGCCGGAAACGTTCACGTTCGTCAGGCCGAATTGACACTCGACACGACGCGCTTGACCGTCGCTTATTCTTCGGCCGGTTCGATCCAGATTCGCCGGCTCGACGCTAGCGGCGGCGTGACCGTGAAAAGCCCATCGGAAACGGCGCGCGGCGATTTCGGAATCTATGATCTCGATCGCAAGCTGATTACCCTGATTGGTGCCGTCCAGCTCAATCGGAGCGGCTCCCAAGTGAATGGGCAGCGCCTGACCATCGATCTGAACTCGGGGCGTGCGGTCGTTGACGGCGGGCCGGCGGGCGTTGGCCAGAGCGGCGGTCGCGTGACAGGCCATTTCACCGTTCCCAAGCGCGGCAACCAGTAAGCCTGATACGGCAGTGAACGACCTTCAGACCCTCGAGCGACCGGCCCAGCCAATGGGTCAGACGGTGCGGGGTTTGGAAGTGCGTTCGATCGCCAAGGCCTACGACGGACGGGCGGTCCTGCACGACGTCTCACTCAGCGTTTCCCGCGGCGAGGTCGTCGGTCTGCTTGGTCCAAATGGCGCCGGCAAAACGACTAGCTTTTATTCCGTAATGGGCTTGGTGAAGCCGGACTCGGGGCGCATCTTCCTCGACAACGAAGACATTACCGGCCTGCCCATGTACCGGCGTGCGATCCTCGGCCTTGGCTATTTGCCGCAGGAAACCTCGATTTTCAGGGGCCTGTCGGTCGAGCAAAACATCCTGGCGGTGCTGGAAGTCGTGGAACCCGATGTCGGGGCCCGCTCGGCTCGCCTGGAAAAGTTGCTGGATGAGTTCGGACTGACGGGCCTTAGGGCGTCCGCGGCGATGTCGCTTTCCGGTGGCGAGCGGCGTCGCTGCGAAATTGCCCGCGCCTTGGCCGCCGATCCGTCGATCATGTTGCTGGACGAACCATTCGCCGGAATCGATCCCATCTCCATTTCCGACATTCGCGAGCTGGTGCGCGACCTCAAGAGCCGCGACATCGGCGTACTGATTACCGACCACAACGTCCGCGAGACACTCGATATCGTCGACCGAGCCTGCATCATTTATGACGGGCAGGTCCTGTTCCAGGGAACGCCGCAGGCACTGGTCGCCGACCAGGAAGTGCGGCGGCTCTACCTCGGCGAAAGCTTTGCGCTCTAGGGCGCCCGGACCCTAGTCATGGCACTCGGCCCCGGCCTTCACATCCGACAAGCCCAGACTCTGGTGATGAGCCAGCAGTTGCAGCAGGCGATCAAGCTGCTTGCGCTGTCGAATATGGAGCTGGAGTCGGTCATCGCTGAAGAGTTGGCGAAAAACCCCCTCTTGGAGGCCCGGCCGACCGAGGGCGGGGCGTCCGAAGGCGTTGTCATCCGCGAAGATCGGGAGACCGGCGAGGATGCGGCGGATCCGGTCGGGTCCGACGAGCTCATTTCCGCGCTGCGCGGCGAAGCGGACTCACCGTTGGACATGGACTGGAGAGAGGCAGCGCTCGATACTGACAGTTTCGCCGACGTCGGCAGCAGCGGCGGAGCCGACGAAGGGTTTGACTTCGAGCGGCTGGAAGCGGGTCAATCCTCCTTGAGCGAGCACCTCCTCGCCCAGCTCCATGGCACCGGCGGCACGATCGGGCGGATTGCCGTGGCGATCGTCAATGAACTCGAAGAGACCGGTTATCTCGATACGCCACTGCGAGCGATCGCCGAAGGATTGGACGTTGGCCTGGACGAAGCCGAGGAGGCGCTGGCCCTGGTCCAGTCGCTGGACCCGCCCGGCATCGCGGCACGCAGCCTCGACGAATGCATCGCCCTCCAGGCCAGGGCCGCCGACCGCTACGATCCGGCAATGGCCCGGCTCATTGCCAATCTCGAGCTGCTCGCCCGTGGCCAGATGAAGGACCTGAAGCGCATTTGCGGCGTCGACGACGAAGACCTGGCGGACATGGTCGCCGAGCTTCGCGCCTACGACCCGAAGCCCGGCTGCCGTTTTGCCGGCAAGGATGACCAGGCGCCGTCGGAACCCGATGTCCTCGTCAAGCGCCTGCGCGGCGGCTGGACCGTTGAGCTCAATACCGCGACCCTGCCGCGGCTGCTCGTTAACCGGCGCTACCATGCCGAGCTCAAGGCCGGGCCGCAGGACAAGGCCTCGCGGGCCTGGTTGAGCGATTGCCTGGCCAACGCCAGTTGGCTGGTGAAAGCGCTGGACCAGCGGGCCAGGACGATCATGAAAGTCGCCAGCGAGATCGTCCGGCGCCAGCAGGGTTTCTTCGAGAGCGGCGTCGCAGCGATGAAGCCGCTGACCCTGCGCGAAGTCGCCGAGGTGATCGAAATGCATGAATCGACGGTCAGCAGGGTGACCCAGAACAAATATCTGCTCTGCGACCGCGGACTGTTCGAGCTGAAGTATTTCTTCGGTTCAGGCGTCGGAAGCGGTGACGGCGAAGGCGCCGCCGCCGAAGCGGTCAAGGCGGCGATCGGAAAGCTCATTGCGGCGGAGACGGCAATCCTGAGCGATGACGAACTCGTTGAATTGCTGAAGATCCAAGGCTTCGATGTCGCCCGGCGGACAGTCGCCAAATATCGCGAAGCAATGGGCATCGGCTCATCGATCCAGCGGCGGCGGCAGCGGAAGATGGCCGGCGGCTAACGCCGGCGACTGCTCGCCTTCATTCGGCTTGCAGGCGAGCTCCCCCCTTACAAGCGATCATGGCAGCGCCAGCCGCGCCCAGATGGGCAAATGATCGGATGCCTTGCGCGCAGCGCTGCTGGTATGAACGCCCGCCGCCTCGATTGCCAGGCTATGGTCGACGATGATGCGGTCGAGCGCCGCGACGGGCCTCCGGCTATGAAAGCTGAGGCCCGTGGGAGCAATTCGATAGCTGCCATGGAGGTCCGTCAGGCAGCCCGCCGCCGTTCGCCATTCATTGGTATCGCCCATCAGAATCGTGGGCATGCGCTGCGGCCTTTTGTCGACCGCATCGAGGATCGCCCGCATCTGCCGCCGCCGCCACAGCCCGGAAAGATCGAGGTGCAGGCCGATGACCCGGAACGGCCGGTCGCCGACCATCAATTCGGCCATGACCGCGCCGCGCGGTTCCAGGGTGGGAAGGTCGAGAGCGGCGACATCGAGAACGTCGACATGCGGCTTCACAAGCAATGCATTGCCGTGCCAGCCGAGGTTGCGCGTGTTGACCTTGAGCAATCTGTCGGTGTGCTTGCGCGCGCTCTCCCACATCCGCTTGTGGCGGACGCCGAAAATGACCGGCCGGTAGAGTCCGTGGGTGTCGATGAGGTCGTGAGGCACGGCGGCGCCGCGACCGCCCACCCTCTTGTCCGCTTCCTGCAAGGCGACGACGTCGGCGTCGATCTCCTGGAGGACGTCGAGGACGCGATTCGGGTCGCGCCGCCGGTCGAGGCCGACCGCCTTGCGCATGTTGTAGCTGGCGACGGTGATGGTCGGGGCACTCACTTAGCCGCCAACCTCCTTGGCTTACGCCCGGTTCCCTAAACGTCGAGGTTCGCGACGGAGAGGGCGTTCTCCTGGATGAACTCGCGGCGCGGTTCGACAACGTCGCCCATCAGCCGGGTGAAGATCTCGTCGGCGACATCCGCTTGCGACACTTCGACGCGCAGCAGCGAGCGGTTCGAGGGGTCGAGAGTCGTTTCCCAAAGCTGTTCGGCGTTCATTTCGCCAAGACCTTTGTAGCGCTGGATGCTGAGACCCTTGCGGCCGGCTGCCAAGACGGCGTCGAGCAGCTCGGACGGCCGCGTAACCGCGACGGCCTTGCCCTTGGTCTCGGCTCCGACTTCCTCGCCTTCGGCCGGCTCGGCTTCCGGTTCCGGTGCTGCCGTCTTCTTGAGCGTCTTTAGCGTCGCCGGCTTGGCATAGGCGCCTGCCTGCTCGGCGGCGAGGGTGTGCAGCTTGCGCGCCTCGGCCGAGCCGATGAAACTGGGTTCGACGATATGGGCGTCAGTAACGCCGCGCCACACGCGGCGCAGCAAATAACCGCCCTCGGCCGCAACTTCGCCGCTCCACTGGGCCTCAAGATCGCCCGCGCCCAGCCATTGGGCAACGGTGCCGATCGCCTTGGCGCGACCGGCATCGTCGAGCTTGGGGTTGAGCGCACCGGCAAGCGCCAGCGCCTCGATCATCGTCGGATCATATTTGCGCGGCGCGTAACGCATCAGCGTACGCATGCGGCGAGCATGCTCGACCAGTTGACGCAAGTCGTCGCCGCTGTGCTGCGAGGCGCCCTCGAGGAGTAGGCCGTCGAGCCCGGCGTCAACGAGATAATCGTCAAGCGCGGCATCGTCCTTGAGGTAAACCTCCGACCGGCCGCGGGCGACCTTGTATAGCGGCGGCTGGGCGATGAAGAGGTGGCCGTGCTCGATCAGGGCGGGCATTTGGCGGAAGAAGAAAGTCAGCAGCAAGGTGCGGATATGGGCGCCGTCGACGTCGGCGTCCGTCATGATGACGATCTTGTGATAGCGCAGCTTTTCGATGTCGAATTCTTCGGCGCCGATCGAGGTACCGAGCGCCTGGATCAGCGTACCGATTTCCTTCGAGCCGAGCATTCGGTCGAAGCGGGCCCGCTCGACGTTCAGGATTTTGCCCTTCAGGGGCAGGATGGCCTGGTTCTGACGGTTTCGACCTTGTTTCGCCGAGCCGCCTGCCGAGTCACCCTCGACAAGGAACAGTTCGGATAGCGCAGGGTCGCGCTCCTGGCAGTCGGCGAGCTTGCCCGGCAATGAGGCGATACCCATCACCGACTTGCGACTGGCCTCGCGTGCCTTGCGGGCGGCTTCGCGTGCCGCGGCAGCATCAATCACCTTCTGGATGATCGACCGCGCATTGGCCGGGTTTTCCTCCAGCCACTCGCTCATCTTGTCGCCCATCAGGCTTTCCAGCGGCTGGCGGACCTCGGAGCTGACGAGCTTGTCCTTGGTCTGGCTGCTGAACTTGGGGTCGGGCAGCTTGACCGAGACGATGGCGGTCAGGCCCTCGCGCATGTCTTCGCCCGTCAGCGTGACTTTTTCCTTTTTCAACATCCCCGATTTCTCGGCGTAATTGTTGATGGTGCGGGTCAGCGCCGCGCGGAACGCGGCCATGTGGGTGCCGCCGTCGCGCTGCGGGATGTTGTTCGTGAACGGCAGGACGTTCTCGTAATAGGAATCATTCCATTCGAGCGCGACGTCGATGCCGATGCCGTCACGGACCGCGGAGATGGCAATCGGGTCGGGGAACAGCGGCGTCTTGGCCCGATCGAGCCACTTTACGAAGGCTGCGATTCCACCCTCATAGTAAAGTTCATGCTCGACGCGCTCTTCATGGCGCGCATCGGCGAGAAGCAGGCGGACGCCGGAATTGAGGAACGCGAGCTCGCGATAGCGATGCTCAAGCTGTTCGAAATTGAACTCGGTGATCTTAAAGGTTTCGGGGCTGGGCAGGAAGGTGACGCGGGTACCCTTCTTCCCCTCGGGCGCCTTGCCGACGACTTTCAGCGGCGCAACTGCGTCGCCGTGCGCGAAGCGCATGAAATGTTCCTCCCCGTCGCGCCAGATGGTGAGGTCGAGGAACTCGCTGAGGGCGTTGACGACGGAAACGCCGACTCCGTGAAGGCCGCCCGATACCTTGTAGGCATTGTCGTCCGACGTGTTCTCGAACTTACCGCCGGCGTGCAACTGGGTCATAATGACCTCGGCCGCCGAGACGCCCTCCTCGGCATGTATGCCGGTGGGAATGCCGCGGCCATTGTCTTCGACCGTGACCGAACCGTCGGGGTTCAGCTGGATGATGATGCGGTCGCAATGACCGGCCAGTGCCTCGTCGATGGCATTGTCCGACACCTCGAACACCATGTGGTGCAGGCCCGAGCCGTCGTCGGTGTCGCCGATGTACATGCCGGGGCGCTTGCGGACGGCGTCGAGGCCTTTGAGGACCTTGATGCTGTCAGCGCCATACTCGTTCTTGTTGGGGTCGGTAGCCATGGTCTCGATATAGGGTTTCAGGGCGAAAAGTCACGCGCGCACGCGTATGCGCGCGCGTGAATCCCCGGAGCCTTCAAGCGCGACGCTTGCCGCCTTGGCGGGGTGCGCATCGGGGGGTTGTTACCTTCGTTACCTTTGGATCGAGCGGACGCCGGGCAAGTTAGTCGGCATACCTCCTGCCTTGCCCCGCCAAGTCCTACACGTATCCAACAATCGGATCAGGCAGGGCTGCCGGCGCGGCGCTGGCCCCCACCTGGACGCCGAGGGCGACCGTGGAACTTACGCTTCGGCTGGCCGCCATCAGAGCGTAAGTTGCCATTTGCCGGGCGAGGCATGCGCGGTCCGGCGTCAGCTTCGCGAAAAGCTTCCGGTCGGTACGATGACCGCGTGCCGTCGTTCCGCGCATCGTCGCGGCGCTGCCCGCTACCGTCCTGGGCCACCGAACGATGACCCGGATGACCTTCGGCGCGGTGCGGATGGCGCTGGCGGTCGTTGCGGTGCTCGCGGCGTTGGCCGTCCGCCCGGCGATCGGTCTTGGTCCCGTGACGCTGACCGCGCTGCGGGCGTTCGGCCTCCTTGGGTACGGGCTTGAGCCGCTTCAAAGCCGCGGCCGCCTGGACGAAATTCTCCGGCAGCGGCGACACGTCGATCTTCAGCCTGGTCAGCCTCTCGATATCGCGGAGCAGGCCACGCTCTTCGGGCGAGCAGAATGCGATTGCCTGGCCAGCGGCACCGGCGCGGGCGGTCCGGCCGATGCGGTGGACGTACTGCTCCGGCACTTCCGGGAGATCGTAGTTGATGACGTGGCTGACGCCCGGAATATCGATGCCGCGCGCCGCGATATCGGTCGCGATCAGCACCTGCACCGCACCCGAACGGAAGTCGGCGATGGCGCGCTCGCGCTGCGCCTGGCTCTTGTTGCCGTGAATGGCGCTGGACGGGATTCCGGCGGCGGCGAGCAGGCGGACGATCTTGTCGGCGCCATGCTTGGTGCGGCTGAAGACCAGGGTGCGCTCAAAGTCGGCCTCAGACTGAATGAGCAGGGTCAGCAGCGCGGTCTTTTCCGGCTGGTTGACCATGACCACCCGCTGCGCGACCCGGTCGGCAGTCTTGGCAACCGGGGTCACCGCGACCTCGGCCGGGTTGGTCAGATACTTGTCGGCCAGTTCCTTGATCGCCTTCGGCATGGTCGCCGAGAAGAACAGGGTCTGGCGCTTGGCCGGGACCAGAGCGACGATCCGCTTCAGCGCATGGATGAAGCCGAGATCGAGCATCTGGTCGGCCTCGTCGAGAACGAGGATTTCGAGATCGCGGAGGCTGAGCGCGCGCTGGTCGATGAGGTCGAGCAGGCGGCCCGGCGTCGCAACGAGGACGTCGAGACCCCGCGAGACAGTGCGCAGGCTCTTCGAATTCGGGACGCCGCCGAAGATGACGCCGACCGACAGGCGCATGAAGCGGCCGTAGGTCTCAGCGCTGGCAGCGATTTGCGAGGCGAGCTCGCGCGTCGGGGCGAGCACCAGCATGCGGATCTGGCCGGGGCGCGGAATGTTGCCGGCGGCCGCAAGGCGGTCGAGAGACGGCAGCATGAAGGCCGCGGTCTTGCCGGTGCCGGTCTGGGCGATGCCAAGCAGATCGCGTCCAGTCAGAACGGTCGGAATGGCCTGGGTCTGGATAGGCGTCGCCTGCGAATAATCCTTCGCGGCAAGCGCATCCAGGAGGGGCTTCGAGAGCCCGAGATTATGGAAAGACATGAGTGTCCAATATGATAAACGGCCGCGCCAAATGGGCACGGTCCGTGGGGGTCAAAATAGCGCCCCGCGTGAATTGGGAAGCAAGTCGGTCGAGACGCGGGCCGGGTCCTCGAACTTCCTCGAGACCGTTCACGCCGCTTTGGAAAGCGCCTCGTGCTGCAATGCAATATAGAGAGAAATGCGGAAAAGTCTAGGCGGGGCCGATTGAGCCGTCCTGGACGTGGAAACGACTGGCCTCGCCGATGCCGTCGAACAGCGCTGCTTCGGTGGCGGTCATCCATACCTGGCCGCGTCCGCCAAGACGCTCGAACAAGGCTGCGCGACGGCCGGGATCGAGATGTGCCGCGACCTCGTCCAGGAGCAAAATCGCGGGAGTTTCGCGCCGCTCGGCGACCAGTTCGGCATGTGCGAGAACAAGCCCGAGCAGCAGCGCCTTCTGTTCCCCCGTCGAGGATCGGACGGCGGGCATATGCTTGGTGCGGTGGATGACCGCCAGGTCCTGCCGATGCGGGCCGATGGTTGTCCGACCGGCTGCGGCGTCGCGGCCGCGGTTGTCACGAAGGGCCGAGATCAGGTCGCCACCGTCCCCGCCCTCCAGCGCTAGTGACGCGCTCGGGAAATCCTCACCGGCATCGCTTGAAAGCGCGGCGTCCAATGCCTCGACTGTGCGAGAACGCGCGCCCGAAACCGCCAGGCCGTGCTCGGCCATTTGAGCCTCCAGCGCGCTCAGCCATTCGGGGTCGGCGTCCGTTTCATCCAGCAGCTTGTTTCGAGCACGCATGGCTGCTTCGTAGCGTGAAGCGTGATGGGCATGCGTGGGCTCCAGCGCCAAAACCAACCGGTCGAGGAAGCGCCGGCGATCTCCCGCACTCCCCGTGAACAGCCGGTCCATCGCCGGAGTGAGCCACAGGATTGCCAGCCGCTCGGAGAGCGAATTGACCGAGACCGGCGCACCATTGATCCGAACCTGGCGGCGTTCGGGTGCCGTTGCCAACGCGCCCGTGCCAATATCGGCGCTCGCCGTGCGCGCGGCCACGGCGAAACCGCCAACGCCACCCTGCCTCGCCATTTCGGACAAAGCTGCGCCGCGCAAGCCACGTCCCGGCGCCAGCAGCGATACGGCCTCCAGGATATTGGTCTTGCCTGCGCCATTGTCCCCCGACAGCAGGACGAAGCCGTTGTCGACCTCAATCAAGGCATCCCCGTAGTTGCGGAAATCCGTAAGTGCGAGGCGGGTGACGGCGGTCATGAGCGCCACCACTGGCGATTAGACGCCGGGAAGTAAATTCGCGCCGTCGGTCCTGTCGCTCATTCCATTCGCGCAACCAGTCCGGTTTTCGCCGTCTCTTCGCGCCGGCTCCCGATTGCTTCGCAATCGCTCGCCTGCGCTCGGCGGCTCAAACCCGCATCGGCATCAGGACGTAGAGCGCCGGGCTGTTGTCGTTCTCGCGCAGCAGCGTCGGCGCGGCGGCGTCGGCGAGGTGAACCTCGACGGTGTCGCCTTCGATCTCGTGCAGGATGTCGAGGAGGTAACGGGCGTTGAAGCCGATCTCGATATTGTCCGAACCATAATCGGCCGCGATCTCTTCGGTCGCGGTGCCGCTTTCCGGCGAGGTCACCGACAAGGTCACCTTGTCGCGGTCGACGCTCATCTTCACCGCCCTCGTCTTCTCGCTGGCGATGGTGGCGACGCGATCGACGCCGGCCGAGAAGCTCTTCGGATCGAGCTTCAGCAGCTTGTCGTTCGCGGTCGGAATGACGCGATTATAGTCAGGGAAAGTGCCGTCTATCAGCTTGCTGGTGAGGATAGCACTGCCGAGGCCGAAGCGGATCTTTGTCGCCGACAGCGAGACCTCGACCGTCCCTTCGACCTCGTCGAGCAGCTTGCGAAGCTCGCCAACGCACTTCTTGGGAATGATCACGTCGGGCATGCCTTCGGCGCCGTCCGGGCGGTCGACGGTGACGCGCGCCAGCCGATGGCCGTCGGTGGCGGCCGCCTTCAGCTTATCGTCGGCGACGTGGACGAAAATGCCCATCAGATAATAGCGCGTCTCTTCGCTGGAGATGGCGAAGCGCGTCTTGTCGATGATCTGGCGAAGCGTTGCCGCCGGCAGTTCAAAGCGGGTCGGCAGCTCACCCTCGGCAATTACCGGGAAATCGTCGCGCGGCAGCGTCGAGAGGTTGAAGCGCGAGCGGCCGGCGATGACCTGCATCTTGCCTTCCGCTGCGGTCAGTTCAACCTGGCTGCCCTCGGGCAGTTTGCGGACGATATCGAAGAAGGTGTGGGCAGGAACGGTCGTGGCGCCAGCCTGTGAGACCTGCGCCGGGACGCTTTCGTCCACCTGCAGATCGAGGTCGGTCGCCATCAGGCGAAGCGAGCCGTCGTCGCGCGCTTCCATCAAAACATTGGAGAGAATGGGGATGGTGTTGCGGCGCTCGACCACCGATTGCACGTGGCCCAGGCTCTTCAACAGGGTCGCCCGCTCGATCGTCGCCTTCATCACTGCCCCTTCGCGCGTCTTTCAACTCGTTATAGCGAGGCGAAAGGCGCGCGGAAGGGGGTAATCGACCGGTTACGACGGCTTGTTGGGCATCAGCACCGCATCGGTGTGGTGAATGACGCCATTGGCCATGGTGTCATCGGCCCTGGTGACGGTCGCCTTGCCGCCGGCAGCGTCGGTCAGGACGATCTTGTCGCCGTCCTTGGTCGCGGTCAGCACTTCGCCGCCCATCGTCGCCAGCTCGGCCTTGCCCTTGCCGTTTTCGATCGCCTTGGCGATGTCCTCGGCGAGCACGGTACCCGGCAGGATCGAATAGGTCAGGGTCCGCGTCAGCTCAGGGCGGCCCTCCGGCTTGGTCCAATTATCGGTTGTCCCGGCGGGCAGCTTGTCGAAGGCGGCGTCATCGGGGACGAATACCGTATAAGGCCCGGCGCCCTGCAACGTCAGGTCGAGGCCGGCCGCTTTGGCCAGCGTGGCATATTTGCTGTTGGCTTCGAGGCTGGCGGCAATGGTCTTGTCGCCGGCTTTCTTTACCGCCTCGGTGCCGTTGGCGGCAGCTTCCTTGCCGTCCTGGTTCTTGTTGCAACCGGCAAGAGCGATGAGGCCCGCCGCGAGGCCAAGCGAAATCATGCGCTTGTTCATTGGACTTCTCCCAATTTTTCCACTGACTGGCCCGAGGCCGGCGGGACAGAGCATTCTGCTCCAATCCCGCCGGGTCGTGGCGTGTACGCGATTTGGCTTAGACGATGGCCCGGGCGATCGATGTCACCAGCTGCGTCGTCGGGTCGACGGCGTAAATGTAGCCGTTGTTATAACGGTACCAGGTGTCCGGCGTGTCATAGTAAGTCGTCCGATAGGCGTATGGCACGTTGTAGGCCGAATAGCCGGTCGGCAGGGGCTGGCCGACTGTCAGGCCGCCCGTCAGCAGCGCAGCGACCGCCGAGATCAACGAGGTCGAGCGATCGACCTGGTAGATCGCGCCCGGCGCGTAACGATAAGAATAATCGCCGCTGTCGTAATAACTGCCGCGATAGGCGTACGGCACGTTGTAATAGCCGTAGCTGGACGGCAGGATCTGGCCGACGCCATAGCCATTGTCATAGGTCGGAATGACATCCTGAATCAGGCCGTTGGCGCAGTTCGTATTGTACACGTAACCATAGCCGTATTGGTAACAATCATACGCCGTGTTCGGATAGAAGGCGTTGTAATAGGACGGCCGGTAGTAGTTGTTGGCGTAGTAAGGTTGCATCGGTTGGCCGAGCAACGCCGCGCCAAACAACGGCACCATCGAATTGATCAAATTGTCGCTCCGATCGACCCGATAGAGGTAGCCGCCGCCATAGCGGTAATAATAATCGTCATTTTCCAGGTAGAGCGGACGGAAGGCGGACGGCAGCGACTCCAGCGCCGCGATCCGGCTCACCGTACCAAGGGGCTGCCCGATGTACCTCGCCGCCTGGCCTGGCGGCAGGCAGCCGTTGTTCTTCTTGGCCAGACCCGGCGGGCAGCCATCTGCCCAGCCGACACGGCGCACGAAGAGATTGTCGCGATCGACATCGCGGAAACGAGCCACGCCGTGATCGACATCACGGACACGGAACACCTTCTCGCCCTCGGCGAAGCGAGCGTTGCCGCGCGCACGGATATGGTCGTCCCCAAAGACACGGGCATTATTACCACGCTCGGCATTCAGGACGCGCGTGTCGTGACCGCGATTCCCGCGGTCCTCTAAGCGAGCCACACCCTGCTGATCATTGCCGCGGGCGCGGAAACCGTGGTTGCCCTGGTTACCCTGAGCGGTCTCGCGAACGCGCAAGCGCTCGCCATTCTGGCCATGTCCGCGATTCTGGCCCTCGGCGAACATCTGGCGGTTGCCACGGTCGCGGCTGGTGCGCTCGGCCTTAATCTGGCCGCGGTCGCCACCCTGGGCCTGAGCTCTCATCTGGCCGCGATCGGCGCCCCCATGAGAGGCGCGAGCCTGGGTGCGGTCACCGCCGCCGCCGCGTTGAACCTGGGCGTCGTTGCCGCCGCCATGACCACCGTGCCCACCCTTGTCAGCGAGCGCCGGTGCTGTGATCGCCAGCGCGGCAGCGCTGGTCGCGAGCATCCAAATGCGCATGGAAACTCTCCTTTCAACGAGAGAAAACCAACGCAAAACACGGTCGTTCCCTTGTTCATCGGCGCGACAGGCTGGGTCCTAGGCCTCGTCCACCCAATCCTTACGGATCCGACTCACCGCAACGAACATTAGCAGCGCCGCAAGGAGGTAAAAACCGAGACACGCGGTGGCGGCGTAACGCAGGGCCTCGGACCCGTAACTTGCCTTCAACTGATCCGAAATCGCACCCATCAACAGCGGCCCCACACCCAGGCCAATCAGGTTGTTGATGAACAGGAAGCTGGCCGAAGCTGTCGATCGCAGGGGACGCGGCACCAGATGCTGCACGGCCGTCGTAACCGGTCCAAGCCACAGGATATTGAGCGCATTTGGAACGAGGAGCAGCAGCCAGGCGACCTTCAGGTTCGGCGCCATGAAACCCGCAAAGAAGAAGGGCGCGGTAATTAGCCAGGCGATGGCAGGGAGCCGTGCATACCAGCGGCGGTCGGCCGTCCCCAGCCGGTCCGCCAGCCAACCGCCTGCGAACACTCCGAAGGTTCCCCCGATAAGCAGCAGCGAGGCAAAGAAATGCGCCGTCGAGAGCAAATCAAGACCGAAGCTGCGGATCAGGATGGACGGAGTCCAAAGCGCGAGCCCGTACCCGCATAGCGAACTGCACGAGGACGCGAAGGCCATCAGCCAGAAGGTGGGCTTGCGAGCGACGATCGGGAACGTACTGAACAGAGAGGGCGCGGCCTCCGGCGATTTCGCGCGCGGCAGGTCGCGAACGAGAAGGAGCATGACGGGGGCCAGCAGCAGGCCGATCGCGCCCATGACGATGAACGCCGCTCGCCAGCTGATCCAGGATGTCAGATAGGCGCCGGCAAGCGCGCCGCCGGCAAGGCCGAGTGGAACGCCCAATGAGTAGATGGCGAGCGCCCGGGCGCGTTTCTCGGGTTCGAAATAGTCGGCAATCAACGCGTAGGACGGGGCAACGCCGCCGGCTTCGCCGACCCCGACGCCGAGCCTGTAGAAGAATAGCTGGCTATAGCTGGCTGCAGTGCCGCAAAGGGCGGTAAAGCCGCTCCAGACCGCCAGCGCCCCTACAATCACAAAGCTGCGCCGGGTCCGGTCCGCCAGCAGTGCGAGCGGCACGCCGAGGAACGAGTAAAGCAACGCAAAAGCGAGACCGCCGACTGCACCGAACTGCGCATCGCTGAGGTGCAGGTCGTTTTTGATCGGACCGGCCAGAATGCCGAGCATCTGCCGGTCGAGGAAATTGAGAATGTAGGCAGCCAGCAGGAAGCCGAGGACGAGATTGCGGTTACTTGCCGCCGAGGCCGCCTGCCGTTCAACCATCACCGACCCTCTTCAGCCTACGCGCAGCCTCAGGGCACGGTTCGCAGGAAATGCGTGATGGCGTCAACTGCGATAGGTTCGTCGAGCATCGGCGCATGACCGACATTTGGAACTTCGACGACTTCAAGTGAAGGCGCCAGTCGCTTCATGCGCTCAGCGATATTGGCGCTAATCAAATCGGAAAGGCCGCCCCGGAGCAGCAAGGTCGGCCGATTCCTTGCCAGTTTCTTAAACAGCCAGCGGGCGAGGATGGTTGTCAGACGCCCAGGCATTGCTAGCACTCCGGCGATCTTTGGATCGTAGTCCAAGGTCGGCTTGCCCCCGACTTCGCGGAAGGTGCGCCTTGCAAAACGCCTCCACTCGTCGAGTGTGAAATCTGGAAAGAGTCCGCCGTTGATTCGCTTGAGATAGTCGACGGCATCATCCCAATTCTCGATCGGCGCGCCCTTGCCGGCGTAACCGAGTATTCGGGCAACCCCTTCGGGTGCAATCTCCGGCCCAACGTCGTTGAGGATCGCGGCGGCGACCCGCTTGGAGTCGGCCGCCGCCAGAGTCATCGCAATCAGCCCCCCCATGGAGGTGCCGAGGAACACGGCACGGTTGATACCCAGGTCCTTCATCATGCCGCGAACGTCACGGGCATAGACTTTAGGTTGGTAATTCGCCGGATTCGGGTCCCGGTCGGAGAGTCCCCGGCCACGCACGTCGGGCACGATCACCCGCCTTCCCATTCCTCCAATCAGGGGCGCGACGTCCTCAAAATCCTTCGAATTGCGTGTCAGCCCGTGGAGGCAAATGACAGGCAGGCGCTGCTCCCCGCCTTCCGCGGGATAATCGCGCAAGTAGAGCGACAGACCGTTCCTGGAGGTCCAGCGTCTTTCCGCAAATTCATTGGACATGAAGTGTGCTCCGTGCGCTTGCGGGGAGCAATTCGGCCTGCCCCCCGCAACCCTTCAATCAGAGCTTGTAGTTCACAGTGAAGAAGACCTGCCGTGGATTGCCGTAAAAGGCTGTGAGCACGCCTTCCCGGCCTAGCAGGGAGTCATAACCTGGAACGCCGAAGCCAAGCCCGGTCGGATAGCCGGCGGCCAGTGGAGCTCCGTTGCCAATGAACTCGCCCGTGTACTGGTTCTGGTACATATAGTTGTACCCTGCGCTGACATACTTCTTGTTGGTCAGGTTCTTGCCGTAGAGACCAACGGTCCAGTGGCCACCTGGCAAGTCGTACGTGGCGCCTGCATTCCAGAGCGAGAACCCCTTCTGGTCCAGCCCCGGAATCGGGATTTCGAACTGCTGGCTCTTGCTGCGATAGCTGAGCGTCG
>Ga0157375_10002203_pt1 | contig 16841 bp, 16 predicted proteins | sample M35metaG_FD_115311 | JGI IMG/M metagenome (GOLD analysis project Ga0157375, IMG submission 115311) | Miscanthus rhizosphere microbial communities from Kellogg Biological Station, Michigan, USA - M3-5 metaG | ecosystem: Host-associated > Plants > Roots > Rhizosphere > Soil | place: USA: Michigan...
GCCGTGGTCGGGGTGCAACCTTTCGGCGGCGAAGGCCTGTCCGGAACGGGCCCCAAGGCGGGCGGTCCCGGTTACCTCGAAGCTTTCGCGCTGGAGCGGGTGCGCTCGACCGATCTCACCGCCCCTGGCGGCAATGCGAGCCTGCTCGCCGCCGCTGGCGAGGAGCACTGATCCGGCATTGTTCGCGGCCGATTAAGGGTCCATCTATAGCCTGAGCGAAAGATCCGCTCGCGGAGTTGCAAGAGATTGGGCGAGCCGAAAGCCCCGGCGAAGACGGTGAAGGGCGAGGTCGCTGCGCAGCGGTCCACGCGGTCGGAGATCGACGCCTTCCTCAAGGATGTGCGGGCGCTCAAGCCATCCGGTTCGGGCCAAGGCCGGCTGATCTTCGCCATGGACGCCACCATGAGCCGGCAGCCATCGTGGGATCTCGCGCTCGAGCTTCAGGCGGACATGTTCAAGGCGGTCAAGGCCGTGGGCGGGCTCGACGTGCAGCTCGTCTATTTCCGCGGCTACAGCGAGTGTCAGGCGTCGAAATGGGTGGACGATCCCGACGCGCTGGCGCGGTTGATGCGGCAGGTGTCGTGTGCGGGTGGCTTCACGCAGATCAGCAAGGTGCTGGCGCATACCAAGCGCGAAAGTCGATCCGGCAAGCTGAACGCGCTGATCTATGTCGGCGACTGCATGGAGGAGGATGTGGACCGGCTGGCCCGGCTCGCCGGCGAGCTCGGCATCATCGGCACCCCGGTGTTCGTGTTCCAGGAAGGTCGCGACTCCAAGGCTGAGCGCGCCTTCAGGGAGATCGCACGGCTTTCGCGCGGCGCCTATGCGCCGTTCGATGCGGGGTCGGCCAAGCAGTTGCGCGAGCTGCTCACGGCTGTCGCGGTCTATGCGGCGGGCGGGCGCAAGGCGCTGAAGGACTTCACCGAGGAGACCAAGAGCGGCGGAGCGTTGCGTCTCCTCGAGCAACTCGGCTGACGGCCTGACCCATGGCGTATTTTCTCGCCGGTTGCGCGCTTCTGGTCCTGCTGCTGCTTGCTGGGCGTCAGTTTGCTTACGCCAACCCCAGCAAGCTTGTCGGCGCGATGCGCAAGACCGCCGGCATCGCGGTACTTGCCGCAGCCGGCTTCCTGCTCGTGCGCGGGGCGCTGCCGCTTGCCATTCCGCTCGCTGTCTTCGGACTATCGCTGATGGGACGGGGCGGCTGGTTCGGGCTCGGCGGCCCTTTTGCGTCGTCACGCAGGACGCCGGGACAGAAATCCGACGTCCGCACCGATAGGCTCGAGATGCAGCTCGACCACGACAGCGGGCAGATGGACGGGACGTGCTTCAGGGGACGATTTGCCGGCCGTGCGCTCTCGACTCTGTGCGACCGAGAGGCGATGGAGCTGCTGGCAGAGCTTCACCACGAGGGCGCGCCGGAGGCGGCTCTGATGGAAGCCTATCTCGATTGGCGCCTGCCGGGCTGGCGTGATGCCGCGCAGGCTTCGGCCGGGCAGGCTGGCTCCTCGGCAACGGGCCGCGCCAAGACCACCCGCATGAGCGCCGAGGAGGCTTACGCCGTGCTCGGCATCGCCACAGACGCCAGCGAGGAGGAGATCACGCAGGCGCATCGCCGGCTGATGATGAAGATGCACCCCGATCAGGGCGGCTCAACCTATCTCGCGGCGCGGATCAACGAAGCCAAGGAGGTTCTGCTCCGGCGCAAGTGAGCCCGCAGGTCAGGCGCGGCGCTGACTATTCAGCGCTCATCACCACGCAATCGAGCGACATTTTCTTGAGTGCGGCGCAGGCGGCTTGAGCGTCGGCTTTCGAGAAGCCGGCGAAACGGGCGCGATACCATTCCTTGTCGCCCTTCATGAAGGAGGCGGTGAAGGGGAGGTGGCCGTCGAGAAGGGCCATCGCGCGCTGCTGCACCATGCCGAGCCGGTTCTCGGCTTCGTCCTGGGACATGTAAGCCCCCACCTGGACATGGTAGGCGCCGTCATACTGGACCTTCCTTGCAGACGGCTTGGGCAAGGGGTCGCTCGAGGTGAGGCTCGCCCTGAGCGGCAAAGCGGGCTCGGAGATATCGCCCTCGGCGGGGGCCGCAATGGGCGTCGCAGCCGCCGAGGCCGGGGTCACCGAGGCCATTGCATAAGCGGGCTTCTTCATCGCGGGCAGGGGCGCCGGCGTCACCAACGAGGCCACGAGCTGCGCCGCGGTGGGCTTGGTGGTCGACGCCGCGACAAAATTCCTCTCCAGCAGCGCGCGCATGGCGGCGTCGCGCTGGCTGCCGGTCTTGCCGCCGAGCACGACGGCGATGAGATGCTTTTCGCCGCGATGCACGGAGGCGGCGAGGTTGTACCCGCTGGCGCGCGTATAGCCCGTCTTGATGCCGTCGGTGCCTTGGTAGTTGAGCAGGAGCTTGTTGTGGTTCCTGTATTTCCGGCCGTTGAAGGTGAAATACTGGGTGGAGAACACCGTGTAATAGTCCGGATAGTCGTGGATCAGATGCGCCGAGAGAATTGCCATGTCTCGCGCCGTGGTGATCTGCTCGTCGTCCGGCAGGCCCGAGGCGTTGCGGAAAAGAGTATTGCGCATGCCGATTTGCCGCGCCGTGTCGGTCATCAGCTTGGCGAAGTTCTCCTCGGTGCCCGCCAAGTTCTCGGCAACGGTCACGGCAGCGTCGTTGGCCGATTGCGTCACCAAAGCCTTGACCGCGTCGTTGACCTTGATGGTGGCGCCGGGCTTGAGGCCGAGCTTGGTGGGAGCCTGGGTCGCGGCATGCTCGGTTACCGTCAAATCCGAGCTCGGCGTGAGCTTGCCGGCCTTCAGGTAGCCGAACAGCACATAGAGCGTCATCATCTTGGTCAGAGAGGCCGGATGGCGCGGCATATCCGCGGCCTGCTCTTGCAGGATCGAGCCTGAATTCATGTCCACGACGATGGCCGCTGCAATTGACGGCGTGGTCGCCTTTTTCTTCGCGGCCAGTGCCGCATCCGCGGTCGTGAGCACTGGGCCGGCGATCAGCGCGAGCGCAAGCAACGCGTGGCCTAAGGCGCGCGTGTGGCTCCAACCCTGACGCTCGGCAATGCTCACTGACCCCCGAAGGCCTTACGCCTTCCCCCGCTGAAGTCCCGTATCGGCCCGATGTTCGGCGCCGCGCTCGCCATGGTAATGCGAACTGCCCATAAATTCGCCGTATCACATGGCAGGAAGAAGGCTAAAATCCGCCTATTGCCAAAGCGTTAAGTCTGGCCGAATAGATCATTGTGCAGTGCAAAAAATTTCGGTTGACGTTTTTTGTGCAACGCATATATATCCCTCGCGTTCGCAGCAATCGCGCAATCCGGTTTTGATAAAGAGGGCTCCCATGCTCAAAGGTTTCGAAGAGTTCCAGAAAGTAGGAAAAGACGGCTTTGATGCGGCCGTCCGTTCGTTCGGTGAGGTGAACAAGGGCTTCCAGGCGATCGCCGCGGAAGTTACCGACTATTCCAAGAAGGCGTTCGAGGATTCAACTCGCGCTTTCGAGCAGCTGATCGGCGCGAAGTCGATCGAGCAGGCTATCGAGATCCAGTCCCAGTATGCGAAGAAGGCCTACGACACCTACGTCGCCGAGATGTCCAAGCTCGGTGAGATGTATGTCGGGCTTGCCAAGGACGCCTATAAGCCGGTCGAAGTCGCCTTCAACAAGAAGGCCGCTTAACGCGCCTGCCTAACTCCCTTTCCCATTGCAGAGACCCGGGCCTCTCCTCTCGGGTCTTTTTTTTTTCCGTTTTCCTGTCGGCAACTCCCACTATGGTATGGATGAGAGCGGCGCGGCGATTTGCGGTTTCCTGCGCCTTGCCGCTAGAATGGACGCGGCGGGCGCGATTCAATCGGCCCGCTCGCCTTGGCATATGACAAACGACACGCCACATACAGGCTGACGATGGCGCGGAACGGCGATCCTCGCCGGGGCGACGACACCGGCACCCATATCATCACCAAGACTCGGCCGAAGACGAAGCGGCCAAGTCTTTACAAGGTGCTGTTGCTGAACGACGACTACACCCCAATGGACTTCGTCGTGTACGTCCTCGAGCGGTTTTTCAACAAGCCGCCGGAGGAGGCGACCCGGATCATGCTGCACGTCCACCAGAAGGGCGTGGGCATTTGTGGGGTCTACACTTACGAGGTGGCAGAGACTAAGGTGGCGCAGGTGACGAGTTTCGCGCGTCAGCATGAACATCCGCTGCAATGCACGATGGAGAAAGAGTAGGATCTAGGTGGCTTCGTTTTCGACCAGTCTCGAGCAGGCTCTCCGGCGCGCTCTGCAATATGCCAACGAGCGCAGCCACGAATATGCGACGCTGGAGCATCTGCTCCTGTCGTTGATCGACGACCGTGATGCGGCGGCGGTAATGCGCGCCTGCGACGTCGATCTCGATCTGCTGCGCGACAAGCTCACCGGCTATGTCGACAACGAGCTGTCCGGCCTCGTGCTCGACACGCATGGCGACGCCCAGCCAACCGCGGGCTTCCAGCGCGTGATCCATCGCGCCGTGGCGCATGTGCAGTCCAGCGGCCGCGAGGAGGTGACCGGAGCGAATGTGCTGGTCGCCATTTTCGCCGAGCGCGAGAGCCATGCCGCCTTCTTCCTGCAAGAGCAGCACATGACCCGGTTCGACGCGGTCAACTATATCAGCCACGGCATCGCCAAGCGGGCCGGCATGTCCGAGCCGCGCGCCGTGCGCGGCGTCGACGAGGACGCGGCAACGGTCGAGGGCGGCGAGGAGAAGAAGCGCGGCGCCGATGCGCTCGAGGTCTATTGCATCAACCTCAACCAGAAGGCGCGGGCGGGCCGCATCGATCCCCTGATCGGCCGTGGGCCGGAGATCCAGCGCACCATCCAGGTGCTGTGCCGCCGGCAGAAGAACAATCCGCTGTTCGTCGGCGATCCTGGCGTCGGCAAGACGGCCATCGCCGAAGGCCTGGCGCGCCGCATCGTCATGGGCGACGTGCCGGAGGTGCTCGCCGATTCGACTATTTTCCAACTCGACATGGGCGCGCTGCTAGCTGGCACACGCTATCGCGGCGATTTCGAGGAGCGGCTCAAGGCCGTGATGCGCGAGATAGAGAACTATCCCGGCGCGATCATGTTCATCGACGAGATCCACACGGTGATCGGCGCCGGCGCCACCTCGGGCGGTGCCATGGATGCTTCCAACCTGCTGAAGCCCGCGCTCCAGTCCGGCACGCTGCGCTGTATCGGCTCGACCACCTACAAGGAATACCGCCAGCATTTCGAGAAGGACCGCGCCTTGGTTCGGCGCTTCCAGAAGATCGACGTCAACGAGCCGTCGGTGCCTGACGCAATCGAGATCCTGAAGGGGCTGAAACCCTATTTCGAGGACTTCCACCGCGTCCGCTACACCAGCCAGGCGATCAAGTCGGCGGTCGAGCTGTCGGCCAAGTACATCCATGACCGCAAGCTGCCCGACAAGGCGATCGACGTGATCGACGAGACCGGCGCCTCGCAGATGCTGGTGCCCGAGCGGCAGCGGCGCAAGACCATCGGCGTCAAGGAGGTCGAGTCTACCATCGCCACCATGGCGCGCATTCCGCCCAAGACAGTGTCGAAATCCGACGCCGAGGTGCTGCGCGCCATCGACCAGGATCTGAAGCGGGTCGTTTTCGGCCAGGACAAGGCGATCGAGGCGCTTGCCGCCGCGATCAAGCTGTCACGCGCCGGCCTGCGCGAGCCCGGCAAGCCGATCGGCTGCTACATGTTCTCCGGCCCGACCGGCGTCGGCAAGACCGAAGTCGCGCGCCAGCTCGCGCTGCTGCTCGGGGTCGAGCTGCTTCGCTTCGACATGAGCGAGTATATGGAGCGGCATACCGTGTCGCGCCTGATCGGCGCGCCGCCCGGCTATGTCGGCTTCGACCAGGGCGGTCTGCTCACCGATGGCATCGACCAGCACCCCCACTCGGTGTTGCTGCTGGACGAGATCGAGAAGGCGCATCCCGACCTGTTCAATATCCTGTTGCAGGTGATGGATCACGGCAAGCTGACCGACCACAACGGCAAGCGCGTCGACTTTCAGAATGTCATCCTCATCATGACGACCAACGCCGGCGCGAGCGACCTCGCCAAGGCGGCGATCGGCTTCAACCGGGCCAAGCGCGAGGGCGACGACGAGGAGGCGATCAACCGCCTGTTCTCGCCGGAGTTCCGCAACCGGCTCGATGCCGTCATCACTTTTGCCAATCTCCCGCCCGAGGTCATCGCCAAGGTGGTGGAGAAGTTCATCTTCCAGCTCGAGGCCCAGCTCGGCGACCGCAACATCACCATCGAGCTGACGCCAGAGGCGAATGCGTGGCTGGCTGAGCGCGGCTATGACGACAAGTTCGGCGCCCGCCCGCTGGCGCGCGTGATCCAGGAGCACATCAAGAAGCCGTTGGCCGAGGAGATCCTGTTCGGCGCGCTGAAAGATGGCGGCATCGTGCGCGTGCTGGTCGAGGAGAAGGCCGGAGAGAAGGCGCTTGGCTTCGAATATCTCAAAGCCGACGCGCCCGTGCGCCCGCGCGATCCTGAGGATATCGATCCCGAAGGCGAGGGGCCCGATGGCGGCGGACCGAAAGGCCCACCGAAAGCGGGTGGACCCAAGCCTCGGGTGCGGCGGGGCGGCTCGCGCAAGCCGCGGGCAGCGCGCCAACGGAGCGTCGGCGCCAGCCTCGTACCCAAGGTCCCCCTCGGCACGAAGTAGCCGCGGTCAGCTCGCCAATTTCTTGCGGATCTTCTCTGCTGTGGCGGCGAGCTTCGCCTGATCTTCCATCTTGCCGGCGTGGGGCTTAAGCGCCTCGCCCTGTTTGCGCGGGACGATGTGGACGTGCAAGTGGAACACGGTCTGGCCGGCGGCTGCGCCGTTGAATTGCTGGATCAGCACTCCTTCGGCGCCCATCGCCTCTTGGATCTTCGGCGCGAGCTTCTGTACCACCGCCATCAGCCTGGCGAGCGCCTCAGGCTTGATGTCGAACAGATCGCGCGCCTTCTCCTTGGTGATAACCAGTGCGTGACCTTCCGAGCGCGGCATGATGTCGAGGAAGGCGAGCGTGTTCTCGTCCTCGTGGATCTTGTGGCAGGGGATCTCGCCGCGCAGGATCTTGGCGAAGATGTTATCCGGATCGTAGGTCATACCAATCGTATACCCGAGTTTCTCGAGAATCAGAATTCGTCATGCCCGGCCTTGTGCCGGGCATCCACGAATTAGTTTCACCACAGGGTGAAGCGTGGATGGCCGGGACAAGCCCGGCCATGACGGAATCGGATTGATGGATATGCCAGTCAACGCCCTTCGGTGTTGCGATAAGGCGACTCCTCGCTGAGTAGCGCGATTTCATGGGCGACGGCGCGCCGCTCGCGCTTGAGATAATCGGCGACGGCGCGACGCAGCGCCGGGTCGGCGATATAGTGCGCGCTATAGGTCTCGCTCGGCAGATAGCCGCGGGCGAGCTTGTGCGCGCCTTGCGCACCGGCCTCGACGCGCGCTAGCCGATGCGCGATGGCGAAGTCGATCGCCTGGTAGTAGCAGACCTCGAAATGTAGAAAGGGACGGTCCTCGACGCCGCCCCAATAGCGGCCGTACAGCGTGTCGGCGCCGATGAAGTTCAACGCACCGGCGACATAGCGGCCCCCATGCTTGGCGAGGATGAGCAGCATCTGATCGGCCATGGTTTGGCCGAGCAGGCTGAAGCATTCCCGCGTGAGATAGGGCGAGCCCCATTTGCGCGAGCCGGTGTCCATGTAGAAGGCGAAGAAGGCGTCGAGATGCGCCTCGGTGAGATCGCTTCCCGTCACCCATTCGATCTCGATGCCGTCGTCGAGCGCCTCGCGGCGCTCTTTGCGGATCGCCTTGCGCTTGCGCGAGGCGAGGCTCGCGAGAAAGTCGTCGAAGCCCCGATAATTTTCATTCTGCCAATGGAATTGTTGGTCGGTGCGCTGGAGCAAACCCATTTCGCCGGCAAGCTGCCATTCGTCGCGCGTGGGGAAGGTGACATGCAACGAGGAAACGCCGAGCCGGTCGGCGACTTGTACGGCGGCCTGGAACAGCAGGGCCTCTCGCTCGCGCCCGTTGCCGCAAGCGCGGACGAGCAGGCGCTTGCCCGTGACCGGCGTGAACGGCACCGAGGCTTGCAGCTTCGGATAATAGCGGCCGCCGGCGCGCAGATAAGCGTCGGCCCAGCCATGGTCGAAGACATATTCTCCCTGGCTGTGCGACTTCAGATAGCAGGGCATGCAGGCGATCAACACGCCGGACTGATCTTCGAGGAGAAGATGTTGCGGCAGCCAGCCGGTCTCGCGCGTGGCCGAGTCGCTGTCTTCCAGCGTCCGGAGAAACTCATGTGAGATGAATGGGTTAGACGGCCTCGCGGGATCGGATGCGATAGGCTCGGCGCCGCGCGCGCAAGCGTTCCAGTCGGCTGCCGGCACCTCGGCGATATGCGCGACCGTACGCAGCAGCACGGTTTCGCGCGCAGCTTTGCCCTCGGCCTGTTCGGGAGAATGTTCGATATCGCCCATCAAACTAAGGCACGATCCCTTCGAAGATCATGGCATCGGCATAGCGCAACGCGCGCTCGCGTTGTTGGTGCTTCCGCACCGTCCAGGTTAGAAGCGGGAGACCGAACAGAAACCGCGCAATGAGCGGGGCCAGCGCTGGCAACGCCTCGATATCGTAGGCGATGAAGTTGGGCCGGGCGATGGCGGAAGACAGCAGGTTGCGCATGGCGACACGCTGCCACAGCTTGAGCCGCGGCCAGTGCTCGACGTCGTCGAAGCGATCGGCGACGAGTCCCCGCGGCAACTCCGGCGCCACTTCGCGAAAAGCCGCCAAGCAATAAGGGTCGAACGACATCACCGCCGCCGGTCCTTTATACGCGGCGAGCATCTGCGCGATGTTCGCCTCGAACTTGCCGTCGCGCCTCCAAGTGCTTTTCACCTCGAGGACGAGTGGCACATAGCCGTTGACGAGAGCTAGCAGGCCCGGCAGCGAAAGAACGCGGTCGGGGCTGTTGCGCAAGAGGACGTTCGCTAAGGCCTCGGCGGTTCGCGCAGCGACCGGGCCGGTCTCCGATGTCAATCGATCGAGCGTGTCGTCGTGAAACACGATCGGCATGTCGTCGGCGGCGCATTGCAGGTCGACCTCGATGGCGAAGCCTTTGCCCATGGCGGCAGTCACCGCGGAGGCGCTGTTCTCGACGATGCCTTTGGCCCGATCGTGCAAGCCGCGATGGGCGATCGGCCGCTGCAACCAATAAAGCTCGGCCATGGGAGGCGCCCGGAGCCCACTTGGGCCTAGTCTATCGCAAAAATCGCATCGATCTCGACGGCCGCGTTGAGCGGCAGGCTCGAGCAGCCCACCGCGATGCGTGTATGGCGCCCCTTCTGCCCGAGCACTTTGACGATCAGCTCGGAGGCGCCGTTGATGACTTTGGGATGGTCGACATAGCCCTGGACGGCGTTCACATAGCCGTTAAGACGCAGGCATTGGACGATGCGATCGAGGTCGCCGAGGGCGGCTTTCGCCTGGGCGAGAGCATTGAGCGCGCACAGCCTCGCCGCATCCTGCCCCTGTTCGAGATCGAGGTCGGCGCCAAGCGTCCCGGTCACGGCCACGCGACCGCCCTTGAAGGGCAGTTGTCCCGATACGTAAAGCAGGCCGTTGAGGTGAAGATAGGACACGTAATCGGCCACGGGAGCGGCGACCTCGGGCAGTACGAGGTCGAGAGCCTTCAGCCGCGCTTCGATCTCACCCGCCATGCCGCCTCCAATCGCCCTTCAGCCCGCCTTGTTAGAGTCCTAAAGCATCGAGCAAATTAGGCCGTCCTGCAAGCGCTGCCCGAAAGCGGCCCCCTTGTCGGACGGGTGCGTTGGTGCGACAAATTCCGGGCCTCCGGCATTACCAGCCACGACCTTTCAAGAGAGAAGTCATACAGCATGGTTCGATTTGGCTTGCGTCTGGTGCTCATGCTGCTTGCGGCCCCCTGGCTGGTCGGAACGCCTGCCGATCGGGCGCAGGCTTTCGCCGGCAAGGAGTCGAACAAGCTCGTGGCGCATCGCGCCATTTATGAAATGACCCTCGACGATGCGCGTTCCGCCTCGGGCATCACGGGCATCGACGGCCGCATGGTGTTCGAGTTCACCGGCTCCGAGTGCGATGGTTACTCGCTGAATATGCGCATGGTCACGAAGATGACCGACACCCAGGGCCAGACCAATCTGACCGACCTCAGATCCTCGACCTGGGAGCAGGGCGACGGCCAGAAGTTCCGCTTCCAGTCGGCGCAATATCTGAACGACAAGCTCGGCGACATCACCATGGGCCGCGCGGTGCGCGAGACGCCAAAGGAGGCGGTGAAGGTGAAGCTCAGCCAGCCTTCGGCGGCCGAGCTCGACCTCTCGGGGCCATTGCTGTTTCCGACCCAGCACAGCTTTGCTCTGATCGCGGCGGCGCGGACTGGCCAAGGGCTGTTCCAGGCGCGCGTCTATGATGGCTCCGAGAAGGGACAGAAGGTCTACGACACGACCGCCTTCATCGGCACCGAAGTGCAGCCCGGGAGCGATCCCAAGCTCGAGCAAGTCGCCCAGGACAAGGGTCTCGGCGAACTCGCGTCATGGCCGGTCTCGATCGGCTATTTCGAGGCCAAAGGCGGCGACCTCACGCCGAGCTACCAGATCGACTTCCGCCTGTACGAGAACGGCGTCAGCCGCGATCTGCTGATCGACTACGGCGACTTTTCCATCCACGGCACACTGACCTCGCTCGAATATCTCAAGGCGACTGAGTGCCCATAGGCGCCGCTGGAGCGCCAATTGCTCGATCACCGTGCGGCGTACGACGCTGAGCCGCGTTTCTCGGACGACGAGGGGCCCACTTTGGGCGGCTGGCTATACCAAATAACTCCGCTTTGCCCTGCGCTTTGCTACGCCTCTAAACAAATTGGTTACACGTTTACGGCGACAATCCCCGCGCCTGGGAGGATGGGAGTACCACAATGTTTTGGAGGGTCAGGCCGGCTCCGAGCGCCACGGCGCAACACAAGCCGGCTCCTATTGCCGCGGCGCACTACCGGCCTGCTCCGAGCGGCATGGCGCATTACAAGGAGATCGCCCATCATGTGCCGATGCCGACCGAATCGCCGGGGCCGAGGGCTATGACCAAAACCGTTCTGATCGTCGAGGACAACGAGCTGAACATGAAGCTCTTCCACGATCTGCTCGACGCGCACGGCTACAAGACCTTGCAGACCCGGAACGGAATGGAGGCGCTTTCGCTCGCGCGCGAGCATCGCCCCGACCTGATTCTGATGGACATCCAGCTCCCGGAAGTCTCGGGGCTCGAGGTCACCAAGTGGCTGAAAGAGGACGATCAGCTCAGGCAAATTCCCGTGGTGGCCGTCACGGCCTTCGCCATGAAGGGCGACGAGGAGCGCATCCGCGAGGGGGGTTGCGAAGCCTACATCTCCAAGCCGATCTCCGTGACGATGTTCCTCGACACGGTCAGGCAGTTCATTGGCGAAGCACGGTAGCCAGACATGACCGCACGCGTTCTTGTCGTCGACGATGTCGACGCCAATGTGAAACTTCTCGAAGCGCGGCTGACCGCTGAATATTTCGCGGTGCGCACAGCGCGGAGCGGTGCCGAGGCGCTGCAGATTTCCGCGCGCGAGCGCGCCGACGTGGTCTTGCTCGACGTGATGATGCCCGGCATGGACGGTTTCGAGGTTTGCCGCCGGCTGAAGGCTGAGCCGCGCACACAACATATCCCAGTGATCATGATCACCGCGCTCGATCAACCCTCGGACCGCGTGAAGGGCCTCGAGGCCGGCGCCGACGACTTCCTCACCAAGCCGGTCGACGATATCGCGTTGATCACGCGAGTGAAGAATCTCGCACGGCTCAAGACGCTTACCGACGAGATGCTGATGCGCGCCTCGACCGAGGAGCAGATGGGCCTCACCGCGACGATCGGCATCAAGCTCGATCAGCTAGGGCGGGGCGGCCGCATCCTCTTGGTCGATGACCGCGAGCGCGCGGCCGAGCGGATCGTGACGGCCCTGCGGGAGGAGCATCAGGTCGAGCGCGAGTCAGACCCGGCTCACGCTTTGTTGCGGCTTCCCGACGGCAATTTCGACCTCATGATCGTCAGCCTCAGCCTTGAGCACGCCGACGGCTTGCGGCTTTGCTCGCAGGTTCGATCGCTTGACCGCACGCGGCACTTGCCGATCATGAGCATCATCGAGCCCGGCGACGACGCGAGGCTGCTCAGAGGGCTCGATATGGGCATCAACGATTATATCGTCCGCCCGGTCGACGCCAATGAGCTGCTGGCTCGCGTCCGCACTCAGCTCAAACGCAAGCGCTATACCGATTACTTGCGCATGCGGCTCGAGGAGACGGTCGAGATGGCCATTCTCGATCCGCTTACGGCGCTGCACAACCGTAGATACATGACGAGCCACCTTAAGACGTTGTTCGAGGAGTCGTCGCGATGCGGCAAGCCGCTCTCGGTGCTGCTGCTCGACATCGACTATTTCAAGGCGGTCAACGACAGCCACGGCCATGACGCGGGCGACTCGGTGCTCAGGGAGTTCGCGGCGCGGGTACGACGTAATATCCGCGGCATCGATCTCGCTTGCCGGCTCGGCGGCGAGGAGTTCGTCGTGGTCATGCCGGACACCGACTTGGCGAAGGCCTATCTCGTGGGCGAGCGGTTGCGACAATGCATCGCGGCGGCGCCGTTTTACGCCGGGGAGCGGATCGGCACCCTCGAAGTCACGGCAAGCGTCGGCGTTGCCTCGCTGGAATTCGCCGAGGATACGCCCGAACTCATCCTGAAACGTGCGGATCAGGCGCTCTATTGCGCCAAGCGCGACGGCCGTAATCGGGTCGTGGCCGACGCGGCTTAGACTCTTCGCGGGCGCTCGAACTCACCTCTCACCGAATCACCGGCGGCCAAATCTGTGGAAAAGATCATTCCACGGACCGTTTTCTGACTTGAGTCGCGACCTGAAGGCTTAACCTTAAGAGTTTACAATGGCTGGCATTTTATCGTATTAAGCGAAAGATTATGATTGATTTCGTCCCTTCGGTAGCTGTTTTATGGTTTGAGTGTCGCCACGAATTTGACGGGGAGGCAATTGGGGTAGGGGGCCTACAGCGCGATTTTCGGGCGCGCCCTCGAACTTCCGTGCTTCCTTATGGCAGAGATAACCCTACGGAGTGCTCAGGTCCGCCGCATCTCCTGGGTCCGTGGGGTTCGGCCGGCCGGACCGCGGTTGAGTGGCCTCCTCGTTAGCGCCGCGTTTCGGCCGGCCACCTATTCAAGCGATGCAGCCCGCAGCAAGCGCAGCTTCAGCGGGCCTGGCGCCATTCCAGCTATTTGATTTTGGCTTCCTTGAATTCGACGTGCTTGCGCGCGACCGGATCGTATTTCTTGAATACGAGCTTCTCGGTCTGATTGCGCGGATTCTTCTTGGTTACGTAGTAATAGCCCGTGCCGGCTGAGCTCACGAGCTTGATCTTCTGGGTGACGGGCTTGGCCATTTTCGTCCTCGATGAAACCTATCAACGTTTGCCGGGAACCTACTCGGTCAAGCCGGGAAGTCAAGGCGCCCCGGGCGAGGAGATGCTTTCGCAAGGCTGGCGTCGAAGCTTTCGATCTCTTCCGCGGAGTTGGCATCGAAGCCGTGCATGCGCAGCGCCCATTGCAGCCCCACGAGCGCGCCCTTCACCGACGGCAACAAGGCAAGCGTGAGGATCACGGTCAGCGGCAGCCACAGCGCCGCGTGCACCCAGAGTGCGGGCCGGTAGGCCATCTCCACTGCGAGCACCAGGCCGACCACGATGTGCCCAACAATGACGATGGTGAAATAGGCAGGCGCGTCGTCTGCGCGATGATGATGCAGTTCCTCGCCGCAATGCGGGCAGGCGTCGGCGACTTTCAAATAACGCCGGAACATGGCCCCAACGCCGCAAGCCGGGCATTTGTGCGCGGCACCGCGCAGCATCGAGGCAAAGATCGGCCGCGCGTCAGGAAGGCCGCCGTCAGAGCGGTAGACCTCTGTAGTCCTGTCCTGCATCACGCGATCCTCATCACCCGGATTTAGGGCGCCCTAGCGGCGTTTACGAGCCCCGCCACGGCCTTGTCCACGCGGCTTGCCCTTGTAACGTTGCGGGCCTCTGTTGTCACTTGGACCACGGGCGCCCTTTGGTCGCGGCCCGATCGAGCGGCCTTCGCTCAGCATTTCGAAACGTAACGCGCCGGCCGTGGGGATCGCCTCGACCAGACGGACCTCGACCGGATCGCCGAGCCGATAGGCGAGGCCGGTATCCTCGCCGACCAGTGCCTGGCGGACCTCGTCGTGAAAGAAATATTCGTGCCCGATCGATGAGGCAGGAACGAAACCGTCAGCGCCGGTCTCGATCAGCCTGACGAAGAGGCCTGTGCGCACGAGGCCCGAGACGCGCGCCTGGAACTTGGCTCCGATCCGGTCCGCGAGATGAGCGGCGATCAACCGGTCGGCCGTCTCGCGCTCTGCGGCCATGGCTCTTCGCTCGGTAGCAGAGATCGCTTGCGCAATCTCTTCGAGCTCCTCGAACTCGGCATCGGTCAACCCGTCATTCCCCAGCCCAAGCGCGCGCACCAGGGCGCGATGGACGATGAGGTCGGCATAGCGGCGGATCGGCGAGGTGAAGTGTGCGTAGCGACGGAGGTTCAAGCCGAAATGACCGAAATTGCCCGGCGCGTATTCGGCCTGCGCCTGACTGCGCAGGATCACCTCGCCGACCAGCTCGGCTGTCGGGGTGGCGCGCGTCTCGGCCAGGATGCGATTGAAGAGAGCGGGCTTGAGCGTGCCGGATTTCGGCAGCTTGATGTCGATGGTGCTGAGGAAGTTGCCGAGCGAGATGAGCTTCTCCTTCGACGGACTGTCATGCACGCGATAGATCAGTGGCGACCGCTTGGCCTCCAGGGTCTCGGCCGCGGCGACGTTGGCGGCGATCATGAACTCCTCGATGAGCCGATGCGCGTCGAGACGGGGCGGGCTCACCACCGCTCTCACCCGGCCCCGATCGTCGAGCAGGATTTTCCGTTCCGGCAGATCCAGGTCGAGCGGGCCGCGCTCGGCGCGGGCAAGCACGAGGCTCGCATACGCGCCCCAGAGCGGTCTGAGCACGGTCTCCAGCAGCGGTCCCGTCGTCTCGTCCAACCGGCCGTCGATTGCCGCTTGCGCCTGCTCGTAAGTGAGGCTGGCGGCAGAGCGCATCAACGCGCGGAAGAAGCGATGATTGAGCTTCCTGCCGTCCTTGTCGAAGATCATGCGCACGGCGAGACAGGCGCGTGGGTCGTTCTCGGTCAGCGAACAGAGTTCATTTGAAATGCGCTCGGGCAGCATCGGCACCACCCGATCCGGGAAATAGATCGAGTTGCCGCGTTTGCGCGCCTCCCTGTCGAGCGCGCTCCGGGACTGGACATAAGCGGCGACATCGGCAATGGCGACGATCACCACCCAGCCGCCGCGATTGGCGGGATTGGGGTCTGGCTCCGCCCAAACCGCGTCGTCGTGATCGCGCGCGTCCGATGGGTCGATGGTCACGAGCGGCAGGTGCCCCAGATCCTCCCTGCGCTTGAGGTCGGGCTCCTTGGCGGCCGCGGCTTCGGCTAGCGCGGCCTCGGGAAAGACATCGGGGATGCCATGGGCGTGCACGGCGATCAGGCTGGTCAGCTGCTGAGCGGCGGGGTTGCCGAGCCGCTCGGTGATGCGCGCGGTCTGCACGCCCATGCGGGAGGAGCGGGACAGCTCGAAGCGGACCAGCTCGCCGTTCTCGGCCTCGTTGGTTTGCCCGCGCGGCACCGGCCATTCCTTCAACTGCTTGCGATCGACCGGATCGATGACGCCGGCGCCGCCAGAGAGGGTGCGGAAAATGCCGAGCAACTGGCCTCGCGCGCGGGCGAGCCGCTTGATGGTCCGCGCCTGATAGGGATAGCCGGCATCGGCGCCGAGCGGGGTGATGCGCGCAAGCACGCGATCGCCGATGCCGGCGACCGGACCCGCTTCGCGCTTGCTCTCGGCCATCAGGATGCGCGGCGTCGGGCCGTGCTCCTCGTCCCAGCTTGCGGGCCTCGCGACGAACTCGCCGTCGGCGTCGCGCGATACGATCTCGATTACCGTGACGGGAGGGAGCGCGCCCGGCCGCAGCAGCTTGCGGCGTGAGCCCGCGATCAGCCCGTCGTCGGTCATGTCGCGCAGGAGCTCTTTCAGAGCGATGCGGTCGCCGCCCTTCACGCCGAAGGCGCGCGCGATCTCGCGCTTACCGGTTTCGCCGGTCGCGGTGGCGAGAAAATCGAGAATCTCCTGCTTGCAGGGAAGTTTGCCCGCCGTCTTCGTGCGCTTGGCGGGAGCCCCCTTGGATCTAGTCACGTGCGCCGCTCAGCCTGCCGTCTCCTCGACGGCCTCTTTGTTGCCCTTTGCGCTCTTGCGTGCGGGCTTCTTGGTCGGCTTCTTCTTGACCGGACCCTTAGCCGCTCGCGCGGCGATCAGCTCGACCGCCTCTTCCATGGTCACCTGCTCAGGCTCGCGGTCCCTGGGAATCGTTGCATTGACCTTGCCATGCTTGACGTAAGGGCCGTAACGGCCGGTCAAGATTTGCACCTTGCCGCCAAGCGCGGGATGCTCGCCGAGCTCCTTGATCACACTCGCCCCGCGCGGTGCCCGCGACGAGGCGGCCTTCTCGGCCAGCAGACTCACCGCGCGATTAAGCCCGACCTCGAACACCTCCTCGGGGCCGCCGAGGCTCGCATATTTGCCGTCATGCTGGA
>Ga0157375_10002205_pt1 | contig 16838 bp, 10 predicted proteins | sample M35metaG_FD_115311 | JGI IMG/M metagenome (GOLD analysis project Ga0157375, IMG submission 115311) | Miscanthus rhizosphere microbial communities from Kellogg Biological Station, Michigan, USA - M3-5 metaG | ecosystem: Host-associated > Plants > Roots > Rhizosphere > Soil | place: USA: Michigan...
AGCATTCTTACCAGGTTCTCAAATTGATGTTAAGCCAATTAAAGATTACGATCAGTTCGTAGGTAAAACTATGGAGTTCAAAGTTGTGAAAATCAACCCTGAGTTCAAAAACGTAGTGGTATCTCACAAAGCATTGATCGAAGCAGATATCGAAGGTCAGAAAAAAGAAATCATCGCTCAGCTTGAAAAAGGTCAGGTTCTTGAAGGTACTGTTAAGAATATTACTTCTTACGGTGTATTCATCGACTTAGGAGGTGTTGATGGATTGATCCACATTACAGATCTTTCTTGGTCTAGAGTGAACCACCCATCTGAAATCCTTGAGGACGGACAGACTGTAAAAGTTGTTATCCTTGATTTCGATGATGAGAAAACAAGAATCCAGTTAGGTATGAAGCAATTAGAAGCTCATCCTTGGGATGCTCTTTCTGCTGACATGAAAGTTGGAGATAAAGTAAAAGGAAAAGTAGTAGTTCTTGCTGACTATGGTGCATTCGTAGAAATTGCTCCAGGTGTAGAAGGATTGATCCACGTTTCTGAAATGTCTTGGTCTACTCACTTAAGATCTGCAGGAGATTTCGTAAAAGTAGGTGATGAAGTAGAAGCTGAAGTATTAACTTTAGATAGAGAAGAAAGAAAAATCTCTTTAGGTATCAAACAATTGTCTAAAGATCCTTGGGAAAATATCGAAGCTAAATATCCAGTAGGTTCTCAACACGTTGGAACTGTAAGAAACTTCACTAACTTCGGTGTATTCGTAGAGTTAGAAGAAGGCATCGACGGATTAATTTATATCTCTGATCTTTCTTGGACTAAGAAAATCAAGCACCCATCTGAGTTCTGTGCAGTAGGTGATAAATTAGACGTTATCGTTCTTGAATTAGATATTCAGGCTAGAAGATTATCTCTAGGTCACAAGCAATTGACTGAAAACCCATGGGATAAATTCGAAACTAAATATGCTGAAGGAACTATCCACGCTGGTAAAGCGGTAGAAGTACACGATAAAGGTGCTTCTGTACAGTTCGAAGATGCTGAAGTTGAAGCTTTCTGCCCTTCAAGATTATTAGAGAAAGAAGATGGATCTAAAATCAAAAAAGGTGAAGATGCTCAGTTCAAAGTAATCGAATTCAACAAAGAATTCAAGAGAGTAGTAGTTTCTCACACAGGTATCTTCAGAGACGAAGAGAAGAAAAATGTAAAAGAATCTTCTAACAGAAATGTATCTTCTTCGAACAACGAAGAAAGATCAACTCTTGGAGATATCGATGCATTAGCAGAATTGAAAAGAAAAATGGAAGAAGGTAAATAATCTTTGAACCATTAAAATATGTAAGCCACTCATTTTGAGTGGTTTTTTTTATATTTTGATTTGATGAAATGTTTTAAAAACATTTTTTTATATTTTTGGATATTAATAAAATCAGGTTTAATAATATTTTTACATTTAATATTATTTTAAGTTAAATTAAAATTAGTTAAATAAATTTTTTGATGTAGAATATTTGTAAATTAGCGGCTTTATTAGTAAGAATGAAAAAGATAACTTTACCACTTCTATTTGCTGCATTCGCAGTATTTCCTATAACTTTATTTTCGCAAGATAATAATAAACTGATTAAAGATTATATTTCTCAAAATAAGATTAGAGAATATAAAAAATCTGACCTTACGAATTTCATTATCGACAATACGGATAATTCAAAGTCGATGAATGGAGATGTTGTAAAGTTCCAGCAAACATATAACGGATTACCTGTGTATGGCTCTGTGGGTACAGCATTGATTAAGGATAATAAGATTGCCTTTTATAACGATACTTTTATAAAAGATTATGTTGCTTCTGATGCAAATAGCGCAGGAATCACAAAAGAAGCTGCTTTACAGAAAATTGCTGCCGATTTAGGAAGTGAAGATGTTTCAAACCTGCCAATCATGGCATTTTTTGAAAAAGGAGCTAATAAAATGACGGCTGCAAAACAGCGTCTTGTGTATGCAACCGACGAAAACAAAAACTTAAGACTGGCTTATGAGTATTTATTAAATGAGCCGAAAACAACCAATCACTGGAATATTTTGGTTGATGCCAATACAGGAAAGATATTAAGTAAAATTAATTTAAACCTTTCATGTAATTTTAGTGACAATGCATATTCGCATGATGAGAATCTGATGGTTTCATTACCTCAGTTTGAAGGAACTCATGTTAATAACAATACAAACGTTCCTTTCTTGGTACCAGATAATGCATCTTATAATATTTTTCCTTTACCGATCGAATCTCCGACTTTTGGATCAAGATCTATTGTAAGCAATCCCTGGATTTTAGCTTCTTCACCTGAAGGATGGCATTCCAACGGAACGACCCATTACACGATTACAAGAGGCAACAACGTGTATGCTTATGATGATAAAGATAATAATGAAAATACATTTGGAACTTCGCCGAATGGTGGTGCATCAAGAAACTTCGATTTTCCTTACAGCTCAACGGCTTTAACTTATACAAATTTACCGGCTGCCACTACCAATTTGTTCTATATAAGCAATATGGTGCATGATGTTTTCTATAAGTTCGGATTTACAGAAGCAGCAAGAAATTTCCAAAGTAATAATTTCGGTAACGGCGGTTTAGATGATGATGAGGTTTTTGCACAGTCACAAGATGGCGGAGGGTATAACAATGCCAATTTTGCCCCTTATCCGGATAATTACAATCCTGTGATGCAAATGTATTTATGGCTGGCCTCAAACCGTAAATTGTTTTATAAAGCCCCGTCTGATGCTATTGGAAGAGTGGTTAATGCAGGAATTGCACAATTCGGACCTACTTTAAATGATATTGGAGTAACAGGTGATGTAAAGCTTGCAAGTGTTATTGACGGATGTACTGCTTTACCTGCCGGCGAAATGACAGGAAAGATCGGTTTGATCGAAAGAGGAGGAGTTTCTACTTGTAACTTTGCTCTAAAAGTTAAAAATGCTCAGAATGCTGGGGCGATTGGAGCTATCATTTATAATAACACAGCCAACGGTTCTACATTAGGAAATATGTCTGGTGTAGATAATACGATCACCATCCCATCCATATTAATCACAAATGCTGAAGGAGAATATATTAAAGCAAAATTAGCTGCATCTACAACTGTAAATGTTGATTTAAGAGTTGACTCAAGATATGATGGAAGTTTTGATAACGGCATCGTAACTCACGAGTATGGTCATGGGATCTCAAACAGACTGACGGGATCTGGATATAACTGTTTAAATGCAGGAGCAGATAAGGAGCAAATGGGAGAAGGGTGGTCAGATTTCTTTGCCTTAATGCTAACAAATAAGCCGGGAGATAATGCTACTGTGCCAAGAGGTATGGGAACTTATCCTATCGGACAGGCAACTACGGGTGTAGGTATCAGACCTGCAAAATATTCACCGGATTTATCTATTAATCCTTTTACTTATGCTGATACAAACGGAATGGAATACAATAATGGTTCTGCTATAGTTCCGGATGTGCATTCAATTGGTTTCGTTTGGGCTACCATGTTATGGGATCTGCACTGGCAATATGTTGCTAAATATGGTTATGCTTCTGATGTTACTTCTAATGCTACAAACGGAAGTTCAAGAGTATTACAGTTGGTGACTGATGCATTAAAGCTTCAGGTTTGTAGTCCAACATTCGTTAATGGTAGAGATGCGATCTTAGCGGCTGATGTGGCTACAACAGGTGGAGTAGACAGATGTATGATCTGGAGAACTTTTGCAAGAAGAGGTTTGGGAGTGAATGCAGCAGCAGGAAGCTTAACAAATATCAATGATCAGGTACAGGATAGCACAGTTCCTGCAGACTGTGTATTGGCTACTGATGAAGTAAAAGCTGTTAAAAATGTGATCTCTATCTATCCGAATCCTGCTAAAAGCGAATTCTTCATCAACTTCCCAAGTAATACTCTTGGAAAAGTAAGTGTTGAGATTTATGATATGTCCGGTAAGCTTGTTTCTTCAGAAGACAAAATTTCTCCTGATGCGAAAAAAGCAATTTCTACAGATAAATTAGTAGACGGTACATATATGGTGAAGGTAAAAGGGCTTGCTTTTGATGCAACTTCTAAAATTATCGTAAAAAAATAATAGCTAAAATTTAAAATATTTAGGAATAAATAATTTAAAAATTTAAAATTATAGAATCGCTTCATATGAAGCGATTTTTTTATTGTATTTTTAATTAAAATTGATATTTATTGAATTTTAATTATAAATTGGTTGTGTTATTAAACAGATATGAAAAAAATACATTTACCAATTTTAATAGCTGTATTTGCAGTTTTACCATGTTCAAATTTATTTTCACAGGAAAATAAAAAACTAATTGAAGATTATATTTCTCAAAATAAAATCAGAGAATATAAAAAATCTGACCTTACAAATTTCACCATTGAAAATGTTGACGATTCAAAGTCATTACAGGGAAATGTGGTGAAATTTCAGCAGACATATCACGGATATCCTGTTTTTAATTCAGCTGGTACAGCTCTTATTAAGGACAAGAAGATTGTTTATTATACAGATAATTTTGTAAAGAGTTATGACCGGTCTAATTCAGAAAATACAGGTATAGATAAATATGCTGCATTTCAGAAGGCTGCTTCCGATGTCGGATTGAATGCAGCAGATTACAAAATTATTAATTTTGATTCTCCCGAATTAGAAAATGAGCAATCTGCAAAACAAAGAATTGTATATTATAAGGATAAGGAAAATCTTGTCTTGGCTTAAGAATTTATGTTTTCTGAAAAAGAGGGGAGTAATTATTGGGATATACTTGTAGATGCTAATACGGGAGAGGTCGTTAATAAAATTAATCTTAATTTATCCTGTGAATTTTCTGAAGGAACATATTTAAGAGGTACTTCTCAGTTACTACCTACTGTTGAAAATAATAATCCGGAAGATATTCAAAAAAAAGTAAATAGTGTATTATTAACACCAGATAATGCAACATATAATGTTTTTGCACCACCAATAGAGGCTCCGGGTTTTGGAAACAGAAGTATAGTCTCAAATCCTTGGGATTTAACAGCCTCTCCTGAGGGTTGGCATTCTGATGGAACGAATCATTATACCATTACGAGAGGAAATAATGTTTTTGCTTATACAGATTTAAATAGTACAAATACGGTAGGAACCAGTGCAAACGGCGGGGCAAGTAGAAATTTTGACTTTCCGCTGGATATTAATCAACCTTTTTCCACATATGAAAATGCTGCAATCACGAATTTGTTCTATATGAACAATAAAATGCATGATATTTTCCATAAATTCGGCTTTAATGAATCTGCCAGAAATTTTCAGATGAATAACTTTGGGAATGGTGGAACAGGAAATGATGCTGTAAATGCAGAAGCCAGAGATGGTGGAAATTTACTGGATAATGATCATCTCAATAATGCTAACTTCGCTACTCCTATGGATGGTACTAAACCAAGAATGCAGATGTATCTTTGGAATCCAAAAGTTGTAAACAGATTATTTTATAATTCACCGGCGACATTTGTACCACGTCTGCCGCCAACTACAAATGCGGTTTTTGGTCCGGCATTAACGATTACGGGTATTACAGGAGAGCTTGCACTTTCTACACCTGCCAATGCTTGTACTGCTGTGCCAGTTGGAAGTTTAACGGGGAAAATAGCACTAGTAACAGCTACGGGCTGTAATTTTACAGTTAAAACAAAAAATTTACAAAATGCAGGTGCTGTTGCGGTTATTCAGTATCATCCGTCGAGCGATACCCCAGTAACATTAGGAGGTGCTGATCCTACAATTATTATTCCTACAATTATGATTGGGAAGACAGAAGGCTTATTCCTTGTTGACCAAATCACTGCAGGAACGGCAGTTAATGCCACGCTTAAAGATGATAAATCAAGCTATATTTATATTGATGCAGATTTAGATAATGGAATAATTGCTCATGAATACGGACATGGAATTTCCAATAGAAATACAGGTGACGGATATACGTGCTTAAATGCAAATGTTGATAATGAGCAAATGGGTGAAGGATGGTCTGATTTCTTTGCTTTAATGCTGACAAATCAACCGGGAGACAATGCTTCTACACCACGAGGAATGGGAACCTTTGCGGCTGGTCAGGCTACTACTGGTTCAGGAATACGTCCTGCTAGGTATTCTCCTGATTTTAGCATCAATAATTATACATACACTAAAACTAATGGATTAACAACAATAAACAATCTAGGACAAACAGTTCCACATTCGCACTCAATCGGATTTATTTGGGCTACAATGCTTTGGGATCTGCACTGGCAATATGTTGCTAAATATGGATATTCTTCAGATGTTACAGCAAATACAACCAGTGGCAGCGCAAGAGTTCTTCAACTGATAGTAAACGGATTAAAATTACAAGGTTGTAGTCCTTCTTTTATTGCGGGAAGAGATGCAATTATCGCTGCAGACCAAGCTGCTACGGGAGGAGCTGATAAATGTATGATCTGGAAAACTTTTGCAAAAAGAGGATTGGGAGTAAATGCCAATCCGGGATCTATAACACCAGCTAACTTAACTGCAGCGGCTGTAACAGCAGCAATTAGTGATCAGACAGAGGATTTTACAGTTCCTGCTGAATGTCTATTAGCTACAGATGAGGTAAAAGCTGTTAAAAATACCATTTCGATCTATCCGAACCCTGCTAAAAATGAATTCTTTATCAATTTCCCAAGCAATACTTTAGGTAAAGTAAGTGTTGAAATTTATGATATGTCTGGTAAATTGGTTTCTTCAGAAGATAAAATTTCTCCTGATGCGAAAAAAGCAATTTCTACAGATAAATTAGTAGACGGAACATATATGGTAAAGGTAAAAGGTCTCGCTATTGATGCAAATTCTAAAGTTATTGTTAAAAAATAATTTTAAAAAATAATATTTTGAATCGCCGCAAGCAAAGCTTGCGGCGATTTTATTTGTCTATAATAGTGATGATAAGGAGGATTTCAGGTATTAAATTGTAACTTTGCAGGCTCTAGAAAAAATATGAAGAAGAAAAATATACTAAAAGGAGTTTTATTTGTAGGAATTGGTGCTAGTATATATGGCATGTTAGCGACATTTGTAAAGTTGGCTTATGAAGAAGGTTATACAACTTCAGAGGTTACAACATCTCAGTTTATTTTAGGTTTGGTAGGGCTTTTAGCTCTGAATTTTATTCAGACGATTACTTCGAAGCAGACATTGGCATCCCCGACTTCAAAAGAGCTTAAAACACTGCTGTTGGCAGGAACTTCACTTGGATGTACAAGCTTATTCTATTACATTGCTGTTCAGTATATTGCGGTTTCGATAGCGATTGTATTATTAATGCAGTCGGTTTGGTTTAGCGTGGTAGTTGAGAGTTTTTTAAACAAAAATTTACCAAATGCAAGAAAAATTACCTCTGTAATTATTGTATTGCTTGGAACTGTTTTAGCAACAAACCTTATCAATGTTGATATCAAACTTGATTGGAGAGGTGTTTTCTGGGGATTGATGGCGGCTGCATCTTATACGCTTACGATGTTTACATCCAATACATTAGCGACACATCTTCCGGTTTTCAGAAAAAGTATTATCATGCTTTGTGGAGGCTCAATTGTTGTGTTTGTATTCCTGTTTTTTGCTCAGATCGGTCCGCTTTATTTTGACGGATTAAAATCTTTTTATTTAAATTTTGCAGAAAATACGCAACATATACACTCTTTTGATTATTCCATACTTTGGAAATATGGTTTGATTCTTTCCTTGTTTGGAACCATTATTCCGCCGATTTTGTTCAATATTGGTTTTCCAAATGCAGGATTAGGATTGGGAAGCATTGTTTCATCACTGGAGCTTCCGGTTTCCGTGACGATGGCTTTTGTTTTGTTGGGTGAGCAGGTTGTTTTTATTCAATGGATTGGAATTGCGTTAATTCTTTTCGCTATTGTTTTGATGAATTTACCTTCAAAAAAAGAACTTGTCTTGGCAGAAGTGTCATAAAAAATCTTAATTAAATTAAAAATAATAATGAATAACCGTTTCTTTTGGAGCGGTTTTTTTAATTTTAATAAATAAAATAAATTTCATGAAATATTTTAAGAATGTTGTTGCGATTTTAATGCTATCGATCACACCCAACTTACTGTTTTCGCAGATAAAACCTTTGGATGCCGAACTTTCAAATTATCAATATCCTTATGAAGTTCATTTTCTTGATTTAAAAACTCAGAATCAGGAGCTTAAAATGGCTTATATGGATGTAAAGCCCCGAAATTCTAATGGAAAAACGATACTTCTTCTCCACGGCAAAAATTTCAACGGAGCGTATTGGAAACAGACGGCAAATGATCTTTCAGACAAAGGTTTCAGGGTAATTATTCCCGATCAGATTGGCTTTGGAAAGTCTTCAAAACCTCAAAGCTATCAGTTCTCTTTTTCACAATTGGCAGAAAATACAAAAGCGATTTTGGATGAATTGAAAATTGATAAAACGATAGTGTTAGGTCACTCGATGGGAGGAATGGTCGCGACCAGGTTTGTATTGCTTTACCCTGAAAAAGTTCAGAAATTAATTTTAGAAAATCCAATTGGGCTGGAGGATTATAAAACTTTTGCATCTTATCAGACTATCGATCAGGCCTATCAGTCGGAATTAAAAAATACGGCTGAATCTTACAAAAATTATCAGTTAAAATTTTACTACGACAATAAATGGAAAGCAGAATACCAGCCGTGGCTTGATTTAATTGCAGGCTGGACATTGCATCCTGATTATCCGAAAGTAGCTTGGGATGCGGCTTTGACATCGGATATGATTTATAATCAACCGGTTTGTTATGAGTTTAAAAATATTAAAGTTCCGACCTTATTAATCATCGGAACGAGAGACAGAACCGCGATAGGAAAGGAAAGGGCACCAAAAGAATTACAACCGAAGATGGGACAGTATCAGGAATTAGGAAAGAAAACCCAGCAGCAGATTCCCGGATCAAAATTAGTGGAAATTGATAATGTAGGGCATCTTCCGCATATTGAGGTTTACGATAAATTCTGGAATGCTTTGTATGATTTTATTAAATAATTTCGACGGTAAAATTAACCAGCCATTTTGTTATTACATAGGAATCTAGACTTATTTAGGATCAAATCGTGAAAGTCTTTGTAGAGATTCCTACGGAATGATAGAAAAATTGTTGAATTTTATGACAACTATTGTAGGCCTTAGCCTTATGTTGAGAGTCTTGTAAAGATTTTAAACCTTGACAAAGCTTCGGCTGTTGATGAAGCAACAAAGACCTAGCCCCGATTGTAGCATCTGTTTGAGCTCATTTTTAGGTTTCGGCGGCGGCAAAGCCGCCGCCGAAACCTAAAAATAGCGAGTGCGGAAAGCGGGAAATTGCTTCAAATAAAAAATAAAACAGCTTTTCGATGTAATCAAATAGCTCCTTAAAATAAATAAAAATAACGATTCGACGTAGTCAAATAGTTAAATAATAAAAAGTAATCGATGATGAGTAATTTAAATAGTTTGAGATTACTTCATCGCTCCTGAACCACATTCGCACCTTCAGTCTGTTCGCAATGGCAAAAATAAAAAGAGGCTGCTCAAATATGAACAGCCTCTTTTTGTATGTATTGTTGTCTGAATTATTTCTTTTTGTAAGAAGCATCCTTGATTCTAGCTTTCTTACCTCTAAGATCTCTGAAGTAATAGATTCTAGATCTTCTAACTTTACCTCTTCTGTCAAGCTCAATTTTTTGAAGAGCAGGCATGTTGATAGGGAAAACTCTTTCTACACCTACATCACCAGACATTTTTCTGATAGTGAAAGTTTTTGTAGAACCAGTACCTCTTAATTGGATAACTGTCCCTTTGAAGAACTGAGTTCTTGTTTTTTGACCTTCTTTAATTTCGTAATACACAGTGATTGTATCACCGGCTTTGAATTCTGGGAATTCTTTTTTTGTAATGTACTTGTCTTGTACGTACTTTAATAAATCCATTATTAATAAATAAAATGTTTAGGCTAAGCAACTTACACGGACTTCGTCAGAGGTTGAATAACAGGTTGCAAATATATGAAATACTTTTCAAATATTCCAAACAAATAAACATTAAATAACATAAAGTTTTAAGAGAAATTTTGCTCAAAAATTAACACTTCCTTTAAGTTCCCATCAGACTGAGTTTATATGGGAACTTTACTTTTGCACGATGGTAAAAAGCAATCAATCAATGCTTTTCAAATCCTGACACACAATTTTAAAACATACACACTTAAACAGAGCTACAATGAAACAGTACTTATTTTTTTTCTTGTTCGTCGTCCAGATGGCATTTGGGCAGGCGTTGTTTCCCTATTTGCAAAATCCGACACCAACTTCGATGATCGTCAACTGGAAAACATCTTCTGATAACGAAACAACAGTGACTTACGGAACATCGGAAACCAATTTAAATGTTACTTTCACAGGAACGACTAATATTTTTTCAGACACAGGCTATAATAACAATTATTATTACCACACCGCAAAAATCGCCAATTTACAGCCCAACACAAAGTATTATTACAAAATAAAAACAGGAAATAGAGAATCTGCAATTTACAATTTCAGAACACTTCCCTTGCCGGGACAGCCTGTAACAGCAAACGGCAAAATCCGTTTTCTGATCATGGGTGACAATCAGATTAAGGCTGAGCCGAGATATGATACCCTTACTTTAAATGCTTATAAAAAATTAAAAGAAAAATTCGGACCGGATTCTGATCCTTCAGACAATGTTGCTTTGACCTTTATGGTTGGAGATCAGGTAGATGTGGGGACGTTGGATCACTACGAAAATGTTCACTTTAAGAAAAATATTAAATTATCACCTTATCTTCCGATCCAGACCACAGTTGGAAATCACGAGACTTACGGAAGTTTAGGAATGAATTCTTACTATGCTCACTTTTATATTGATGAAATTAAATACAAAAACATCTCTTCAGGAAATGAGAATTATTATGCTCAACAAGCTGGAAATGTTTTATTTATAAGCTTAAGCTCAGAACACACAGGTTCGGCTCAGCAAACCTGGCTTCAGCAGATTTTAAATGAAGCAAACAACGATCCTACCGTAGATTGGATCATTTCTTTGAGCCACAGACCGTATCAGGCAGAGCAATATGTGGGTGATATTTCGACTTGGGTAAGAAACAATGCGGTTCCGCTTTTGACGACTTCAAGTAAATATTTAATGCACGTCGGAGCGCACCATCATTTATACCACAGAGGTCAGTTGAAAGACACTCCGAATTATCAGCTTATTTCGGGCGGAACGGCTTGGGATCAGTATTGGGGAATGTCAAACGAGCAGGATTTTGATGATGTTCAGAAAACTTTAACAGACTGGACGTATCAGATCGTAGAAGTTGACGTTACCAACGGAAAAGTAGACGTAGAATCTTATTCGATCGGCGGAGTTTATCATAAAAAATATAATGAATTGGTTGATAGTTTTCACCGGTATAAAAATCAGCCGAAACCTGTAAAACCTAGTGTTACAAACACTTTTTCAGCTCCCGTTACTTTGCCTTTAACATTAAATGGAAGCGCTTTTTCCACGACAAACGGAGAATTATTAAATACAACTCAATTCTTAATCAGCAAAGCAGCGGATTTTTCTGTGATTGAAAAAGAATTTTACCGCGATTACGAAGACTGGTTCGGAAAAGATGGAAACGGAACACCCGATATTACAAAAAACGTAAACGCAGGCGTTGATATTACGAAAGCTACCATTGCTTCAAACTCAGTGACCAACGGGATTTATTATGTGAAAGTTCGTTACAGAGACAGAAATTTAGAGTGGAGCGACTGGAGTGATCCAAAACAATTTGAAGTAACAGGAAGTGTAGTTTCAAATCCTACTTTTACTTTAAATAAGACAGAATATACACAAAACGAACCTATTACGGCAACTTTTACAGACGGTCCAGGAAATCAGCAGGATTGGATTGGAATTTATAAAAAAGGACAAAATCCGACCTCTGTAACTTCACAGGCATATCTTTATACAAATGGTCAAACAGCCGGAACAGCCACTTTCCCGAACGGAATCGCAAATAAAGGACAATATTTTGCAGGATTTTTCGCAAACAATGGATATACGGAAATCACACCTAGAAAGAATTTCTATGTTGGACCGAAAGTGGTATTAAGCACAACTGCAGATACTTATCCTGTAGGCGGAACGGTTACGGTTAATTTTACAAATGGACCAAATTTGGTTAAAGACTGGATCGGAATTTACAAAATGGGACAGGTTCCGGGACCGACTCCTTCTATTCAATGGAGTTATGTGACGACACCGGCAGGAACGCTGAATTTTACAGGACTTCCGAAAGGTTATTATTACGCTCAATATTTCTTGGAAGATGGATATACAGCGATTGGAGAAAAAGTTTTCTTTAAAGTGGGAGACATCGTTACCGAGCTTTGGATCAACAAACCTGTTTACACTTTAGGTGAAAATATCACAGCTTCCTGGACAGATTCTCCTGGAATTATCAAAGACTGGCTGGGAATTTACCCTCAAAGTATCACAACTCCGGATGATAATTTTATTTCTTATACCTATTTTGACGGAGTAACACAGGGAACAAAGACAATGCAGGGTACAGCATTGCCTACAACGCCGGGAAATTATTATATGGTAATGTTTACAAATGATTCATATACAGAGGTTTCAAATAGAGTACAGTTCCAGGTGATGGGATCGACTTTAGGAACGGATGAAGTGAAAAACTCAACAGAAAAGAATGTGATTTTATATCCGAATCCTACAAAACCGGGACAGCCGACATTCATAAAAAGTGATTACCCGATTGAGAAAATTGAATTACTTTCCGCATCTGGAGAATTGCTTTATAAATCAGATAATGTACAAAATCAAAGGTTTTCTTTAGTGAATGAAAATCTTCCGAAAGGAGTGTATTTCGTGAAAGTTCATACAAGAAAATTATTTACATTAAAATTGATTGTTCAGTAAAATGTAAAGTAAGTATTGTAAAAAGGAGAGTCCCGAAAGGACGATTTATAACAGGATTGGATAAAATCCAATTAAAACAAAAAAAAGCGGGAATTATTTTTCCCGCTTTTCATATTATCTATAAGGATTCTGGTCCTTCTTTTTAATGAATCTGTCGATACCGAAAGCCTTGTATCCATACAAAGAAAATAGTCCAAGAAGCATAATATATAAAACCTGTGGCAGGAAAAAGAAATAGGTCAGCCACGTGAAATTATCCATCGGGTGCTTTTTTACTTTAGGATCAATAGGAATCAATTCTGTCGGAATAGAGTGGATGTCTTTAGAAACAAGCGCTACAATCATAATGATAATTAAAAATAACGAACTAAGTCTTGTCAATAGCCCCAACAGCAGGAGCAATCCCCAAAACATTTCGTTAAAAGCAACAAAATTAGCCACTAATTGAGGTTGGAGAAAACCTAAGCTGATAATTGTTTTTAACATATAACATTGAAAAACAGGGTGGAAGAGTTTGTTGAAACCGGTAATAAAGAAGAATAGACCAATGCTCATTCTGCAGATTACATAAAATACGTCACCCATTTTGTGTAAATTTTCTTTTTTCATTTGTTGATGATTTTAAAATTATGTTTGAGAGGGATTTAACATAATGTATAATTGTCAAATGTATAAAAAGTTAGGTAAATTTCAAATAAATTCCTGAATACCGTAGATATGAGAAAAATTATTAAATTTAGCCAACAGAAAAATCTAATGTTTCATGATAGATAAAAGAGTAAAAAATGCAAAGGAAGCCATCGACGGAATTAATGATGGAATGACTTTAATGTTGGGTGGATTCGGACTTTGCGGTATTCCTGAAAACTCAATTAATGCTTTGGTAGAGAGTGATGTAAAAGATCTTACCTGTATTTCAAACAACGCGGGAGTTGATGATTTCGGATTGGGATTGTTGCTTCATAAAAGACAAATCAAGAAAATGATTTCCTCTTATGTAGGAGAAAATGCCGAGTTTGAAAGACAGATGCTTTCAGGAGAATTGGAAGTTGAGCTTACTCCACAGGGAACTTTGGCAGAAAAATGTAGAGCGGCTCAGGCTGGAATTCCTGCTTTTTACACGCCTGCAGGTTTCGGAACTGAAGTAGCAGAAGGTAAAGAAGTAAAAGATTTCGACGGAAAACCTCATATTTTGGAACACGCTTATAAAGCAGAATTTTCTATCGTTAAAGCCTGGAAAGGCGATCATGCAGGGAACCTTATTTTCAAAGGATCAGCAAGAAATTTCAATCATCCAATGGCTGGTGCTGCAAAGATTACCATCGCTGAAGTTGAAGAATTGGTAGAACCGGGAGAATTGGATCCCAACGAAATTCACATTCCGGGAATTATGATTCAGAGAATTTTCCAGGGTGAAAAATTTGAAAAAAGAATTGAACAAAGAACGGTTAGAAAAAAGGATTAATCTTTTTTGAAAACATTTAAAATAAAGACAAAGCGCTGAATTATTTCAGCGCTTTATTTATGTTATGCTTCCGGTGAAATAAGCATTTTTCTTTCCCCGATCTGTTGTCGCCACATGGCGTAATATAAACCTTTTTCCGCAATTAAATTATCGTGAGATCCCATTTCTATGACTTGTCCGCGTTCCAATACATAAATTCGGTCTGCATGCATAATCGTGCTTAAACGGTGTGCAATAAGAACGGTAATTTGTTCTTTTTCTTTCGAAATATCTTTGATGGTAGAAGTTATTTCTTCTTCGGTAATACTGTCCAAAGCTGACGTTGCTTCATCAAAAATCAATAAATGCGGTTTTCTTAAAAGCGCTCTTGCGATGGCGATTCTTTGTTTTTCACCGCCGCTCAATTTCAATCCGCCTTCACCGATAACGGTTTCAATGCCTTTTTCTGCTCTTTCAAGCAATGCGGTACAGCTTGATTTTTGCAAAGCAATTTCAAGATCCGATTCTGTTGCATCAGGATTTACAAAAAGAAGGTTTTCTTTGATGGTTCCTGCAAAAAGTTGAGTATCCTGGGTTACAAAACCGATTTGATTTCTCAGTTCATCAAAATCAAATTCTTTTCCGTTAATCGAATTGTAAAAAATATTTCCTTCCTGAGGTCTGTACAATCCTACCAGTAATTTTACCAATGTACTTTTTCCTGAACCGCTTGGTCCCACAAAAGCGATGGTTTCTCCGTTTTTAACATCAAAAGAAATATTATTTAAAGCTTTATACTGAGCAGACTGATGTTTGAACGAAACGTGTTTAAATTCCAGTTCTTCAATAGCACCAATTTGTTTTGGCTGTAGAGGTTTTTCTTCCACTGCTTTTTTCATTAAATTATCAAAATTAAAAAGTGACGCTTCAGCTTCACGGTAAGAAATGATGATATTCCCGATTTCCTGCATCGGTCCGAAAATGAAAAATCCATAAAACATTAAAGACAAATATTGTCCGGGAGTCACAATGTTTTTAAAAATTAATAATAACAAAGTCATGGTAATCATCTGTTGAAGAAAATTCACCATTGTTCCCTGAATAAAGCTTAAAGAACGAATACTTTTCACCTTTCTGAGTTCAAGTCCAAGAATTTTGTACGTATTATTATTCAAACGGATCACTTCCTGATTGGTCAATCCTAAACTTTTAACAATTTCAATATTTCTTAAACTTTCCGTTGTACTTCCCGCCAAAGCTGTAGTTTCCGAAACAATATTTTTCTGGATGCTTTTTATTCTTTTACTTAATAAATTAGTGATAAAAGCAATCAAAAAAATCCCGCAGATATACACAGGCATGATCGACCAGTGCAAACGAATTGCATACACAGAAACGAAAATAATACTCACCAAAATTCCGAAGAAAATATTAATAAAGCTGGTGATAAATTTTACAGTATCTTCTCTTACTTTCGTTAAAATCGACAGGGTTTCGCCACTTCTCTGGTCTTCAAATTCCTGATAAGGCAGCGCCATTGAGTGTTTCAAACCGTCAGTAAAGATTTTCGCGCCAAACTTCTGAGTGATCACGCTTACTGCATAATCCTGAAAAGCTTTGGCAATTCGGCTAACCATCGCTGTGCCAATTAATAATGCTAAAAAGTAGAACACACCATGATAAATTCCTTCTCCATATAAATATTGATCCATATTCCTGGGAAGAAGTTTTTCTTTATCAAAAAAATTGGGATGCGTAACCAGCTTATCAAGGATATTCCCTGTAATGGCCGGCGCAAATAAAGAAAAAACCTGATTAACGGTTGCCAAAAACAAAGAAAGAATGATCAACCATTGGTAGGGTTTAAGGTATTTTAAAAGTATTTTCATTTCTAATAAATAATTGTACAAAATTAACAATATTATTTTGACTAACGGTGTTAATAATTTTTATCATGATCTGTCATTTTTTTACAAATGAAGAAATCTTTGTGAACTTAGCTGAGTAAAAAGCCTTAGCAAACCGTAAAGACGTTTAGTTGTAAAAAATCTTTCCGTGCTTTGCGTTAAAAATAGCATTACGATACAAACAGATATTCAAAATAATTTGAATAATAAAGCCCTTTTGTATTCAAGTGAAAATATTTAAATTGCAGGCTAAGTTTTTAATATGCTCACAAAAGAACAAATTGCTCAAAGAATTTCAAAAGAACTGAAAGACCGTTACTATGTAAACCTTGGAATAGGAATCCCAACTTTGGTCGCTAACTACGTGCCAGAAGGTATTTCCGTAGAATTTCAAAGTGAAAACGGAGTGTTG
>Ga0157375_10002208_pt1 | contig 16832 bp, 14 predicted proteins | sample M35metaG_FD_115311 | JGI IMG/M metagenome (GOLD analysis project Ga0157375, IMG submission 115311) | Miscanthus rhizosphere microbial communities from Kellogg Biological Station, Michigan, USA - M3-5 metaG | ecosystem: Host-associated > Plants > Roots > Rhizosphere > Soil | place: USA: Michigan...
GGGCGTGCAGTCGGCGATTTCGCTGGTGACCGTGTCCAAGCAGATGATCAAGGGCATGAACGAGGGCAACCTGAAATGGGAAACCCTGTCGCGCAACCCTGATGTGCTGAACAACTCCATCGCTCGCGCTGACGGCCTTTACAACAACAATTGTTCGCTGGCGCCGGTGCTGGTGTTCCTCAACGACCACAAGGCCGAAACCCTCGACCGCGCGGTGCACGCGGTGCAGGACTTCGCCAAGGAGAACAGCAAGGACGGCCTGGAATTCATCCTGGCTGCCGGCAACGCCGGGATTGAAGCGGCCACCAACGAGGTGATCAAGGAATCGGAACTGACCATCCTGATCCTGGTGTACCTGTGTGTAGCCACCATGTGCATGATCACCTTCCGTTCCTGGGCGGCCACCCTGTGCATCGTGCTGCCATTGGTGCTGACCTCGGTGCTGGGCAACGCACTGATGGCGTTCATGGGCATCGGCGTCAAGGTGGCGACCTTGCCGGTGGTGGCCCTGGGCGTAGGGATTGGCGTGGACTACGGCATCTACATCTACAGTCGCCTGGAAAGCTTCCTGCGTGCCGGTCTGCCGCTGCAAGAGGCGTACTACCAGACGCTCAAGTCCACCGGTAAAGCCGTATTGTTCACGGGCCTGTGCCTGGCGATCGGCGTGTGCACCTGGATCTTCTCGGCCATCAAGTTCCAGGCTGACATGGGCCTGATGCTGACCTTCATGTTGCTGTGGAACATGTTCGGTGCGCTGTGGCTGCTGCCGGCACTGGCGCGGTTCCTGATCAAGCCGGAGAAGTTGGCGGGGCAGAAGGGCAATTCGCTCTTCGCGCACTGATCGATTTAGACCATTGCCGCAAGGCACGGCGGGGGAATTGACCTATCATGTGTCTTTTCTCCCGCAGTGACTTCACATCATGACCGACGCAGCACCAGACCTGAGCAAAGCCCTTAACGACAGCGACATGCTGATCATCAACGGGCTGCACGCCTTCGACTTCACGTTTGACCAGCATCTGCTGATCGAAAGCATGGATGGCCGGGAACTCAAGCGTTGGAAGTTCAGTCCAGAACAACTGAATGCCGCCACCTTTGACGACAGCTTGCAGAGCTGGCTCTTGAACAACGAAGACGGGGAGCACCGTCTAGTCTGTTTGAGCGCGATCAAGGGCGACAATAACAACGACGAGGACGAAGCGGATGATGATGCGTAAATTCTGGCCCCTGCTGATGGCGGGCAGTGTCGGTGCCATGTCGGTGCAAGCAGCCCCGGCTGACACCTACGAATTGCTGGTAGGCAGCTACACCGCCGGTACCAGCGAAGGGATCTACCGCCTGCAATTCGACAGCCGCACCGGGCAGTTCAGCGGCAAGCCGGTGCTGGCGGCCAAGGCGGCCAACCCGTCGTGGCTGACGATCTCCAAGGACCAGAAGCACCTGTTTGTGGTCAACGAGAACGGCCCGGGCCAGAAAGACCCGGTGGGGCGCGTCAGCAGTTACAGCATCGACCCGCAGAACCACCAACTCACCTTGATCAACCAGGTGCAGAGCCTGGGCAACGAACCGACGCACTCCAGCGTGGCCGCCGATGGGCGTTACCTGTTCGTCGCCAACTATTCGGTACTGGAAGACCCGGGCGGCAGCCTGGCGATCCTGCCGCTCGACGCCAATGGCAAGTTGTCGGCGCCGGTGCAGTTGAGCGGGCACCCGGCCAGCCGCGTGAACCCTGAGCGCCAGGCGTCCAACCATGTGCACTCGGTGGTGTCTTCGCCAGACGGCAAGTACGTGTTTGTACAGGACCTGGGCGCGGACAAGGTGTTTGCCTACCGTTACGACCCCAAGGCCAGCCATGAACTGCCGCTGACCCCGGCCAACCCGGCGTCGGTGCAACTGCCTCCAGGCAGCGGCCCTCGTCATCTGTTGTTCAGCGCCGATGGCAAGCATGCCTGGTTGACCACCGAGATGAGCGCGCAGGTGGCGGTGTTCGACTACAACGACGGCAAGCTCAGCCAGACCCAACTGGTGGACTTCGCCGCTGGCCAGCCGGTGTCCGACAAGGCCGGTGCAGCGTTGCATGCCTCCAGTGACGGCAAGTTCCTGTACGTGAGCAACCGTGGCACCGCCAACCAGATGCTGGTGTTCAGTATCGATCCGGCCACTGGGCACCTCAAGGAGCTGCAGCGCCGCACTGTGGAAGGCGACCACCCGCGCGAGTTCAGCCTGGACCCGAGCGGCAAGTTTTTGCTGATCGCCAACCAGAAAAGCAATGAAATCGTGGTGGTCGAACGTGACCCCAAGACCGGCTTGCTCGGCAAAACCGTGCAGAAATTGGCCATCGATGCGCCCAGCGACCTCAAGTTCCTGGTGCGTCAGTAAGCCGCAGGCCCCGTATTGCGGGGCCTGACCCTTTCTATTAATTCCATTAATAGCGGCTACTGTTTCAAAGCATTTCTAAGGTTCAACCCTCGGGCGTAAGTTTGGTTCCAAGGCCTTCACCGGCCACTCAACCAGACGAACACAAGGGTTACCGACATGAATTTGAACCTCTTCTCCATCATCGCCGCTTCCGCCGTTTCCGCCACTGTTGCCCTGCCTGCCGCCGCCAGCGTGGAAGTCACCGGTAAAAAATCCAGCACCAGCGCCTACACCCAGAAATACCTGCAACAAAGCGCCAACTTCTACGCTGCCCTGGATCACAAGACCCAGCAGTGAGCTAAACATCACCTGAATCAAAAGTGGGAGCTGGCTTGTCGGATCGCCGCAGCGCTGCGATGCAGACACCTCGGTGTGTCAGTCATACCGAGGTGTCTGCATCGCAGGCAAGCCAGCTCCCACAGTTGTCAGGGTTTAGCCATTACCGCCATGAACAATGGCGACGTCAGAAAGCGCTCAAGCCAAGCCTGTAACCGCTTATACGAAGTTCCGGCAAACCACACTCGATCCACATGGGCATACTGACGCACGAAGGGCGCCAGTGCAGCATCCGCCAGGGTCAGGTGGTTGGCCACCAGGTAATCCCGCTCAGCCAGCAAGCCCTCCAGCTTTTGCAAGAACACCTCGCCCCCGGCCCGATAATGTTCCATCGGCTGCTCGGGGTAGCGCTCGGCGTACTTGTATCGATTCAAGTAATACTTGAAGTGCTGGTCGTTCTCGGCGATCAACGCCAATATCGCCGGGTCGCCTTGCAGCAACCAGTTATCCGGATCGTGCTGGGCCAAGGCCCACTGCATGATCTCCAGGCTTTCTTCGATCACTCGCCCGTCGACGCTCAACACCGGCACCGTGCCCTTGGGCGACAGCGCCAGCATATCGGCCGGCTTGGCCTTGAGGCTCACCTCGACGATACGCACCGGCACGCCCGAGTAACGCAAGGCCAGCCGCGCGCGCATCGCATAGGGGCAGCGCCGAAACGAATACAGCAGCGCCTCGCTCACTTGACCTCCAGGGTGCTCAGGCCATTGCCTTGGCGTTTGACCTGGATCTGCACCGGGATGCGCTCGTGCATTTCCTGCACGTGGGAAATCACCGCGACCTTGCGGCCCTGGGCCTGCAAACCGTCCAGCGCGTCCATGGCCAACTGCAGCGATTCCGGGTCCAGGCTGCCGAAGCCCTCATCGATAAACAGCGACTCGATCTTCAACGTGCTCGACGCCATCGATGCCAAGCCCAGGGCCAGCGCCAGCGACACCAGGAAGGTTTCACCGCCGGACAGCGAATGCACCGAGCGCAGTTCATCGCCCATTTCCGTGTCCATCACCAACAAACCGAGCATGCTGCCGCCGCGCTTGAGGCGGTAGCGCCGTACCAGTTGGCGCAGTTGTACGTTGGCGTGGTGCACCAGCAGGTCGAGGTTGTAGGCCTGGGCGATCTTGCGGAACGTATCGCCGGTGGCTGAACCGATCAACGCATTCAGGCGTGCCCAGCGTTGCCACTCGTCGTAGGCCTGGGTGATCTGTTCGGCGAAGGCCTGGTTGGCATCCTGGCGGCGCTGGTCTTCGGATTGGCGCGCGCGCAGCTCGGCAACGAGTTTTTCGCTGTCGGCCAACTGCTGGTTGAGGCTGGCCAGGGCGCTGTCCAGTGCCTCGGCGTCGAGGTTGCCATTGTGCTGGGCCTGATGCTTAGCCAGCAGATGCTCGCGTTCTTGCAGCAGGACCTTGGCCTGCTCGACGGTTTTTTCGCTGTGTTGCAGTTGCTGGCGCAACTGGCTCACCTGGGTGTCGTCGTAGGCCAACAAGCGGTCCAGGCCGGCGTCGTCGAGTTCCGGATGCAGGGCTCGCCACTCGCTGAGGCGGCTGGCGAGGGTCTGTTGTTCGGCTTGCAATGCCTGCTCGCGCTCCTGCTGGGCCTTGAGGTCGGCCGCCAGCTGGATCAGGGCGTTGTGGATCTCTTGCAGCTGTTTACTGGCATCGGTTTCGCTTTGGCGTGAGCCGGTGACGGCCTGATCCAGCTGGTGTTGCCACTGTTCGGCACTGGCGTGCTCGCCGAGCAACGTGCTGAGCGTGGCCTGCGCTGCCTGTTGCTCGGCCGCCAGGTCGCTGACCTGTTGAACCAGCGTGTCGCGTAGCTGTTGGCGATGCTGTTGGTGGGTCTGTTCTTTCTCGATGGCCTGCTGGCGTTCTTGCCGCTCGGCCAGCTCGTCGCGTTGGTGGCCCAGCTGTTCAAGGCGCTGGCTGACCTGCTGGTCCAACTGCATGAAGGTCGCGGCCGGCTCGGTGCGCAAGCCTTCCAGGGTGTGCGCAGGCAGCAGGCTGGCGAAGGCGTTCAGTTCTTCGTCCAGGCGTTCGCGGTCGTTGGCCAATTCGCGTTGCTGGTCCACCAGCAATTGGCGCGCCTGTTGGCTGGCTTCCTGGGCGGCCTGCAGTTGTTGCTGCAGGCGGCCAGCGTTCTGTTGCAGGTTGAGCAGGGCACCTTGGCGTTGTTCGTCCTGGGTGATGCGCTGGGTCAGTTGGCCCAGTTGCTGGTCCAGCCAGGCGCTGCGTTTGGCTGTGTCCCGGTCGAACAAGGCCGCGGACAACGGGTGCGCATCCAGGCTTGGCTTGAGGGCTTGCTGTTGCGTCGCCAGCTGTTCCTGTTGTTGCAGGTATTCCTTTTGCTGGGCGATCAGACCGCCCACTTCACCGCGCAGCTCGGTGAGTTTTTCCTTGAGGGTGTCGACGGCCTTCTGCGCCGAGGCCTCTTCGGTTTCGTCATGACGACCCAGGCTTTGCAACAGGGCTTCGGGCTGGTGGTACGGGTGCTCGTGGCTGCCGCACACCGGGCACGGCTGGTCGTCCTGCAACTGTTCGCGCAATTCTTCGACGCTGGCGCTGCGAGCCAGGCGCTGGCGTTCCAGCAGCTGTTTGGTCACGCTCAGCGTTTGTTCGGCAACGGTCAATTCGGCTTTGGTTTGCAGGCCGGTCTGGTTCAGTTGCTCACGCTGCTGTTGGGCATCGGTGAGTTTTTGCGTCAGCGTGGCGCCTTGCTGGTCCAGCTGTTGCTGGCTGTCCCACAGGCGCGTCAGGTCTTCGAAGGCGCGCTGCTGTTTGCGATTGTCCTGCAACAGGCTGGCGAGCAATTGGATCTGCTCCGCCACGGCATGGGGTTCGGCGCCGGCTTCCTGGTACAGCAAGTCCAGGGCTTCGCGTTGCGCGGTGAACTGCTCGGCGGCGCGGGTGGCGCGTTCTTCCAGTTGCGGCAGTTCGGCGTGGCCTTTGTTCAGGCGATTGCCGATCAACATCAGCTGTTGCAGGCGGTCGCGGTAAGCGCTCCAGGCATCGCTCAGCGGGGCGAGTTCGGCGCTGTGCTCTAGCTCAGTCGCCAGGCGTTGCAAGCGTTCTGCGACCTGGTTCTGTTTGTCCAGCAGGCCTGTGAGCTGAGCCTGACCTTCGGTGCAGGCGTTTTCCTGCTGCTGTTTTTCTTCGGAGCGCTTGGCTAATTCGGTGGTTAAGCGGGTGAGGGTGCTTTGCTCTTCAAATGCCTGGCGCAGCAAAGGCCCTGCATCGGTCTGGTTTTTCAGAGCTGCGGCCAAGGCGGTTTGCGCGTTGGCTTGTTGTTGCTGAGCCTGTTCCTGTGCGGTATGCAGTTCAGCTTGTTGCTGGATGTGCGATTGAATCTGCACGGCCAACGGGGCGAGTAAGCCGCCGAGTTCTGCCTGGCGCGCAAACTGGTGGCGTTGCGGCGCCAACTGGTCCAGACGGGTCAGGTCTTCGCGTTGCTGGCCCTGGTTCTCCCATTCGGCTTGCGCGCGCTGCAGTTGTTCGGTGGCGGCCAGCTGGCGTTCCTGCCAGTCGCGCAATTCCTTGAGCCAGGTGTGCTGAAGCTCAAGTTGTTTGAGCTGGGCTTGCTGGGTCTTGAGCTGCTGCTGCGCAGCGTCAAACTGCTGATCCAACTCGGCGCGTGCTTCGGGTGCCAGGGGAACCACGCCAACCGCCTGGTCCTGCAACTGCTTGTGTACGTCACGGGCCTCTTTAGCCTTGTCGAAGGCACGCCGGCCGAGCTGAGTGTAAAGGGCGGTGTCGGTGAGCTTCTCCAGCAGTTCGCTGCGCTCGTTGTCGTTGGCCTTGAGGAAGGCACTGAACTCGCTTTGCGCCAGCAACACCGCACGGGTGAATTGCTCGAAATTCAGCCCCAGGGCCAATTCCAGCTGGGTCTTGTATTCGGTTTTCTGGCTGGCCAGCAGTTGCTCGCTGTCCAGGTCGATCAGGCTCTGGCGGCTGTTCTGCAACTTGCCGCTGGCCTTGTCACGGGCGCGGTTGGCTTCCCAGCGCGCGCGGTAGCGCTTGCCGCTGACACCGACAAAATCCACCTCGGCATACCCGCCACCGGTGCCGCGACGCAGCAACGTACGTGGGTCGCCGATGGAAATATCGCTGTCGGCATCCGGCATTTTCGCCTGGCCGGTATCGCCCAGGCGCGGCACAGCGCCGAACAGCGCCAGGCACAGGGCGTCCAGCAGGGTACTTTTGCCCGCGCCGGTCGGCCCGGTAATGGCAAACAACCCGGCACTGGCCAGGGGCTCGGCGGTGAAATCGATCTCGAACGGGCCGGCCAGGGAGGCCAGGTTCTTCAGACGGATGGCGAGGATCTTCATGGCTGTTCACCCTCCTGTTGCACTTCCTGGAGCAGCACGGCGAAGTCCTTCAAGGTCTGTTCGTCCACTTCGCTGCCGTAGCTGTCCTGCCAGGCACGGCTGAACAGTTCCTGGGGCGTGAGCTGGTCAAGTTCGACCAGGCGATCTTCGCCTTCCTCCTCACGGCTGCCCTTGCCGGCGTACTCGGCCGCGATGCGCACCAGGCGCACCGCCTTGCCTTGCAGGGCGGTTTCGATCTGCTGGCGCAGGTCGGGTTGCGGCTCGTCGAGGCGCACACGCACTTCCAGCCAGGGGTGACGCTGGGTTTCGGCGAGCAGGTCGATGTCCGGCAACTCGGCAAGCTGCGCGAGAATTTCCGCCAGGGGCGCGGCCTCCAGGCGTTGCAGGTCGACCGAGCGCGGGATCAAAATCGGTTCGACACCCACCAGGGCTTGGCCCTGGAACGTCACGTCAAGAATCTGATGCTTGTAGCCGACTTCGGAAAAAGACAGCGGGATTGGCGAGCCGCTGTAACGAATGCGCTCTTCGCCGTTGACCTTTTGCGGCTTGTGCAAATGGCCGAGGGCAACGTACGCCACGCTTCTGTCGAACAGCTTGGCGGGCAGTGCCTCGGCATTGCCGATGACCAGGCTGCGCTCGGAGTCTTCCGACACCGATCCACCGGCCATGTGCGCATGGCTGATGGCAATCAGCGCCTGGCCTTTCTTGCGCTTGGCGTTGGCGGCCGCGATCAGCCATTCATGCACCTGGCCGATACCCTGCAGGTAGTCGTCACCCAGCTGAGCACCGGTGACTTCCGCCGGGCGCAAAAAGGGCAGCGCCAGGCACCAGGCGGCGATCTTGCCCTTGGCATCCGGCAGGGGAATCAGCAGGCGCTCGGCATCCAGTTGGCCGTCATCCAGCCACAACACACGGCCCAGCGCGTGGGTGCGCAGGCGGCGCATCAGCGGCGCGGGCAGTTCAATGCGGGAGCCGGAATCGTGGTTGCCGGCGATCATCACGATGGTCAGCTTGGGGTTCTGTTCGTGGGCGCTGATGATGAAGTCATACAGCCGCTCCTGGGCTTTGAGCGGCGGGTTGACCGTGTCAAAGATATCGCCGGCGATCAGCAGCACATCCGGCAGCTGGGCCTTGAGCTGGCCCAGCAGCCATTCGAGAAAACAGGCGTGTTCGAAGTCGCGTTCCTGGCCGTGAAGATTTTGGCCCAGGTGCCAGTCGGAGGTGTGAAACAGACGCAAGGCGAACTCCGTGGAATAGATGAAAAGGAGGGGAGTTTACCTGTGTGGGAGCTGGCTTGCCTGCGATGGTGGTGTGTCAGTCGAAAAATCTGCTGGATGACACACCGCTATCGCAGGCAAGCCAGCTCCCACAGGGGTTACGCGGTGTGCAGGCAGTCCAGTGCGCGATCTGCAAGGGTTTTGGCGTTGATGATCAAATGCTCGGAGGCACCTTCCAGGTGGCGCTGGTCGCCCGTAAGCCCCTGAGTGACAGCACCCGCGGTGGCCGCTGCGCAGCGCAAGAGGTCGCAGATTTGGGTCCGGGCATCTTCGAAGCTGAGGTTTGGATGATATGGATTGCTGGCCTTTAACAACGCATTTTGCCCAAGCGATGGTAATCCAATGTGGGAGCGGGCTTGCTCGCGAAGGCGGTGGTTCAGTCAGTTCAGCTTTATCTGACACACCGCCTTCGCGAGCAAGCCCGCTCCCACATGTTGATTGTGTGGTGTCAGGGATATCGTGGTTATTTGGGGTACAGCGGCGGCAAGCTGGTGGTGTCGGTGGCCGGGTCTGCTTCGCGTTCGGCCATGGGAATGGCTTTTACCGCGCGCCACAGCTCTTCGCCCAACCAGTACTGGCCGCTTTCGCTGTACAGCGCGCCGTTGAGCCCATCCAGCGCATCCGACAGCGGCACAAACCGCGCCGCCATGTCGGCCAGGGTTTCCGGTTGCTGGCGGGCCCAGGCATCCAGGGCTTGGCGTGTCGCCTGAGGGTCGTTGGCCTGGGTGGCGCGTTTGAGGTCGTCGAGCAGCGTGCGTGGGCTCGGGCCGGTCTGCGCGGCACGTTGCACGGCCGGTTGCCGGCGCGCACGCCACCACAGGCCGAAACCCAGCAGCGTGGTGCAGGCCAGGATCAACGTGCTCAGTTGCCACAGCCACAGGCGCTCATCGTCCGGCGCAGTGATCACCGTGGGCGTGGCGGGGGTGTCCACCACCAGGCTCGGGTTGGTGGCCACTTGCAGCGTACGGGCGGGCAGGGTGGTGCGTTCGAGGTGGTCTTCATGGGTGTTCCACCACACCACTTCCACGGCCGGCAGTTCAACTGCACCCGCCCGGGTCGGCACCAGGGCTTCACGCTCTTCGCGGCTGCCGATCAGGCCGCGGTCATTGTTCTGGTTACCGAGCACCGGCTGGTCCGGGTAGCGGCGCAGGCCATTGATGTCGCTGCTGGGCAGGGCCGGCAACTGCGCACTGGACAGCCCCTCGGCCTTGACCGTGAGGCTGCGGGTCAGCGAGTCACCGACCTGCACATGTTCAGGCTCCGGGTTCCAGCCTTCGGTGAGGCTCAGGCTGCGCGCCGGCAGCCAAGGCGCGTCGGCCGGGTAGAGGGCCGGCTTGGGTTTGACCGTCAGCGCCAGTTCGGCAGAGCTCACGTGGATCAGCTTGCCTGGCTTGGTCCCTTGCAGCGTGTTCTCCTGAGGCGGGCGCGACTCCACCAGCGTCGCGCTGAAGGTCTGCGCCGGAATCACCAGGGCCCCGCTGTGTTGCGGGTAGATCGCGTAGCGGGTTTCGATCACGCCGTGGCGGATGCTGTTGATGACTTTCTCGTAGGTGCGCGACTCACCCAATTGCTCGATGCGCGCATCGGGGATCTGCAGCGGCGTCAGGCTGCTGTCGTCATACAGCGACACCGAGTGATACACACGCACGGTCAGCAGCGCCTGGGCTTGCACGTACACCGAGCTTTGGTCGAGGTTGGCCTCGATGAACACCGGGGCAAGTTCGGCGGCGGTGTCCTGGCTGGTGGTCTCTACCACTTGCAGGGTGATGGGCTGGGTCTTGAGTTCGCCGACTTGCAGCGGCGGGATCACCACGCTGCCGTTTTCCTTGGGCAGCAGGGTGATGATCCAGCGCGTGGTCGCGTGGTTGTCGCCGCCCAGGGTGGTGAGCTGGTTGATCTGGCGCGTGCCGCTGACTTCAAACTGCGCGTCCAGGGGCGTCAGGTCAGGCTTGCCGAACTGGGTCACGTCGCTGGATTCCACCGTCAGCTCCACCGTTTCCCCTGAATTGAGGCGGCTGCGGTCGACGCTGGCGATCAGGTTCGCCGCCTGGGCGTGGCCTGCCGTTAACGCGAGCAGAAGCAGTAGGGTGGGGCGGCGGATCATCGAGTCTTGTCCTGATGTTGTTGCTGTTCGTACCAGAATTTGCGGCGCAGCAGTTCGCCAGGGTTGTCCGGGATCTCCCGCAGCCATTGTTCCAGGGCCTGGCGGTGTTCGCCGTCGATGCTGGCATCGGCAGGGCGCAGGGGCGGGGTGGTGGTTTGCTCATCGCCCAACTCGCTGCCGGGTACTTCGTTACCGCCTGCCTGGGGTGTGGCGTTCGTCTGGGTGTCGCCGGCCTGCGCTTCGTCCTGGCCCTGTGATGACGGTTCTGCGCCAGTGGCACTTTGCCCGGTTGCGCCGGGTTGCGCAGTTTGGCCGGGTTGCGTGGTTTCGTCATCCTCGTTTTTTGCAGGCGTGGGCGGCTCGGGTTGCGCCTGTTCCTGCAGCAGGGTTTCCACCAGTGCCTTGTTTTTCAGGGCCGGTTGCAGGTCGGGCTGGGCTTCCAGGGCTTGCTCGTAAGCATCGATGGCGGCCTCCAGCTCACCGGCCTTGGCCAGGGCATTACCCCGATTGTAGTGGGAATAGGCGTCGTTGCCCTCGGCAAAGCGTTTGATCGCCTCGGCGTAGTTGCCCGCTTCGTACAGCGCCACGCCCTGCCATTGCGGGTCCTCGAAGTGCTCGGCCGCTTCGGCCGGGCGTTTTTGCTTGAGCAGGTACTGGCCCTGCTGGTCCGGACGCAGCCACAGGTCTTGCAGCTCAAAGGCATAGCTGGGTTGCGGCGCGCCGAGCAGCAGCAACGGCAGGCAGAACAACCAGCCCCGGCGCCCGGCGCACGCGGCCAGCAGCAACAGTGGCAGCAGCAGCCAATAGCCTTGGTCGGCCCAGGTGTCCAGGTGCAGCAACTGGCCGTCGTTGCGCAGGCTTTGCGGACCGTCGAGCATCCCGAGTTGGCGCAGGTCCTTGTCGTCCAGGCGTGCTGCTCGGTAGCGACCGCCCATCTCACTGGCGAAGGCCTTGAGGGTCGGGCTGTCGAGGCGTGGCACCAGAATCGCGCCTTGTTCGTCCTTGAGGAATTCGCCGCTTTCCTGGGTGACGGGCGTGCCTTCGCGGCTGCCGATGCCGAGGATCGACAGGCTTGGCGCTTGGCCACTTTGCAGCAGCAGGCGAATGCCCTGGCGTTCCTGTTTGGACAGCGACGAGCCCACCAGCAACAAGCGCCCCTGGCCCAGGCCGCCTTGCTTGAGCAGGCCCAGGGCTTTCTCGACGGCCAGGTCGGCACGATGGCCAGGCTGCGGCATGATTGAGGGGCGCAGGGCTTCGAGCAGGTTGCGGCTGGTGGCCAGGTCGTCCGACAGCGGCACCAGCGTGTGAGCGCTGCCGGCGTACACCACGATGGCGGTGGGGGCGTTGTCCCGCGCCTGCAGCAAGTCATACAGTTTGCGTCGCGCTTGTTCCAGACGGTTGGGCGGGCTGTCGGTGGCGAGCATTTCCGGGGTCAGTTCCAGCAGCACCACCAACGGGTCTGAAGGTTTCTGGCTGGACTGTTCCACCCGTTGCCAGCTCGGCCCGAGCAGCGCCAGCACGGCCAGCAGCCAAGCGATACCCAGCACCACCCACGGCGATTTGCTTTCGCGGCCGTTGCCACCACTGAGCAATACCGCGTGAAAGGCCGGTGGCAGGATCATCTGCCAGCGCCCGGCGCGTTTCTGCCGGTGCCACAGTTGCCACAGCAGCCAGCCGAGCAAGGGCAGCAGCAACAGCCACCAAGGGCGGAACAGGTGCGGCCACAGGTCGATCATCGACGCCTCCGCAAGCGCAGGCGTTTGAGGCGTTGGCGCCATTCCGGGTGCTGTTGCAGAAAATGGCCCTTGCTCGAGAGTTTGTTGAACAGCCGTTGCAGCGCGTTGTTCGGCCAGCGCTCCTGGATCACCAACAGCATGCTCAGCACCAACGCCAGGGCCAGTGGTGCGCTGTACAGCGCCTGGGCCGGACGGGCCTGGGTGGGTTGCTGGGCCACGGGTTCGAGCTTGTCGAGGGTTTCCTTGATCTGTTGCAGTTCTTCGCCGTCGCGGGCACGGAAGTAACGCCCGCCCGTGGCGTCGGCAATGGCCTTCAAGGCGGGTTCGTCGAGGTCCAGGCTCGGGTTCACGCCAAGGATGCCCAGGGAGCCGGTCTGCTCGGGGTCGGCGCCGATGCCGATCGGGTAGATCTTCACGCCTTCTTCAGCCGCCAGGCGGGCGGCGGTCAGTGGGTCGATCTGCCCGGCATTGTTGGCGCCGTCGGTGACCAGGATCAACACCCGGCTCTGCGCCGGACGCTGGCGCAGGCGTTTCAGGGCCAGGCCGATGGCATCACCGATGGCGGTGTTCTTGCCGGCGATGCCGATGCGCGCTTCGTCCAACCAGGCGCGCACGGTGCGGCGGTCGAAGGTCAACGGGGCTTGCAGGTAGGCCTGGCTGCCAAACAGGATCAGGCCTACGCGATCACCTTCGCGCTCTTCGAGGAAGTCGCCCAGCAAGTGCTTGACCAGCGACAGGCGGCTCACATCGTCGTCCTGCCAGTGCATGTCGGGGAAATCCATGGAGCCGGACACGTCCACCGCCACCAGCAAGTCGCGGCCACTGGCGGCAATCGGCAGGGGTTCACCGAGCCATTCCGGGCGCGCTGCGGCGGTCAACAGCAGCAGCCACAGCACCACAAACGGTGCCTGTTGGCGCCAGCCGGGCAGGTTCACGCGGGCGCGGCGGCGGGCCAGGCCTTCGAGGTCGCTGAGGTAGCTGACTTTCAGCGCCGGTTCGCCGCTGTCGGCCACCGGCAGCACGAGCCGCATCAACCACGGCAAGGGCAACAGGACGAAGATCCACGGCCAGGCGAACTCAAACATGTTTGCGAATCCAGGTGTCGACGGCCTGGGTGAGGCCGGCGATGGCCTTGTCGTCCAGTTTGCATTCGGGTTTGTAGGCGCCTTCCACCAGCACCATCCAGCGCGTCAGGCCCGCCGCCGGGCAGCGGTTATCGAGGAAGGCCAGCCATTTGCGCCCGTTGAGGGTATGGCTCTGGCTGTAAGGGTAGTCATTGCGACACAAGCGCTTGAGCAGGCCGTTGAGTTGTTGCAGCCACGCGCCGGCGGGCGCGCCATCGTAAGGCTTGGGCATCAGCGCCAGTTCGGCGAGGGCAGCGATGCGCAACGGGTCCAGGGGCTGTTCGGCGCGGGCCACTGGGCGCCGGGATGGCAGGAAGCGGCGCAGCGACCACAGGCCCCAACCCAACAGCGGGATCACCAGCAGCAACAGCCACCAGCCCGGCGCAGGCGGCCAGAAGCCGATGGCCGGCGGCGCGATCAGCGGCTGCAGTTGGTCGAGGCTGCTCATTGCTTTTTAACCGGGCGTTGCGGGTTGAGGTATTCGCGCAGTTGCTCGACCATTTCGCTCTGGGTGCTCAAGGGCATCAGCAGGACTCGCAGTTTCTGCGCAAGCAGTTCCCAGCGTGCAATGCGTGCTTCGGCCTGGGCCTTGTAGGCTTGGCGCAAATCGAAGTTCAGCGTGTCCAGTTCCAGCTGTGCGCCTCTTTCCGCGAAGCGAAGCAGCCCGGCGGCGGGGAGGGCGTGGTCCAGCGGGTCGGAGATGGGCAGCAGCAACAGGTCGCAATGGCGTGACAAAAGACTCAGCTGTTGCTCGGCACCTTCGGTGAGGGCGCGCTCATCACAGATCACAATCACCAGGCTGCCCGGGCGCAGCACTTCGCGGCCCCGGCGCAAGGCCATGCCCAGCGCGTCGGTTTCGGGGCGGCTCTCGGTGTTCAGGCTCTGGTTCACGCGCACCAGGCGGTTGAGCAGTTGCAGCAGGCTTTGCTTGCTGCGCCGGGGTTTTATTTCGTAGTGCTCGCTGTCGCCGAACACCAGCCCGCCGACGCGGTCGTTGTGCCCCAGGGCAGCCCAGCCGATCAGGCTGGCGGCCTGGGCGGCGAGCACCGACTTGAACATCTGCCCGGAGCCGAAAAACAGCCGGCAGCTTTGTTCCACCATGATGAAGATCGGCCGTTCGCGCTCTTCGTGGAACAGCTTGGTGTGGGGCTCCTGGGTGCGTGCGGTGACGCGCCAGTCGATGGTGCGCACGTCGTCCCCGGCCTGGTAGACCCGCACCTGGTCAAAGTCGACGCCGCGCCCGCGCAGTTTGGAGTGGTGCAGGCCGATCAACGGGCTGCGTTGGCTTGGGGTGGAAAACAGCTGCACTTCGCGCACGCGATGGCGCATCTCGATCAATTCGCTGAGGGTGACGCGGATACCATCGCTTGCGTTCATGGGGATCAAGCGACGGCAACGACGTCGAGAATGCGCTGCACCACACGGTCCTGGTCAACACCGGCCGCTTCGGCCTCGAACGACAGAATGATGCGGTGACGCAGCACGTCGAACAGCACCGCCTGGATGTCTTCCGGGCTGACAAAATCGCGACCGGCCAGCCACGCGTGGGCGCGGGCGCAGCGGTCGAGGGCGATGGAACCCCGTGGGCTGGCGCCGTAGGCAATCCACTCGGCCATTTCCGGGTCGAACTTGGCCGGCGTGCGGGTGGCCATGACCAGTTGCACCAGGTATTCCTCCACCGCGTCAGCCATGTACAGGCCAAGGATTTCCTTGCGGGCGGCGAAGATGGCTTGCTGGCTGACGCGGCGCTCGGGCTTGGTTTCACCGTTGAGGGCTTCACCACGGGCCTGTTGCAGGATGCGTCGCTCGACGGCAGCGTCCGGGAAGCCGATTTTCACGTGCATCAGGAAACGGTCGAGCTGGGCTTCGGGCAGTGGGTAGGTGCCTTCCTGCTCGATAGGGTTTTGCGTGGCCATCACCAGGAACAGCGGTGACAGGTCGTAAGTGCTGCGCCCCACGCTGACCTGACGCTCAGCCATGGCTTCGAGCAACGCGGATTGCACCTTGGCGGGGGCGCGGTTGATTTCGTCCGCCAACACCAGGTTGTGGAAGATCGGCCCTTGCTGGAATACGAAGCTGCCGGTTTCCGGGCGGTAGATCTCGGTGCCGGTAATGTCGGCGGGCAACAGGTCGGGGGTGAACTGGATACGATGGAACTGCGCTTCAATGCCTTCGGCCAACTCTTTGATGGCCTTGGTCTTGGCCAGGCCCGGGGCGCCTTCGACCAGCATGTGGCCGTCGGCGAGCAGGGCGATCAACAGGCGATCGATGAGTTTTTCCTGGCCGAGAATCTGCGTAGAAAGAAAGGTTCGCAGCGCAAGCAGCGCTTCACGATGTTCCATCGATGACGGTTCCTGGAGAGATGAGCCCGGGTTTCGATCAAAAACACCGGGCTTGGGAGGCTTACTTTAATGCATCGAAGGGGGTGGCGACTAACGGCGCGCGGAGTATTTTTAGGAAAATTTGTAGGAATAGTGTGTGGGCACCCGCAATTGTTGTAGTGAGCGGGCTCGCCCCGCGCCAGCAGCGCCGCGATCCAAAACCCCACACCTCGGTCTCCCTGAAACACCGCAACGCCCCAATTGGGGCGGCTTCGCCACCCGGCGCGGGGCAAGCCCGCTCACTACAGGCAATGGGGGCGCGTCAGGTGCGAATGTAGGTGCCGGTGCCCTTGAGGATGTTTTGCAGGGTTTCTTCCACTTCGGCCAGGTCCGAGGCAGCGGTGGCATGGGTGATCTCCAACCGGTCCTTGCCGCCCAGTGCGTCGGCATCGCCGGCTGCCAGTTCTACCAGCAGTGTTGTGGTGCTCAGGGTGATCTTCAGCCCGTCCAGGGTCGACGGCTCGTAGTCCCAGGTCAGCTCCACTTCTTCTTCGTCCGGGTAACGGCTCAGCATGAACATCTCCCCGTTCTTGCCATGGCAGCAGAGCATGGCCATGTTGTCTTCTTCGTCGTCGCATGGGGTGGCCATCAGGGCGTCGGTTTTCAGTTGCAGCATGGGCAATCCTGTCTGGGATAAGGCGTAATGCGGGCGATTGTGCCATTGGCGCGAATTTTGTGCTGCATCCTGTGTCAGACCTCTGGCATGACCTTAAGGTGACTATCAGTCATTTTCGGTACTCGTGGCCGTGAAAGATGCCAGTTTTTTCACCACAAATTCAGGGTTGCGAGAGTCGCAACCCCAAGCCTGCGTACCGATGACCGAATATGTCGCAGCGTCGCAAGCAGCTGTCTTCCTACACTCGTTAAGCTGCGCAACGGATGTGCTCTGTGCCGGGAGTCTGACCTGCCCGTCGTACCGTCGCCTGGCGTGGAGTGCATCTCATGGAAGTTGTATGTGACCTGACTGTCTTGTCCAGCTTCACCCACCTGTCACTCCGATTCGCTATGGTTAACGTGCGAACAGAGCTGACGGTCTCCCCGCAAGGGGATAACACGCGACGCTTCCATCAATAACAAGCCCAAGCGGAGTACCACAGATGGCGTTCTTCACCGCAGCCAGCAAGGCCGACTTCCAGCA
>Ga0157375_10002209_pt1 | contig 16831 bp, 26 predicted proteins | sample M35metaG_FD_115311 | JGI IMG/M metagenome (GOLD analysis project Ga0157375, IMG submission 115311) | Miscanthus rhizosphere microbial communities from Kellogg Biological Station, Michigan, USA - M3-5 metaG | ecosystem: Host-associated > Plants > Roots > Rhizosphere > Soil | place: USA: Michigan...
ATTCGTGGCTGTCCCTCTGCTCCTGGTCTACACCGCCATCCTCTACGCTTATGCCGCCAAGATCGCGCTCGCCTGGGAGCTACCCAAAGGCACGCTCGGCGCCATGGTGGTGGGCTATCTGTTCGCCGGCGCCGCGGCGCTGCTACTCGGCTATCCGAGCCGCGAGACGGGCGGAGCGCTGGTACGCCTGTTCTGGCGCTATTGGGTGTGGCTTGCGGCCCTGCCGGTCGTGCTGCTGTTCGTCGCCGTGTCGCGGCGCATCGCCGATTACGGGCTCACCGAACAGCGCTATTTGATGGTGCTGATCGGCGTCTGGGCGCTGATCCTCGCGGCGTTTCGCCTGGCGCAAGGCGCTCGCTTCGATTTGCGGCTTCTGCCAGGGCTGGCGGCGCTGCTTCTGCTTGCGGCCTCGTTCGGCCCGGGCGGCGCAATCGGCCTTTCGGTGTTGAGCCAAAAGGCCGAACTGGCTTCGGTCCTCGCAAGCAAGGGCATGCTGGCCGACGGCAAGATCGTGCCGCGCGGGGAGGGTGCCGCCGAGAATCCGCTTGGCGAGGCGGCTTCCCGCGCCCGCGCCATCGAATGGTATCTCAACACCCACCATTCGCTCGGTCTGCTCGCGCCGTGGTTCGAGGGCATCGCCGACGATCCCTTCGCGCCCGGCAAGTCCCCGGAAGAGACCGCGCGCGAGCTGCTTGTCGCGCTCGGGCTACGACCCGATCTCGGCAACGCTTCGGGCGTGGCTTATTTCAAGCATTATTCGGACCTCCCGGCCGTGCTCGTTCCCGGCAAGGGCGCTTATGTTGTTGGCCCGATCGTGCTCGAAGGCGGGCCAACGCCGGCGCCCATTCCGCCCGAGAGCGTGGACGTCGAAGGGCTCGGCATGGTGAAGCTCGAGCTTTCAGACAAGCTTCTTAGGGCGAGTCTCGGCGACGGTGCAGCGGTGACGTTCGACATCTCCGAAGCGGTGAAGGAGATCCATCGCCGCGCCTGGCCGAATGTGATGGATCATCGGCCAATCGAGTTGCAGGGTACCTCCGGCGGTCTCGCCGGCACCTTGGTTATCGACAATCTCAACGGCACCTATAAGGAGCCCGATGTCCACATCTCGTTGCTGCGGTTCTGGCTGCTGATCGGCCGCGCCGAATAGCTCACTCGGCGGCAATCGGCTCTTTGCGTGCGAGCCAAATCTCGAGATCGGCAAGCGCGCGCGCGGCCAGCGCACGTTTCCGCTCGAAGCCCTTGGGGCTCCGCGTACCCTTGCCGCGCGGCGCGGTGGGCGCCACGATGTCCGGAAACAGCCCGAAATTGACATTCATCGGCTGGAAGCTTCGCGCATTGCCTTCGCCATCGGCGCTGAGATGGCCGCCGGTGATGTGATCGAGCAGCGCGCCCAGCGCCGTGGTTGGTGGCGGCGGCGCGAGCTTGCGGTGAAGCCGCTCAGACGCGGCAAAGCGCCCGGCGATCAGCCCGATCGCCGCCGACTCGATATAGCCCTCGACGCCGGTGATCTGGCCCGCGAAGCGAAGCCGCGTGTCGGCTTTGAGCCGGAGGGTGGCATCGAGCAGTTTGGGACTGTTGAGGAAGGTGTTGCGATGCAGCCCGCCGAGCCGGGCGAACTCGGCTTGTTCGAGGCCGGGAAGGGAGCGGAACACGCGAGCCTGCTCGCCGTGTTTCAGCTTGGTCTGAAACCCGACCATGTTCCATAGCGTGCCCAGCGCATTGTCCTGACGCAGTTGCACCACGGCATAAGGCTTCACGCCCGGCCGATGCGGGTTCGAGAGACCGACCGGCTTCATCGGTCCATAGCGCAGCGTCTCGGCTCCGCGCTCGGCCATCACCTCGATGGGAAGGCAGCCTTCGAAATAGGGGGTGCCTTCGAACGCCTTGAACGCGGTCTTGTCGGCGGCAAGCAGCCCGGCGATGAATGCCTCATACTGGCTTTTGTCGAGCGGGCAGTTGATGTAATCGGCGCCGCCTCCACCCGGCCCCGCTTTGTCGTAGCGCGACTGCCGCCAGCATACCGACATGTCGATCGACTCGTGATGCACGATCGGCGCGATGGCATCGAAGAAGGCGAGCTGGTCCTCGCCGGTCAGTGCCTGGATGGCGCGCGCGAGCGCAGGCGAGGTGAGGGGGCCCGTGGCGACGATCACGCTGTCCCATGCGGCGGGCGGCAGCCCCGCGATCTCCTCCCTTGAGATCTCGATCGAAGGATGCGCCTCCAGCGCGCGGCTCACGTCCGCCGCGAAGCCCTCGCGGTCGACTGCGAGCGCGCCGCCTGCCGGCAGCTTGTTGGCGTCGGCCGCGGCCATGATCAGCGAAGCGGCGCGGCGCATCTCCTCATGCAGCAGCCCAACGGCGTTGGTCTCCCATTCATCGGAGCGGAAGGAATTGGAACAGACCAGCTCGGCGAAAGCGCCGGTCTGATGCGCGTCGGTCTGCCGTACGGGGCGCATCTCGTGCAGCACGACCGCAACGCCGGCTTGCGCGATCTGCCAGGCCGCCTCGCTGCCCGCCAAGCCGCCACCGATCACGTGAACCTTGCCTGCCATTCCGGATAACTACGCCCCTCTGGGCTCTCCCTCAAGTCAACCAAAGCGGGCCTAGCCAAGCCCCCTGGGCTGGCTATGAATTGGGCAAAACGATGAATTCATGTTCAAAATGGGACAGTTTTCCACTATGATTCCCTGGGAGCCGAATCGATCTGGCAAGAATACGAGCTTCCGATCATTGAGCCGGTGGACCGCCGGCACTCCCGGCGCATCTGCCCGCTCCTACACCAAAGGGGGGTAGAATGTCCTCGAATACAGCTCTTGCGATTAGCGTTGGCGTGCTTGGCGCGATTGCCACGTGGCTCTTCCTGGGGCCGCTCGGTGGCGCGCTTGCCATCTGGGCCGCGTTCATCGCCTGGGGCTGCTTCTTCCATTGCGGTGGCAAGGAGCAGGGCCTGCAATCGGCGATCCTCAACAACGTCGCCGGCGCCGTCATCGCCGGGATTACTCTAGTCGTCGCCACCAGGACCGGAATGGCCGACAAGCTCGGCCTTCCGGTTTGGGCGGGTATCTGCGTCGGCGTTGGCGTAGCGGCCATGGTTCTGCTCGCCAATATGCCGATGTTCGCCGTCATTCCAGCACAGGTTTACGGCTTCGCCTCGGTGGTGGCTTACACGCTGTTGAAAGATGCAGCGGGCAGCCTCACGGCGGGATCTATGGAGAATCCGATGGTCGTCGTCATCCTGTCGATGATCATCGGAGCGGTGTTCGGCTACGTGTCGGAGAGACTCGCCGGCATGCTGGCGGGGATGGGACACGCCCACCACGCCAAGGCTTAAGCCGGGGCGGCATACTCCATTGGTCGCGGGGCGGTCGAGCTTCGCGGCTCAGCAAGCTAAGGAGGCGTGGCAGCCCGATCGGGTCGCCACGCCTCGCCTTTTAACCTTGCGGTTATTCGCGCCGGGCTATTGCCAGCGTGATCATCCAGCTGTTGCGCAATGCGGTCAGCAGCAGGATCACCACGGCAAAGGCGGAGATCGCGTTGGCGAACGGCGCTTCGAATGCCCAGGCCACCGCCGACATGGCAAACAGCGCGTAAGCCGTCAGCGGCAACAGGACATAGAACAGGAGCCTGAGCCCTTCGGTTAAGCCTTCGCCGTGGGCTACGCTTTTGCCCCGCGACAGCAACGTAAGATTCATCACATAAGCCAGGCCAGCGCAGCCAATCACCCCGAGCGAAACGGCGCGCGCCATGTCCGGCATCGGCGGCACCATCACCATCGCAATGACAAGCAGGCTGGTGAAATAGATGAATGGGCGTGACGTAGAGGCGAGAGCGCAACTCGTCGCCCTTTTTGGTGTGGTCGATGCCAAGCGGGATGACGACGAAAATGAGGCCGATCAGCGTGCCGCCCGTGCCGCCAGCAAGCATGTAGAAATTGTCCCAGTCGTCCATCCGCCGTCTCCAAGGCTGAGGCGCGTTTACCGTTCACTATAACGCGGTGCTTGGCGAGCGTGCAGAGTTCGCGTCATGAGAGCACCGCATAAGTGAATCTTAGGGCAACTCTTTTCAAGGACATCGCTTGCGCGCGGAGCGCTGCGAGGGCAATCTCCGCATCTTCTCGGCTCCTTCGCTGTCACGGGGATTTTGCTCCATGCCTTCCGTCGCCGTTGTCTGGAAAGGCAACTGCCGCGAACCGCGCATTCGGCAGCGGATGCTCGGTCATCTGCAGCGCCTGGCGGCGCGAAGCGACGAATATTTGCGCCTGCGGCAACCCGAGAGACCGCGCGTTCTCGACATTATGAATCAGCAGCGCGGGGGCCAGCGCCCGAGGGACAATGTCGAAAGCATCGACCAGCAGGCTGCCGGCAAGATTCTGATCTCGAGCTTTATCAGCCCGCATCCCGAAGCCCTTGTCGCGACCGCGCGCTACGCCGGCGCGAGCCTGATCGAAGACGCCGACGCGAAGGCTCCGCCCCTGATCGCGATCGAGACCGCGCGGCTTCGTGGCCTCGACTTCAAGCTGTTCGACCCGCGCGGACTCTATCCCGGGGCCGATCGCATGAGCTTCGTCTTTCTCGAATGTCCGCAGCATCCGTTCCTCGACGGCAGGTTAGTCGAGTTCGCAACCAAGGAGGACTGCTTGGCCAGCGGCGCAAAAACGCTAAGCGACGCCGACCTCTATCTCTGCGCGCCCAGTGTCCATCTCCGCTATTATCTCGAGGATTGGACCGACTGCCTGTTCTCCTGGATCAAGTTCTTCTTCATCGGCGATTTCCTCTGGCATCGCCGGGAGGAGATGGAAGGCTATGCCGATTACCGGCAGGTCTTCGCCGACCTCCAGGCCGACCGCGGCAACGAAGCGGCCGAGGAGTCGGCTTTCGACGCCGTTCTCGCGACCTTTGTCCAGCACGCCGACCATTGGATCGGCGAAGTGGAAGGCTGGGCCAAGGCGGATCAGGGTTAGCGGGGTTTGGCGCTCGACGGCGGCTTGCCGAACAGCTTGCGCAGTTCATCCTTCGCCCTTTCCAGGCGCGCCCGATCCGCCCGATTGAGGCTCTTGCCGGCGCGGTTGATGTAGAAGACCAGCATCGACATGGCCGAGCGGTAGGAATCGGCCTTGCGCCGATGGCTCGCTTCCGCGGAACGCTTGAGCGAAGCCGCGATCTGTTTTGGGTCGCCCAGCGTGAAGACACCTTTCTCAAGATCGAGCGCGTTCGAATGCGCGGTCACGCCTTGCGACCAGCGCTTCGCCGGAGCTTTTGTCTTTGCGGGTCTTTTGCGTGCCATCGATGCGACCGAATGCGCGCGATTTATCATCTTAACGCCACAAGCGCCGGTTAGATGCGTGCCGTAAGCAAAAGGGAGGAAACCGGGATGACGAAGCTCACCCTCTATCATGCCGCGCCGTCGCGCTCCTCGATCGTCCGCTGGATGCTGGAGGAGCTTGGCGAACCCTACGATCTTAACGTCTTGAGCCTGATGAAGGGCGAGCAGCACCAGCCTGCGTATCTCACGGTGAATCCGATGGGCAAGGTGCCCGCGCTCAGGCATGGCGAGGTGATCGTCACCGAGGCCGCCGCCATCTGCACCTATCTGGCCGATGAGTTTCCGCATGCCCGGCTGAACGTGCCCGTGGGCGATCCGCGACGCGGCCCTTACCTCAAATGGCTGTTCTTCTCGCCCGGCTGCATCGAGCCCGCCATCACCGACCGGGCTTTCCCGCGCCAGGAGCAGGCGCGCCGAAGCATGCTCGGTTATGGCGACTTCGACACGGTGATGAGCGTGCTGGCCAAGGCGGTCGAGCCCGGGCCTTACCTCTTGGGCGAGCAGTTCACCGCTGCGGATGTGGTGGTCGGCTCGACGCTGCGCTGGGGCCTGATGTTCAGCCTTCTGCCGACCCGGCCGGAGTTCATGGCCTATGTCGGGCGACTTGAGCAGCGGCCTGCCTTGCAGCGCGCCACCGCTCTCGACCAGGAGCTTGCCGCGGCGTAGCTGGGCCGCGGTTCCACCGACGTCGCGCAACTTTGAATCGAATGCGCGGCGTGCGCTTCGCGGAAAGTGCGATGCATGCGCGCTAGGAATAAGCTGGTGAAACCCGAGCCCCATTCCCCACGACCACAGTGAAGCAGCCCGCCAAGCCCGCCGGGGAGAGCATTGTCGTTGCGTCCGATACGCTTCCGCGCAGCAAGGTCTGGGGCGAGACCGACACGGCGGTAAGCTGGCAGGGCGCCTTCGCCGTCTATGGCGGGCACGGCGCGACCGCCTCATCGACCATTGTCTACGAGATCGAGCCGGGCAAGCGGCTCGGCTGGCACACCGACGCGACCGAGGAGACGCAGTACATTATCGCGGGACACGGCAAGCTCTATCTCGAAGACGGATCGACCCACGCGGTCGGCCCGGGCAGCGTGTTCGTGCTGCCGACGCCGATGCGCCACGACCTCGAGAACACCGGCAAAGAGCCGCTGCGCGCGGTCGCCTTCTTCGCCGCCGCGATGTTCACCCAGGACTTCGACCAGGTGACGCTCCCACCGAAGAGCCACATTCTCGGCACGCCGAACCGCGCGGGCTAGCCCACCCTGCGCCGGCCCGACACGGCCGGAGATAAGCGCCTTTATGCGGGGCACGGAACAGTCTTGTCGGCGCCGCCGTGATGCTCCAGTCTAGCCGCAGCACGGTCATTTTGGGGGTTGCTAATGTCGATCTGGGGGAAACTCGGGGCCGCCGAGCTATTGGTTGCGGGGCCGATCGGAGCATTGCTGGGCCAGCGTGCCGCCATCGACGTGCCGGACAAAAAGCGGGAACCGATGGAAAATGACGTGGCCTTCACCGTCGGGGTGATCGCCCTTGCCGCCAAGATGGCGAAGGCCGACGGCGTCGTCACCAAGGACGAGGTCAAAGCGTTCAAGACCGCATTCAAGGTTTCCGACGCGGAGATGAAACAGGCCGCCCGCGCATTCAATCTCGCCAAGCAGAACGTAGCGGGCTACGAGGATTGCGCCGAGCAACTCGTGATCGTCTTCAAGGGCAACCGCAAGATACTCGAAGACGTGCTCGAAGGCCTGTTCCACATCGCCAAGGCGGACGCGGCACTGCATCCCCACGAAGAAGAGTTCCTCGGCCAGGTCGCCAAGCGTTTCGGCCTTGCCGATATCGAATTCGACACGATCAGGGCCCGCCACGTCGTTGCCGGCAAGCGCGATCCATACGAAGTGCTGGGCTTGACGCCCTCGGCTAGCGATGCGGAGCTGGAGAGGCATTACCGCTCTCTGCTTGCCGAGAACCGTCCCGACGAACTGATCGCGCGCGGCGTGCCGGCGGAGTTCATCGCCATCGCCAATGAAAAGGTTGCCGCCTTCACCGAAGCCTTTAAGGCGATTGCCAAGCAGCGCGGAATTTAGCCCAATTAGGTTGAGGCCGCGCGGCGATGGCCTGCGCCGTCCTGGTCGCGCTCCTGCATGTCGGCTATGGCTGTGCGACTTGGGGATGTGGCCCGGAATACGAGGGCGAGGCGGGCCCGCAAGCTGCGACTCATGCTAGTCTGGCGCATCGAAACCTAAGAACTCTGGGGGGAAAACAATGCTGACAGGAATCATTATCGCCTGTGTGATCGGAGCAATCGCTGGCTGGCTGGCTGGCCTGCTCGTGCAAGGGACCGGCTTCGGCCTGGTCGGCGATATCGTCGTGGGCATCCTCGGCGCACTGATCGCGGGCTTCCTGTTTCCCGTGCTCGGGATCACGCTGACGCTGGGGGGAGGGGTGTTGGGAGCCATCATCCTCGCGTTCATCGGCGCCGTGATTCTTTTGGTGATTGTGCGGCTGTTCAAGCAAATCGCCGCATAGATCTGCACGCGACGTGGCGCGGCGCCTCAGCCTGGCGTGCCTGGCGGCAATTGCGCTGGCGGCAAGTCTTCAGTCTGCGCCGGCGCAATCGCCGAACGGCGTGAAGACGCTCGATCCTCCCGGCGCCATCAAGGCCGAGGGGACCTGGAGCTTGGGTGCGCGCGCAGGTGATTTCCTCTTCGTCGCCGGCATGCAGGGCATCGATCCCAAGACCAACACGCTGGTGAAGGATCCGCAGGCGCGCATTCACCAAGCCTTCCTCAACATCAAGCTGATCGCCGCGTCGGAGGGAGCGAGCCTCAGAGATTGCGTGCGGCTCACTGTCTATCTGAGCGACCTGCCGCGTTTCGCACCGATGGTGGAGAAGGCGCAGGCCGAATTATGGGGCGGTCCGCCTTACCCGCCACGCACCATGATCGAGGTGAAGCGCCTGTACGACGACGACATCGCCGAGATCGACAGCGTGTTCTATGCGCCGGTGAAGAAGTGATCGGCTGTTCTCAACGCCGTCACAGGCCGAGCTCGCTCAAGCTCGGATAATCCTTCGGCCGTGGACCGCTCCGATCCCAGGTGAACAGGCGATCGCCCTCGCGGATCGGCAGATCGTTGATCGAGGCATAACGGCGGCGCATCAGCCCATGCGCATCGAACTCCCAATTCTCGTTGCCATAGGCCCGGAACCAGTTGCCGGAATCGTCGTGATACTCGTAGGCAAAGCGCACGGCGATGCGGTCGCCGGCGAAGGTCCACAGCTCCTTGATCAACCGGTAGTCGAGCTCGCGGTGCCACTTGCGCGAGAGAAACGCCACGATCTCCGTCCGGCCGGTCAGGAACTCGCTGCGGTTCCGCCAGGCGCTATCGACGGTGTAGGCCAGCGAGACACGCGCGGGATCGCAGCTGTTCCAGGCATCCTCGGCCGCGCGGACCTTTTGGATGGCGCTGTCGCGGGTAAAGGGCGGCAGGGGCGGGCGATCCTCGCTCATAATCGTCTCCGGTTTCGACCGCTTGCGCCGACTATCGCAGACCCGATACATCCATGCACGAGTCAGTTCTAACGTCCAAGGAGGAGTCCCGATATGGCCGACGCCGTAACCCTCGCCGAGCTCGATGCCGCCATTGCCGTTGTCCGCGACAATCTCCGGGAGCTGGTCGAGCAGGCCGCAGCCTATTCGGGCGCTGCGGATGAGACGCGCAACGCCGACCGGATTGCGGCGCAAGAGGCCAAGCTCGAAGAGCTGTTGAAGAAGCGCACGGCGCTGGCGAAACGCTGATCGTTTAACGCTCAAATTGCCCAAGCGAATTCGCTGCCGAGCTGGCCGCTGCGCTCGCACAAACGGGCGAGCGTACCCATATGCTAGAGAGGAGCAACCAACGAGAAAAGGACATTTATGGACACATGACGAGGCAAACTCCGTCGAAATCGGCGATAGCGATTCAACACGCGCATGGTTCCTCACCGAGGCCGCTGGTTTCATGGGCGCGCCGAGCAGGCCGGACCGGCTCCTCGGCCGCGTTGCTAAGCGGATGCGGCGGCGAACGCGACCCGAGCAACTCATCTCTAACGGACTGTTCGGATTATTCCGCCACGGTGCCACTGCGGCGATCTATCTTGGCCTAGCCTATGCCGCCAAGCTGCTGTTCGGCATTTCCATCGCCTTCAACGCCATGCGCTAAGCGGATTTCGGCCACGCGGAGGAACGTCGCAGGGCGGAACCCTGGGCGCCCGGGACCGTTCGGTCCCTGAACGGGGAAACGTCCACCGCGACCCGCCAAGGAGGTCAGAAGCATGGAAACGACCTGGAAGCCCCACGAGAAGCATGGCGACTTGACCGAACGCAGCGATCTGCCGGACAGCGTGTTCGCCTTTCCAAAACATCGCAAGGAGCCCATGACCGACGCCAGTCACGTCAGAAACGCGATTGCGCGCTTCGACCAGACCGTCGGCGTCTCGGATGAGGATCGCAAACTGGCCTTCGCCAACATCAAGAAGGCGGCGAAGCATTACGGCGTCGACATGACGGAATCCGACTGGCGCGAGCTCGGCAAGCAGCCGAGCACCGGAAGAAGCGCCGAGGACCGCAGCAAGTCGGCCCAAAAGGCGGCGGCGACGCGGAAACAACACGAAAGCCACCGACACTGATTGGGCGCGGCGCGCCATGCGTTGACGTGCATGACACGGAAGGTTGAATTGTCAGGGCCTCCGCTGCTTTGCAGAGTCGGGCCGCGATGAGGTTTGTCGCGGGCGTGGTCCTGCAAATCTTGCTGCTCGGCGCCGGGTCGTCGGCGCATGCGCAATCCGCGTTTCTCGGCGAGACCTTTCCGTATCGCGCGTTCGACACATTGCCGACCACGCCGATGCATATAGGCGGAGCCACGCTCAATGTCGCATTTGCCCCCGGCATGTTCGCCCTGCCGCGCAGCGCCCTGATCGCCTGGCTCGAGACCTCGGCCAAGGCCGTCTCGATCTATTACGGCAAATTTCCCGTCGGAGCCGTGCGCATCCTGATCGTTCCGGTTCCGGGCGACGATGTGCAAGGCGGCGCGAGCTGGGGCTATCGCGGCGCCGCCATTCGCCTGCTGGTCGGCAGCGATGCGACCGCGGCCGAGCTCCGCGACGACTGGAAAGCGGTGCACGAGATGACGCATCTGGCGCTCCCCGACGTGCACCCGCCGCATCTCTGGCTGGCCGAGGGCCTCGCCACCTATGTCGAACCGATCGCCAGGGTCGAAGCCGGCGACCTGACCCCGGAAAAAATCTGGGGCGACATGCTGCGCGACATGAAGAAGGGCTTGCCCGCGCCCGGCGACCAAGGGCTCGACGGCACCGATAGCTGGGGGCGCACCTATTGGGGCGGCGCCATGTTCTGCCTGCTGGCTGACATCGAGATCCGCAAGCAGACCGGCAATAGAGTCGGCTTGCAGCAAGCACAGCGCGGCATACTCGCCGCCGGCGGCAACCTGGAACAGGATTGGACAGTCGCGCGCATTTTCAGTGTCGGCGACCGAGCCACCGGCACCCATGTCCTCGCCGACCTCTATGCGAAGATGGGCGACAAGCCCTATGCTCCTGATCTCCGCGCGCTCTGGCAGGACCTTGGCGTTTCCGCGCAGAACGGTCGCGTGAGGTTCAACGACACCGCGCCGCTGGCTCCGATCCGCAGCGCCATCACGGCTGCGCCCGCGAGTTAGGCCTCAAGCCCTTGAATTTGGCTCATGCGGCCATATGTTTAAAGGGTGGTTCGCAAGAACCGATCGCCCACGGGGATTGCCATGTCGAAAGTGCTTCTGATGCTGGTGTTGCCACTCGCGCTGGCAGGCTGCGCCATGGGTCATTTGAACCTGCAACCGATGACGCTTGGCCCGAGCGAGACCCCGAAATCGTCCTGCCTGACCTACGCCGACTCTCCCGCTTTCGGCGATTGCGAGGGGCCGGGGACTGTGACCATTCCCCGCGAGACCGACTAGACGGCCAAGCCCAAGCCTGTACCTCTGCACCCCACCTCCGCGCGCCTTGTCGCCAATCCCTGAGATCGGTCGTCGGCGTCGTGATGCTTGCCCGTTCTCTTCGTCGGCGTGATCGCAGCTATGCTGAGTGCCGGACTTCTGATGTGGAAAGCCGAGGCCACGCCTTTGGCCGGCTCGGTCGAGCCTTTCACGATAAACCAGAGCGTCTCTCCCGTGCTCAAGGCAGGCTGCATGTTCGGAACCAGCAGGTGCCCCGCCGGCAACAAATGGGTCTGCACGCCCGGCGCCAACGGCGCCGGCGCAACCAAGAATTGCAAGTGCACGCCCTGCTAGGCGGCATCTGAAGAAGGCAGACGTCCCCGCCGCTGAGGCTAAGCGCATCGCGCTGGGCGCGATCTGGCTCGGGCGTCACATAGCGACAGCTCGATCACGCGAAATTGCCGAGTCTTTTTGAGATTAAGATTTACAGACAAAAAATCAGAAAAGACGCAAAGCATTTCATAATGTCGTGCTGATGGCCCGACACTCATTCGCGCGCTGTTCGGAGCAAAGAAGACCCGGACAGGCGCAGTATAGTGATCGCGACAGACTCTTTATTCTTAACCTCAGGAGTGCGAGCAATGATCGAAGGCCTGATCAACATCGTAGCGCCCGCCGGCCAGGCACAAGCCCCCGAGGACGCATCCGATGAGACCTTAGATAACGTAGCCCTGGCCGGCGCCGAAGCCATTCAGCGCATCATCAACGACCGCAACACCCTCCGCAGCTGCACCACTGCGCAACAGCGCGACCTGGCGACCTTGAACTCCGTCAACCAAGAGCTGCGACGCCGCCTCGGCCTGATCCGGCATCATTATGTCGAGTTGGCCACGCGCATCCTGACCCAACTCGAGCAGTTCGACCAGGCGACCAGGGAAGCGACGCGGGACTACGGCCAGAGCGTTTCGAGCGGCGCAGGCGACGACGACAAACTCACGGCCCTTGCCCGGCGGCTCAAGCCGGCCAATGCGTCGTCGAAACCGGCTGACGAAGGAACGCCCGCGCCACGGTAACGAAACGTGATCCTCACACCGCGTCTTTGGCGGCCTTCACCGGGCGAACCTTGAGGCTCTTGCGGGCCGGCTTCGCCTTGAACACGGTCGGCTCCTTGGTAAACGGGTTGATGCCGGTGCGTTCCTTGGTGGCAGGCTTCTTGATGACGACGAATTTGGCAAAGCCGGGCAGGAGGAAAGTGCCGGCCTTTTTCAGCTCCTTGTAGCCGACGCTTGCCAGCGACTCGACCACCGCCTTCACGTCTTTTTTCGCCAGCGAGGTCTCGTCGGCGATTTTCTGGATCAGCTCTGATTTCGACATCATGCGATTGTTCTCCCCACATTCTCAGGCCCGGAACGGGCGTGCGAGTTTAAAGCCCTAAACGCGTGGCCGATTCGGCCGGATTTGTCTGCAAAATAAGCACTTCTGTCGCGCCGCGCCTAGACCGCCTGAGGGCGAAATCCGCCGTTATTTGGCCCCCTGGGCCAGCTGCCACCCGGGCGATGCGCAAGTGCTTCGCCGCCCAAAGGCGCCAAGTGGCGCTGGAACGACAAGCGTCCGAGGGTCCTCACAGACGACGGATGCTAAGCGAGCTGCGACGGGGCGGCGTCTATTGGCAAAGGAACGTGGCCCGCGCCCGCGAGAGGCGGGGATAAGTTCGCCTGCCTGCTGCCGGAGGGGAAGCCTCGCGCCTAAGATGTAGGCACCGGGTAACCGAGGGGGAAAGCAACATGGATCTCACAGCTCTTATCGTTCAGCTTGTATCAGGCGCGGTCGGCGGCAGCGCGGCGGGCGCCGCGGCCAAGCAATATTCGCTCGGCGCCTTGGGCAACGCCATCGCCGGCGCGGTCGGCGGCGGCATTCTCGGGCAGCTGATCGGCACCTTTGCCGGGCAGATGGTCGAAGGCTGGGTGGGCAATATCGCCGGCGGCGCGGTCGGCGGCATCGTCCTCACGCTGCTGGTCGGCGTCATCAAGAGCATGACGGCGAAATAGCGAACGCGGGGCCGGATCGCGCCCCTGCCTGGCAACGGACTTTCACTGGTTTGGGTTTCGCTTGCGCTGCTCCGAGCGCCGCGAGAGCGCGCGTCTTTTCACGACCAAGGACGGGAACTGTCGGTTTTGGCCCGGCGTTCTCCCCTAAGCGGACCTCTGCGAGGGAGTGCAAGCGATGCCATATCTGACAGGTGTGCTGACAGGCGTCCTCCTCACGATCCTTGTCCTGTTTCTCGTCGATCATGTCGGGACCGATGCTGGGCCCCGCGTCGTGAATTGGGATGTGCTGGGGGCAAAGCTTGGCGCATCGGCGGAGCAAGTGCGCCAGGACGTGCACGAAGCGACCGCTCCCGATGGCGAGACGAGTTCGCTGCCGGCCCCGTCAGGCGAAGCCCATTAACGCCGAGGCCAATGACTGTTGGTGGGTTCGAGCGGGGGCTTGGCGAAGGAATTATGTTGAGGCATGCTAGGTAAGTTGCTCAGGCCGGAGGCTGAGTCTCGGCGACCGGCCGGGCGTTGCCATCACTGAAGGAGCGCCCGCGCGCGATCGCAAGGCACGGGCACGGCAGGAGAAGCTGAAATGGGCAGCGTGAATCCTCCCAAGAATCGGGACTACAGCCATAAGACTCGCATCGACCTGAAGCAATCCTACCAGGTTGCTTACTGGAAAGAGCGGTTCGGCGTTTCGGAGCAAGAGCTGAGCGAAGCGGTGCTGGCCGCCGGCGCCTTGGCAAGAAAAGTCGAAGAGTATCTGAGGTCCAAGGAAGCGCGTTAAGCCCGCGCCAGGACAACGAAAACGATGAGGAGTCGCATGATCGGCAATCGTAAGTGCGCCGTCGCTCTGGCCGCTGTTTTCACCCTTTCCTCTTTCGCTGCGCTCGCCAAGCCGGCCCCGTTCGACGGCAGCCGGAACATGGTGCTCACGACCAACAATGGTCATTGCGGCGAGATCAACATGGGCATGGCCGTCAACGGCGGCCACATTTCCGCAACGAGCGGCAAATTCGTGATGCACAAGATTTTCCTGAATGGGCTCATTTCCGGCTCTGGCCAGACCAAGATCAACGGCGTGGCCGGCCCGCGCCAAGCCAAGGGAACCGGAAAGTTCACGAAGGCCAAGGGCGTCGGCAAGTGGAATGGCACCGGGCCCTCCGGCGTCTGCTCTGGCGTTTGGGCCGCCGTCCGCGCCTGACCCCGTTCACCGCTTCGGATACGCCGTGAAGACGTAATCCTTTGACTTCACGATCGTGTGGCACGAAAACCCGCACGCGGCGCCATCCCCCTGGGGTGTGAAACTATCTGACGCGGAATCATAGTTGAACTGCCCATAGCCCCAATTGCCGCTATTGGCGAACCGCTTGCTGTCCCTCACCATGACGTCGACGTCATGCAGGCTGTCCGGCACCGCCGTCGGAGCGGGGGCCTCCGCGCTCTTTTTCGCGTTCCAATGGATCTTCGCCATCTTGGCGCCGTCGGGAAAAGGCTTGCCGTTGCCGGGAACGCCGGCCTGGTAGGCCGCGATCATCTCGGGATTCCCGAGAATCACCGCGAGCACGTCCCCAGAGTGACTGACGGAGATAACCCTCCAGTCTTCGTATCCCTTGAACTCCGAGAAGGCGAGCCCGTTCGGCACTTGCACAGCGTATTTGTCTGGCGCGGAAATGGCCCTGCCGCCAAAAACGGCGTACACGAGGGCAAAAATCACCATCAGCCAGGATGGAAGTCTCGTCATGGCTTGCTCCTAACTAACCTCTGCACGTGAAAGTCGGTGGCGAACGCGCATTGTCTACACCCGCTCTTTTCACTGTCCCTTGCAGATCGGCGTGGGCTGCGGCGGCGGCGCCGGATGATCCTTCTTGTATTGCACCAGGATCGGCTCGAGGGTCTCTTTCGGCCAAAATTTCGGCGAGCGGATTTCCGCCAAGCAGGAGGCGTTCCAATAGAGTCCGGCGCGCGACGGCGACCGACCGGCCATCACCGCTTGCGCGACCGCCGCGATGTCGGTCGATTCAGGATAGATGTAGAGCGTCGTCGGCTGGTCCTTCACCAGCGGGATGATTTGGCTCGCGTCCGACGCCGACCAGCTGGTGCAACCGTTGCTGCGGCCGCCGGCGTAATTCACCAGCGTTCCGTACGGAACGTAACCGTCCTTGTTCGCATACGGGCTGTCCGGATTTTTTCGCAGGCACACCCCCCGCAACAAGACGGCCGGGTGCCCGCCGATGGCCCGAGGCCTGGCGGTTGCGGCGTCGCCTTCGCCGTCGAACTGCACGAACGAGCGGATGAAAGCCACGCTCTTTCCGGCCGAGTCGCGATAATAACCCTTGAACGAGGTGATGGTCTCCGCCGTCACATACGCGCCGCCCGCGGTCAATTTCGAATCCATCGCATTGCTGAAATTCTTCGCGCAGCGCTGTCCGTTGGCGAAATTCGCAATGCCGTTCAAATTGCGACCGTTGCCGTGACCGGCTGAAAACGCGCGGAACGACCGGTCGGCCTCGCAGATGACGTAAAACCGGCGCTCCAGCGCGCCGGGCCGCGTGGCATCCATGGCGAAATAGCAGGGATTTTTCACCGTGCCTTCGCTGACCTTTTGCCGGTAGAGCGCGCGCGCCCGCTGCAGCACCACTTGCGAGATTTGCCCGTCGCCGTCGCCGACATGCGCCCGCAGCCAGGCCGGGACCTCGGAGGGCTGCTCCGCGGCAAAGGATCGGGGCCAGCCCGACACGGCGCCGGCAATCACGAGGCCGACGAGCGTGACGATGGCGAGCCGGAGCGATGTCAATGGCAACGGATCCATCCCCCCTGTCGAAGCACCCTTTTGCCGCCAATCGCAGGTTAAGGCAGCGCGTTCGCCTCGATCAAGCCGCCGGCCCAGCACAGGCAAATTGGCCGCAGCGACCTCATGGCTTGCCCGGGCCCACTTCGAACGAGAGCATCTCCCCCGAGCCGCTGCCGAACGCCGTGGGCACGGAAATGCGATAGGGCAGGTAGAGCGCCGTGCCCGGCAGCGGCACCATCCAGACCTCGATCTGGTCGGCGTGCGACGACATGAAGTCGATGCCGCGATCGCCGGGGCGGAAGCCCGAGATCGGCACGAATTTCACCCCACATACCGCCGCAGGCCCCGAATAGCCGTCGGGCGTCTTGCTCTCGACTTGCGTCTGCTGTTTCGGCTTCAGCACCAGGTTGAAACGAAGCTTGCCGTCGAACACGGGTATGGTCTCATCGCAGATTTTCAGGTCGCCGCCGGGAAGATTGGGACGCAATCGCAGCAGGGCGCCGGTCATCGGATCGAGCACGCCGCGGAGCTGCTCCTTGGTGACGGGAATCGCCTTGGGGTTCGGCCGTTTTTTCGGCGACGCGGAAACGTCGGCAACGGCGCCGCCGGAAAACGACATGCGAAGCTCGCCCTTCTTGTTTCCCCCCGAATAGCTCAGCGTGTACAGCGAGGGTTGCGGGCCCGACTTGCCGAGCGTGCCCGCGCCCGTCGTGCCGCC
>Ga0157375_10002214_pt1 | contig 16818 bp, 11 predicted proteins | sample M35metaG_FD_115311 | JGI IMG/M metagenome (GOLD analysis project Ga0157375, IMG submission 115311) | Miscanthus rhizosphere microbial communities from Kellogg Biological Station, Michigan, USA - M3-5 metaG | ecosystem: Host-associated > Plants > Roots > Rhizosphere > Soil | place: USA: Michigan...
GACGAGCGCGGTCATCCCTACATGCTGGCTACCACCGGGCAGCAGGTGCAGCAGATTCCCGGGTTCCTGGAGCAGTTCGGCCTGCGGCAGCCCGATCTCTGGCTCGCACGCGGAGCACGCGGGCGGGACCTGCGCGTGACCTCCGACATCCCGCGTTGGGCCGCCACGGTCCTGCGCACGTGGTCGCGCGAGCGACGGAACGTGCGGCGCGCGCTGGGCGAGGGGCCGGGGCGACCGCTCCTCCTCGTGCACGGGGACACGATGACGACGGTGCTGGGCAGTTTGATCGGCCGCTCGATGCGCTCGTCGGTCGCGCACATCGAAGGCGGTCTTCGCAGCAACGACCTCCGGCATCCCTTCCCCGAGGAGCTCAACCGAAAGGTCGCGACGGCGCTCAGCCGCATCCATTACGCGCCTGGTGCCTGGGCTGCTTCGAACCTGCGCGGCGGTGATGTCGTCGACACGGGCTCGAACACGATTCGAGACAGTCTCGAGCTCGTGCCCGACGAGCCACCGTCCCTGGCGCTGCCTGGACGTCCGTTCGGCATCGTCTCGCTTCACCGATTCGAGCTCCTGAACAACCGCAGGCTGCTCACGGAGACGATCGAGGTGCTCGCGGACACCGCGCGCCGGACACCGCTGCTGTTCATCGACCACCCGGTGACGATCGCCGCGCTCGAGCGTTTCGGTCTCGTCCGTCACTTCGACACGTCGACGTTCATGCGGATCCCGCGCCTGCGCTTTTTCGACTTCGTGCGTGTCGAGCGGCGCAGTGCGTTCGTTGTCACCGACAGCGGTGGGAGCCAGGAGGAGTGCTACTACCTCGATCTCCCATGCCTCGTGCATCGCGTGAGGACGGAGCGGCGCGAGGGAATCGGCGAGAACGCCGTTCTCTCGGGTATGGGCTCGGACGCGTTGCGCGACTTCCTCGAGGAGCCGGCACGCTTTCGTCGCAGGACCGCACTGGCTCCCGCGTCACCCTCCGAGGTCATCATTGCTGACCTCGAGCGGCGTGGCTTCGTGTCAGAAGCCGGGGTCGTCTGAGGACGGAATCGCGTGTAGGGCCGCGGTACCCGCTGCCGTTTCGACGCGCAACTGTGAGAGCACGACCGCGTCGGCTTCGGACGTTGGCGCAGGATCGACCTTGAGCACCAGCTGGGACACGCCGCGCGGAACGGCAACCGTCACGTCGAAATGCATCGACGTGTCGAACGTGAACGGGTGCTCTCCTTGCGCGTCCTGGATTCGGAACTGCCGCTTGCCGTTCGGGACGGTCGCGTCGAAGACGAGGCGGACCACGCCGGGGGCTTTGGCCCTCAGTTCGAGCAGCGCAACCCCCGACGTCGCAACCAGCGGATAACCCACCACGTCGCCCGCCACGAGCCGGGGAGCCGCGAAGCCGCCGGGGAAGGTCACGAGGGCCGGTGCAGGTGGTGCCACGACGGCCCAGACGGAGGAGCCGTCGGGGAAACGGCCGACGAGGCGATAACCCGGTGTCGATGCCGGGTCCCGCGGCTGGAGAGGCGTGTCAGCCGGGCCGCCCGGGTGGATGGCCACAGCCGTCACACCGAGCAGCGCCAACGCCGGTGCCGTTGCCGCCTGCGCAGGGTCGAGGATCATGAAGCGCGCCTGGTCGGCGAGAGATCCGTCAGGAGCTCCGTTCACAAGCGGCCGGCCGTGCACGCGTTGCCAGAGGCGGTAGATGTCCGAGTAGCCCAGCGGGTACTCGGCGAGGATCCCTTTTGGCGTATTCCGCTCGAGCGCTGTGTACTCAGGCGGCACCGGAACGGTGCGGAAATGACCGACGCGATGCGTCGACAGCTCGAAGAACGAAAGACCCATGAGCACGACGACTGCCGCGACGCCGACGACGCGGCGAACGGACTGCAATCCCAGTGCGGCGAGCGGGAGCAGCGCTGTCATCAGGAGCGGATCCCAGCGTGACGGCACGCGGAAGGCCGGGAGGACGTGCCAGAGCAGCTTCGACGGCATCGGGATCCCAGCGACCGGGCTCGGGAGCGCAAAGAGGAAGCCGACGACGAACGCAGAGACCAATCCCGCCGTGATCGCAGCCATGCCGTTCCGGCGGCGGAGCACGACGACGAGCCATCCGATTGCGAGTGCGAACGTGACCAGACCGAGGTAGTTGGTGATCTCGGTGAGGTTCGGTGAACCGTGCATGTGCCGTGCCCAGAACGAGTGGAGGTCGAACACGATGTGGTTCGCGGCGGGAACCACCAGCTCCAGCGGACGGAGACCGTAGGGGGTGAGCGCATCGGCCTCCCGGTGGATCCCGGCGCCCGCGTTCACACCGGACGCGTACGAGGCGATGCCGACCAGGCCACTTGCGAAAACGGCGGCACCGACTGCACCGCCCACAAGGCGGACCGGCCGGCCCTTCGGAGCTGCCAGCGCAGCGCCGACCGAGAAGGCGATCACGGTGATCACCGCCATCCCGCCGAAGTAGCCCGACGTCAGCCAGCACGCCAGAGTCGCAGCGCCCACGAGGCCGAAGCGGATCAAGGTTGCCTGGCGCGTGACCGCGACCAGCGCGAGCACCAGCAGAGCGAGCACTTCAAGATGTGTCAGAGATGCGTGCTCGGCTCGCACGAAGTGCCAGGGGAAGATGATGAATGCGACGGCGGCCCAGGTGGCCACGAGGCGGCTGCAGCGGAGGTACCGAACGAGGAGGTACATCGAAGCGCCCGAAAGGAGATACCCGGCCAGCGTGATCAGGTTGTACGCGGCGACCGCTCCGAACAGCTTTGTCGCCAGATAGGCCGGGTAGTACGGCAGTGACCATTGAATGTTCAGCCCGTTCCCCTGGTCCCACCCGAACGGTGCGCCGCTCAACGTGTGATGCGTGTTGCCGAGCAGGTGGTAGCCGCTCTCGTGCTGCAACGTCCAGAAAAACGAAACCGATCCCGTCGAGTCCGACCCGGGCGAGCCGATGATCGTCGAGCTCAAGTGCCTGACGACCGGCCACATGAGCGCGCACACAAAGAGCGTCGCACCGAGAAGAACGAGGGACGTCTCGATTGCGACACGTCGCCCGCGGGCTCGGGTTGCCTCGGACACGCGGCCCAATCCCGCCCGCAGAGCCGGCACGCTGGAACCGACGAACAGTTCGTGCGCCGCGAGCAAGACCACGCCGACGCCGACGTTCGTCCAGACGACGCCATGCAGGCTCGAGGGCACGGTCGCGAGTGCAACCACCTGAACGACGACGGCGACGCTCACGATCCACACGAACCTCGTCTCGCCGCGCGAGAGGTGGTACGCGACGAAGACGTTGGCAAGCGAGAAGAGTCCCATCGCCACCGCAAAGGCCGCGAGCACCTCGCCGCCCTCGGAGAAGTCGGGACCGAACGTCATCGTCACGAGTCCGGTACCTGCTGCTGCGTAGACCAACGCGAGCAGGCCGCAGAAGAGCGCGGTCGCGAGCAACGAGCGCCCGAGGATGTCCTCGGTCTCTTCCCCTCGGGCCTGTCGGGCAGCAGTCCGCGGAAACAGCACGGTCAGGATCGCGGCCGGGAGGAAGAAGCCGACGCGCGCGAACGCCGATGCCGCGCCGTATGCTCCAGCCTCGTCCCCCGAGAATCGTGCCTTCACGATGAGGACGTCGACGTTCGTAAGCAGTGCAATGGCGACGAGGCCAACGACGACCGGCCACAGATAACGCAGGAACGTGATCAGCTCCGCGCGCGGGAGTGCGGCGGCGCCGCGGAGTGGCTCGCGAATCAAGAAGAGAGCCACCAAGGTCGCTGCAACCGCGCCCGCGACAGTCGCGAAGACCGCGCCGCCGAGTCGATAGCCGGCCGCGGCGACAATGCCGAGCACTGCGAGGCGGACGACCCACGGCAAGACGTAGAGCGCGGCCACCGCCGGAAAGCGCTGCAGCCCTTGCAAGACACCCATCGCGACGGGAAAGACGAAAGCGGTCGACAGTGCCAGGGACGCGAGCAACACGATTCGGAGGGACTGAATGTTGAGGATCTGCGAGAGGGGCCAGCTAAGGGCAAACGCAACGGCAAGCAACGGTGCGGTTGCAACCGCAGCCGCGCGCAGCACGCCTCGGCTCAGCTGCCCGGCCGCGCCGGGCCCGCCGCTCACGGTACGCGCTGACACCTCGCGGGACACCGCCAGCTGCAGGGCGCCCGCCGGGATGAGCACGATCGTGAGCACGCCGAGCAACGCCGCGAGCGAGCCGTAATCCTCGCTGCCGAGAATGCGCCCGGCCAGGAGCAAGAAGACGTAGGCAGCGACGATCGACACCGCGGTCGCAACGGCAAGCAGCGCGCCGCTGCGCGCACCACTCCGAGCCGGGCCTGGGCTGCTCGCGGGCATCACGGGATTCTCTCGGAATGCGAACGGCGAGCGCGGGCGACCGGACTTGCTACGAGCGAACGCGTCGGCGTTTGTTGTGCATGAGCTCGTGAACTCGGCCTCGGACACGGGTGTAGCACCATCCCCACAGGTCCCTGTCGTCACTCAGAGCGACCTGGGCCGCCGGCCTAGGTAGCGGGGCGTTCGATGCAAGGGCGAGTACGTACGTTTCGTGGCCGAGCTCGTCAGGGCTGACCTTGTGTACGTCGGCGCCCTGCAACGGGTGTCCGTCACCGGACTCGAATGCCTCGTCCTCGAGAATCGCCGTCGCGAACCAGCGATGCTGACGAAGGACTCGTACGTGCTTGAAACGATCTCGGAGCGCGGACCCGAGCTCATCTGAGGTGAACTCGTGGTGGTGATGAGGATTGCCGCCCAGATAGACACCACGGTTGGGTGACGAAATTGCGAGCACGCCGTTTGGTCCGAGCACGCGACGTAACTCGTCCAGCGCTATCTCTGGCGTGGCGACGTGTTCGATCGCTTCGAAGCAGGTCGCGACGTCGAACGTATTCTCCGAAAACGGGAGGTCGAGCAGATCTGCGACTCGGAACGTCGCGGACGAGTGCGCCTGCTTGTTTGCGAACTCGACGACGTGCGCCGCCCGATCGATCCCGACCACCGATTCCGCGCCTGCGCCGGCCAGGATGTTCGTTCCGTATCCAGTCCCACAAGCTGCATCGAGCACCTTCTTGCCCGACACCAGCGCCGTTGCCCACCAGTAGCGCGCACGATGCTCGGCGTCGATGAAGCGGCCGGCCATCAAGTGTGGGACAAAACGTTCGGGATGACCGCGCGACACGTCAGCGATGTCCTTACCGTGCGCGTCCATCCGTCAGCGGCGGTTGTCGCAGCTACGCGACGTTGGAGGACCCTTTGAAAAGCCGACGCCCACGCGACGGTGGGCGGCGCTGCAGGAAACCTCCGACGTGGCACGACATCCCGTATCGCTCGAGGTCTCTTCTCACCGCGAAGGGCTCTCCTTCCGGACTCGCAAGGAACTCGTCGATTGCGGGAAGCACACCACGCGGCCAGGTCGGGTCGGCGCGCATTTCCTCCACATCGACGCAGCCGTCTTCGACGACGAAGTAGCCGCCCGGCTCGACGAATCGCGAGAACCCGCGTAGCGCCGCGAGCGTGGTGTCGAATTCATGGGCAGTGTCTTCGACGATAAAGCACGTGGCCCCATCGGGGATGTAGTCGGCGACTACGGCAGGGAGTTGAGGATCGCGCACGTCGCCCTCGATAAGCTTCACCGACGAAGCGGAAGCCCCGACGCGTGCCAATGCCGCACGAGCCGCCTTCTGGCGGCGGTCGACGGAGATGACGATCGGATCGCGGATTCGGCCGTGACGCGCGAAGGCGTCCAGACGGTCATGGAACCACAACGCGCTGCCGCCGTGCTTCGTGCCGAGCTCGACGACGACATTCGCGGCCGATTCCCAGAGCAAGTGCTCATAGACACGCAGGTCCTCGGGAAACTTCAACAATGGTACGTCCAGGTAGCTGTCCTGCACGTGCTGAGTGACCCGCGCGTGCCAATAGCTCCGCATTGTGTCGCTGAGATCGATCTCGACTCTAGGAGGCAGCACGAGACGTGTAACTTAACCGCGGCGACACCCGTGTGACCGGGCGCGCCACGGGCGCCGGTCCGCCATTCCCAGCGAGCGTGCTGCCGACTCTGCTTTCAGCCGACATCATCGTTCCAGTCCGCAACGGCTGGGAGCTCACGAAGACGTGCCTCGAGCTCCTGCAGGCGCAGACCAAACCTCACAAAGTCATCGTCTGCGACAACGGCTCGACGGACGGAACGCCCGAGAGGATTCGCGAGACCTTTCCGGACGCGCAGGTTCTAGAGCTCGGAGCGAACCTGGGCTTCACGGTGGCGTGCAACCGTGGCGTCGCAGCCGGAAACAGCGACATCGCCGTCCTGCTCAACAACGACGTCGAGTGCCCCCCGGACTTCCTCGAACGCCTGCTCGCGCCATTTGGCGACGATCCACGACTGGGGTCGGCAGCTGCTCTGCTGCTGACGCCGGGCGGGCAGCACATCGAGAGCTTCGGCCTTGCGGTCGACCCGACGCTTGCGGGCTACCCACGCCTTCGAGGATCGCCTGCACCAAACGCGCAGGGCCGCAACCCCGTGCTGGTCGGCCCGTCGGGGGCCGCCGGCGCGTACCGCCGCGAGGCCTGGGACGACGTCCGCGGGCTCGATGAGGGCGTCCGCTTCTACGGTGAGGACGTCGACCTCGCTCTCCGGCTTCGGGCGGCTGGCTGGTCGAGTACCGCGGTCTCCGCCGCGACCGCCGTCCACCTCGGCTCCGCCACCGCGGCGCACCGCTCGGCCTGGCAGCGCTACGAGGGTGGTTTTGCCCGCGGGTACTTCCTGCGGCGATACGGCGTGCTCCGCGGCCGTTTCGCTGCGCGAGCAGCTGCGGCCGAGGGAATCGTGGTGCTGGGAGACGCGATCGTCTTTTCCCACGACCTCGTCGCGCTGCGAGGCCGGATCGCAGGCTGGCGTGCCGCCGCAGGCAAAGCCCGCCTAGCCCGCCCGCCCAAAGCCGCGATTGACCGTCGCATCACTTTTCTCAAGAGTGTCGGGCTACGCGTCGGCGTCTATACGGAGGCAAGAACCTCGTCATAGATCGCCCGCGTGCGCGCGATCATCTCCTCGGCCGAGAAGAGCTCGAGTACGCGGCCCCGCGCACGTGCGCCGAGTTCGGCGCGGACTTCGGGGTCGCCGCCCAGCTGCTGAAACGCTGCTGCGATCGCTCGCTCATCCCCGTAGGGCACGGCGATGCCGGAGTCGCCGATGGCTTCGACGTTCTCGGGCACGGCGGCGACCAGCGCCGGAAGTCCGTGAGCCATCGCTTCGAGGATCGCGAAGGAGAATCCCTCGCGTTCCGACATCAGCACGAAGAAGTCGGCAGCGCCGAGGAGCCGCGGTACATCCTGCCGCTGGCCGAGTACGCGAACTTCAGCGCCCGCCGCGCGTTCCACGTCGGCGCGTAACGGCCCGTCGCCCACGAATACGACCGGGGTCGAGGTCCGCGCCGCGGCCCGGACGACAGAGAGGGGGTCTCTGCGTTCGTCGAGCGAACCGACCCAGATGCCAACCGGAGTCGAGTCGTCGATCCCCAACTCGCGGCGGACCGCGGAACGCTCGGCTGCGCCGGCCCGAGCAGTGACCTGGGCGCCGTTGTGTACGACTACGGTGCGAGCCATCGCGCCGTGGCTGACGAAGCCGGCCACCTCCTCGCGCTCGGCGTGCGACACGCAGATCGTCCGCGAGGCTGCACGGATGATCGCCCGCAGATTGACGGCGGCTGCGCTGCGGCGGACACCCGTCTCGCGGCGCACGAGGTGGACGCCGTGCAGCGTCACAATCGAGCGTCGCGCCGCGAGCAGCGGGAGGAACATGGCCCCTGCCCCTTCACCGTGGACGTGCAGGAGGTCGTAACCGCGGACGGCTCGCCGGAGATCGAACACGCGCGCCGCGACCTCGCCGAGGCCGGGCTTTCGTTTCGGTGTGATGTAGAGGCGCGCGAACCTGTAGCCACCCATGGCGCTGAGCATGTCGACATACGTGTCACCGCCCCCACCGGCGTGAGGGAGGACGTGCAACACGACGCGCTCACGCGCCGTCATATGCCTTCAGCACCTGGGCGAGCGAACGATCGAACGACAACCGGTCCGCATTCCTGTGAAACCAGGCGGCTGAGGATTCGCGCAACGCCGCGCCGCCGTCGTGAACGCGGCGGATCGCGGCGGCCAATTCAGGGGGGTCGACGGCCGCTGCGATCGCGCCGTTGACACCCTCCTCGACGAGCTCGACTGCGGCGTTGTCGGGACCTGCGACGACGACCACCGGGACCCCTCGCGCCGCAGCCTCGACGACCACGAGCCCGTACCCCTCGCGGCGCGACGGAAGGACGAGGCAGAGTGCACTTGCGAGCGCATCCTCGAGCGAAGCGGCGTCGACGAACCCTGGCGCCTCTACGGCCCCCTCGAGCCCGAACTCGGCGATCGCTCGCAGGACCTTCGTGCGATCCGGGCCGTCGCCGTAGATCTCGCCACGCAGACCCGGAATCTCCCGCCTGGCCTCGGCCAGAGCAGGCACGAGCGCGGGCACGCGTTTCTCCGGGATGTGCCGGCCCGCGAACACCGCGACCACCCGGGCTGCGCGCGGCGCCGCGCCGGCGTCTCCCGAGTACTGCCCCTCGAGCCGAGTCAACTCGCCGTTCAGTCCGAGGGCGCCGAGACGCCGCTCATGCAGGCGAGAGAAGCAGAAAGCCTGCTGGGGTACGCGCAGGCACGCGCGCTGGATCCGCCAGCCGATACTGCCGCCGACGCGGCCCAGATATTCGCGCCAGTAGTCGTGTGTCCAAACCTCGTGCCAGTCGACCAGCAGCCGAAACCGGCCTCGCTGCCGGGCCGCGCCTGCAGCGAGCACCGGGAAGTACGGAAACGACGCGGTGTGCACGATGTCATAGCGCCTCCCGCGACGCACCAAGTGTGCAAGCACGCCCAGGCCGAAGAGCAGAGGCGGAAGTGTCCGGCGGCGGCCGTGCCGATACAGTGACATCCGCGGTGACACGGCGACGACGCGCACGCCTCCGATCATCGGCTCGCTGCCGCGTTCCCACTGCCGGCGAGTGAGAACGGTCACTTCGTGACCGCTCGCGGCTAGCCGCTCCGCGAGGTTGCGATACCACCGTTCGGCTCCTCCGATCGTGAAGGGGTAGAGGCAGTCGTAGACGAGGCAGACACGCATGAGGCATATCCTGGCTGCTCAGCCATGGTCGTGTCCGTTGTCATTCCCTGCCTGAACGAGGCGGAGACGATCGCCGAGTGCGTGATTCGTGCCCGGCAAGTCCTGGAGGAGGCGGGGCTCCAGGGCGAGGTGCTCGTCGTGGACAACGGCTCGACCGACGGCAGCGGAGACCTCGCCCGCAAGGCGGGTGCGGAGGTCGTGGTGGAGCCGAGGCGCGGATACGGGAGCGCCTACCTGGCGGGCCTCGCCGTCGCGCGTGGCGACTACATCGTGATGGTCGACGCAGATCTGACGTACGACTTCAACGAGATCCCGGAGTTCGTCCGTGAGCTGGAGAACGGCGCGCAGCTCGTGATGGGCAACCGAATGCAGGACATCAAGCCGGGCGCGATGCCGCTCCTCAGCCGCCTTGGCAATCCGTTGCTCTCAGGCTTTCTCAACGTTCTGCACCGAACGAACGTGCACGACGCGCACTCGGGAATGCGCGCCTTGCGGCGTGACGTTCTCCCGGTCCTCAATCTCCGCACCGTCGGCATGGAGTTCGCGTCCGAGATGGTGATCCGCGCCACGCGTGAGCGCCTGGACGTGCGGGAGATTCCTATTGCGCTGCACCCTCGAGTCGGCGCTTCCAAGCTCTCGCCGTTCCGCGACGGTTGGCGACACCTCCGTCTCATCCTCGTTTACAACCCGACCTTCCTGTTCATCGTGCCGGGCGCGGTGATGTTCATCGTGGGCTCCCTCATCAGCTTGCTCGTGCTCCTGGAAGTGCCGCTCTTCGGCCGGAACCTCCTCGTGCACTCGCTGATCTTCGGTTGCCTCCTCATCCTGATCGGCGTGCAGGCCATCGGGCTCGGATTGTCGGCGAGGGCGTTCGGCGTCTACTTCATCAGCGAGCAGGACTAGCTGTTCCAGAAACTGCGCGGGCGACTCCGACTGGAACACGGGTTGGCGCTGGCGCTGCTCGTACTGGCGGCGGGGCTGGCCCTCTTCGGGATCGTTTTCGGAAAGTGGGCCGCGAACGGCTTCGGCACGCTCCGGGAGGAACGTCTCGCGATTCTGGCCTTCACCGTCATCGCGGTTGGAGCGCAGATCTTCTTCACGTCGTTCCTGCTCTCGATCATCGGGCTTCGCCGGCCACGCGACGAGCAGTGAGCGACCGGGCGCTCACAATCGAGCAAGTCGGCCCGTTGCCGATCCCGCTCGAGCCACGTGCGGGCAGCCCGAAGGTGGTCCTCGTCGTCCCTGCACACAACGAGGAGGAGGTCCTCGCTCTCGCCTTTGCGGAGATCAGCAAGGTCATGGACTCGCTCGGCGTCGACTGGTCGATCATCTTCGTCAACGATGGGAGCCGCGATTCGACCCTTCGCGTCCTCGAGGAGCTCTATCGGGGTGACGATCGGGTCTCGTACATTTCGCTCTCGCGGAACTTCGGTCACCAGAGCGCGCTGGCCGCCGGGCTCGACAATGCGGTGGGAGACGTCGTCATCACTCTGGATGCGGATCTGCAACATCCTCCCGAGGTCATCCCGACGCTCCTGGAGGCCTGGCGGCAGGGTTACGACATCGTTCATACGCGGAAGGTCGAGACGGCCGAATTGGGCGGTCTCCGCCGGTTCCTGACTCGGGTCGCATACGGCGCGATCGGTGCCACGGCGAACGTCGAGTTCATTGCGCAAGCGTCGGATTTCAGGCTCCTCGATGCGCGGGCGCAACAGGCAATTCGCGAACTGCCCGAGCGCGGTCGCCTCTACCGTGGCCTGTCGCGCTGGGTGGGTTTCCGCCAAGCGGTCGTTCCTTTTCAGGCCGGTCGCCGAGCCGCCGGATCGCCGAGCTACGGCTTCCGCCAGCTTGCGTCACTCTTCGGCCGAGCCTTCTTCGACTTCTCGAACGTCCCGCTCCGCGCCGCGCTCGTCCTCGGAACGGTGGCGATTCTCCTGTGCATGGCGTATCTCGTCTTCGTCCTCGTGGCGTGGATCGCCGGCAAGGCGATACCGCCGGGATACGTGTCGCTCATCTTCGCGTTCGCGTTTCTCAGCTCTGTCAACTTGACGATGATCGGGGTGCTCGGCGTCTACATCGCCCGCATTCACGAGGAGGTTCGCGCTCGACCGACGTACCTCGTTGCGCAGAGCCGCGTGCGTGGAAGCTGAGCTGCACACATGTGTGGTCTGTGGAGGCCGGCTTCGACCTGCATTGCGAAAGGACGGCTTCGATCTGGTCTCGTGTGCGGACTGCGGGATGCTGATGCGGGCGCGACTTCCCGCGACCGAGGAGCTGGAGGACATCTACGCGCCCGACTACTTCAAGGCCGCGGCTGAAGACCCGGCAGACGGGTACGCGGACTACCTCGCCGACGCAGAACGGCACCGAGAGGCAGCGAGGCGCCGCCTCTCCTTGGTCGGGCGGCTCACACCTGCGAGAGGACGGCTACTCGACATCGGCGCTGCGGCGGGGTTCTTCGTCGCAGAGGCGATTCGCGCCGGCTGGGAGGCGGAGGGAATCGACATTGCTCCGCACGTCGTCGAGTGGGGACGACGCGAGCTCGACGTTCCGCTTCGGCTCGGCGGCGTCTCTTCCGTCGAAGGGCCCGGCGCCTTCCAGGTCGTCACCATGTGGGACTACATCGAGCACTCGCTCGATCCTGCGGGCGAGTTGGCAAGGAGCAACGAGTTGCTCGCGGACAAGGGTCTCGTCGCGCTCAGTACCGGCGACCTCGAGTCGGTCGCTGCCCGGCTCTCTCGGTCGCGGTGGCACTTGCTCACCCCACGTCATCACAACTTCTTCTTCAGTTCACGCACCCTCGTCCGACTGCTCGAGCGAAGCGGCTTCGAGGTCGCCTGGATCGGGCACCCCGGCGCTCGCTACTCGCTTGCGCACCTTGCCTACAAGCTGGACCGAGGCGTGAGAACCGGCGTGACCACTGCGGCGTCCCGGCGGATTGCGACGTCTCGTCTCGGCCGGTACAGCGTCCCGTTGAATCTGTTCGACATCGTCACGGTCGTCGCGCGGAAGGTGCGTCCGCCGCAGCCGTAGCACGCCGCGCTGAGTGGAGCGTCCAGAAGCTCCACCCGACGCGGCGCTCCTGCAGCTCCCGCATGTCCACGAACGCGTCGTCCTGCCCGGCGTTCGAGGCAGGAGCCTGGTCCCAGGCAAGGATCGTAAGAACGGGATGCGCTTTCGGCAGTCGCTCGCGCAGGACGAGCCGGACTGCGGGGCTCGGGACCCAGGGGAAGTAAGTCGATGGAGGCCCGAATTCGTCGTAGCGCACGAGCGGTGCCGCGCCCTCGGTGTAGGAAGGCTTGACGAAGACGACAGGCTGCGGACCGCGCGTGCGCGTGCTGCTGAGCTCCGATCGCACCAGTTGCAACTCCACGCTTTGCGGTTTCACGACAAGTGTGGTGACGTTCCTCGCGGCGATCAATAGGCCGCCGAGCACGAACGCGGTCATCGCCAGAGCGCCCACGGCGGTAGCGAAGGTCCGACGACTTGAGTCTCCCGTCATCCACAGCCCTGTGCCGGCAAAGATGATGAACAGCAGGACGAACGCAGCGAGCTCGGGCCGGCTGGTCAGCGTGTGGACGGAGACCCGTTCCAGGGGCCGCAACAACGGCACGGCGACCAGAGCCAGCGCCGCAAAGCTCGCAAGCGCCGCAAGCGCGAGTACGAAAACCCGCGTCACGACTCGTCGCGTCGCCGGAAGCGCAGAGCTGTTCAGCGCTCGCGCAATGCCCCAGAGACCGAACCACAGATAGAGCGTCAAGAGCGTGGCCAGGGCAGCAGTCGAGCGATAGCTCGCGAAGTTCTCCGAGATGACGAGGTTCGGTGTGTACGAGAGCGGGACGAATGCAACAGCAAGGCCAAGGAAGCCCAGGGCTCGCCGTCCGCACCCGCTGTGGAGAAGAACGATCCCGATCGCTGCGACGACCGCGATCGCGAGAGCCGCGCTCGGGGTCGGGATGAGATTGAACATCCCGAGGCTGTTGACGATCGGCTCGTCCCAGAACCATCGTGCCTTTCCGACGAAGTCGTGCACGAGGTTCGTCCGACCGGCGAACGCACCTCCGTAGAAGTGCACGCCGATTCGCACCGCTACGTAGCCGAAGAACAGCGCCACTGCCGCCACCGCAAGGCTTTCGCCGAACTTCCGCAACGCCCGAGCAAGCTCCTGGTGAGGGCGTAAGACGTCGATCGCAGTGAAGACCCAGAAGAACATGGCGGCAGGCTGATAGCTGAGCAGCGCGCAAAGAAGAAGCGTTGCGGCCTCGCCGCGGCGGATGTGCGCGTGCCGACCTTCCAGGCCGGAAGCGGAACGCAGCCGAAGCGACGCCAGACCGGCGAGAACCGCAACGTACGGCGCCTCGAAGATCGCCGCCCAGGAAACGTAGATCTGAACCGACGCGAGGCTGACGACGGACACGCAGACGCCGGTCGAGAGCCACGGGCCGACTCCGACCTCGCGGAGGACGTAATAGAGAAACAGTGCGAGCAACATGACGCCCAGAAGCCCCAGGAGACGCACGAGTCGCAATGCGCCGATGTCCGAGGCAAGACCGAAGGCGCCGCTGAGGAAGAGCGCGTGAAGTGGACGCCCGAACTGCGTTGCCGTCTTCCAGAATTCGCCCTCGAGCCCGCGTTGCCAGGCGAGCAGGTAGTAGTCGTCCATGAACCCGTAGGGGACGACGATGGCCGGAACGTAGGTCACGAGCGCTGCAAGCGGCGCGATGAGGGCAAAACGACTTTCGCGTAGCAGCGACCTGCGAGAGGGCGGCACGAAGGAGAGCACGATAACCGCCGACGCAGGCAGACTAGGCTCCCGTGTCGCCCCTGAAGGCAGTTCCGCATCGCCGCAGATGGTGGCGCTCGTTCGAGGAATGGGTCGGCTCGCGCAACTCGGCTCTTGCGTTGTTCGGGGTTGCGCTGGCCGTCTTTGCGCTGGAGAGCGTCTTCTTGCCCGCGTATCCGGGGCGAGACATGTCACGCTACCTGGAGACGTTCTTCCAGCTCGGGTACCACGTCCCTATCTACCCGGCGGTGCTGAACACGCGCGGCCCACTGTCGGCGATCGGTGTGGGCGTCCCGCTGGCAATCAGCGGCTGGGCGGCAGAGCTCTGGCTCGCTCTCCTCTATGCGTGCTCGATCGTCGCATGGGCGCGGGTTGCCCTCACGTTTGGCTCGAGGGCCGCGATTCTCACGAGTGCGCTCCTGCTCCTCTTTCCGGGTTACGGAATCCTTTTCCACCAACTGGCCAGCGATTCCCTGTTTGCTGCCGGGTTCGCGCTCTGGGCGTTGCTGATGATGCGCGCGATTCAAGGGCCGTCCGTCAAGGCGTTCGCCTTCGCCGGCCTCGGGATGGGGGCGCTCGTGCTCATTCGTCCCGCCAACCAGGTCCTCCTCGTCATGGCTTTGCTCCCGCTCGTCGTGCGCGCGCCCTGGCGGGATCGACTCGCCTGGCTCGCGGCGTTCTTCATTCCGGCGGTCGCGCTCTCACAGGCATGGAAGGCGATCGCCACGCTTCGTTACGGAGACGCCGTTTTTCTCAAGCCGAGCACCGGACTGCTCGCTCTCTCTGCGTTGCTGGTGCCGTTGCTCCTCTCCTCGCCCTGGCGCGGTCGAATCGCCGCTGTCATGGCCGTGCTGGTGGTGGCCGCGCTCGGGATCAAGGGATTGCCGGGCCAGAGCCCGGCGCAGTACACCCGCTCTGTCATCCGAAACGAGTCGAACCAGTTCGTCTACCGGTCGTTCGAGCTCGACCGGATCATGGCGCCGGAGAACGGGCCTGCCTCGCGACGGCTAGCGCGCGTCGTCGAGCGAGAGCTGCTTCCGAGGGAGCCGTACCGCTCGTACGGCATCGACGTCCACGAGTTCTTTGCGTCGGGCAGCGACCGCGTCTTCGGCGATCTGACGGGTGTTGCCGCACCCGCCGATCTCGCAGCGGCGACACGCGAGGCGATCCGGAAGCATCCCCGCACATTCGTGTCGAGCATCGCCAGGACCTGGTGGGAGCAGCTTTCGAGTCGTCCTGTCTACGCGCCCGAGTCGCAAGGCGGCGCTACCGCAGGCGGCGCTTCGCAGCCGAACCAGACGGACTTCATCGTCGTGAACGGCCGCCGCCTCCCGAGACCCTCGGAGGGCCAGCCGATCCCCTCGTCGGCCATCGGGCCTCTGCTCTGGACGCCAGGAGGGTCGGCACAGGAGGTCTGGACGTCTGCCACGGAGCATCGCTTCGTCTTCAGCGATCCGCGTGATGCTCGACGCTACGAGACCCTCGGCGAAGACGTTGGGCGCCTGTCGAACCGCCTGCCGACGAGGGACGGCGCGCCGAGTCTGATGCACCGTCTCAACCAGGTGTCGCACCGCTTTCCGCCGTTGATCGCATTCCTCCTGATCGGCGCGATTTCAGTGGCGTGGCGACGTCCTCGCGGAGCGCTCGTCGCTGTCGCGCCCGCCGCTGCGGGGCTCGTCGTGATCACGGCGACGGCTCTCGTCGCTCCGTCGGTCGCGGAGTACGCCGCTCCGGTCAGTCCCGCGTTCGTCCTGCTGACCGCCGCGGGATTGGCCGGCGCGCCGGCCCGCGGTTGGCAGACCGTGCGTCTGGGGTCCTGGCGACGATTCGCCGGCTTCGTCGTCGGCGCGGCCGCCGCGGTCTGGGCGGCGAAGCTCTACATCGAGAGATTGAAGGACTTCGTGGACGGCGTCGGCGCGCCGAATGACCTGAGCATCTTCCTGCACGCGGCCGGGAAAGTGTTGCACGCTGCCTCGCCGTACGCCTACGAAGCCGACAAGACGTTTGCGTACCCACCGTTCGCAGCCTGGCTCGTCGCGCCGTTGCATCCACTCAGCAGCTCGGCGGCCGGATTCGTGTGGACGGTGCTCTCGTTGGCAATGGTGGCTCTTGCACTGTGGCTGCTCGAGCTGCGCGATTGGCGTTGTTATGCCCTCGCATTCGTCTTCCTCTTCACTCGGAGCTCGATCGACCTCGGGACGATCGAACCGCCGCTGTTGCTCGCGGTCGCAGCCGGCTGGCGCTGGCGGGACCGCCCGTTCCACACGGCATTGGCGATCGGAGCTGCAATCGTGCTCAAGCTCTTCCTGTGGCCGCTCACGATCTGGCTCGCAATTACGCGCCGCCTGCGCGCAGCGGTCGCCACTGTCGTGTTCGCGTTTGCGCTCGCATTGTTGAGCTGGGCAGCGATCGGCTTCGCGGGAATCGGCGACTATCCCGGCCTTCTGCGTCACCTCGCGAACGACGAGTCCACGTCCTCGTACTCGGTCGTCGCACTCGGCGTGCGCGCACACATGCCGTTGGTCGCGGCACGAGTGGTCGCGGTGCTCGTGACGCTCGCACTCCTCGCGGCAGCCGCCTGGGTAGCTCGAGACGAGGGTCGAGCAGCCCGCGATCGCGATGTCGCGACCCTGACCCTGACGCTCGCGGCGGCGCTTGCGGCCTCACCGATCGTCTGGGTGCATTACTTCTTGCTGCTGCTCGTCCCCCTCGCATTGACGCGGCCGCGCCTCTCCCTGCTCTGGTTCGTCCCCTTCGCTTTTCAGCCGCTCGGCGAGGCTGCGTGGCCGGCCGGCGACGCGCGCAACCTGGGCCTTGCCCTCGTTGCGACGCTCGTCATTCTCGGCGCCGGCGTCGTTCCGGCCGACTGGCGCCC
>Ga0157375_10002216_pt1 | contig 16814 bp, 13 predicted proteins | sample M35metaG_FD_115311 | JGI IMG/M metagenome (GOLD analysis project Ga0157375, IMG submission 115311) | Miscanthus rhizosphere microbial communities from Kellogg Biological Station, Michigan, USA - M3-5 metaG | ecosystem: Host-associated > Plants > Roots > Rhizosphere > Soil | place: USA: Michigan...
AGGTCGGAAGGGCGTCGTAGAGCTCGTTGGAGAAGATCCAGCCGCGAACCGAGGACTCCGGCAGCTCCGACGCGTCGGAGAAGACCCGGGGCGCCGGGAAGATCGGGCGGCGCGAGAGCTCCTCGCGCGCGGCCGCCGTCTTCTCGATGGCCGTGAGCCGGAGCCGCCCGTGCAGCTCGGGGTCGAGGCGCGCGATCGAGCCCGCGAAGTCCTCGAGGAACCGGCCGGCGCCCGCCGCCGCCTCCACGAACTCGACGGGACCGGTCCACGTTGCGGCGTCCAGCGCGAACATCCGGGCCACCGCCCCGGCAAACGCGGAGGAGACGTGCGGCGACGTGACGAAGTCGCCGCCGTCGCCGAGGGCCGGGCCGCGGGAGTAGTAGCCCGCCTCGGGGTCGTAGAGCGCGGCCCCCATGAAATCGGCGAAGGACATCGGCCCCTCGCGCGCGATCCGCTCACGCAGACGTTCCGACAGGTCGGTCATGTGCTCAGTATGGCCAGTAGAGCCCGAGCGCCTTCGACAGGAAGGCGGCCATCTGGCCGCGGGTCAGCGGCGCATCGGGGCAGAAGTTCCCGCTGCCGCAGCCGGCGGTGATCCCGGACGCGTAGAGCGCCTCGATGAACTGGAAGAACGGGTGGCCGGTCGGGACGTCGTTGAAGGTCAGCGCGGCGGGCGCGTCGCTGACCCGGCGGCGCCAGAGAATCCGCACGCCTCCGAGCCCCAGGTTCGAGCCGTCCACGCCGCTGCCCATCGCGACTCTGACCTGGTAGACGAGGTGATCGGGAGAGCCGTCGCCGTTGATGTCCTGGGTGTCCCTGTAGATGAAGCTGAACGGCTCGGTGCACATCGCGCCGTAGCCGATGTCGAAATCGGTGCTCATCGCGGGCCCGAGGCTGTAGAACCCGCCGGTCTGTCCACCGTACGCGATCCTGCGGGCGACCAGGTCGACGTTGACGACGCTGCCCGGATTCGCATCGTACGCGTAGAGACAGTACTGGAAGATCTCCGAGCCGGCGGGCAGACGGAACGGCGCGATCCAGATGCCGCTCGCGGTGCCCACGGGCTTCAGGTAACCGTCGGAATCGTCCATCCGATACGGGACCGACGGGTCTCCCGGGACGAACTCGGCCGCCCCGATGTGGAGAACCTGGTCGCCCGGGCCGAATCCCTGCGCGAACGCGTTCACCGCGGAGAGGGCGAGTGCCACGCCGAGAAGGCCGGTGAGTACGCGTCGAGGACGGTGAATCATGGGACGGATCTCCTTTCGGCCGCGAACGGCGGTCCCGCTCGCGCTCCGTCTATAGTCTATGGAGATGCGGATCGGCGCCTTCCGTGCAGACGCTCTCGCCGTCCTCTGCGCCGTCCTCCTCGCCGCGTGCTCCTCTCGAAATTCAGGTCCGTACCCGACGCTCGAGGACTACTCGGACGGGACGTCGCGCTTCGCCGAGGAGCTGCTCGACGCGTGGAAGAAGGGGACGCCTCCCGACGCGTTCTTCGATCCCGCCCTCACGTGGTCGGGACCGCTGCCGGGAGACGGGCTCTCCCCCATCCCCTCGCGTCCCCCGCTGGCGCTCGCCGGGTACCAGGGCCCCGCGGCGGGCACCGCGTCCGCGTCTCGGCCTTCCGCAGCGGATCTTCCCCGCGCGCTCGGCGCGGTGCGCTCGCGGTTCACGAGCCTGGGCCGATGCGAGGCCGTGCTCTTCGACGTGCGGCGCCGGGGCGAGGACCGCGAGATCGTCCTCCACGTCCTGCTGTCCGGCAAGGGCCACGGGGGCGAGCTGCGCCAGGAAGGCGGGAAGCTCCGCCTCGTCCTCTCGCCCGCCTCTCGGGAAGGCGAGAGGCCTCGGTGGAGGATCCGCTCGGGCTCCGTGGCTTCGTGGCTTTCGGCGTCCGCCGGGGCGCCGCTCTACGACGACGTCTCCGCGCGCGCCGGGCTCACCCGCCGCCACGCCGCGTTCCTGCCGAACGCGGCGAAGAACATCCCCATCCCGGGGGAGCACATGCCGCCCGGAGCCTCGGTCCTCGACTTCGACGGCGACGGGCGCCAGGACATCTTCGTGCCCGGCGGCGCCGGGAACCTCCTCTATCGCAACAAGGGCGACGGCACCTTCGAGGAGGTCGCCGAGAAGGCCGGCGTGGCGGGCCAGGAAGGCGAGGCCATCGGCGCCGTGGCGTTCGACTACGACAACGACGGCCGGACCGACCTCTACGTCACGTATCTCCTCCGCCCGAACCGGCTGTACCGGAATCGCGGCGACGGCACGTTCGAGGAGACGGCGGAGAAGGCGGGCGTCGCGCTCGACGAGTACTGCACGTCCGCGGCCGCGATCGACTACGACCGCGACGGGCTGCCGGACCTGTACGTGCTCGTCTACGGCCACCCGCAGAACGGCCCGACGCTCGAGGCCGACAACGCGCCGCCCAACCATCTCTACCGCAACAACGGCGACGGCACGTTCACCGACGTCTCGAAGAAGACGCACACCGACGACACCGGCTGGGGCCTGGCGGTCCAGAGCGCGGACTTCGACGGCGACGGCTGGCCGGACATCTACGTGGCGAACGACTTCGGCAAGAACGCGTACCTCCACAACCGCGGAGACGGCACCTTCGAGAACGCGGCGAAGCGCGCCGGCGTGCTCGACCCGGGCTTCGGCATGGGCGTCGCGGTGGACGACGTGGACGGCGACGGGCGGCCCGACTTCTACGTCTCGAACTACTCGTTCCCGCTCAAGTGGCTCGTCGCGGACCCCCGCTATCCGATGCCGTCCTTTCCGTATTCGCTCGGCCGCCCGTTCGTGTGGCGGCGGCTGCAGGCGCTCTCGCGCGGCTCGTCGCTCTTCCGCGGGCTGGGCGGCGGGCGTTTCGAGCGGATCTCCGACGAGGCGGACGTCTGGGATACCTCCTGGTCCTGGGGCTGCGTGTTCGTGGACGCGGACCTCGACGGCCGGCCCGACATCTTCGTCGTCAACGGGATGGTGACCGGGAAGAACGAGACGGACCACGAGGTCGACTTCTGGAACCTCATGTCGGCGGAGTTCAAGAAGTTCGAGAAGGGAACCCCGGTCGGTGAGTGGGGGGACGACTCGCTCTGGGGAAAGCTCCCGAAGCGCCTCTACCGCAACCGCGACGGGCGCCACTTCGACGAGATCGCCGCGGTCAGCGGCCTCGAGTCGACGGCGAACCAGCGCGGCCTCGTCGTGCTCGACGCAAACGGCGACGGCGCGCCCGATCTTTTCGCGGCGGGCTTCCTGCAGCCGCCGCAGCTCTGGATAAACCGGAACCCGTCGCACGCGCGGACGCTCGTCGTCTCGCTGCGCGGCGACCCGTCGGGATCGGGCCTGCACCGCTCGACGCGCGACGCGCTCGGAGCGGCGGTGACGGTCGTCGCGGGCGGAATCTCGCGTACGCAGTTCGTCTCCGCGGGGTACTCGTTCCTCTCGTCGGGACCGCGGGAACTGTATTTCGGGCTCGGCGACGCCGGGTCGGCCGAGCGGGTCGTCGTGCGGTGGCCGTCGGGGCGCGTGACGGAGAGACAGAACGTGCCCTCCGGACGGCTCGAGCTCGAGGAGAGGAGTCCCTGACCGCGCGTCGGACATATTAGTGAACACTAATATGTCGTCGCGCCGCTACCCCGCGGCTCTCGCCGCGATCGTCGCCGCCGGCGCCCTCGCGCGCGTCGCCGTGATCCTGTGGGTGCCGACGGAGCCCGTCTCGGACTTCTACGGTTTCTTCCGCGTCGCGCAGAACCTCGCGGCAGTGGGGCGGTACGAGGCGAAGCCGGGCCTGACCGACAACGGCCGCTCCCCCGCGTATCCGGCGCTCCTGTCGCTCGTCTTCCGCGCCGCGCCGGACCGTGAGCTCGCCGCCGCGAAGGCGGTGAACGTCGCGCTCTTCGCGGGCGCCGCGCTCGCGGCTGCGGCGCTGGCGCGCCGGTTGTGGGGCGACGCGGCCGGGTTGTGGACGGCGGCGCTCGTCTCATTTCTTCCGCGGCCGGTCCTCATGACGGACCTGGTCGCGTCGGAGAACCTTGCGGCGCTTCTCCTCTTCCCGTTCCTCCTGACATGCGCGGCGTCGTGGCGCCGTTCCTCGCTGGCGGCCGCCGCCGCGGTCGGCGCGCTCGCCGGGCTCCTGTGCCTGACGCGCGCGGTCCTCTATGCCGTACCGCTGATCTGGCTGGCCGGAGCGCTCGCCGCGAAGCGGCCCGCCCGACGGCTCGTCCCCGAGCTGGTGATCGTGCTCGCCATCGAGCACGCGATCCTCCTTCCCTGGGCGCTCCGCAACGCGCGCGCGATCGGGCAGCTCACGCCGTTCCACTCCGTCGGCGGCGTCGGGCTCTTCATCGCGAACAACGCGCACGCGACCGGCGAGTGGTACCGCTGGGGTGACGATCTCGAGAGGCTGCGGCCGGGCGTTCTCGGCCGGGGCCCCGCCGCGATCGACAACGCCGCGCGCGAGGAGGCGCTGCGCTGGATCCGCGCCAACCCCTCCGCCGCGGCCCGCGGCTACGCGCGGCGGCTGAAGACGATCGTCGCCGACGACGCGTTCCCCGCGACGTTCGCGATCTTCGCGGAGGCGATTCCAGCACCCGCCGAGTCGAAGCCTGTGCTCCCCGGCCCGCACCCGCTGAAGGAGCACGCGGGACTCGTGCGCCTCGTCCTGCGCGCCGCCTCCGTCCTGCTCGCCGCCGCGGCGCTCGGCGGCTTCGTCGTGCTGCTGCGCAACGCGCGAACAGGCTCGACGCTCGAGCGCGCACTCCTCGCGTCCTTCCTGCTCGCGGCGCTCTACCTGCCGCTCGCGGCCGCGGCCTCGGCGGCGAACGGCCGCTCGCGCTGGATGACCGAGGACGCGGTCACGCCCCTCGCCGGCATGTTCCTCGCGCGCGCCTCCGGGAAGCGGCGCAGCTGACGCGGCGTCGGCGACTCAGTCCGGCCAGTGCAGCCCGAGCGCCTTGGCGAGGAAGGCGGCCATCTGGCCGCGCTTCAGCGGTGCGTTCGGGCAGAAGTTGCCGCTCCCGCAGCCCCCCGTGATTCCGGCGGCCGCGAGCGCCTCGATGAACGGATAGAACGGATGCGACTCCGGCACGTCCGCGAAGCTCGGCGCAGCGGGCGCCGCGCTGACCTGCCGCCTCCACGTGATCTGCACGCCGCCGAAGCCGATCTGGTCGTTGCCGGAGGTCGGCATGTAGAGCTGCACGTAATACGTCACCGGATCCAGGCCTCCGTCCTCGTCCACGTCGCGCCTGCCTCGAACCGTCTCCGAGAATTCCTGGCAGTACTTCCGGTACCCGACGTCCGAGTTGGTCTCGGCGGCGAGCCCGATTTCCTTCCAGTCCGGGCTCTCCCCGCCGTAGGCGAGCTTGACCGCGATCAGGGCGACTCTCAGGTCGTACACCTCCTGCCCGTCGTTCGCCCAGAGGCACAGCCTCTCGATCCCCGCCCCGTCCGGGAGCGCGACGGGCGCCCGGTAATACTCGACCGTCCGACTTTCCGGAATGCTGGACGCCGCCGACGGGCTCCGCGCGTAAACGTAACCGTCCGAACGGACGTTCGGGTCTTCTCCGAAGAACTCGCGGCGGAACTCCACCGCCCCGATCGTGAGCACCTGCGACCCGCTTCCGTAGGACTGAGCGCCCGCGGCCGCCGCCACCAGGAGGGACGCGGCGGCGATGACGCCGGCGCGCGACGAGATCGTCGGTTTCCTCATGACACCTCTCTCCTCTCTCCATGCCCCGGCGTCTCAGTCCACCCAGTGCAGGCCGAGTGCCCTTGCGAGGAAGGCCGCCATCTGGCCGCGCTTGAGCGGCGCGTCCGGGCAGAAGTTCCCGCCGCCGCAGCCGCCCGTGATTCCGGCCGCCGCGAGCGCCTCGATGAACGGATAGAACGCGTGCGACTCGGGCACGTCGGCGAAGCTCGGCGTCGCGGGCGCCTCGCTCACCTGCCGCCTCCACGTGATCTGCACGCCTCCCAGACCGAGGTGAGTGCCGGCGCCGACCATGCTGGCGCGCACGTAATAGGTCACGGGGTCGAGGACTCCGTCGCCGTCTACGTCGCGCCTTGCGCGCAGGGTCTCCGAGAATTCCCGGCAGTAACGCCGGTACCCGATGTCCGAGTCGGACTGGACGTAGAGGCCGACGGCGTCCTGGTGCGGGGTCTCTCCACCGTAGACGAGCTTCACCGCGAGCAGGCCGGCGCCCACGTCGGACCCGTCCTCCTGGTCGTCGTACGCCCACAGGCACAGCTTCTCGATCCCGGCGCCCTCGGGAAGCGCGACCGGCGCTCGGTAGTCGTCGACAGTCGGAGATTCTGGAGCCGCGGACCCCGCCGGCGGATTCTGCGCGTACAGGTAGCCGTCCGGGCGAAGGTGCGCCTCGTCGAACCCCACCGGGACGAACTCCGCGGCGCCGATCGTGAGCACCTGGGACCCGGGTCCGTACGACTGGGCGCCGGCGATCGCCGCGAATGCGGACGCCGTCAGGAAAAGGCCAACGCGCGTCGAGATCGCCGGGATCTTCATGAGCTTTCTCCGCGGCCGGCTCAATCCGCCCAGTGCAGGCCGAGGGCCTTCGCGAGGAAGGCCGCCATCTGGCCCCGAGTCAGCGGCGCGTCCGGGCAGAACTTGCCGCCGCCGCACCCGCCCGTTATCTCCGACTTCGCCATGGCCTCGATGAACGCGTAGAACGGATGCGCTTCCGGCACGTCGGAAAACGTGGGCGTGGCCGGCGACTCGCTCACCTGCCGCCTCCAGGTGATCTGCGCCCCTCCGAATCCGAGCCTGCCCACCCCCGCCGCCGGCATGTAGAGGGTCAGGTAGTGGACGACGGAGTCGGGATTCCCGTCGCCGTCGACGTCGGACGTCCCCCGGAGGGTGTAGGAGAAATCCTCGGAGCACCAGTAGCCGTAGCCGATGTTCGAGAACGACATCGCCGAGGCACCCGGAATCTGGAGGGTGAACGGGCTCTCGTCGATCGGGACCAGCTTGGTCGCGACGAGGTACGCCGAGACGTATCCGAAGTCGGTGTCGTTGGTGTCGTTGGCGAAAAGACAGATCTTCTCGATGGCGGCCCCCTCTGGCAGCGGCAGCGGGGCGATGTAGTACGAGTAGGTGCCCGCGATCCCGTTGTAGATGTAGGTATCGGAGCCGTCCATCGTGGCCACGGCGTCGTCGATCCCCTTGAACTGAGCGACGCCGACCGTCAGTACCTGGCTCTGATCGCCGTACGACTGGGCGCGGAGTGCAGGGCTCACCAGCACCGAGCCGGCGAAGAGAAGCGAGACCGGAAGCAAGACTCTCGAGCGTTTCACGATGTCCTCCTGTTACTCATCTCCGTCGTGGCCCGGCGAGGCTTCAGTCCGGCCAGTGCAGGCCCAGCGCCTTGGAGAGGAAGGTCGCCATCTGTCCGCGCGTGAGCGGCGCGTCGGGGCAGAAGTTCGACCCGTCGCCGCAGCCCCCCGTGATGCCCGACTTCGCCAGCGCCTCGATGAACTGGTAGAACGGGTGCGACGTCGGCACGTCGCCGAAGGTCGGCGTCGCAGGCGGATCGGACACGGTTCGCCGCCACCAGACCTCGAAGTAACCGAAGAACTGGTCGTCGGAGTCCTCTGCCGGGAGAGGCGCCTGCTCGAGGTCCAGGATGAAGACACGGTCGAGGTTGTTGGGAACCTGGATGCCGAGGGGGCCGACGAGGTCGGTCGTGAAACTCGTGTGCGCGGGAAGAGACGAGCTCACCAGTTGAGCCGTTCCTCCCAGGTGATCTCGAAAGTGCAGCGTGAAGCCCATGGCGGCGTCCACGGTCGTCTTCGTGTTCACACCGATGTAATCGATCACCGCACCCGCAGGGACCTCCACCTGCTGATAGGAGTGAAATCCGCTGGGACAGTAAGAGCAGTGTCCCGAAAGAGTAGAGAAGTCGAGGTCGCGAATGAATGTGTAGAACTGCAAAGCGGAGAGCACCGTGACGACGTAGTCCTGCGTCCCGTACTGCTGGGGCCGCACCGAGGTGGCGAGAAGGGGCTTGGGGGCGCATGTCCCGGAGCTCACGCGCGCGGATCTCATTTCTCTCTCCGCCCCCGGCTCGTGACGCTGTCCGACCGCGACTCCCCGGACCCACAAGCCGACCGCTGCGATCGCGATCACTCTCAATGCCTTCGACATGGTGCACTCCCTATCTGTCCGTATCGCCACGGGCGGCGCTCACTGCGGCCAGTGCAGGCCCAGCGCCTTGGAGAGGAATACGGCCATCTGGCCACGCGTGAGCGGTGCCTCGGGGCAGTAAGTTCCCGGCCCGCAGCCTCCCGTGATGCCGGACGCCGCGAGCGCCTCGATGAACTGGAAAAACGGGTGCGTGACCGGCACGTCGCCGAACGTCGGGGTCTCTGGCGGTTCGGAAACGGTCAGGCGCCACGCCACCTCGACGTACCCGAGAGACTGCGTGACGCCGAAGGCGTACTGGCTGCGAACGACGATCACGAGGACGTGCCCTGAGTTGGTCGGAGCCAGGACGTCGTTGATGGTGAAATGGTCCGTGGCGAAGCCCGCATGAATCGGAATCGAGGCGCTCCCGAGCTCGGCCGTGTTGCCGAGATCGTCTCGCGAGTAGAGCGAGAAATTCAGGGGGACATCGTTCGTCGTTGCCGTGTTGACGCCGATCGACGTGACCAACGCGCCGGATGGGACATTCACCGCGGCGCGGACCTGCGCGATTCCGCCGCTGCAGTCCTCCGACCCGCAGATCCCGAACATGATGGAAAATGTGCCAGGATCGAAACCGTTGAACTCACCATAAAACTTCGATCCCGCGATGACGGTCGTGGTCTCGCTCTGCGTCCCGAACTTCGGGAGGGTGACGCCGGCTGCCACGGATGTTTCCTGCGAGTGCGCGATGGCGCCCGATCCGATCCACAGCCCCGCGCCCAGCACGGCACTCAGTCTTCGAATGGTCGACATCGCGGCTCCCCTTTCGATCCGTCTCTTCATTCCGGCCAGTGCAGGCCCAGGGCCTTGGACAGGAACGCGGCCATCTGGCCGCGCGTCAGCGGAGCGTCGGGGCAGTAGATTCCGGGCCCGCATCCTGCCGTGATGCCGGACGCCGCGAGCGCCTCGATGAACTGGTAAAACGGGTGCGAGGCCGGGACGTCTCCGAACTGCGGGACCTCCGGTGCGTCGGAAACGACGCGGTGCCACCAGACCTCGACGTACCCGAAGTACTGGTTCTCCTCGAGGCCGGGGGACGTCTCGACGTCGAGGACGAATTCCCGGTCGACGTTGTTTGGAACCAGGATGCCGAGCGGCCCCGAGTAGTCCGTCGCGAAGCCCGGGTGATCCGGAAGCGCAAAGCTCACGAGCTGTGCCGACCCGCCGAGATGGTCGCGGAAGTGCAGCGTGAAGCCCATCGCGCCATATACGGTCGTCGCCGTGTTGACGCCGATGGAGTCGATCACCGCCCCGGCGGGAAGAAGGATCGGGGCATAGTAGTGAGCGCCGTTGTCGCAGAAATCGATGTCGGCGCAGCAATACAGGGAAAAGCTGCCGACGTCCAACGACGGGATGCAGGTGGACCGGAACTGGACGGCGGAGACGACCGTGATCGTCTGGTCCTGCGTCCCGAACGTCCTCGGGTCGACGGTGCCATCGAGCACCGGCCTGGGCGCGGCCGCCGTCGAGGCCGGGGCCGCGGCTCCCACCTGCGCCGCGGACTGCTTCCCGCCCGCCCGGGGCACCGGCGCCGCCGCCGCGGCCGTGGCCGTGGCCGTCGCCCACAGGGTGATGCTCAGAATCCCCCATCCCGCCCCGGCTAGCCTGGCCATCATCGACCTCCTTGGCGGCGAGAGCGCGATCCTCGCCCTGTACAAGAAAGCGCGGATGACCGCCGAAAGCCGACAGCGCGCGCTCAATACGGCCAGTGCCGCCGAAGTCGGGCTTCCCGGTGCTAGGCTCGTCGCACCAGGCCGCAACACTCGTGGCACCCACGATCTCCGCGCTCATCTCTTCCACGGAGTCCGGCGACCGGTCGGCGGCCGACGCGCTCTTCACGTCCCTGTACGCCGAGCTCCACCAGCTGGCGGAGAGGCAGCTCGCGCGGCGCGGCTCGGACGTCACGCTGGGAGTGACCACCCTGCTCCACGAGGCCTACCTCGACATGGCACAACGCGAGGGCTCGGTCTTTCCCGACGAGGGCCGCTTCATGGCCTACGCGGCCCGCGTGATGCGGTCCCTGATCCTGGACTACGTCCGCAACCGTCGGGCGCAGAAGCGGGGCGGCGCTTTCGAAATCACGCGCCTCGACGAGAGCCGGGACGGGGTGCCCACCGAGTCCGACCATCTGGACGAGCTCGGCGCCGCGCTCGAACGGCTCGGCGCGCTCGACCCCTCCCTCGCCGAGGTCGTCGACCTGAAGTTCTTCTGCGGCTTCTCGCTCGTGGAGATCGCCGCCATGCGGGGCGTGTCCGAACGGACGCTCCAGCGGCGCTGGGAGAAGGCGCGGATCTACCTCCGGAGCGTGCTGCGCGACGGCGCGGACGGCATCCCGGCGTGAGAGACGACCGGTGGCGGGAGCTCGAGCCGCACCTCGAGCGAATGCTCGAGCTTCCGGGGGCGGACCGCCGCGCCTCGATCGACGATCTCGCGGTCCACGACCCGGGCCTCGCCGCCGAGGTCGAGCGGCTCCTCGCTCTCCACGACGAAAACGTGAGCGGCGCATTCCTCGAGGAGCCGTTGTCTCCGCCGCCCGCCGCCTCCCTCGCCGGTCAGGCCGTCGGCGCGTACACCCTCGTCGAGCCGATCGGCCAGGGCGGAATGGGCAGCGTCTGGCTCGCGCGCCGGAGCGACGGCCGCTTCGAGGGCCGAGTCGCGGTCAAGCTCCTGAACGCGAGCCTCGTCGGCCGAAGCGGCGAGGAGCGGTTCCGCCGCGAGGGCTCGATCCTCGCGCGGCTCGTCCATCCTCACGTCGCGCGCCTGCTCGACGCCGGAGTGTCCCCATGGGGGCAGCCGTATCTCGTGATCGAGCACGTGGACGGCGAGCGCATCGACGCATACTGCGATTCACGCCGGCTCGGCGTCGAGGCCCGCCTGCGCCTGCTCCTCGACGTCGCCTCCGCCGTCTCGCACGCGCACGCGAACCTGGTCGTCCACCGGGACATCAAGCCGACGAACGTGCTCGTCGACCGGGACGGCAACGTGAAGCTCCTCGACTTCGGCATCGCCAAGCTCCTCGAAGAAGGCGAAGGCGCGGCCGACGTGTCGGCGCTGACGCGCGAGGGAGGACGGGCGTTCACGCCGGAGTTCGCCGCGCCCGAGCAGCTCGCGGGCGGCGTCGTGACGACCGCGACCGACGTCCACGCGCTCGGCACCCTCGCTTACCTCCTGCTGGCGGGGACGCACCCCGCGTGGACCATGACGGCTCCCTCGGAGATCCTGAAGGCGATCGTCGAGACGATTCCGGAGAGGCCGTCCGACTCCGCGACCGCCGAGGCCGCGGCCGCGCGCAATACGACGCGGGACGGCCTGCGCCGCCAGCTGCGCGGGGACGTGGACACGATCGTCGCGAAGGCGCTCAAGAAGAGCCCCGCCGAGCGCTATCCGTCGGTGGACGCGATGGCCGCGGACGTGCGCCGCTTCCTCGCCCGGGAGCCGATCGCCGCGCGGCCGGACACGCTCGGCTACCGCGCCGCCCGCTTCGTGCAGCGCCACCGCGTCGGGGTCGCGCTCGGCGCGCTGGCCGTGGCCGGAGTTCTCGGAGGAGCCTTCGCAGCCCTGTGGCAGGCGCGTGAGGCGCGGCGCCAGCGCGACGCCGCGCGCGCGCAGCTCGCCCGCGCCGCGGCGTCGAGCGAGTTCCAGAGCTTCCTGCTCAGCGCGGGCGCCCCCGCCGGAAAGAAGTTCGTCCCGACCGACCTGCTCGAGCAGGGAGAGGTCGTCGTCGAGCGGCAGTTCCGCGGGGACGACCCGCTCCGCGCCGAGCTCCTCGCGGGAATCGGCATGCAGTACCTGACCGCGCAGCGGTGGGAGAAGGCACGCCCGGTCCTCGAGCGGGCGGACGCGCTCGCGCGGCAGTCGAACGACCCGGTCCTGCACGCCCGGGTCCGCTGTCCGCTCGCGCTCTCCCTGGTCTCCGAGGGTCAGACCGAGCCCGCGGAGGCGATGATCTCCCGCGCGCTCGGCGATCTTCCGGACGCGCCGGAGACCGCGCCGACGCGCGCCGCGTGCCTGACGCGCTGGGCCGAGTTTTCCTTCTACACCGACAAGGGCCAGCCGATGGTGGAGCGGGCGACCCGGGCGCTCGCGACGCTGGACTCCTCGCCGGTCCCGTCGCTGCTGACCCGGCTGGACGCGCAGGCCGCCCTCGCGTACGGCCTCTACCTCTCGGGCCGCAACGCGGACGCCGACGCCGCGTACGTGCGGCTCGTGAAGGAGCTCGAGCGCAGCGGCCGCGACCGGACCCTGGCCGCGGCCGACGCGTGGAACAACTGGGCCCTCGTCCACGACCGCGGAGACATCCGCCGGGCGGAGACGCTCTACAGGCGAGCCCTCGAGATCCACCGCGACCTCGCCGGCGAGGACGGCGTCGGCGCCGTGGTCCTCCACAACTATGGAGGCGTCCTCCACCAGCTCGCCCGATACGAGGACGCCGAGCCGATCTTCCGCGAGGCCATCCGCCTCGCGCGGGAGCGCAAGAACGCGTTCGTCGAGATCCCCGCGACGCTCGAGCTCGCAGCGATGTACGCGGAGTGGGGCCGGCAGGACGACGCGAGGCGGACCCTCGCAACGCTCGACCCGTATCTCGGGACGGCGGCGTTCACGCCGCTGCGGCGCGCCTTCCTCGCGCACACACGCGGCGTCCTCGCGTCGCGAGGGGGCGATGCCGCGGAGGCGCGGGCGCGGTACGCGGAGTCGATCCGCATGTACGACGCGATCCCGGCGAAGTTCGCGTGGGGCGTGCTGGCGCTCGTCGGGCTGTCCCGGTCCGAGCTCGCGACCGGGAATCCGGAGGCGGCCGAGGCCGCGGCGCGGCGCGCCCTGACCCTCGCCGAGTCGTTCGTGGAGCGCGGCGCGCGCTCGTACCTCGTGGGTCTCTCCCTCGCGGAGCTCGGCCAGGTCGAGCTCGCGCTGCGCAAGCCCTCCGAAGCCGGCGCGACCCTGCGAACAGCGCTCGGCCACCTGGAGGAGACGCTCGGACCGGAGCACCCCGCCGCGCTCGAGGCCCGGCGCACCGCCGAGCTCGCGGTCGCGGCGCGTTAGCGGAGGCCGCCGCCGGTCACGACTGGCATCACGGCCACTGGGACCCGAGCGCCTTCGCGAGGAACACCGCCATCTGACCCCTCGTGCTCGCGGTCTGCGGGCAGTAGTTCCCGGACCCGCATCCTCCCGTCACGCCCTCCACCGCGAGCCGCTCGATCCAGTCCGCGAACGTCGAGGGACACGCGACGTCGCCGAACTCGCCGGCACACGGAGGCGGCACGTATGCCGAGCCGTGCTCGGTCTTGAGCAGGAAGACGGCCATCTGGGCGCGGGTCACCGGCGCGTCCGGACAGTAGCGTCCTCCGCCGCAGCCGCCGGTGATGCCCTCGCCCGCGAGCCGCTCGATCCAGTCCGCGAAGTTGGAGGGACAGGAGACGTCCGAGAAGGTCCCGGAGCACGGTGGCGGGACATATCCCTGCGCGTGCTTCGCCTTCAGAAGGAAGACCGCCATCTGGGCTCGGGTCACCGGGTTGTCGCGGCAGTAGCTTCCCCCGCCGCAGCCAACGGTGACGCCGCGACGCACGATCCTCTCGACGAAGTCGTGGAAGGCGTCGTCGCCGGGCACGTCGAGGAAGTCGGCGAGAAAGGCGTTGCGTCGGATGCTGACGGAGCCGTTCGGCTTCTCGACGCGGACCTCGTTCAGCGTTCCCGGAGCCAGCTCCGGAGTGAACGCCTCCATGTGCGTCTCGTCGCGAAACACCTCGAGTACGTCGATCCCGCCGATGGTGACGGTCGCGCCCTCGGCGAACCCGAAGCCGACCAGGGTGGGAACGATCTGGACGACCGCGTCGGCCGACGTGGGGTACATCGTCAGCTCCGCCGGCGCGATTCGGCCGATCCGGTCGGAGTCCGCCTCCGTGAACCACAGGTTGCCGTCGGGAGCGGCGGCAATCCCCCAGGGACCCAGTCCCGCCGATGGCAGCGGGTACTCCGTGACCTCTCCGGCCGTCGTGACGCGGCCGATCCGATCGCCGAGCCTCTCCGTGAACCAGAGGTTCCCGTCCGGGCCGGCCGCGATGCCGATCGGAACCGCGTTGGCGGTCGGGATCGGAAACTCGGTGATCGTCCCCTCCGGAGTGATGCGGCCGATCCGGTTTCCGAGCGACTTCGTGTACCAGAGGTTGCCATCCGGACCCGCGGTGATCCCGAACGGGGTGATCGCGGCCGTCGGGATCGGGAACTCGGTGATCGCCCCTCCGGTCGTCACGCGGCCGATCGCGTTGACCTCGTTCTCGGTAAACCACATCCCCCCATCCGAACCCGCCGCGATCCCGGTCGGACCCGCGGCCGCCGTCGGGACGGGGAACTCGGCGATCTCTCCTTCCGTCGTGATGCGCCCGATCCGGTTTCCGTCCTGCTCCGTGAACCAGAGGTTTCCGTCCGGACCGGCCGCGATTCCCCACGGGCTCGAGTCGGCCGCCGGAAGGGGAAACTCCGTCACCGTCCCCGAAGGCGTCATCCGCCCGATCTGGTTCGACGCGTGCTCGGTGAACCACACGTTCCCATCGGGACCGGCGGCGATTCCGACGAGGTCGTTGGCCGTCGCCGTGCCGGCCGGCAGCTCCGTGAGCTCGCCGTCGGGCGAGATGCGCCCGATCTGGCCGGATAGATACTCGGTAAACCACAGGCTGCCGTCCGGACCCGCCGCGATCTCCAGCGGAAACGAGTCCGCGGCCACGCCCGCCTCGCGCGCGAGCGACAGGCGCCCGATTCCGGGCGCGAAGTACTCGGCGAACCAGATGTTGCCGTCGGGGCCCGCCGTGATCCCCGCCGGAGCGGCGATCGCGGTCGGCACGGGGAACTCGGTCACGCTGCCGCTGGTCGAGATCCGGCCGATGGCGTTGGCCGTTTGGCTCTCCTCCGTGAACCAGAGGTCTCCGTCGGGCCCGGACGTGATCCAGTTCGGATTCGCGTTCGCCGTCGGAACCGGAAACTCCGTGATGACACCCGACGTCGTGATCCGGCCGATCGCGTTCCCGTGGAGCTCGGTGAACCAGAGGTTCCCGTCGGGGCCGGCGGTGATCTCGTGCGCGCCGGCGGAGGGGGTGGGCAGCGGGAACTCGGTCACGATTCCGGCCGTCGTGATCCGCCCGATCCGATTCGCGTAGCCGCTCTCGACGAACCACAGGTTCCCGTCCGGACCAGGGGCGATCCCTTGCGCGGACGCGCCGGATGTCGGGATGGGAAACTCCGTGATCTCGCCGGCGGTCGTGATGCGGCCGATCTGGTTGGTCCCGCTTTCCGTGAACCACAGGGCGCCGTCGGGGCCGGACGCGATGCTGTAAGGAAAGGCCGAGGGGGTGGGCACGGGAAAGTCGTCGATGGTGCCCGTCGACGGCTCGAGGCGTCCGATCTTGTGAGCCGACGTCTCCGTGAACCAGACGTTCCCGTCGGGGCCGACGGCGACCGACCTCGCCCCCGACGACGGCGTCAGGATCGGATACGACATCACCTTGCCGCCGGTCGAGATGCGCGCGATCGCGTTGCCGGCGTTCTCCGCGTACCAGAGGTATCCACCCGGCCCTGAGACGATTCCCATCGGGTAGGAGGCGTCGCCGCTGACGAACTCGGTGATGGTCTGGGCTCGCGCGGCTGCGCCGGCGAGGGCCGCGGCGACGGCGAGCCGCGCCACGAATCGAGGGCGTCTGGTGCGATTCATGGCCACTGCAGCCCCAGCGCCTTCGCCAGGAACGCGGCCATCTGCGCGCGCGTCAGCGGCGCGTCCGGGCAGTAGTTGCCGTTGCCGCAGCCGCCCGTCACGCCCGACTTCACGAGCGCCTCGACGTGCTGGAAGAACGGGTGGCCGACCGGCACGTCGCCGAACGTCGCGGACGCCGGCGCCGGACTGACCTGCCGCACCCAGGCGACCCGAAACTTCTCGACCTCGAGCCCGCCCGCGACACACTCGTGACCGGTCGGCGCGAACAGCACACGCACGGAGTAGGCGCAGTTCGTCGTGTCCGCGGTCAGATGGCTGAACGTGACGAATCCGTCGTACTGTCCCGTCGAGGCGATCGGGGAGGAGTGCCCGATGAGCGTTACGAACGGGAGGCCCCCGCCCGGCGCCTGGCAGGTTTCGTAGACGTCGTAACTCAGATCGAGGTCGGGATCCGTATCGTAGGCCCAGAACGCGAGCTGAGTCACCAGCGCGCCGTCGGGCACGGTCAGCTGCGCGATCGCTCGCGCCTCGACCTCGTCGTTGTCGCTGGTGTTCTCGTTGCACCGGGCCCGCGACATGTCGCGGATGATCGTGGAGAACTCCGGCCGCTCGGCCTGGAGAGTGAAGGCGGGTAGCGTCGTGTAGCCGACCGCCGTTCCCCAGGTCTCCGGCACGGACGCGCGCGGATCCGCCGTGCGGCCGCCGAGATCCGCCCTCGACCACACGAACAAGTTTCGCGCGTCCCGGGAGAAGCCCATCTTCTCGAGCCGTTCCGGCTCGGTGACGGGGATCCGCTCGGACGCCGGCACCTGTGCGAGCACAGGTCCGCACGCGAGCAACCCGGCGAACACGTTCGAGACGAGTCGGAGTCGCATCGGAGCCTCCCTTGCGCTACAGCCCGAGCGCCTTCGCCAGGAAAAC
>Ga0157375_10002217_pt1 | contig 16813 bp, 12 predicted proteins | sample M35metaG_FD_115311 | JGI IMG/M metagenome (GOLD analysis project Ga0157375, IMG submission 115311) | Miscanthus rhizosphere microbial communities from Kellogg Biological Station, Michigan, USA - M3-5 metaG | ecosystem: Host-associated > Plants > Roots > Rhizosphere > Soil | place: USA: Michigan...
GATCACCACGCGCTGGATCTCGTTCGTGCCCTCGTAGATCTGGGTGATCTTGGCGTCGCGCAGCATCCGCTCGACCGGGTACTCGTTGACGTAGCCGTAGCCGCCGAGCACCTGGATCGCCTCGACCGTGACCTTCATCGCGTTGTCGGAGGCGAACAGCTTCGCCATCGAGGTCCACTTCGGCAGGCTCGCCGGGCGCTCGGTGAGGTCGGCCATCGAGCAGGCTTTGTAGAGCAGCTCGCGGGCGGCGGCGGTGCCGGTCTCCATGTCGGCGAGCTTGAACTGGATCCCCTGCATGGCGTTGATCGGCTTGCCGAAGGCGATCCGCTCCTTCGAGTACTGGTTGGCGTAGTCGGTCGCCCCCTGGGCGATCCCGACCGCCTGCGCGGCGGCGCCGAGGCGGGTGCGCTCGAGCGTGCCGAGGGCGACGCTGAGGCCTTTGCCCTCGGCCCCGACCAGGTTCTCGTGCGGGACGCGGACGTCGGTGAAGGTCGGCGAGCCGGTCGGCGAGCCCTTGATCCCGAGCTTGTGCTCGAGTTTGCCGGGGTCGAAGCCGTCGCGCTCTTTCTCCACCACGAAGGCGCTGATCCGATGGTTCTCGCGGTCGGTGACGGCGAAGACGACGTAGAAGTCGGCGACGGAGGCGTTGGTGATCCAGTTCTTCTGGCCGTTGATCACCCACTCGTCGCCGTCGCGGACGGCGCTGGTCCGCATCGAGGCCGGATCGCTGCCGGCCTCCGGCTCGGAGAGGGCGAAGGCGGGCGACCACTCGCCGCTCGCGCACCTGGGCAGGAAGCGCTCCTTCAGCTCCTCGGAGCCGAAGAGCTGGATCGGCAGCGTGCCGAGCTCCTGGATCATCAGGATCAGGGCCGAGGAGGCGCAGGCCTTGGCGATCTCCTCGACCGCCATCTGCAGGACCAGGGTGCCGGTGCCGGTGCCGCCGTGGCGCTCGGAGAAGGGCAGGCCGAGGATGTCGTGCTCGGCCAGCAGCTTGCGCACGTCCCAGGGATATTTGCCTTCGCGGTCGATCTCGCCGGCGCGCGGGGCGATCTGCTCCTGCGCCAGCCGGCGCACCATGTCGCGGAGGTCGCGGGACTCTTGAGGGACTTCGTAAGTGTTGGTCATCGGCCGGGCAGTCTATGGAGGCTCCCGCCGCGCCGTTCGATGCATTTTCCCCGCCCGGGTGTGGTCAATGCATCGAACGGCGCGATCTAGACTGCGCCCGTGCCCGAGATCGCCCCCTATGGCTCCTGGCGCTCGCCGATCGCGCCCGCGGACGTCGCCGCGGGCGGACGGCGGCTGGCCGCGCCGGCGCTTGCCGGCGACGGCGCCGTCTGGTGGGCCGAGGGGCGGCCGGAGGAGGGCGGCCGGGTGGTGCTGATGCGGCGGCGGCCGGGCGGCGGCGAGCCGGAGGAGGTGACCCCGGCGGGCACCAACGTGCGCACCCGGGTGCACGAGTACGGCGGCGGCGCCTGGAGCCTGGCCGGCGACGACCTCGCCCTCTTCGTCGACTTCTCCGACCAGCGCCTCCACCGTCTGCGGCTGGGCGAGCAGCCGGTGGCGATCACGCCGGTGCCAGAGGCCCCGGCGGCGCTGCGCTACGCGGACTTCCGCCTCACCCCGGACGGGCGCACCGTGGTCTGCGTGCGCGAGTCCCACGGCGAGGGGGAAGCGGTGAACGAGATCGTCGCCCTGCCGCTCGACGGCTCGGCGGCGCCGGTGAGGCTGGCCGGCGGCCGCGACTTCTACTCCTTCCCCCGCCCCAGCCCCGACGGCGCCTGGCTCGCCTGGACCTGCTGGGACCACCCGGACATGCCCTGGGACGCGACCGAGCTCTGGCTGGCGCCGCTCGACGACCCCGCCGACGCCCATCGCGTCGCCGGCGGCCCCGGCGAGTCGATCTTCCAGCCCGAGTGGGATGCCGAGGGCAGGCTGCACTACCTCTCCGACCGCGACGGCTGGTGGAACCTCTACCGCTGCGAGCAGGGTGAGGACGCGCGGATCACCTCCGAGCAGGCCGACCTCGGCCACCCGCAGTCGCTCTTCGGCGGCTCCACCTACGCCTTCCTCGAGGACGGCTCGATCGCCTTCGTCCGCACCGAGGACGGCGCCGAAAAGCTCTTCCTGCTTGACCCTGGCGCGAGCCGGCTGCGCGACGCCGGGCTCCCCTTCACCTCCTTCGGCTTCCCGCTGCTTTCGGCCCGCGGCAGCGAGCTCGCCTTCGCCGCCGCCACCCCGGAAGCGGCGACTGCGATCGCCCTCGTCGACCTGGCGACCGGCGGGGCCGAGCTGGTGCGGACGAGCAGCGAGGGGGTCCTCGACCCCGGCTGCGTCTCGATCCCGCGGCCGATCTCCTTCCCGACCGGCGGCGGCGCCAGCGCCCACGGCTTCTACTACCCGCCGGCCAACGCCGGGTTCGAGGCGCCGGCGGGCGAACTGCCGCCGCTGATCGTCCAGAGCCATGGCGGCCCGACCTCCCACGCCACCCCCGCCCTCGACAGCGAGTTCCTCTTCTGGACCAGCCGCGGCTTCGGCGTCGTCGACGTCAACTACCGCGGCTCCAGCGGCTACGGCCGCGAGTACCGCCGCGCCCTCGAGGGCGGCTGGGGCGTGCTCGACACCGAGGACTGCATCGCCGCCGCCCTGCACCTGGCGGCGAGCGGCGAGGCCGACGGCGAGCGGCTGGCGATCCGCGGCGGCTCGGCCGGCGGCTACGCGACCCTCTGCGCGCTCGTCTTCCACGAGGCCTTCGCCACCGGCGCCAGCTACTACGGCGTGGCCGACACCGAGACCCTGGCCACCGACACCCACAAGTTCGAGTCGCGCTACCTCGACCGCCTGATCGGGCCCTATCCGGAGCGCCAGGACCTCTACCGGGAGCGCTCGCCGATCAACTTCGTCGAGCGGCTGCGGGCGCCGGTGATCCTCTTCCAGGGGCTGGAGGACGAGGTGGTGCCGCCGAGCCAGGCGGAGACGATGGTCGCGGCGCTGAAGCGCAACGGCATCCCCCACGCCTACCTCGCCTTCGCCGGCGAGGCCCACGGCTTCCGCCGCGCCGAGACCGAGATCCGCTGCCTCGAAGCGGAGCTCTACTTCTACGGCCGCATCCTCGGCTTCGAGCCGGCCGACGAGCTGGAGCCGGTCGAGATCGACGGTTCGACCCCGCCCTGACGGGTAGCACGATCGAGATGAGCGCACCCGCCGACACCGGTCTCGTGGCGACGCTGAAGCGCACGGCGAGCGAGTTCATGGAGGACAACCTCACCGACTGGGCCGCGGCCCTCACCTACTACGGGCTGCTCTCGCTGTTCCCGGCGCTGATCGCGGTGGTCTCGGTGATCGGCCTCGTCGGCGACCCCCAGAGCACGACCGCGAGCCTGACCGAAATAGTCACCGAAATCGGGCCGGGCTCGGCCGCCGAAACCTTCTCCGGCCCGATCGAATCGATCGCCTCCAACCAGAGCGCCGCCGGCCTTGCCTTCGTGCTCGGGCTGGCGGTGGCGCTGTGGTCGGCCTCGGGCTACGTCGGCGCCTTCATCCGCGCCTCCAACGTCATCTACGAGACCTCCGAGGGCCGCCCCTTCTGGAGGCTGCGGCCGCTGCAGCTGCTGGTGACCCTGATCGTGGTCGTGGCGCTGGCGCTGCTGGCCCTGGCCCTGGTCCTGACCGGGCCGGTGGTCGAAGCGGTCGCGGGGCCGCTGGGGATCGGCGCCACCGCGGTCGACGTCTGGGGGATCGCCAAGTGGCCGGTGATGGCGGTCGTCTTCATCCTCATGGTCGACCTCCTCTACTACGCGGCCCCGAACGCGAAGCTGCGCGGCTTCCGCTGGGTCACCCCGGGGGCCGTGGTCGCGATCGTCGCCTGGGGGGTCGCCTCCGCCGGCTTCGCCTTCTACGTCGCCAACTTCGGCTCCTACGACAAGACCTACGGCACCCTCGGCGGGCTGGTGGCGCTGCTGATCTGGTTCTGGATCAGCAACCTGGCGATCCTCTTCGGCCACCAGCTCAACGCCGAGCGCGAGCGCAGCCAGGAGATCGACGAAGGCGTGCCGCGAGCCGAGCGCGAGATCCAGCTGGAGCCGCGGATCGAGCCGAAGCCGCCGAAGACCGCCTGAGCGCGGCTCAGCCGACGAGGCAGCTCTTGCCGCCTTCGCTTTCGCCCTTGGCCGGGAAGGCATGGGCGAGCGCGTGGGCGATCAGCTCGGAGCGGGCCGCGTAGCCGGGCGAGGTGAAGTGGATGCCGTCGTCGATGAACCATTCGTCTTTGACGTCCCTGGCCCAGTCGTAGACGCGCATGTTGGGGTACCTGGGGCAGGCTTCCAGCAGCGCTTCGTCCCACTTCTTCATGTTCGCCGCCGCGTAGGGGTCGCCGGCTTCGACGATCGAACGGACGTTGACCCACATCACCGGTTCGTCGCCGATCGTGTTCATCATGATTTCGATCCGTTCCATGTCGTCGACGGCGGAGCCGACGAAGACGTCGGCGGCCTCGTTGGTGCCGAGGGCCAGCACCCAGCAGCCTTTGAAGCCTTCGTACTGGAACGCTTCCGCCACTTCCTGGGCGTTCGGTTCGCCTTCGAAGGTCTCGACGATCGAGCGCGCGCCGGCGATCCCGTAGACCTGTTCGGTGGCGCCGACGTCGGCGTACTGGGCTTCGATCCGCTGGCTTTCCAGCGGCAGGTATTCGGCGGAGACGAGGCCCTCGGAGGTCGAGTCGCCGATGTGGGCGACCGCTTTGCAGGAGGAGCGGGTCGAGGCGGCCGCCTGGGCCGGGGTCAACGGCGCCGGCTTGGTCGCGCCGGCCGCGGTCGCTTCTTCGACCCGGGCGTCTTTGCCTTCGGCCGCGACCGAGTTGACGCCGGCCATGCCGGCGCAGGCGGCGAGCAGGACGACAACGCAGACGCCGGCGAAGGCCCAGCCCTCGCGGGAGACGTTCCGCGGTGGCCACCCGCCCGCCCGGGCGCGCCGCCAGAGGCGGCCGAGGGCGCCGTGGCGGACCGGCTCCTCGACGTACTTCCAGGAGAGCGCCGAGACGCCGAGGATCGCCAGGAGCTGGAGCAGCTCGCGCAGCGGTTCGGCCCCGTTGGCGATCCCGCCCGGGGTGGTGAGGACGATGATCGGGAAGTGCCAGAGGTAGATGCCGTAGGAGCGCACGCCGACCCAGCGCAGCGGCTTCCAGCCGAGGATCGGGCCGAGCCGGCAGGCTGGATGGGCGAGCGCGGCGACGACCAGCACGGTCGCGACCGAGAGCAGGACGAAGCCGCCGCGGTAGAGAAACGAGGAGTACTGGTCGGTCCGCCAGATCATCAGCGCGATCACGGCGAGGCCGGCGACGCCGAGCCCGTCGAGCATGTTGCGGGCGCCGGCGGGGATGCGGCGGCTGAGCTTGCGGCTCGGCCAGACCATCGCCAGCGCCGCCCCGAAGAGCAGCTCGAAGGCGCGGGTGTCGGTGCCGTAGTAGACCCGCGAGGGATCGAGGCTCGGCTTGAACAGGGCCGCCATCAGGATCGCCGAGGCCAGGCCGAGGCCGAGGGTCACGAGCGCCAGCCGCGGGCGCACGCCGGAGGGCAGCGGCGTCTCCCGCACCAGCTTCACCCCGATCAGCAGCAGGAACGGCCAGACCAGGTAGAACTGCTCCTCGATCGCCAGCGACCAGAGGTGGTTGAGCGGGCCGGGCGGGGCGAAGCGGGCGAAGTAGGAGACGTCGCCGAAGATCAGCTGCCAGTTGCTGACGTAGAGGGCCGAGGCGACGACGGCGTCGCGGAACTGCTGCGGCTGGGCCGGGCCGAAGATCGTCACCCAGGCGACGACGAGGACCATCATCACGAACAGCGCCGGCAGCAGGCGGCGGGCGCGGGCGAGCCAGAAGCGGCCGAGCGCGACGTGGCCGCGGCGGGCCAGCTGCGAGAGCAGGATGTCGGTGATCAGGTAGCCGCTGAGGGTGAAGAAGATGCCGACCCCCAGCAGCCCCCCGGGCGCCCAACCGAAGCCGAGGTGGAAGGCGATCACGGCGAGGACGGCGACGGCGCGCAGCCCGTCCAGCCCGGGCATGTAGCGCTGGTTGCGCTTGACTGGTTCAGGCATCTGTCGCTCCCATGCTACGAATCGGAGAAGAAGCGATGACCGACACGACCCCCACCACGCCGCTGCCGACCCGCCGCCTCGGCGCTTCCGAGCTCGAGGCCTCGGTCGTCGGCCTCGGCTGCAACAACTTCGGCGGCCGCATCGACGACGAGGCCACCGCGGCGGTGCTGGAGGCCGCGCTCGACGCCGGCATCACCTTCCTCGACACCGCCGACATCTACGGCGGCGCCGGCGCCAGCGAGCGGCTGATGGGCGAAGCGCTCGCGGGACGGCGCGGGGAGTACCTGATCGCGACCAAGTTCGGCTGGGAGATGGCGGGCGTGGAGGGCGCTCCCGACGTCCCCCGCGGCTCTCGCGACTACATCCGCTGGGCGGTCGAGGGCTCGCTGCGGCGACTGCGGGTCGACCGCATCGACCTCTACCAGTACCACCGCCCCGACATGGTGACGCCGCTGGCCGAGACCCTGGCGGCGCTGGACGAGCTGGTCCGCGAAGGGACGGTGCGGGCGATCGGCTGCTCGAACGTGACCGCGGCCGAAATCGAGGAGGCCGACCGGGCGGCGCGCGAGGGCGGGCTGACCCGCTTCGCCACGGTCCAAAACGAGTACAGCCTGCTGCAGCGTGGGATCGAGTCCGTCGTGATCCCCGCCTGCGAGCGCCACGGCCTCTCGGTCCTGCCCTTCTTCCCGCTCGCCAAGGGGCTGCTGACCGGGAAGTACCGGCGCGGCGAGCCGGGGCCCGAGGGCACGCGGCTGGCCACGGGAGAGGCGGCCGGCAGCGACGAGCAGTTCGACCGCGTCGAGGCCCTGGAAGCGTTTGCGCGGGCCCGCGGGATCGGCCTGCCCGAGGTCGCGATCGCCGGCCTGGCGGCGCAGCCGGCGGTCGGCTCGGTGATCGCCGGGGCGACGAAGCCGGAGCAGGTGCGGGCCAACGTCGCCGCTCTGAGCTGGGAGCCGGACGCCGAGGACCTGGCGGAGCTCGACCGCATCGCCCCGACCGAGCGCCACTGACGTGCCGGAGCTTCGCTAGCCCCTCCGGGTCGAGTTAGTCGCGTATACCGCGACCAACTCGACCCGCGGCGCGACCACCTACGCCGCGGCCAGCTCGAGCGCGAACGGGCTGCCCTCGGAGTCGCGGCAGATCGACCAGCGCTCGCCCGGGTGGACGATCGAGCCGCCGAGCCGCTCGACGCGCTCCAGGGCCGCGGCCATCTCGGCGACCGGGAAGTAAGGCAGCGAACCGGTGTCGCCGGGGCCCCTGCCGCGCTCGTGGACGCCCAGCCGCAGACCCTCGATCTCGCCGACCCAACCCTGGCCGGCGGCGTCCGGCCGCGGCTCGAGGTCGACCCCGAGCAGTCCGCGCCAGAAGCGCAGGGCGCGCTCGGCGTCGTCGGCCGGGAACTCGATCAGGGCCCTCATCGGGCCCGCGGACCCTGGCCCGAGCCGGGAGCGCCGCCGAGGAAGGAGCTCTCGGCGCCGATCAGCTGCTCCAGCTCACCGCGGTCGAGGAAGATCCCGTGGCACTTGGTGCACTGCTCGATCGTCACCCCGTTGCGCTTGTGCCTGCGCATCGGCGCCTGGCACTTGGGGCAGGTCATCGCGGTCATCCTGATGAAGTTACCGACCGTACCTTGCAGGCCGACAAGCGAAATCCCGCCCTCTCCGCCCTGCTCGCCGCCGTCTCGCTGCTGGCGGGGCTCGGCGTCGCCGTGGTCGGGATCCTCGCGGCGCCGGTGGCCCTGGTCGCCGTCGGCGCCCTCGTCGCCTACAGGCTGGCCGCGAGCGAGGGCGCGCCGCGCTTCCCGGCGCCGCGCCCGACGCTGGCCTGGCTGCGCGAGCTGAGCGGCTTCGTCGTCCAGTTCGTCGCCTGGGCGGCCCCGCAGGTCCCCTTCGTCGCCCCCTTCGCCGTCTTCGTCGCCGTCACCTGGCCGCTGCCCCGGGAATCCGCCCCGTCGCTGCGCTTCCAGGAACAGGCGAGCCAGATCATCCTCGTGCTGCTGATCGGCTACGGCATCGAGGCCGGCGCGATCCGCTGGCGCCGGCGGCCGGTGAACTGGATCCTCAGCCTGATGACGGTCGCGATCCTGCTCGCCGGAGAGGTCTACGCGCTGGTCGACCTCGCCACCGACAGCCCCGACCACGCCGACGTCATCGCCGGCTCGATGGCCGCCGGCGTGACGGCGATCCTGATCGCCGCGATCCAGGGCTCGGTCGGGCGCGAGAGCGACGAGATCGATCAGTAGCCGCTCGGGTGGCGGGCGACGAAGCCGCGGCCGTCGGCCATCTCCTCGTGCCAGCGCGGGCCGGTGCCGCCGCGGTTGCCGGCGGTGTCCCAGCGCAGCCCGGCGATCACGGCGTAGGCGTGGCCGGCGTTCGCGTAGACGGTGATCCAGCGGCCCGCGCCGGGGCTGCCCCAGGACATCATCGGCCCGGACGGCAGCGGCGAGCCCAGCAGCTCGCCGCCGTGCAGCGCGTAGCTGACGGCGCCGGAGCAGTCGTAGCCGCGGTCCCACCAGCGGCCGTGGCCGCCGCCCCAGACGTAGGGCCTGGTGCGGATCCGGTTGGCGGCGGCGATCACCCGCCGCACCGCCGCCGGCACGTCGAGCGGGGCCACCGCGCGGCCGTCGACGAGGATCGCTCGCGGGGCCGGAGCGGGTGGCGCCGGGGCATCGGGTGGCGCCGACGGGACGGTCGGCGGCTGCTGCGCAAGGCCGGAGACGCCGCCGGCCGGGACGGCCCAGGCGCGCGTTTCCGGCAGCGCGGCGACCAGCGCCGTGGCGAACAGGGCGAGGGCGGTGCAGAGGGCGGCGCGCACGGCCAGCCCGCGGGCAATCGACATCGGGTCCTCCTTCGTCGGCCGACGGGGTTAGCTGACGGGCTGGCGCTGAAGGAGCTGCGCCCCCACCCGAAGGTGAGCTCGCCCCGAAAACATGGGTCCCCCGCTCCCCGGCACAGCCGGGGATTGGGCATCGGTTTCAAGCGTTAACTCGGCAGCGGCCCCAGGGTTGCGCCGGGCCGGCGAGCTAGCCCTCGGGCTTCAGCACCAGCAGGCAGAGGTCGTCGCGGATCGGCCCGTCGGCCCACTCGAGGATCGCCGCCTCGACCCTGGCGACCAGCGCCGCCGCCGGCAGCTCGGCCAGCGGCGACAGCATCCGCGTCAGGCCGGCGGCCCCGAGCAGCTCGCCGCCGCGGCGGACGTCGGTGGCGCCGTCGGTGTAGACGACCACCCCGTCGCCCCGCCGCAGCGGCACCTCGGCGTTGGTCAGGCGCAGCTCCGGACCGGCCCCGAGCAGGAAGGTGGTGCCCGCGCAGCGCATCTCCTCCAGCTCCGGCAGGCGCAGCGGCAGCGGGTGGCCGGCGACCGCCCACGAGAGCCGCGACTCGCCGCCGTGGAAGCGCATGCAGACGGCGCTGACCAGCTCGTGCCCGTTGCCGGGGCGGTCGACGAGGGCCCCGTTGGCCAGGGTCAGGAGCTCCGCCGGGTCGCTGGTGGCGGCGGCGAAGGCGGCGAAGCGGGCGCGGACGAAGGTGGCGAGCCGGGCGGCCGCGGGGCCGTGGCCGACGACGTCGCCGACGATCGCCACGGTCGAGCCGTCGGGCCCGTTGGTGAGCAGGTAGAAGTCGCCGGAGACCCCGAACTGGGAGGGCACGAAGGCGGCCGCGGCGTCGACGTCGGGCAGGTCCGGCAGGTTCGAAGGCGTCAGCGCCGCCCGGATCGCCTCCAGTTCCTCCGCCGAGTGCTCGAGCACCGCGACCCGCTCGCGCAGGAGGGAGACGACGAGGAGGACGACGGCGAAGGCGACCACGCGAACGGAGAGGGCGGCGGCGAAGTTGGTCACCGGGTGGATCAGGCCGCCGAGGATGTAGAGCGAGGTGCAGGCGGCGACCGCGATCGCCCCGGCCCGGCGCCCGAACCACCAGGTCGCGAGCCCGATCGGGACCGCGTAGAAGAAGCCGATGCCGGTGTTGGTGGCCGAGGCGGTCGCCAGCCAGACGAGGAAGACCGCCAGCGCCGCCGCACAGACCCAGGCGAGACGCGCGTTGTCGGAGCTTGCTCCCTGCACCTGCGGCGACCCTATCCTGTAGAGGATGGCCGGACCGACCAACCGCGTGCTTTCGAGCACCCAGCAGGAGACGCTGGCGCGCCTGGGCGAGGAGCGGACCGCGGCGGTCGGCGAGACCCTGTTCGAGATCGGCGACGAGACCTACCCCTTCATCGCGATCGTCGAGGGCGAGGCGGCGGTCGAGGACGCCGCCGGGCAGGAGATCGTCCGCCACGGCGCCTCCGGCTTCCTCGGCGAGATGAACCTGCTCTCGGGGCAGACGGTCTTCCTCACCGCCGTCGTCACCGCGCCGATGCGCTACATCGCGGTCGACCGCGAAGACCTGCGCCAGCTGCTCTTCGAGGACGCCTCGCTCTCCGACCTGCTGCTCTCGGCCTTCGTCCAGCGGCGCGAGCTGCTGCAGCAGCGCCAGGGGATCGGGATCGAGATCATCGGCCCGCGCGACTCGACCGAGACCCGGCGCCTGCTCGAGTTCGTGCGGCGCATGCGCACCCCCTACTCCTGGCTCGACCCGGCCGAGAGCGAGGAGGCGGCGGCCCTGGTCGCCGCGCTCGCGCCGGAGGAGATCCCGCTGGTGCGGCTGCCCGGCGGGGCCGAGCTGCGCCGCCCCGGCAACGGCGAGCTCTCGCGCGCGCTCGGCATCGGCCTCGAGCTGGGCGACGGCGAGGAGGTCGACCTGCTGATCCTCGGCGGCGGCCCGGCGGGGCTGGGCGCCGCCGTCTACGGCGCCTCCGAGGGGCTCGACACGCTGCTGGTCGAGAGCACCGTGCTCGGCGGCCAGGCCGGCACCTCGCGGCGGATCGAGAACTACCTCGGCTTCCCGGCCGGGATCAGCGGCACGGAGCTGACCAGCCGCGCCGTCTCCCAGGCCCGCAAGTTCCGCGCCCGGACCGCCACCCCCTACCGGGCCGAGGCGCTGACCCCGGCCGACGGCGACGGCCGCCACACCGTCCTGCTCGAGGGCGGGGTCGAGGTCAAGGCGCGAGCGGTGCTGCTCTCGACCGGGGCCGAATACCGGCGGCTGCCGGTCGACGACCTCGAGCAGTACGAGGGCTTCAGCGTCTTCTACGCCGCCGGGCCGCCGGAGGCGCAGCTCTGCGGCGGCCAGCGGGTCGGCGTCGTCGGCGGCGGCAACTCCGCCGCCCAGGCGGCCGTCTGGCTCGCCCGCGGCGGCGCCCTGGTCACCCTCCTGCACCGCCGGGCCGACCTCGCGGAGACGATGTCCCACTACCTGCTCGACGAGCTCGAGCGCTTCGGCGTCGCCGTCCGCGACCGCAGCGAAATCGCCCACCTGCACGGCGAGGACGGCCAGCTCGAGGCGGTCACCCTGACCGACGGCGAGCGGCTCCCCTTCTCCTTCCTCTTCCTCTTCCTCGGCGCCGCGCCCTGCACCGGGTGGCTCGGCGACTGCATCGCCCGCGACCCCAAGGGCTTCGTCCTCACCGGCGCCGAGGCCGGCGCCAGGGGCCTGTTGGAGACCAGCGTCCCCGGCGTCTACGCCGCCGGCGACGTCCGCGCCGGCTCGATCAAGCGCTGCGCCACCGCGGTCGGCGAGGGCGCGATGGTCGTCCGCTTCGTCCACGAGCACCTGGCCCCGGCCGCCGCCTCGGCCTGATCCGCCCCCGGCCCTAGACTGCGCCGCGTGGACGTCGCCCTCGCTCTCGTCGCGGCGCTGCTGTTCGCGCTCGGCACCGTCCTGCAGCAGCGCGCCGGGCTCGAAGCGCCCTCCGAGGGCGCCAGCTCGGGACTGCTGCTGCGGATGGCGAAGCGACCGGTCTGGCTGGCCGGGATCGCCGCCGACGGGCTCGGCTTCCTCGCCCAGGCGGCGGCGCTGGGGATCGGCCGCCTCGCCGTGGTGCAGCCGCTGCTGGTCGCCAGCGTCGTCTTCGCGCTGCCGCTGGGCGCCCGCTTCAGCGGCCAGAGGATCCGCCGCGCCGACGTCGGCGCCGCCGCCCTGGTCGTCGCCGCCCTGGCCGCCTTCCTGCTGATCGCCGAACCGTCCGGAGGCAGCGACGACGCGCCGCTGAACGAGTGGCTCGTCGCCGGCGGGGCCTGCGCGGCGATCTGCGTTCCCCTGGTCCTGCTCGGCCGCTTCGGCTCGCCGCCGCGGCGGGCGGCGATGCTCGGCACCGCCACCGGCATCCTCTTCGCCCTCTCCGCCGCCCTGACCAAGGTCGTCGTCGACGAATTCGACGACGGGATCTTCGGGATCTTCGTCGACTGGCACCTCTACGCGCTGGTCGCCGTCGGCTACGCCTCGATGACCCTGAACCAGCTGGCGCTCAACACCGGCTCGCTGGCACCCGCCGTGGCGACCAGCCTCTCCTTCGACCCGATCGCCAGCGTCGTCCTCGGCGTCACCCTCCTGGACGAGTCGCTGCGGACGACGACGCTGGAGGGCGTCGGCCTGGCCCTCGCCCTGGCGGCGGCGCTGGCCGGGATGACGATCCTGGCCAGATCGCAGTCCCAGCAGGCGGCCGTCGAGCCCCTTTCCGCCCCCGCCACCGCCTAGGATCAGCCGCCGATGAGCCCAGACGGGGAGAAGGACTCGATCGAGGGCGAGGTCGTCGCGGCGGACGCGGGCGCCGCCGAGCGGGCCGAGTTCCAGGAGCAGACCCGGGCCCACCGCCTGGAGAAGCTCGAGAAGCTGCGCGAGCGCGGGGTCGAGCCCTACCCGGTGCGCTTCGACCGCGACGCCACCGCCGCCGCCCTGCGCCAGGAGTTCGCCGACCTCGCCGCCGGCACCGAGACCGGCAGGCAGGTCCGCCTCGCCGGCCGGATCATGGCCGAGCGCCGCCACGGCGGCCTCGACTTCGCCGACCTCCAGGACGAGACTGGCCGGATCCAGCTGATGGCGACCCGCGAGGCGGTCGGCGCCGACGAGCTGCACGAGTTCTCCGACCTCGACCTCGGCGACTGGGTCGGCGTCGAGGGCGAGGTGATCGCCTCCAACCACGGCGAGCTGACGGTCCGCGTCGACAGGTTCGAGCTGCTCTCCAAGAGCCTGCGGGCGCTGCCCGACGTCCGCCACGGCGTCACCGACGCGGAGACCCGCTACCGCCAGCGCTACCTCGACCTCACCCTCGACGAGTCCTCGCGGCGGGTCTTCAGGATCCGCTCCGCGGTGATCGCGACGACGCGGCGGGTGCTGACCGAGAAGGGCTTCACCGAGGTCGAGACGCCGGTCCTGCTCGGCCAGGCGGGCGGCGCGGCGGCGAAGCCGTTCGTCACCCACCACAACGCGCTGGACATCGACATGACCCTGCGGGTGGCGCTGGAGCTGCCGCTGAAGCGGTTGATCGTCGGCGGCATGAACCGCGTCTTCGAGATCGGCCGGGTCTTCCGCAACGAGGGCCTCGACACCCGCCACAACCCCGAGTTCACCCTGCTCGAGGCCTACCAGGCGTTCGGCGACTACCACGACATGATGGACCTGACCGAGGCGATCGTCGCCAGCGCCTGCGAGGACGCGATCGGGACCACGGTGGTGACGATCCAGGGCCGGGAGGTCGACCTGAAGCCGCCGTGGCGCCGGGTGACGATGGCGGCGCTGATCAAGGAGAACGTCGGCGTCGAGATGCACCCGACGATGCCGGTCGAGGAGGCGCGCAGGATCGCCGACGGCATCGGCGTCGAGTGGCTCGACGCCTGGGGCTCGGGAAAAATCATGAGCGAGGTCTACGACGAGAGCTCCGAGCACCTGCTGATCGAGCCGACCTTCGTGATGGACCACCCGCGGGAGATCTCCCCCCTCGCCCGCGCCCACCGCGACGACCCCGAGCTGACCGAGCGCTTCGAGCTCGTCGTCGCCGCCCGCGAGCTCGCCAACGCCTACAGCGAGCTCAACGACCCCGTCGACCAGGCCGAGCGCTTCCAGTCCGAGGCCCGCCTGCAGGCCGGCGGCGACGACGAGGCCGAACCCGTCGACGACGACTACGTCAAAGCCCTCGAGTACGGCCTCCCGCCCACCGGCGGCCTCGGCATCGGCCTCGACCGCCTGGTCATGCTGATCTCCGGAGCCGAGGCGATCCGCGACGTCATCCTCTTCCCCACCCTGCGCCCCGAGGGCGGCGAGGGCGCCGACTCGTCCGCCGCCGTTGCCTCCGACGGCGCCCCCTCCGCCGCCGACTTCGCCGCCCCGGGCACGGCGCCCGCCACGGCCGGGGCCGGTGGGCCCTCCGAACGTCTTGCGGAGGAGGGGAACCGCGCTGCGGGCGATGGCAGCAGCCGCCCGGTCGACGAGGTGCCGAGGGAGGAGGGCCCGCCGGCCCCGACCCTGCGGCCCCGATCCCTGAAGCCGCTGGCGTGGCTGAGCGTCCTCGTCGGGCTGCTCTCGCTGCTGCCGACGGCGACCTCGATCCGGTTCTCGCTCGGGCACCTCAGCTTCATCGCCGGCGGGGGGCGGTCCGCGGGGTTGATCGCGTCCGTGGCTATCGGACTCGGCCTCATAGCCGTGGCGAGAGGCCTGGCGCGTGGAAAGCGGCGGGCCTGGGCGATCGCGACGGTGCTGTTCACGGCGGCCGCCGTGGTCCACCTGATCCACGGGCCGGACCCGGTCACGGTGCTGCTCTCGGTGGCGATGGTGGTGGCGCTGGTCTGGTTCCGGGGGGACTTCCGGGCCCACAGCGATCCGGGCTCGCTGCAGCAGGCGGTGGTCTTCGTGCCGGCCTACCTGATCGGCGTCTTCTTCTTCGCCTGGATCACCCTCTTCGCCGAGCGCGACCACGTCACCCCGGGCCTGACCTTCGGCGGCATCGTCGAAACCGCCTACAAGGGCCTGATCGGGCTCGACGGCCCCTACGCCTACGGACGCAAGGTGTTCGGGGACTTCTTCGAACTCTCGCTGATCCTGCTCGGGGTCGCCGGCCTGCTGACCTTCGTCTACCTGCTGCTGCGCACCTTCGTCCAGGCCGAGCCGCCGAGCGCCGAGCGCCGGCGCCACGCGGAGGAGATCGTGCGGCGCTGGGGCGACGACACGCTCGACTACTTCGCTCTGCGCCGCGACAAGAACTACTTCTTCTCCGCCGACGGCCAGTCGCTGATCGCCTACCTCTACGTGCGCGGCACCGCGATGGTCGCCGCCGACCCGATCGGGCCGCCGGCCGACACCGCCCGCACGATCGACGAGTTCCTCGCCTTCTGCGCCGAGCGCGGCTGGCGCGTCGCCTTCTTCGCCGTGCGCGAGTCCGACGCGCAGCTCTACCGCGACCGTGGCATGCACACGATCTACCTCGGCGACGAGGCGATCCTCGACTGCGGCGAGTTCAGCCTCGACGGGGCCGGGATGAAGGCGGTGCGGGCGGCGGTCAAGCACGTCGGCAGAGACCACGGGTTCGAGCTGATCGCCGAGACCGAGGCCGGCCCGGAGCTGATCGCCGAGCTGAACGAGATCAGCGCCGAGTGGCGCGACGGCGCCTCCGAGCGCGGCTTCACGATGGAGCTGGGCGAGGAGGTCGAGGGCCAGAACCCCGACTTCGTGATCGCGATCGCGCGCGAGCGGCAGGGCGGCCGCGTCGCCGGCTTCCTCCGCTTCGTCCCCGTCTACGGCGAGCGCCCCGGCTACTCGCTGGACCTGATGCGGCGCCGGCCGGACTCGGCCAACGGCCTCACCGAGTACCTGATCGCCGAGGCGGCGCTGGCGCTCGGCGCCCGCGGCTTCAAGCGCCTCTCGCTCAACTTCGCCGCCTGGGGGCGGCTGCTCGACAGCGCCGAGGACGCCGGCCTCTCGGGCCGCCTGCAGCGGCTGATGGCCAAGGGCCTGAACCCCTTCTTCCAGATCCAGAGCCTGCGGGACTTCAACCAGAAGTTCGATCCCGAGTGGGTGCCGCGCTCGGTCGTGATCGACGACGTCTCCGACCTGCCGCGGCTGGCGATGCTCTACGCCAGCGTCGAGGGCTTCCTCGAGGTGCCGGTCCTGAGCCGGGTCCTGGAGCCGCCGATCCGCCAGCGGGTCGAAGCGGCCCGCGACGTCGCCGGCGCCGCCTGAGCGCCGCCGACTACTCGACCAGGTAGCGGGTCGGCACGAAGGTCTGGGTGTCGACCGGCGGCCGCGCGTAGGCCCGCTGCTGGCGCGGCGGCAGCTTGATCTTCGCCTCCGAGACCGGCCGGTAGGGGACCTGCTCCAGCAGGTGGCTGATCAGGTTGAGCCGGGCCGTGCGCTTGTCGTCGGCCTCGACCACGAACCAGGGCGAGTCCTTGGTGTCGGTGTAGGCGAACATCTCGTCCTTGGCCTCGGCGTAGTCGACCCAGCGGGCGCGCGCCTCGAGGTCCATCGGGCTCAGCTTCCACTGCCTGGCCGGGTCGTCGATGCGGGCCTGGAAGCGGCGCTCCTGCTCCTCGTCGGAGACCGAGAGCCAGTACTTGACCAGGATCAGCCCCGAGCGCATCAGCATCCGCTCGAAGCGCGGCGCCGCCCGCACGAAGTCCTCGTACTCCTCGTCCGTGCAGAAGCCCATCACCCGCTCGACCCCGGCGCGGTTGTACCAGCTGCGGTCGAACAGGACCATCTCCCCGGCCGCCGGCAGGTGGGCCACGTAGCGCTGGAAATACCACTGGGTTTTCTCCCGCTCGGTCGGCGTCCCCAGCGCCACCGTGCGCACGACCCGCGGGTTGGTCCGCTCGCCGATCCGCTTGATCACGCCGCCCTTGCCGGCGGTGTCGCGGCCC
>Ga0157375_10002221_pt1 | contig 16802 bp, 16 predicted proteins | sample M35metaG_FD_115311 | JGI IMG/M metagenome (GOLD analysis project Ga0157375, IMG submission 115311) | Miscanthus rhizosphere microbial communities from Kellogg Biological Station, Michigan, USA - M3-5 metaG | ecosystem: Host-associated > Plants > Roots > Rhizosphere > Soil | place: USA: Michigan...
CCGGCTCGCCATGATCCTGTTCGAAATCCCCGATCTCCGACTCTTCGCGCAGAATGATCTGCGCTTTCTGGGGCAATTCGCGTCATGAAGCGCTTCGCCTCGACTGCGTCTCGCGCCTTGTCATCACGGTCCGCTGCGGGACGGAGAGGAACCTCGCAAATAATGCCGGGCGCTGCCTGTGAACCACCCGTTGAAACGCCTGCGGGGTCCTTCGCCGCGCTGCGCCGGCTCAGGATGACAAGTGGAGAGAAGGCGTAATGAAATTTTCGCTCAACTGGCTTGGCGAGTTTGTCGAGCTGCCTGACGATGTCGCCGAGCTCTCCGAGCTGCTCACCCTGTCCGGGGTCGAGATTGAAGGAATCGAAACGCGCGGCGCGAACTTTGCCCACGTCGTCGTCGCGCAGATCACCGCTTCCGCCCCGCACCCGAATGCCGATCGGCTGAGCGTTTGCCAGGTAGATGATGGCAGCGGCCAGACGCGGCAAATCGTTTGCGGAGCGAAGAATTACAAAGTCGGCGACAAGGTCCCGCTCGCCCAGCCCGGCGCGGTGCTTGCCGGCGATCTCAAAATTAAAGCGAGCAAACTGCGCGGGGTCGAGTCACAGGGCATGCTCTGCAGCGCCAAGGAATTGGGCGTGGCCGAGGATGCGGCCGGTCTGCTCATCGTTTCCCCTGAGGCCAGGATCGGTAGCCCGATCAGCGAGCTTTTCCCTAACGACACCATTCTGGACGTCGAAATCACGCCCAACCGCTCCGATCTCCTCAGCCACTATGGCCTCGCGCGCGAAATTGCCGCCCTCAGGCAAAAAACGCTGCGGGCCCTGGAAATCGTCCCGCCCCCAACCACTACCGGCGGGGGCGTGCAAATCTCCGCGCCTAACGAGTGCCCGTTTTATTCCGCACGTCAAATCGAGGACATCACCGTTGGCCCGAGCCCGGATTGGTTGCGCGCCCGATTGGAAGCAGTCGGGCTGCGCGCAATTAACAATATCGTCGACATCACCAATTTCGTAATGCTGGAAATCGGTCAACCGCTGCACGCCTTCGATGCCGACAAGTTGCAAGGCGGAATCAACGTCCGGCTCGCTCAGCCTAACGAGAACTTTCTGGCTCTCGACGGACGCACTTACGCGCTCAACCCCCAAAACATGCTCATTGCCGACGCCGTGCGCGGTATCGCAATCGGCGGAGTGATGGGCGGCGAAGATACGGGCGTGACCAATGCCACCCGCAACATCCTGCTCGAGAGCGCGTATTTTCTGCCCGCCAATATTCGCCACACCGCGCGCGAATTGAGCCTGCCCAGCGACGCCAGTTATCGTTTCGAGCGCGGAGTCGATCCCGCGATGGTTCTGCGCGCTTCGGAGCGCGCCACGCAATTGATCCGCGAAATCGCGCACGGGAAACCGGCCGAGCAGACCGTCATCGCCGGCACCCTGCCCGCGCCTCCGGCCGGATTTTCACTTCGTTACGCGCGTTGCAATGAATTGATCGGCGCGCCCATCACCCCCGCGGACGCGGATCAGATTCTGGAAAGATTCGGCCTGCAGAAACTGGGCGCGACAGACGAGCAATCAACCTGGGGCATTCCAAGCCATCGCTCCGATTTGCGTCGGGAAGTAGACCTGATTGAAGAGATCGTACGCGTCTTTGGCATCAACCGGATTCCGAGCGCGGATCGCAGCCGCTTCACACCCGTGTCGTGCGCCGATCGACGCTACGATTTTGAGATGCGGTTGCGGCAGCGGTTACTCGCGCGCGGTTTGGCCGAAGCGCGGACTTCGGCCCTGATCGGGCGCTCGACGTTAGGCACGGGCTTTGCCCGGGAAGCGGTCGAGCTACGCAATCCGCTTAGCGAAGATCACGTTGCGCTACGACCGAGTCTGGTCCCCGGTTTGATCGCGGCCCTGGAGCGAAACATCCGCGCCGGCGCGAAGAGCGTGCGGCTTTTCGAAGTCGGCCGGGTTTTTCTTCCGCCCCACGGCCATGAAATTCGGCGCCTCGCTTTGCTCTTGTGCGGGAGTGCGCAAGATCGGGCGCATTGGCGTGAAGCACGGACGCGGGCGCTCGATCTCTTTGATCTGAAGGGCGCGCTCGCCTCGGTCGGCCTCGGGGACGTAATCCTGCGCCGGGTGGAAAAGGCGGAGTTCTCCCTCGCGATGGAGGTCGTGATCGGCGCCCAGGCGCGCGGGCTCGCCGGCCAATTATCTTCAGCCCAATCGGCCCGGGCCGCCGGTGCGCGGCCGGTCCTGGTGGCCGAGATTGACTTGCCTAACGAAGAAGAAATGAGCGCGGGCGCGCATAAGTTTCGCGAGCTGCAGCGCTTTCCTTTCGTCAGCCGGGATATTGCGCTCCTCGCGCCGGCGTCGCTGAGCCATGAAACAATTCTCGGCGTGATCGAAAATGCGCGCGAACCGCTCCTGGCCGCGGTTGAACTCTTCGATCTCTTCACCGGAGCGAGCGCGGAGAATATTGGGGTCGGTCGAAAATCGCTCGCTTATTCGTTGACATACCTCGACAAAAATCGAACACTGACTTCCGACGAAGTAAGTGCGGCCCACGATTCGATTCGCGCGCGCTTAAAGAGCGAGTTGGGCGTGGAACTGCGCGAGTAGTTCTTTGAAAGTGCGAGAGTTGTCGCTTGAGAGTTGAAGGTTCAAAGACCTTTTCGTGTCTACTTTCAGCTCTCTATCGACAACTTTCGAACCCCGAATGTTTTCGGGACAAAAAATTTACCCTGCGGTGTTCGAGATTACAGGTGTGATTCCCGGACCGATGTTGCTAGCAGAGGGGGCTGGGTCGTCAGGAGAAGATGGCATGCCTTAATTGGAAGTCAGACGCTCCGGCGACGGTCACCCGCCCGTTACCATAAGGGAACGGGATATCCACCTAAACGGCACCAGCGGGGTAATAATCTGAGAGCGTCCGGATCAGTCATGATCCGGGCGCTTTTTTTGCGATCTCGGGCCCCGCACTGAATTTTGTATGGTTTTCGCGCGGATCGCGCGTAATCCATCCGTTGAAATTTCCGAAGCAGCGCGCAAACTGCGCGAACATGCGCGTCCTTCTCGCTCTCGAAGACGGTCGAATTTTCGAAGGCGAATCGTTTGGGGCCGCCGGTACCTGCGTCGGCGAAATTTGTTTCAACACCTCGATGACCGGGTACCAGGAAGTGGTGACCGATCCCTCCTATCGCGGCCAGATCGTGGCCATGACGTATCCGCTGATCGGCAACTACGGCACGAACGAGGCCGACTCCGAAAGCCGTTCGCCGCACGTGCGCGGATTGGTCATTGAGGAATTGAGCGAGGTCGCGAGCAACTGGCGCTCTGAAGCTTCGCTCGATGAATATCTGCGCCACTGGAGAATCCCGGGCGTGCAGGGAATCGACACCCGCGCGCTTACTCGCCACCTGCGCACACTCGGCGCGATGAAAGCTTGCCTGACGACGGCAGATGTTTCCGCGGGGGAAGCGGTGCGGCGCGCGGCGGAAGGCGAGGGCGTGATCGGGATGGACTATGTGCGCGAAGTCACCGCGCCCGCGGCCTACGAATGGGATTCGGATGATCAGTTGAGCGTCGCCTGGGCGACTGCGAGCAGCCGCAAGGTTAACCTCCCGCCCATCCGGCATCGCATCGTGGCCTATGATTATGGAATCAAGGAAAACATTCTGCGCCGGCTGCGCCAGAATGGTTTTGGCGTGACGGTCGTGCCGGCGACGACGACGGCGGAGGAGACCCTGCGCTTGAAACCGGCGGGCGTGTTCCTCTCCAACGGACCGGGCGATCCTTCGGTGCTCGATTATGCGCATGAATCGGTGCGCGGTTTGATGGGCAGGACGCCAATTTTCGGGATCTGTCTCGGGCATCAGATGCTCGGTTACGCTTTCGGCGGACGCACCTTCAAGCTCAAGTTCGGCCACCGCGGAGGGAACCAACCGGTCAAAGACCTGAAGACGGGCAAGGTCGCCATTACTTCGCAGAATCACGGATTTGCGGTTGATCCCGATTCCTTGCCTGACGAAGTGGAAGTGACGCACATCAATCTGAACGACGGCACGGTGGAAGGGATGCGGCACCGCGAGCTGCCGATTTTCAGCGTGCAATATCATCCCGAGGCTGCGCCCGGCCCGCATGATGCGAGCTATTTTTTCTCCCAGTTCGCGCGTCTGATTGAAGGGGGTTGAGAAGCTGAGAGCTTGAGGGGCGGAGGAAGACAAGGATTGCTGCCAGCTCCTCTCAACCCCTGAACTATTCAACCTCTCAATCTTCTGAGTGATTGACGCGCCGCGGTTCGGGCGGAAATTGCCCTTATGTATTCAACCACCGACAGAGTTCCGAAATTTATGAAAGTGGCCGTGACCCTCGCCTTCACTGCCGCTCTCGCCACCGCTCCTTTGGCCGTGGCGCAGGAAAAAGCCGACGACAGCGCGGCGACCAAAGAAATCACCGGCGAAATTGTCGATATGATGTGTTACGTGGACCACAACGCCATGGGCGAGAAACACGCCAGTTGCGGTGAGAAGTGTATCAAAAGCGGCGCCCCGGTCGGTATCGTAAGCGACGGCAAAGCGATGCTCGTGGTCGGCGCGCACAAACCGATGAACGACGAGCTTGCGCCGCTCGCGGGCAAGACCGTGACCCTGAAGGGCAAACTGGTGACCAACGGCGGGGTCTCGATGCTGGAGAATGCCGAGATCACCAAGAAATAGTTCGTTGGGATAATTTAGCCGCGCGCCGTCTTCGGTCACCCGATGGCGGCGCGCTTTTTCTTTGCTCTGCTATCCGTCGATTCTATGAATCAGAAGGGAGTGGTTACTTTGCCGTCACCGGAACCGGAATGACGAACTTGCCGTCTTTCTCGGCAATGAAGCTTTCGCTTGTGCTCGAGGAGCTGCCATTGCTGTCCTTCGTCTCGACCGTGATCTTGAGCTTCTTGGTCGGCTTCAGGGCCAGACGCATTTTTGCTCCACCCGGGCCGTCCATGGCTTCATCGGCCTTCTTCGCGTCTTCCGGAGAAAGGTCGACTAATTCGATTTTCGAGACTTTACCTCCCGCGCCGTTGCTTACCATCATCTTATAAAACTCCAATGCCATGGGGTTGGCGTCTTTCGTGTAGAGGAACGATTCGAGCGTGGCGGTATCCTTCGCCTCATAGGCGGTTTTGTATTTGTCGGTGAAGGCCTTCTCCTGTTCCGGGGTGCCGGCATGGAGTGTGGTCGCGCTGCAGGACAGAGTGAAAAAAAGAAGAGCGAGCAAGCGTTTGGTTCTCATAAAGCCGAATCCTGCACATTTCTTTCGCGTCGCGCCAACCTTTCCGTAAGAGGCCGAAGGGATTTTCCAAACTGGAGCATCCCAAGCGCGGTCAGGTGCGCACTTTGGAAGAGGGAAAATTCCGTTGCTGCCCTGCGTTTCGCACGCAAAGTGCAACCCGCACCCGGATGAACATTCACGAATACCAGGCGAAGGAATTGCTGCAAAAGTTTGGCGCTGCGACCCCGCCCGGAAAGGTGGCGAGCACTCCCGAGGAAGCGGAGCAGATCGCGCGCGAACTCGCGACCAACGATCTCGTGGTCAAAGCGCAGGTTCATGCCGGCGGACGCGGAAAGGGAACTTTCGCGAACGGATTCAAGGGCGGCGTGCATCTGGTGACGTCGCCGGCTGAGGCGCGCAATGTTGCCGGGCAAATGCTCGGCCAGGTGCTCGTCACCCATCAGACGGGCGCTGCCGGCCGGCTCGTCAACAAGGTGCTTGTGGCGGAGTCGGTTGAGATCGAGCGGGAGATTTATTTTGCCGTGCTGCTTGATCGCGCCACGGCCGCGCCCTTAATCGTTGCGAGCACGGAAGGCGGAGTGGAAATCGAAACTGTCGCGGAAAAGTCGCCGGAAAAAATCATGCGCGAACCGATCGACCCACTGGCTGGTCTGCAATCGTTCCAAACGCGCAAACTGGCGAAGCAGCTCGGCTTTAAGTCCGACCAGATCAAGCCGGCAGCCAAACTTTTCAGCGCGCTCTATCGCACATTTATTGAGTCGGATTGTTCGATGGTGGAAGTCAATCCGCTGGTGGTGACAAAAAAGGGCGAAGTGCTCGCGCTCGACGCGAAATTCAACTTCGACGACAACGCGCTTTACCGGCATCCCGAGGTCGCCGCGCTGCGCGACACTGCGGAGGAAGATCCGCGCGAAGTCGATGCTTCGAAGCACGGGCTCAACTACATCGGGCTCGACGGCAACATCGCCTGTCTTGTCAACGGCGCCGGCCTTGCCATGGCGACGATGGATATTATTAAGTTTTACGGCGGCAGCCCGGCCAATTTTCTCGACGTCGGCGGCGGCGCGACCGGGGAGCAAGTGACCGAAGCTTTCAAGCTCCTCGTTTCCGACGCGAACGTGAAGGCGATCCTGGTCAATATCTTCGGCGGGATCATGAAATGCGACGTCATTGCCCAGGGGATCATCAACGCCGTCAAAGCGGTCAAGCTTTCCGTTCCGCTCGTCGTTAGGCTAGAAGGCACTAATGTCGATGCCGGAAAAAAATTGATCGCGGAAAGTGGCCTGGCCGTAATCGCGGCGGATGATTTGGCGGACGCTGCGCAAAAGGTAGTCAAGGCAGCAAAAGGAAAATGAAAATAACAACCATCGCATTTGTGGGCATTCCGGTGACCGATATGCAACGCGCGCGCCAGTTTTACGAAGGCGTGCTCGGATTGAAACCCGATCCAGAAATGACGGGAGAGATGTGGACGGAATATTCGGTTGGATCCGGAACGCTCGCGATCGCTTGCATCGGCGAGCAATGGAAACCGTCGGATCAGGGAACGAGCGCAGCGCTTGAAGTCGAAAGCCTGGAGGACGCGATCGCGCGCCTGGAAGAACGCAAGGTCGCCTTCGACCAGCATGATTCGCCGGTCTGTCGCATGGCTGTGCTGCAAGATCCGGATGGAAACAAGCTCATCATTCACAAACTGAAAACAGAAAACGAAAAAGGAACTGGGACATGATCAAAGAAGTCGCATTTGTCGCCATCGCCGTTTCCGATGCGGAACGCGCGCGAAAATTTTACCAGGAAACGCTCGAGCTGAAACCCGGCATGACCGGGATGGGGGGCGCCTGGGTCGAATATGAGCTCGGCGGGACGACGATCGGGGTCGGTTGTCATCCGGATTGGAAACCATCGCGCGACGGCACCACGGTCGCCTTCGAAACGGACGACATCGACGCCGCCATCGCAAAGTTGAAAGAGCGCGGCGTGACTTTTGAAATGGAGAAAATCGAAACGCCGGTCTGTTGGATGGCGCAATTCCGCGATCCCGATGGGAACAAGCTGGTCGTGCACCACCGCAAAGTTGCCTGACGGCGGAAGTCCGAAGCACGAATCTAGAAGTCCGAAACAAATCCGAATGAGAAAAATTCAAAACCGAAAACGAGGTGGCACGGTTTCGAATTTCGATATTCGCATTTCGATATTTTCTTACTGATGTCAGTTCTCGTCGATAAAAACACCCGTCTTTGCGTGCAGGGCATTACCGGCAGTGTGGGTGGATTCCACGCCCGGCAATGCATGGAATACGGGACTAATGTTGTTGCCGGCGTGACGCCCGGAAAAGGCGGGCAGAAGTTTGACGACAAGGTAGCGGTTTTTGACACGGTCTGGGAAGCGCGCCGCGCTACGGATTGCAATGTCTCGGTGATTTTTGTCCCGGCGGCGGGGGCGGCGGATGGAATTTTGGAAGCGGTCGATGCTGGAGTTGAGCTGGTGATTTGCATCACGGAAGGCATCCCTGTCATCGACATGATGCGGGTGAAAGCGGAGATGTCCGGGAAAAAATCGCGACTCATCGGTCCGAATTGCCCCGGCATCATTACGCCGGGTGAATGCAAAATTGGGATCATGCCCGGGTACATTCACAAGCCTGGCGTCGTCGGCGTCATTTCACGCAGCGGTACGCTTACTTATGAGGCGGTCTGGCAACTGACCTCGCGGGGTTACGGCCAATCGACCTGCATCGGCATCGGTGGCGACCCGATCAACGGCATGTCGCATCTCGATGCGGTCAAACTTTTCAACGACGACCCGAAAACAGAGGCGATGATTTTGATCGGCGAAATCGGCGGATCCGCCGAAGAAGAAGCCGCCGCCTGGATCAAGGAAAACTGCCAGAAGCCGGTTGCCGCTTTCATCGCAGGTGTGACCGCGCCGCCGGGACGCCGGATGGGCCACGCCGGTGCGATCGTCTCCGGCGGAAAAGGCACCGCCGCGGGTAAGATCGAAGCACTCGAGGCCGCCGGGATCGCGGTCGCCGAAACGCCTGCCACGATGGCTGATACCTTGATTGCGCGGATGAAAGAGAGGAAATAGCTAGATGCCCGTTACTGCAAAAGGTCTGGAAGGAATCATCGCCAACAGCACTCGCCTGAGCGACGTGATCGGCGACAAGGGTAAGCTGAACTATTCCGGCTACGACATCGATGAGCTGGCCGGCAAGGTGAGCTTCAAGGAGGTTCTTTACCTGCTCTGGAAAGGGAAGCTCCCCAACCGCCAGGAGATCGACCACTTCATGAAGCAGCTCCGCCTCGAGCGCGAACTTCCCGGAGGGGTGATCGATTTCATCAAGAGCGCGCCGAAAACCGCCGGCCCCATGGATGTGATGCGCACCGCCGTTTCCATGCTTGGTCTTTACGATCCGGATATGGAGAAGGAGGCGACGCGCGAGATTAACGAACGCCGCGCCCGCAGCATCACGGCCAAGATCGGAATCATCGCCGCCTATTTTCATCGCGCCCGCAACGGCAAATCGCTCCCCCCCGTCCGCGACGACCTGACCGAGGCGGAACATTTCCTCTACCTTATCAATGGCGAGCCGCAGCCCAAGGAAGCGGCCGATACCCTCGATGTTGCTTTCGTCCTCCACGCCGACCACGGGATGAACGCTTCGACCTTTAGCGCCCGGGTCACGATTTCGACCCTGAGCGATTTTTATTCCGCCATCACTTCGGCCATCGGCACCCTGAAAGGGCCGCTTCACGGCGGTGCGAATGAGGGCGTCATTCACATGCTGGAGGCGATCGGGAGCGAAGACAAAGTCGACGCCTACCTCGAGCAGCAACTGGCGGAGAAGAAAAAGATCATGGGCATCGGGCACCGCGTTTACAAGACGCTCGACCCGCGCGCGCCGCACTTGCAGAAGATGGCGGTGAAGCTGAGCGAGAATCTGGGCGACCCGAAATGGATTCGGATGTCGGAGCGCATCGCGAAGTTGATGAAGGAAAAGAAGAACCTGAACGCGAACGTCGATTTCTATTCCGCGACCGTTTACTATTCGTTAGGCATTCCAACCGATTTGTTCACGCCTGTCTTTGCCATCGCGCGCTGCGCGGGCTGGTGCGCCCACGTCCTGGAGCAGTTGGAGGATAACCGCCTCTATCGTCCGCTGAGCGAATACGTCGGCGAACCGGTCGGCAAGAAGGTGGTCCCGATCGACGAACGCCCGTAACTGTCGCCGAGCGCGCGGAAGATTAGTGAAGCGTGCGCTGTCCTCAGCGCGTAATCCTGGATCTGCCTACGCCGCTGAATCCGCTGCGACAGCAGATCCTGCGGCCCTTCGGCGCGCGCATTGCGGCTCCATCCTTCACCGCGTATCTGTTGCATCCGATGAGCGCGGGAAGAAGACCCTGGGGACGCGAAACACTGGCGCTGCTGCGCGCTGGACCGTTCCGCCGTTACCTCATCGGCACATCGATTTCCGACACCGGCACCTGGATGCAAATCATGGCGCAGGGCTGGATCATGAGCACGCTGACCGACAAGGCGATCATGCTCGGGATGGTCAATTTTGCGGCCGGTTTGCCCATGATTTTTCTGACCATGTTCGGCGGCTCCGCGGCCGATCGCTTCGACAAACGCAGGATTCTCGTTTGGACCCAGATCGTTCAGATCATTCTCGCCCTCGTGCTCGGTTGGCTCATTTTCAGCGGCCACATACAGATCTGGCACATCATCATCGTGGCGGGATTGTTAGGCGTGGCTTTTGCCTTTGAACATCCCGCGCTCTCCGCACTCGTGCCCGAACTGGTCACGCGCGAGGAAATCGCGGGCGCGGTGGCGCTCGATCGTGCGGTCTTTCACTGCGCCCGCCTGGTCGGGCCGTCGGTCGGTGGCGTGATTGTTGGGTTGTGGGGCGCGGCGACCGCGTTTTTCACAAATGCGTTTACCTTTATCGCCTTTATCATCGCCCTCATTTCGCTCCCGCCACGGCCGATCGGGAGCGAGGAAGAAGAAGAAAAACGGGCCAGCGGAATCAAGGATGGCTTTCGTTATATGCGCGCGGACAAGCCGAGTCTGGCAATGGTCGGCATGATCGCGTCGATGACGATTTTCATTTTTCCAACCGTTTCGGTCATGATGCCGCTCTACGTGCGTGATGTGCTGCATTTTGGTCCGGATCGGCTCGGTTATCTCATGGCGGCCTCGGGAGTTGGATCGGTTATCGGGGCGATTACGCTCGTTTCCATTCCGCGTCCGCGCCGCCTCGCCGGAATGACGTTGGCCGCGCTGGCGGTGGCCTTCTCGGTGCTGGCTCTCAGCCGGGTGCATGTTTTCGGCTTTGCCGCCGCTTCGCTGGTTGTGATCTCGTTCGGCTTGTCGCTCATCTTTGGTCTCTCTAACACGATCGTGCAGGAGCGAGCACCTTCGCATTTGCGCGGCCGCGTTTCCGCCGTGATGGGGTTGAGTTTCTTCGGCCTGATGCCGATCGCCGGCCTCGGCGTCACCAGCCTGGCCGACGCCATCGGGATGCGAACGGCGCTCTCGGCTTCGGCGATCGGCTACGGCGTGCTCGCACTTTTCATTCTCAGCCGAATCGGGGACGCTCTGAACGAGTCGTCGGCGACTATCGCCAACTCCGCCTCGGAACCGGCCGCAGTTTCCTAGGATTCGTTAGGCACGGGATGATCTCTTTCTCAACCTGTTGGAATTCCGGCCGGCACACCGCCGGCGACGCGATGTTGCGCGAGATCAAGACCAAACTCGGATTCGAGCTGATCGAGCTTGGACATGGCATCCGGATTTCGCTCATGCCCGGCATCCAAAAAATGTTTGAGGCTGGCGAGGTACGCTTCAGCAGTCTGCACAATTTTTGTCCGCTGCCGGTGGAAGTGATGGGAGCCTCACCTGATTGCTACACTTTCTCGAGCAGCTTCGCGCGCGAACGCGAACGGGCAGTCAAGCAGACCCTGCAGACCATCGATTTCGCGGAACGGCTCGAAGCGCCTTTCGTTGTCTTGCATCTCGGCCGCGTGCCGATGAAACCGGTGACCGAGCCGCTCATTGCGCTGGCCAAGGCGGGCGAGATCTATTCGCGAAAATATGTGCGCCGGAAGGTGGATGCGGTCGCGCAGCGCGAAGCGGCCGCGCCGGCTTACCTCGACAATGTCCGGGAATGCCTCAAGCCGATCCTGGAACACGCTGCCTCAAAAAACATCCGGCTCGGTATCGAAGGCCGGCGCGGTTACGAGGAGATCCCGAGCGAGCGCGAAATTCCGCCATTACTCGACGAACTCAACTCGCCCCAGTGTGGCTACTGGCACGACTTCGGGCATCTTCAAATCAAGGAGAATCTCGGCTTTGTCGATCATGCCGAATGGTTGCGCGCAATCGGGCCGCGCACTTTGGGCTGTCACGTGCAGGATTGCGTCTGGCCAGCGCAGGATCATCAGCCGCCCTTTGCCGGTGACGTTGCTCTTGAAAAACTGGTTCCGCTTCTGCCTTCGACCTGCTTGTTTGTCTGGGAAATGAGCCCGCGCAAAACCGTGGACGAGATCCGGCGCTCCATCACCATCTGGCAGGAACGCTTCGGCGCATGAAAAAAATTCTCATCGCTCTCCTCCAGATCGCGGTCACGCTCGCGGTTCTCTACTGGGTTTTTCACGACCAGCACAAGCGCGCCCAGATGGCGGTGGCGCTGCGCACGGCCGATTATCGTTGGATCGCGGCCGCGCTCGTAACTTATCTCGTGGTCGAAGCGTCGGCTGCAGTGCGCTGGTGGATCCTGCTCAAAGTGCAACAGATTCATCTCAGTATCTCGCGGGTCTCCGGGCTTTTCCTGATCGGGATGTTTTACAATCAATTTCTGCCCGGCGGTACTGGGGGCGACATCATCAAGAGTTATTTCCTGCTCAAGGAAACACCGGGCAAGGCCACCGGCGCGCTCCTCGCCGTCGTTTTCGATCGCCTCGTCGGGCTGGTCGCGCTCATCAGTCTCACCGGCACCCTGATCGCGCTGCGTTACCGCTGGCTCACGCAACTGGCGGAGACGAAACATCTCGTCTGGCTTCTGATGGCTATTCTGGCCAGTGCCATTCTCATGCTGGTCACCTCGTTCGTGGTCAGCGGATTCCACCTGGCGCACAAATTACCGGCGCGATTTCCCGGGCGCGAACGGCTGATCGAGCTTTCGGCCGCCTATCATCTCTACGCACGTCACTGGCGCGCAACCCTGGTGGCTTTCGGCGCCTCGATCATCGCCCACCTTTGCACCTTCGCGACTTTTCTTTGTGTCGCTTTCGCTTTCCGGGCCAGCGTCGGTGTGATCGATTTTTTCGCGGTTATGCCGATCGAACGCACCATCTCGTCCCTGCCGATCAGCTTCGCCGGGGTCGGCCTGCGCGAAAAAATTTTCCAGATCATGCTCCATGGACTTTGCGGCGTGCCGGAAGCCGTTGCAGTCCTGATCGGCTCGATGAGTTTTCTCGTCATGCTTGCCTGTAGCGCGCCGGGCGGAATCGTTTATCTCTTTTACCGGCCGAGCGGCCGGGCCGGGCACGTGAAGCTGAGCGAGATGCGCAAGGAAGTGGCAACGCTGGAGCATGAAATCACAGAAGGCGAGTAAGCTGACTCCCATTGGAAAATTGCGACCGCTCCGGCGGCCTTCCGTGACCGCCACCTTTGCCATGACGGTGGATGGCAAAATCACCACCCGCGCTTTTTCCCCGGTCGATTTTACCTCTCGCGAAGACAAGTTGCATTTGTTGCGCCAGCGCTCGTTAGGCGACGCTGTTCTCATTGGCCGCAGCACCCTGGCGCACGACAACGTGCGGCTCGGCCTGCCCAATCCGCTTATGCGGGCGGAGCGCGAAGCGCGCGGGCAGGCGGCGTATCCACTCCGGGTCATCGTCTCGAATGAGGGCCGGATCGATCCCGCGCTAAAGATTTTCCAGACCGATTTTTCCCGCATCGTGATCTTTTCGACCACCCGCATGCCGCGAAAATATCAGCTCGCCTTGCGCGAAAAGGCGACGCTGCGCCTGAGTGAGACGCGCGCGGTCGATCTGGCGCGAATGCTGCAACTCTTGCGGAGCGAGTATGGGGTGCGTCGGGTCGCCTGTGAAGGTGGCGCGGAATTGTTTCGCAGCCTGCTCGAACTGCAGTTGGTGGATCGGCTCAACCTGACGATCGCGCCCTACATCTTTGGCGGGAAAAACGCGCCCACCTTGACTGGACGCGGGCGCGAATTTCTTCCCGCGAGCGTGCATTGCTTGTTCGTCGAGATGCGCACCGTGGATCACGAATGCTTCGTGCAATACCGGCTCAGGTATTCGCCGCGCGCTGGTGGTCGTCCCTTCAGGCGGGACGCGTCCTCCTAACCGGCCGGCCGTGGTCGCCGGACCAATTCGCCGCCACAATTCGGGCAAATGTTTTCCATCTCTGCGCTGCACTCGAGACAAAAGGTGCACTCGTAGGTGCAGATATAAGCTTCGTCGGCGGGCGCGAGGTTTTTTTCGCACCTTTCGCATTTATTACGAATTTCCAGGGCCATACTCTCGTCCATTCATTGCGCGACGACTTTCGCCGCTTATCCTGTCGCGCTCTTTCTCAACCGATTCATGCAGACCGGCAACTCCATTATTATGCACGCCCCGCGCGCCGTCATTTTCGAGACGATCGCCGATCTCGCCCACTGGCCGCGCCTGCTGCCGCACTATCGCTATGTTCGCTTCCTCGAGCGTTGTGCCGACCACAGCATCGTAGAGATGGGCGCGACCCGGTCCGGGATTCCAATTTCCTGGACCTCTGAGCTGGTGGTCGATCGCGAGCGGATGGAGATTCGCTTTCTCCATTTGAAAGCTTTCACGCGCGGGATGCGCGTCATCTGGACCTTCAAGGAAACGCCGGCAGGCGTGCTGGTTGAGATCCAGCACACTTTGCACTTTCGCGTCGCCGCGCTCGCGACCCTGGCCGAGCCGATTATAGGTCGTTTCTTCGTGCATCACGTCGCCAACCAGACGCTTCGCGTCATGAAAGAAAAAATCGAGGGAGCGATCGCGGCCGCATCCGCGCAGCCGCGCTTCGCCTAACGAAGAGCGTCAATCGCATGGTCGAACTAAAACGGCGAGCGGTCATCACTGGCCTCGGTCCCATCACTGCGGTCGGGATCGGGCGTGACGATTTTTGGAACGGGTTGCGCGCGGAAAAGAGCGGCGTCGGCACCGTTACCAGTTTCGACAGCTCGATTTTCAATGCCCATTGCGCGGCCGAAATTCCCAGTTGGACGCCGGAAAAATATTTCCCGCCCCATCGTCTGAAGCGGCTCGATCGTTATGCGCAATTTTCCGTCGCCTCCGCCAGGCTCGCGCTCGACGACGCCGGGATCGAATGGTCGCGCGAAAATCCGCAGCACCGCATCGGCGTCAGTTTCGGCACCGCGCTCGGCGGGATCGCGAATGCCGAAAGCGAGCACGCGCACTTTTTGAAAAAAGGCAGTCGCGGGGTGAACCAGACACTCGCCCTCCAGGTTTTCGGCGGCTCGGCCCACACCAATATCGCGATCGAGTTCGGTTTCCGCGGCGCCGGCACGACGAATTCCAACAGTTGCGCCAGCGGCACCATCGCGGTCGGCGAAGCGCTGCGCTATATTCGCGACGATTTTGCCGATGTCATCGTGGCCGGCGGCGCGGAGTCGCCCCTCAGCCAGCTGACTTTTGGCGCATTTGCTTTCATTAAGACGATGAGCCAGTTCACGGGCGACCCGGCGCAGGCGTGCCGTCCATTCGATCTTTTGCGCGATGGTTTTGTGATGGGTGAAGGTGCGGCCTCGTTGGTTATCGAGGAGTTAGAACACGCGCGCGCACGCGGCGCCCACATTTACGCAGAGGTGCTCGGTTACAGCCTGAACAACGATGCCTATCATATGACCTCGCCGTTGCCGGGCGGGGAGTCCTGCATCCGCGCCATGCGCGAGGCGCTGGCTGACGCCCGCCTTGTGCCCGAGCAGATCGATTATATCAACGCCCATGCCAGCTCGACCCAGCTCAACGACAGCACCGAGACGATGTCGATCAAAGAAGTCTTCGGAGCGCATGCCGCGAAAGTTCCGGTCAGCGGGACGAAGCCTTACACTGGTCATCCGTTAGGCGCGACCGGCGCGATCGAAGCGGTGCTCTGCGCCCTCGCCATCGATCGCGGGTGGATTCCGCCGACTTTGAACCGGGAAAATCTTGATCCCGCCTGCGACCTCGACGTCGTTCCCCGACACGGGCGCAAGGCTCTGCTCGATCATGTGTTGAGCAACTCCTTCGGATTCGGAGGAATCAATGCCTGTGTCGTGTTTGGTCGCGTGCAGTAGTCCAGGGTGGGGCCTTAGAGCCCGACCTTCCAACGCGAGGCCCACGCGACAACTCATCGGGGCACGAAGGCCCCTCCCACATTGACGGCGCCCTCGCGCGCTCCTAACATGCGCGCGTGCAAGTTGAGTTGGAGCAGCTCCTCATTCTGCAGGATCGCGCCCAGAAAATCCGTCAGGTGGAGGCCGAACTGAAAAGCCTCCCGTTGGAACGCAAATCACTCGATGCGCAGGTGGCAGCAGCGTCCGCCAACCTCGAAGCGATTAAGGACAGAGCACGTCACGTCGAGGTGCAAAAGAAGAATCTGGAACTCGACGTCGGCACGCGCAACGAGAGCATCGCGCGCCTCAAGACGCAGCAGTACGAGACGCGCAAGAACGATGAGTTCGCCGCGATGGGTCGCGAGATTGAGCGCTATCAAAAGGAAATCAGCGACCTGGAAGACCAGGAACTCGAGTTGATGGAACAGGCCGATCAGCTCAAGGCCCAAATCGCGGCCGAGGAAAAACAAACGACGGCAGCGAAGTCATCGGTCGCTCAACAAGTCGCGGACCTGGATGGAAAACAGGCGGCTCTGAGTGGCCGACTGGAAGATTTGAAAAAGGAACACCGCGAGCTCACACACAAAGTGGACGAAGATCTGCTCGACCGTTTCAACCGGCTCTTCTCGAGTAAAGGCGACGCGGCGGTGGTCGCGCTCGAGCACGATGTCTGCACCGGCTGCCACATGAAAATCACAACCCAAACCGCGGTGCGGGTGAAAGGCGGAAAGGAAATCGTGAGCTGCGAACAGTGCGGTCGGATTTTGTATGCCGCCGAGTGACGGGAAGGAATCTGGAAATCCGAAGCCGGAAGTCGATTTCAGTCTTAACCTGGTTTCCTGGCTCCAAATTCATCCTGATCGGCTCAGTCAGATGTTGAAGCGGAGCTAATGCCGGGGACCAGAGTTGAGGAGGGCCGAAAGACTCCCGGCGGAGCCGCCTTCGCCACCGCTTACAACCACCAGGTCCAATCCGCGCTTGAGATCGAAATCACCCAGAGCCAAGCCGGCCGGCGATCCTGCGGAATAAATCTCGAAATCGCCGAACTGGCCGCTCCCGTCGTTTAATGCCAGCCCGAGCCCGAGATTGTTTTCCGAAACAGCGAGGTCGGGTGTGCCGTCGCCGTTGAAGTCTCCCGCGAC
>Ga0157375_10002222_pt1 | contig 16800 bp, 14 predicted proteins | sample M35metaG_FD_115311 | JGI IMG/M metagenome (GOLD analysis project Ga0157375, IMG submission 115311) | Miscanthus rhizosphere microbial communities from Kellogg Biological Station, Michigan, USA - M3-5 metaG | ecosystem: Host-associated > Plants > Roots > Rhizosphere > Soil | place: USA: Michigan...
CCGTGGGCGACGATCATTGCGTCGACGGTCCTGCTCGCGGCCTCGCTGCTGCTGATTCCACGCATAGGCGCCGAATTCATGCCGCAACTCGACGAAGGCGCGCTGTGGGTACGCGCGACGATGCCATATACGATCTCGTACGACGAGTCCGCCAAGATCGCGCCGAAAGTGCGCGAGGTGCTGCGCACGTTCCCGGAAGTGACGACTGTCGCCTCCGAACTCGGCCGCCCCGACGATGGAACCGATCCAACCGGTTTCTTCAATGCCGAGTTCTACGTCGGCCTCAAACCCTACTCCGAATGGAAAGGGTCCTATCGCAACAAGGCTGGTCTGATCGAAGCGGTCGGCAAGAAGCTCGCCGCGTTTCCAGGTGTCGTGTTCAACTATACGCAACCGGCGGAAGATGCAGTCGACGAGGCGGAGACCGGCCTGAAGAGCGCGCTCGCGGTGAAGGTGTTCGGCTCCAGCCTCGAAACGCTCGAGCTGAAAGGCAAGGCCATCAAACAGGTGCTGGAACACGTGCGCGGCATCACCGATGTCACACTCGTGCGGGAACTCGGGCAGCCGAGCCTCGACATCAACATCGACCGCGCCAAGATCGCCCGCTACGGGGTCAACGTCGCCGATATCAATGCGCTGATCACGACCGCCGTCGGCGGCGACGTTGCCACGCAGGTCGTGCAGGGTGAGAAGCAATTCGACCTCGTCGTGCGCCTCGAACAGCAGTACCGCGACAATCCCGAGGAGATCGGCAACATTCCGGTGTCGACGCCGGGCGGGCAACAAATCCCGCTGAAGGAATTCGCGGACATCAAGGTTGTCAATGGCGCTTCGTTCATATACCGCGACAACAACTCGCGCTACATCGGCGTGCAGTTTTCGGTGACCGGACGCGATCTCGCCGGCGCCGTCGAAGATGCGATCGAGCAGGTCAACGGGAAGGTTCAACTGCCCCGGGGATATCGTCTCGACTGGGGCGGCGAATACAAGGAATACACCGCCTCGCGTGCACAGCTCCGCGTCATCCTGCCACTGACCGTGTTCCTCATCTTTCTGCTGCTGTTCATGCTCTACAACAACCTCAAGTTCCCGTTCATTACGGTCCTGGGTGTCCTGCTGTCCGCGCCGGTCGGCGGCATCGTCGCGCTGTGGCTCACCGGCACGCCATTCTCCGTGTCATCCGGAATCGGCTTCCTGGCGCTGTTCGGCGTGTCGGTGCAGACGGCGGTTGTATACATTTCCTATGTCAACGAATTGCGGCTCGGCGGTACCGGTCTGGCCGACGCCGTTCGCGAAGGCGCTATCCTGCGCCTGCGTCCGATCATGATGACCGCGCTGGTCGCGGCGCTCGGTCTGCTGCCCGCGGCGCTCGCCACCGGAGTTGGCACGGATACGCAAAAGCCGTTCGCGCTAGTCATTGTCAGCGGACTGTTCACTCGTCTGCTGATCAGCGTGTTCCTGATGCCGGCACTCTATGCGCTCGTGGCGCGCGAGGGAGACAGGCTGGAGGTTTGATCACCTGGCACTTTTCGAAATCCGTGCCTGGACTTGCGTGGGGGATTCCTACTCAGCGCACCAGCGCACTAGAAGCTGCTGCGGAAAATCAGATCGTCTTCCGCGCGGCTGACGCTTACGACAAATCCGTCGCTCGATGCTGCCGTCACGGTCACGCCGAGGGCGCCGTTCGACGCAGTCCAGGTTTCGCCGGACTTGAACATCGAGCCCGCATCGTTCGCGACATCGGCCGGAGGCGATTGGGCGTCGACACTCCACGCAGGCTCCTGCCGCGTCGTGTCGACTTCGTGGACGATCACGGCACTGCCGGCCAGATCGTAGTCGTAGACATCGCCGGCGACGCCCGCGCGCCGTGCCTCGATGACGTAGTAGTGCGAAGACGGCGCGCCGGGCAGCGTGACGACGATCATCTGCAGGTTCGTCGAAGCCGCCAGTTCGGTCGCATCGAGTTGCAGGTTCGCGTACGTTCCGGCGGCACTGATCGTCAGCTTGCGTGCCGCATCGACCCAGCCGAGCTTGTCGCGATGATAGGCGTTGATGTGTTTGGGCTGCGTGCCGAATGTCGCGTCGCTTATCGCGTTGTCCCACGCGTCGCTCATTACATCCCACGGATTGTCGTAGGGATCGGAATCGTTGTCCGAGTTGTTCGCATGCGGCAGGCCGAAGCCATGACCCATCTCGTGCGCGAGTGGCGCCTCATGCTGATACCCCCACGGTGGTTCCCAGGTCACACGCCACGAGCCGGTCTTGCCGTCCAGCGTCGCGTAGCGATTGCCGCCCCAGGCGTAGCCGTCGAGGTCGTCGTTGAACATCTGGTTGATGCCGATAAATGTCGAGAAGTTGACCGTCGAGTCAGCCGCAGCGGTACAGTCGGCGAAGAGCTTGTTCAGATCGGCGGGGCCGCTGACGGTCAGGTAATAGCTGCGCGGATGCGGCAACGAGAACCAGCCGTAGGCGGCACTGCCGGCAACATTGACCTTGCCGTACGACACCGTGCGCCAATAGTCATCGAGGCGGCCCTTGTTGTTGGAGAGCATCGTCTGGAAATAGTTTAGGTCCTTGGGCTCGCTTGCGTTGCCGGCGAAACGGCAGGCGATCGTGACCCACGGCTGCGATCCGGTTACGGCAGCGGCAATCTGCCCGGGCGCGGCGGACACGATGGCTTCCGCGCGCAGCGGCGCGACGTCGCCAACGCGGGACAGCGCCGCGCTCGCTGCCTGCATTCGGATACGCCTGCCCTGCAGCGAGTACAGATCGCCCGCGGCAATGCGTGCGCTGGCAACATCGACGGCGACGCGCTGGCCGTCATCCATGACCAGATTCCCGATCAACCGGGGACCGCGCACGGCATCATCGGGAGCGGCGTCGCCCCAGACGAGTTCGAGATCTCCCTGCATCTCGGACACCGGCTGTGCGCCAAGCTGCGCTGCGCAAAGCAGCGTACCGGAAATGGCTAGAAAGGCGGAACGACCCAGGGACATCGACGGCTCCTCGAGGCGCGCACGGTAGCAGTGGCGCGACGGCGGAAACCGGACGAGGGTCGCAAAAGGCACGATCGCTCGTCGGCAAAACCGCCCGCGGGACGGCGGCGCGGCCGTGCCGGCCGCGCAACGACTTCTCAGCCGCGCTCGCGCAGTGCCGCTACCGCGGGCAACTCGCGGCCCTCGAGGAATTCGAGGAATGCGCCGCCGCCGGTCGAAATATACGAAATATCCTTTTCCACTTTGTACTTCTCGACCGCGGCCAACGTATCACCGCCACCGGCAATCGAGAACGCCTTGGAGCCGGCGATCGCGCGCGCCAGCGTCTCGGTGCCCTTGCCGAATGCATCGAACTCGAACACGCCGACCGGTCCGTTCCAGACCACGGTACCGGCCCGGGCGATCAGCGCGGCGTACTGCAGGGCCGTCTGCGGACCGATGTCGAGGATCATCTCGCCGGCACCGACTTCGCCGACCTTGCGCACCGACGCCGGCGCGTCGACCTTGAATTCCGGCGCGACGACGACGTCGACCGGAATCGGTACCTCGCCGCCGCGCGCCTTGGCGTCGGCGATGATCTTGCGCGCCACGCCGAGCAGGTCCATCTCGACCAGCGACTTGCCGACGCCGAATCCTGCCGCGGCGATGAACGTGTTGGCGATGCCGCCGCCGACGATCAGCTGGTCGACCTTGCCGATCAGGTTCTCGAGCAGGCTCAGCTTGGTCGACACTTTCGACCCGGCGACGATCGCCAGCAACGGCCGCGCCGGTTTCTCCAGCGCCTTGGCCAGCGCGTCGAGTTCGGCCATCAGCAGCGGCCCGCCGCAGGCGACATGCGCACGGCGGATCACGCCGTGCGTCGAGGCCTGGGCGCGATGCGCCGTGCCGAACGCGTCCATGACGAAGATCTCGCACAGCATCGCGTAACGTTCCGCGAGCGTGGCGTCATCCTTTTCCTCGCCGACGTTGAAGCGGCAGTTCTCCAGCAGCACGACTTCACCCGGTCCGATATCGACGGTCTCGCCGTCGAGGTAGTTGCGCACCAGCGGCACCGGCTTGCCGAGCGCATTGCCGAGCCAGTGCGCGATCGGCGCGAGCGATTCGGATTCGCTGAAGTGGCCTTCCTTAGGCCTTCCCAGGTGCGACATCAGCAGCACGCGCGCGCCGGCGTCACGCGCCAGCTTGATCGTCGGCAGCGCCGCTTCGAGACGCTGGCTCGCGGCGACCTTGCCGTCCTTCAACGGCACGTTCAGGTCCTCGCGTATCAGCACGCGCTTGCCGCGGAGGTCGAGGTTGGTCATGCGCACAATCGGCATCGCGGACTCCGGATTCAGTAATCGCTGCGGGTGAGCTCGCCGTGAGGCGGCGGCCCGACCCGCACGGCATTGTAATCGGCCAGCGAACGCGGTTCACGTGTGCCACACGCGGCAGGCCATCATCCGAAAAATCCGCGTTGATCCGGTGTTATCGGCTCAAGCCGCAGCAAGATCCTTGGCCTTTCACGCCGCTACATCAACGGGCGCAGTGGCTTCGTGGGCGCGCGCAATGGCTTGGCGCTGCGCAGCAGCGACGAGGTCGGCGAACACGCCGGCTGCAGTCAGGTCGATGCCGGCGCCCGGGCCGGAGACCGTCAGCGGTGCGGCACGATAGAAATCGCTGCGCAGGATCAACGCGTTTTCGCATGGCGCCAAACGCGCGAACGGGTGGGTTTGCGGCAGGCGTTCCGGCGCGATGCGTGCACGACCATCTTCGAAGCTCGCGCGATAGACCCAGCGCTCGTGGCGCACGTCCGCCACGGCGACGCGTGCGCGCCAGCCCTCGTCGGCCGATTCCAGGCGCGCGAGCAGGTGCGCGGGATCCGCATCGCCGAGCAGCGCGGCGTCGACCAGCGCGACGCAGTCGACGTCGGCCAGTTCGATGTCATGGCCGAGAGCGCGCAGCAGGATCACGAGCTTGCGCGCCGCATCCTCGCCGGACAGATCGCGCGCCGGGTGCGGTTCAGCGTAGCCGTTGTGCACCGCCTCGCGCACGGCCGTCGACAGCGCGATGCCCTGGTGCAGCCGGCCGAGCACATACGACAGCGTGCCCGAGAGCACTGCCTCGAAGCGCTCCACGCGGTCGCCGGCGCGTTGCAGATCGCGCAATGTGGACAGCAGTGGCAACTGTGCGCCGACGGTCGTGCTGTCGTGAAGCTGCGCGCCGCTGGCGGCTTGCGCGGCCGCGATCGCGTGCGCGAGCGGCCGCTCGGCCGACGAGGCGATCTTGTTCGGAGTGACGACATCGATCCCGGCGCCGAGCCAGCGCGGGTAGAGCGCGGCAATCTCGGCACTGGCGCTGCAGTCGACCAGCACCCGCGGGTGCACCGGCGAACGTGTCAGCGCCATCGCGTCAGGCGGCGGTGAGGCAGCGGCCAGCAGATCGGCAATGCACTCGGCCGGCGTGTGCTCCGGCACGTGCAGCCAGCGCGTCGAATTCGCTGCGGCGACGATGCGCAGCCGCAGCCCGCCGCGCAGCAGCGCCGGCCGCCTTGCATCAATCAGCTCCAGCAGACGTCTGCCGACGCGCCCGGTTGCGCCAACGATGGCGACATCGACCACTCCTGCTGTTCTTGCCGCAACCGTCGCCATGCCGAAAGCTCCGAAATTTATGGATGTATAGACGTCTAAACGTCCGTATCAGAACACGAACCGGCGTTTGCCGTCAACCCCTGCACTCGGCAAAGCCCGCTCCTTGCGCCTCGGCGCCCGTAGTTGACCGGCGTGGCACGCACCGGCGCGGTTTGCGCCATGCCGCCGGATCGGTCACCATGGACTGGAATCGTTTCGGGAAGCACTCGACAGATGCACGCGGTCGCGTTCATCCATGACCTGGCCATCATCATGCTGACCGCCGGCGTGGTCACGGTCGTGTTCCATCTGTTGCGCCAGCCGGTCGTGCTCGGCTACATCGTCGCCGGCGTGCTGATCGGCCCGCACACGCCGCCGTACACGCTGGTCGACGACGAAGAGACGATCCGCACGCTGTCCCAGCTCGGCGTCGTCTTCCTGCTGTTCTCGCTCGGCCTCGAATTCTCGCTCGGCCATCTGCGCCGGGTCGGCGCGACCGCACTGGTCGCGGCGATTTCCGGCATCGTGCTGATGCTTTCGCTCGGCTACGCGATCGGCCGCGCGTTCGACTGGAGCGTCATGGATGCGGTGTTCCTCGGTGCAATGCTGTCGATTTCGTCGACGACGATCACCATCAAGGCACTCGAGGACCTCAAACTCAAGAAACAGCACTTCGCCCAGGTCGTGTTCGCGATCCTGATCGTCGAGGACGTTCTCGCCATCGCAATGATCGCGCTGCTGTCGAGCGCCGCTAAGACCGGCGCCATCGACTCGGGCTCCGTGCTGCAGACGCTCGGCGCGTTGCTCGTGTTCCTGGTCGCGACGCTGGTCGTCGGCATCCTCGCGGTGCCGCGCCTGTTGGACAGGATCGCGCGATTCAACAGCAACGAGATGCTGCTGATCGCCGTGCTCGGCCTGCTGTTCGGCTTCTGCCTCGTCGTCGTCAAGCTCGGCTACAGCGAGGCGCTCGGTGCGTTCATGATCGGCGTCATCGTTGCCGAGTCCGGTTCGCTGCCGCGCATCGAACGGCTCATCGCGCCGGTGCGCGACATGTTCAGCGCGATCTTCTTCGTCGCGATCGGGCTGATGCTCGACCCGGAGATGCTGGTCCGCTACGCCGGCCCGGTTGCCGCCGCGGTCGCGGCCGTCGTCGTCGGCAAGACGCTGGCGCGCACGGCCGGCTCGTTCGCCGCCGGCCAGGACGGCCGCACTTCGCTGCGCATCGGCATGAGCCTGGCGCAGATCGGCGAATTCTCGTTCATCATCGCCGCGCTCGGCGTGGCGCTGAAGGCAACCAGCGATTTCCTCTACCCGATTGCCGTCGCGGTCAGCGCGCTCACGACTCTGTTCACTCCGTATCTGATCCGTGCCGCCGACCCGCTGGCGCAGCGCATCACCGCGGCGGCGCCGCCCGGACTCCGCCGCATCCTGCACATGTATACAAGCTGGCTGCAAGGCCTGCGCTTCGAAGGCGACCGCGCCGTGATCGCGGCGATGGTGCGGCGCATCCTGCTGCAGGCATTCGTCAACCTGTGCCTGGTCGCCGCGATCTTCGGTGCCGGCGCCTACCTGGCGCGGCGTTATCGCGCCGACATCGCGCAGTGGATTCCGTATCCGGCGGTCGCGAACGCGTTGATCTGGGGCGCTGCGCTGGTGCTGTCGCTCGCGTTCCTCGTCGCCGCCTACCGCAAGCTCAAGGCGCTGGCGATGATGCTGGCCGAGGTCGCCGTGCGTGCCGGCCGCCACACCGAACGCGTGCAGCGCATCGTCGCCGAGGTGCTGCCGGCAGTGTCGATCGGCGCGATGCTGCTGCTGGTTTCAGCGCTGTCATCGAGCATCCTGCCGCCGGCGGAACTGCTGGTCGCCGTGCTGGCGATGGGCGCGCTGATTCTGGCGCTGATCTGGCGCATGCTGGTCAAGCTGCACTCGCGCCTGCAGATCGCGCTGCTCGAAACGCTGCAGTCTGGGAAGGATCCGCATTGAGAACCGTGCATGGCCGTTCGCGCGCGGCCCTCGCGACTACATGCTGGCTATGACCCGCATCGACGTCGGCGCGCTGGTGCGCGGCGCGGCGCGAATGCTCAATGCTCGCGCACCGGCCCGAGCGGCCAGTCCGCCTTGCGCAGATCGACGGTCTTCAGCGTATAGCGGTCTTTCGCATCGCCACCGGCCGCGGCGGCTTCGTATTGCACCACGAGACCGTGATGGGCGTTCGCTTTCACGAAGCTGGGCAGCGCGTCGAACGGCTCGGCGACCTTTACCGAGCCGTCTGGCGCAAAGTCGAGTACCCACTCCGACACCATGTCGCGAATCGGCAGCTGCACACGGCGGAACGACTTGGCGTTCTCGAACCTGACCCTGCCGCCGGTCCAGGCCGGCGCGATGCCGTCGCGCCACAACCCCGCGCGCACGTCCTTGTCATGTGCCGCGACGAACGCATTGAGTTGCGCGAGCACGAGGTCGCTCTGCAAGCTGCCGAGCTTCTGACGCATGCGTTCCGTCACGCGGCGCAACAGGTCCTCGAAATACAGCGTCGGCTCGCGCTCGTTGTGTTCGCCGTAGTCGGTGATGTTCTCGTTCCGCACCCAGCCGCGATAGGCGCCGTAGATCTGCGTCCAGATCATCGCTTCGAGCGGGCGATCCTCGGCGAGTTCGAGCTCGGCCATTTTCAGCATGGCCAGCAGCCGGCCGTGGCCGGCGGCGGTGCTGAGGAAACGCCGCGCCTGGTCCGCGTCGCGGCCGACGACGTGCGGTTCGATCGAATCGCCACGGCGGTAGATCGTGCCGACGATGTACTGGGCGTCGGCATCGCCGGCCAGTGCGGCCGTGCGCCAGCCTTCGAACAGCGAGCGGCGCTGATCGGCCGGCACGCGCGCATCGAGAAACCGCGCCAGTTCGGGCAAATTCCCGGTCGAGGCTGCGGCGGCTGCAAGCAAGGTCGAAGAGCCCAGCGCAATCAAGGCGACCAGCACGAACAAAGTGCGGCAAGCGACTCGCGGACACCCATGCTGCAACATGACGTTCCTCTCCTGACGAACTGCGCGAGCACCACGCTAACGGTTTCGTCCGCGTCGATGCAAGCGAGAACTTGTATGACTTTGTAAAAGCGGTCCGCCCGGCAACGGTGACGCGCCGCTTCAGACACCAGTGCGGTTCTGGAACACAAAGCGCTGGACCAGGCTGCCGACGATCATCGCCGGTACGACCACGAATGCCGTGCCCACGCCGCCGGCGAGTGCGACCAGTGCCGGGCCCGGGCAATACCCGGACAGGCCCCAGCCGATGCCGAAGATGGCCGAGCCGACAACCAGCGGCCGGTCGATCGCGCGCGAAGCAGGCACCTGGAATTCGTCGGCGAACAGCGGCCGCTGCCTGCCGAGCGCGATGCGGAATCCGACCAGCGTCGTGCCGACTGCGCCGGCCAATACAAAGGCCAGCGACGGATCGAAGTGACCGAACAGATCGAGAAATCCGAGTATCACGGTCGGATCGCTCATGCGCGAAAGCGCCAGGCCCACACCGAACAGCGTACCGGCGAGCAATGCCGCGAGGATGCGTTTCATGGCGCAGCGCCAATCGCGTGACGCACGACGAAGACCGTGACGACAGCGACGCTCATGAAGACGAGTACGGCGACGAGTGAGCGTCTGGACAAGCGGCCCAGACCGCACACGCCGTGGCCGCTGGTGCAGCCGCCACCCATGCGTGCGCCGAAGCCGACCAGCAGGCCGGCACCGATCAGTAGCGGAACGCCGGCCGGCGAAGGGGTCGTATGTCCGAGCCAATGCATCGCCAGACCACCGGCACTCATCAGCCCGGCGATAAAGGCGGCACGCCATGTCCACTCTTCGCGCTGCGACGCCTGCGTCAGGCCATTGACGATGCCGCTGATGCCGGCGATGCGCCCGTTGAGCAACAACAGCAGCGTTGCCGACAATCCGATCAGGACACCGCCGAGCAAAGCGGACAGCCACGGATGCATGACCTACTCCTTTGGAGCTGCGCGCGCCCAACCAGTCAATCAATTATTCGCTGTGCGCACGTTCGCAACGCGGGCCTCACAAGGCCCGCGCCAGCGGGCCGACTTCACCCCTCACGAGGCCGCCCAGCGAACCGACCTCACTTTCATTTCGCCGCCATCATCGCCAGCGTCATGTCGAGCATGCGGTTCGAAAAACCCCACTCGTTGTCGTACCAGCTCAGCACCTTGACCAGCGTGCCGCCCATGACGCGTGTCTGCGTCGCGTCGTAGATCGACGACAGCGGATTGTGGTTGAAGTCGACCGACACCAGCGGCTTGTGGTTCATGCCGAGGATGCCTTTGAGCCTGCCTTCGCTAGCTTCCTTCACCGCAGCATCGATCTCCGCATGCGTCGTCGCGCGCGCGGCCTGGAATACGAGGTCGACCACGGAGACGTTGATCGTCGGCACGCGCATGGCAAAACCGTCGAGCTTGCCGTTCAGTTCCGGCAGCACGAGGCCGACCGCCGCCGCGGCGCCGGTCTTGGTCGGAATCTGGCTCATCGTCGCGCTGCGTGCGCGGCGCAGGTCCTTGTGGAACACGTCGGTCAGGACCTGATCGTTGGTGTACGAATGGATCGTCGTCATCAGGCCGTGGACGATGCCGATCTTCTCGTGCAGCACCTTGGCCAGCGGCGCAAGGCAATTGGTCGTGCACGACGCGTTCGAGATCACCTGGTGCTGCGCCGTGAGTTTGTCTTCGTTGACGCCCATGACGAACGTGCCGTCGACGTCCTTCTCGCCGGGCGCCGAGATGATGACCTTCTTCGCGCCACCGGCGATGTGCGCACCGGCCTTGGCCTTCGAGGTGAACAGGCCGGTCGATTCGAGCACGACGTCGACGCCGAGCGCACCCCATGGCAGCTTGGCCGGATCGCGTTCGGCAAGCACCTTGACGCGATCACCCTTGATGATCAGGTCTCCGCCGTCCACGCCGACTTCGCCCGGAAACTTGCCGTGCGCGGTGTCGTACTGGGTCAGATGCGCATTGGTCTCGGCATCGCCGAGATCGTTGACCGCCACGATATTGATCTCGTGGGTGCGGTTCGATTCGTACAGCGCGCGCAGCACGTTGCGGCCGATGCGTCCGTAGCCGTTGATCGCGACCTTGATCGCCATGACTTGCTCCCGAAGTGTGAGAAGAGGGATGTGCGAAGGACAGGCCGACGATTGTAGCGGTCTTGGCCGCCGCTTCGTACTGGTGAAGGCGAGGCTGCTGTACCATTTCCAGGTAGCGCACGCCGGCGGAGGGGAGCAAAGTGACCGCACCGCACGTTCAGTCGTTCTATCACGTTGCGACCAACACCTGGACCCACGTCGTCGCCGATCCTGGCTCGAAGGCGGCCGCGATCATCGATCCGGTGCTCGACTTCGACCCGGCGTCCGGGCGCGTCTGGCCCGAGCAGGCGAAGATCGTGCTGGCCTGGATTCGCGAGCGCGAACTGCGAATCGACTGGATCCTGGAGACTCACGCGCACGCCGATCATCTGACGGCGGCGGACTGGCTGAAACGCCAGCTCACCGGCGACTCAAACGCGGCGCCGAACGGCCCTGAGCTCAAGCCGAGCCCTTCGACGATGCTCAGGACAGGCATCGGCGCCGGCATCATCGCCGTGCAGCGGCATTTCCGCGACGTTTTCGCGCTCGGCCCTGAATTCATCGCCGACGGTTCGCAATTCGATCACCTGTTTGCCGCCGACGAGTCGTTCCGCATCGGCGCACTCGAGGCGCGCGCGATCGCGACACCGGGCCACACCAGCGACGGCGTCAGTTACCTGATCGGCGACGCGGTGTTCGTCGGCGATACGCTCTTCGCACCCGGTGGCGGCACCGGCCGCTGTGATTTCCCCGGCGCCGACGCGACACTGCAGTATCGTTCGATCAAGCGCCTCTACGAACTGCCGGACACTACGCGCGTATTCCTCTGCCACGACTACCCGGCCGCGGGCGTGCAGCCCGTCGCGCAGACGACGATCGCTGCCGAAAAAGGCGGCAACACCCAGCTGCGCGCGGAGACCAGTGAAGCCGAATACGTCGCCTTCCGCCGCAAGCGCGACGCCACGCTGGCCGTGCCGAGGCTGCTGTATCCGTCGCTTCAGGTGAACATCCGCGCCGGGCGGATTCCGAATCCTGACGCAGCCGGGCGCCGCTTCCTGCGCCTGCCGGTCGACGCGGAGTCCTGACGCAGCCGTGTCGCATCGACGCACGGGTCAAGCCGCGTCATGGAAGATCATTCCGAGCGTGTGCCGTAGTCCGGAACGCACGCGGCTGACACCATGACGCAGGCTCACGCTATATGTGCCGCGCTGCCCCTCCGCCGGACGACGGTGCACGGCGAAGATCACGCCATCGCCCTGCTGCAACGGCACGACTTCGACGCGTGACTGCCTGCGCGGGCGTTGCTCGACTAGAACGAACTCACCGCCGCTGAAGTCGCGATCGGGCTGCGAGAGCAGGATCGTGAGCTGCAGCGGAAACACTTCATCGCCATACATATCCTGATGCAGGCAATTGTGGTCGCCGGCGCCGTAGCGCAGCATCAGCGGCGTGGGCCGGCGCTGTCCTGCCGCATGGCACCGCTCGATGTATGCCGCGTGCTCGGGCGGATATTCGCCGTCGATGTGCAACGCGCGATTCCAGCGGTTGGCGATCGGCGCGAGATGTGGATAAAGCGTCGCCCGCAGCTGCTGCACGAGCGCAGGCAGCGGATAGGCAAGGTATTTGTATTCACCGCGCCCGAAGCCGTGCCGCGCCATGGTGACGCGGCTGCGATAGATATCTTCCGCATCGTAGCGCCCGGCGAGCGCCTCGCAGTCCTGCGCCGGTAGCAGCCGCGGAATCAAGGCATGGCCCTGCGCATCGAGATCGCGCGCAATCGCGGCCCAGTCGACCGCGGCAATGCGCGCGTTCAGCGGCGACGGTAGCGCAGCCGATGCGCGCGCGGATTGACCGTCGATCACTGGGACGCTTCGCGCGCGAGCGGGCGCGCGGCGCATGCTGGGCGGCAGTACACTCCAGGCGTCCTGACCGAGTGGAAAAACTTGCCGTCTTCCGCGGTGTCCCGCGCGACGGTCGAGGTCCAGCGCGGATCGCGTGTGACGATTTCGACGTGGCTCGCACGCGACGCTGGCTTGAGCATTGCAGCTTCCATTGGCATTCCTTCAGCGGCTCAGTGACGGCATTGTTGAACAGGCCGCGCGCTCAAACACTCCGACTCTTGCTCTTGAATTCACGATGCCCCAGTAGGCCGCCGGAGACTGACCGCAGGCGGCGCAAAGGGCTTGATCACATGCCAAGTGAGACGTCGCGTTCCGTCGCGACACCATAGCGATGGGAGACGGAGGATCGAGTAGTGCGTTGCGGCTTCGGCCGACCCTGAGTTCCGCGAACCAACCTGCAGCAACATCGGCTCGTGCCGGTTCGGAACACCGCCGGTCGACGCGCTACGCGATTCGCCTCAAAGCGCTTAACGAGCGCCTTGCAAGCCGCCGCTCATGCGGCAATTCGAAGACAGGAGGCTGACCACATGCTCGAGAAGCTCAAGGAATACAAGGAACTGCTGGCCATCGTGGTCTTTTTCCTCGGTGGTGTCTTCTGGCTTCAGGACCAGTATCCCAGCAAGCAGGATTTGAAGGCCGAGCTCAAATCAGTGCGATGCCTGCTGGACAACTACATGAAGCTGACTCAGCTGCAGATATTCAACCAGGAACAGGACAAGCGGGCCGGCTTGTTGGCAAGGAAGGTCACCGAAGCGTCTCCTGATTCTGGCAACGAGCTGCCAGTTTCCCCTGCGATGAAAGCAGAGCTGGAGCAGCTGAGAGCCGAATTCACATCAGTCAGCAGCCTCCAAGGCAAGACGGCAAGCGAGATGGCAGCGATTCGGGATGAACTCGAGCGCGGGGTTTGCGGGAGGGTAGATCTATGAACAGGATTGCCCTGGCGATACTTGCCTTCGTACTCATGCCCGGCCGCGCAAGCTGCGGAACTCCTCTGAACGAACTGATTGACCGAAACGTCCGGGACGCGAACACCGCCTACCAGAAAAGCCTTCCAGGCGCTCAATTACCTGCCAGTCCGGTATTTTTGTGGATTCATGTTCGAAACGAGGGTCAGGAATCGCTCGCGCAACAGATTCTGAACGAGATGGTGAAAATTCCATCGGACCAATGGACGATTGAGCCAAAACCCATACAGAAAGTGGACTCTGGTCCGTCAAGGAGCCAGTTGCGCTATTTCAAGCAACAGGAACGACAGCAAGCTCAAGTCCTCCTGGCCGCATTACGTACGCTGATTCCCCAATTGGATATCGCCGACCTCTCGGGGACCTACGAAAACGCTGAGTGGATCCAGCAGGGTCACTATGAACTATGGCTCGCGCCTGACCTTACAAATCTCCAGCCAATACCGCGTTGAGTAGTCCTCGCGGACCGTTGTGGTCGATCCGGCCCGCAACGCCTCTGCGTCACCAGACCTCGCAGCGATCCTTGCCCTGGCGCACCATCGGCGCGTCGGCCTTGCAGGCAAACGCCTGCTGGAACGCCGGCAGGTTCGACAGCGGGCCGTTGACGCGGTACTTCGCGATCGGGTGCGGATCGCCCTGCACCTGGGTGCGTTGCGCCTCGGGCCGCGTCTCGTCGCCGCGCCACTGGCCCCAGGCGATGAAGAACTGCTGCTCCGGCGTGAAACCATCGATGGTCGGTTCGGCAGGCTTGCCCTCGCGCGATTTCTTGTAGGCGAGATAGGCGAGCTTCGCACCGGCCAGATCGCCGATCGATTCGCCGAGCACGAGCTTGCCGTTGTGGTGGATGCCCGGCTCGATGAAATAGCTCTCGAACTGGTCGACGACGCACTGGCCCTTCGCCTTGAACTTCTCCTCGTCGGCCGACGTCCACCAGTTGTTGAGGCGCCCTTGTGCGTCGAACTGCGCGCCCTGGTCGTCGAAACCGTGGCTGATCTCGTGACCGATGACGACGCCGATCGAGCCGTAGTTCACCGCATCGGTGGCCGCCATGTCGAACCCGGGCGGCTGCAGGATGCCGGCCGGAAACACGATCTCGTTGAGCAGCGGGTTGTAGTACGCGTTCGAGGTCGGCGGGGTCATGCCCCAGCGGCCGCGGTCGACCGGCTTGCCGATCTGCTTGCGGTTGTCGTCGACGTTCCAGCGCGACGCTGAGACGACGTCGTCCCAGTAAGACGTGCGGCCGATGGTCACGCCGGCATAGTCCTTCCATTTGTCCGGATAGCCGATCTTCGGATTGAACGTCGACAGTTTCTCGAGCGCCTTCTTCTTGGTGTCATCGCCCATCCAGGCGAGGCCGTTGATCGTGTCCTTCATCGCCAGCAGGATGTTCTTGACCATGTCCTGCATGCGCGCTTTGGCTTCGGGCGGGAAATATTTCTCGACGTACTTGCGTCCGAGCGCCTCGCCGAGCTGGTTGTCGGTCGATTCCGCGCAGCGTTTCCAGCGCGGCTTCTGTTCCTTGGCGCCGGTCAGGGTCTTGTTGAAGGCGAAATTCTCGTCGACAAACGGCTTCGACAGCGCGTTCGCCGCGGCGTTGAGCACGTGCCATTCGAGATAGGTTTTCCACTGTGCCAGCGGCGTGGCCTTTAATTCCGTGTCGACCTGGGCGAGAAACTTCGGCTGGGTGACGTTGAGATCCGAGTGCGGGATTTTTGCCGCATCGAAGTACACCGGCCAGGCGAAGTCCGGCGCGAGCTTGGGTAGATCGGCGAATGTTGTCTTGTGATCCTGCTGCTTCGGATCGCGCAAGGCGACGTTGTCCAGCGACGCTTCGGCCAGGCGCTTCTCGAACGCGAACACGGTCTCCGCTGCCTGCTTCGCCGCCGCCGGCTTCGCGCCGGCAAGCTCGAACATCTTCGTCACATGGGTGTGGTAGTTCTCGCGCGCCTCGACAAAGCGTTTTTCCGGCTTGAGGTAGTAGTCGCGGTCCGGCATGCCGAGGCCGCCGGCGACGATGTTGGCGACGATCTGGGTCGGGTCGTGCAGATCCTGCTGGCCGAACACGCCGAACGGCACACCAACGCCGACGTCATGCAGTTTTCCGATCATGGCCTGCACATCGGCCCTGGTCTTTATCGCGCGCACGTCGTCCAGATACGACTGCACCGGCTTGATGCCGAGCGCATCGACCTGTTTTTCGTCCATGCAGGCGGCGTAGAAGTCCCCCGAAAGCTGTTCGGGACTACCGGCCTTCCAGTCGCTCTTCGCGGAAACCTCGGTCAGGATGTCGCGCACATGTTCCTTGTTGATCTCGCCGGATTCCCAGCGCCGGCTCCAGCGATCCATGTAGTCGGGAATCGGATGGCTGGCGCGCCATGCTCCGTTCGCGTAGTCGAAGAAATCAGTACACGCTGCGCCGTTCTTGTCCATGTCGGTCGCGTCGATGCCGTGCGCGGCGTACACCGAAACGGATGCCGTGGCGATACATGCCGCCAGCGCGCACCGGCGCAGGAACGCGGAGGCGCGCGGCGTGGCATGGGGACTGATGAGGCGTAAAACCCGATTCGGTATCCGGCGACTGAGCATGAAACGATCCTCCCGCAACGAAGATGGCCCGGCGATCCTAGGCGATGCGGCCGCGCGGCCGCATGGCCCGAATGGCAGGGGTGCGGAAGGTCGTCGGGTGCGGGCGGACTAGTCGGCGTCGTCCAGTGCGAACGTGATCGGCACCAGCACGTAGCCGGCTCGCGGCTGGCCGTCCTTCATGCCGGGATTGAAATGCCATTGCATGATCGCTTCGAGCGAGGTCTGGGCAAATATCCTGGCCGCTTCGGGCGGATTGCTTTTTTCGACGTCGACCGATTGCGGCGCGCCGTGTTCGTCGACCAGCACCTTGAACACCAGATCGCCGGACAGCTTGTCCTTCACCGCCTGTGCCGGGTACTGCGGCGGATGCATTTCGCGGAACGTGACGTCTTCGGTCGGTGGACGGTCTGCCGAACTGCTGACCGGGTCTACGACAGGCGACACGCGTATCGCGTCGAGCGTACCGCCGGACACTTTCGTGTCGGAGCGCATGGCAAAGACGACCGGGACGATCTCATCGCTCGCCGACGCTTTGCCGGCCTTCTGCGCGGGATTGAAACGCCATGTCCTGACACCGGCGACCGCCACGTCAGCGAGGCCGGCAGCCGAGGAAGGATCGACGTGATCAACC
>Ga0157375_10002227_pt1 | contig 16785 bp, 12 predicted proteins | sample M35metaG_FD_115311 | JGI IMG/M metagenome (GOLD analysis project Ga0157375, IMG submission 115311) | Miscanthus rhizosphere microbial communities from Kellogg Biological Station, Michigan, USA - M3-5 metaG | ecosystem: Host-associated > Plants > Roots > Rhizosphere > Soil | place: USA: Michigan...
CTGGAATATTGCGCACACCGTTGCTACACAGCAGCTTTTACATTATTATCTAAGCGGAAACCCTTTCAGAATCGATAAATATTGGATTGAAACCTACAAAAAAGGAACCTTACCCAATCTGAATGTGCAAAAATCAGAAGTTGAAGATCTGGAATTTTTACTGACTGAAACTTCAAAGATTTTAATGAAGGATTATGACAGTGATTTTTTCTCAGATTACACGCCCTACACCACAAGTTTCGGGATGGATCTGAAAAGCATTCAGGATGCCATTATCTTCAACAACATGCATGAGAGCCTGCATTACGGATATGTCATGTCGCAAAAAAGAGCAATTTTAGGAGAAAAAGGACGATAGTCAAAAGTGAATTTTGCTACGCAAGTCAATTATTAAATGTGAATTTAAAGCACAATAAATTGACTGACAAAGTAAAATTGATATTTGACAATTCACTATTTAAAATATTAAAATGACAGATAAAAAAGACGATTTTATTTTTGGGCTTCGTCCCGTAATTGAAGCTATTGAAGCAGGAAAAACAATTGACAAGATCTTTGTACAAAATGCATTGCAAGGGGAAATTTATGCAGAATTGAAAGCTATTTTGGCTCAGAATAAAATTCGTCCCAACTATGTTCCGATTGAAAAACTGAACCGCTTTACGAGAAAAAATCACCAAGGTGTGGTTGCTTTCATTTCGGACGTTCCTTTTCATAGAGTGGAAGATGTTGTTCCTCAACTATTTGAAGAGGGAAAAACTCCGTTTTTATTGATTTTGGACAGATTGACGGACGTTAGAAACTTCGGAGCAATCTGCAGAACAGCAGAATGTGTTGGAATCAACGCCGTTATCATCCCGGAAAAAGGAGGTGCACCCATCAATTCTGATGCTATAAAAACTTCAGCAGGAGCACTTTATAATATTAAAATTTGTAAGGAACCTAATTTAGCGCACGTTGTTGATTACCTTCAGCAAAGCGGAATTGCGGTTTTTTCAGCAACAGAAAAAGCTCAAAAATTAATTTATGATGTAAGCTTCACAGAACCTTGCGCCATCGTAATGGGAAATGAAGAAACAGGGATTTCTAAAGAAGTTCTGCATCATTCGGACGAAAAAATAAAACTTCCTATCGAAGGAAAAACACAATCATTAAATGTTTCTGTAGCGTGTGGTGCGATATTGTATGAAGCAATGAGACAGAAATTAGTGAAAACAAATTAATCGATAACATTAAAATTTAAACAATGAAAAACATAGCAGCATTAGCGCTAATCTCAACCATAGCTTTAGTATCTTGTAATAAGAAAGAAACCACAAAAATCACAAAATTAGATCCGAAAACAGGGAAAACGATTACGGTGGAAGTTCCTGCCGATTCTGTAGCAAAAGTAGCAGAAAATCCTGCAATAAAAGATTCTGCGGGTATTTTTAAACAGACCTTTAAGTTTGAAAAAGGAAAAACATATCCTCTGACAACGTATCAGAGAGATACAAAAACGATGACCGATCCTAAAGGACAAACCATGAACGGAACCAGTGAATCTACCGACGAAATGTCTTTCACAATGAATGATATTAAAGGAAATGTGTATGATTTAACATTAAACCTTGTCGGAAAAAGAAATTCACAAACTGCTCAGGGAAAAACGGTTATTGTTGACACAAAGCTGCCAATTCCAAAAGAAGACGATCTTAAAATGATCTGGAACATCAACAAAGCTTTGACAGGCAATAAATTAAATGTAAAAATGGATACCAAAGGAAATATTATTTCTATTACTGGTTTTGATCCTATTTACGCTAAAGTTTCAACTGCGGTGGGAACTCTTGTGAAAGATGCCAATCAAAAAGCAAGTGTTGTTGCAAGTCTTAAGGAAAGCTTTAATGAAAAAGTTTTAAAAGATCAATTAAGCAAAATCATTACTCTTATCCCTAAAAAAGGAGTAAAAGTAGGTGACAAATGGACAAATTCTGAAAATGCAGATCCAACAGGAAGCATTAAAGTAACTTCAAATTACGTATTGAAAAGCGCAGGAAACGGCATTGTTGAAATCGGGATCTCAGGAGGTATTCCCAAGAAAACTGAAAAGAAAAACCAGGGAGCAATTACTCACAGCTTGAGCAGCGAATTAGCACAAAACGGTACAATAAAATTTGATCAAAATACAGGATGGATCACTAATCAGAATATTAAAGTAGTAACTACACAGATTGAATCAATTTCTGACGGAAAACAGACTCAGTCTATGAAAAGTGTTTCCAATACTGCTGTAATGGTAAATCCTTCAGGAAAATAAAATAATGTTATAAAGTTTTAGGGTTGAAGAGTTTGAGAGTTTTTTTAATTAAACAGTCAGCAAACTTGGAGCTTTAAACTTTAAACCTTAAATAATAATTAATTATGAAGTTCATTTTTGAGCTGGTACTTACCGCTATTATTATGTTTTTTGTGTGGAATATTCTTAAAAGGATCTTCTTTAAGACTTTTTACAGTTACAGATTCAACAACAATAACAACCAGAATAATAAGCAACAGGACCTACAAAACTCTGAAAAGAATAACAGAAAAATCCATTGGGATGCAGAAACCGTGGATTATGAAGAGGTAAAGGAAACTAAAGACAAAAAGTAAAATTTCCCAGGAAAAATAAAAGATAATAACCAACATGGCGAAAAACAAAAACGCAATTTATATTGCAATTTCATTAGTTGTATTTATAGTTTTAGCATTTTTTTATTCCACTCCTGTTTTTACAGGAAAACAGCTTTTTCAGCATGATATCGTGCAGTACAGAGGAGGTGCAAAAGAACTTCTCGATTACAGAGCCGACACCGGAAAAGAAACGTACTGGAGTGATTCCATGTTCGGAGGAATGCCGACGTATCAGATGGGAAGCAGATTTGATGGTGATATCATCAAAAAAATCGACAGCTATCTGAATGTTCTTCCAAGACCGGTCAATTATCTTTTCTTGCTTTTTGCAGGGTTTTTCCTTTTGGGAATGGTTGCCGTCAGAAACTGGAAATATGCTCTTTTGGGTGCCACTTTTTTTGGACTTTCAACCTATTTTTACATCATTATCGCGGCGGGACACAACGGAAAAGTCAATACCATTGAATATTTCGCACCGCTTTTAGCCGGAATTTTGCTTGTTTATATAAGAAAAAATTACATCTGGGGCTTTATTGTCACTACCCTTTTCATGGGATTACAAATAGCGGCAAACCACCCGCAAATGACTTATTATCTGTTCATTGCATTAGGATTTTTATTCTTATCAGAATTAATCAGAGCAATTCAGAAAAAAACGCCAATGAAGCATTTCCTAATTTCTTCGGGAATTATTGCTGCTGCGTGTGTGATCGGAGTCGGGATGAATTCTCAACGAATCATGGCTAATTCCGAGTACATCCAAGAAACCGTACGTGGAAAACAGATTTTGACCAACGACAGCCATACTTCAGGAGAATCCGGAATGGATAAAGAGAGTATGCTGATGTGGAGCTACGGAAAACTGGAAACCCTTAATTTATTCATTCCGAGATTGATGGGTGGCGGAAGTCAGGAACCTGAAGGAAAGGAAATGATGAGTAAGATTCAGGAATTAGTACAGGAAAACGTAACCTCACAAGCTGAAATGGATAGGGTCACAAAAGGCTTTGGATCAGTGACTTATTGGGGTGATCAGCCGGGAACTTCCGGACCTGCTTATCAAGGTGCAATTGTGTGTTTCTTAGCTGTTTTAGGATTCTTTTTCGGATGGAAAAAATACCGTTACTGGATTTTAGGAGCGTCAATTTTAACTATTTTATTGGCTTGGGGAAGTAATTTCATGCCTTTATCAGACTTTTTTATTGATTTTGTTCCATTTTATAACAAATTCCGTGCGCCGTCTTCTATTTTGGTTGTAGTGGAGTTACTATTCCCTTTAATTGCGATTATCGGATTATACAGATTCTTTACAGACGAAAAATTAACGACAGAATACAAACAGAAAATTCTTTTGTATGTAAGTGGCGGAACGTTAGGTTTATTATTAATTCTTTTAGTTTTCGGAAAATCTTTACTAGGCTTCCATACAGAAAACGAAAAAACATACTTACCTCCTTTCCTACTGGATTATCTCGTGGATGAAAGATTTAAATTATTTAGAATTGATGCCTTAAAAGCATTCCTCTATGTTGCAATTGCTGCGGGAGTTTTATTCATGGCTTTAAAACAAAAACTAAGTCAGAATATCGCTTTGATCATTATCGGAGCTGTAAGTTTATTCGATCTTTGGTCTGTTAACAAAAGGTATTTGAATGATGAAAATTACGTTGATAAGATCTTTGCTGAAAATCCTTTTCAAACGGAAAGTTCTGATTTATTGGCTGATAAAGTTCAGGGAAATCCAAATTTAGAATCGATTTTATCAAGTGTAAATGTTAATAAAACGCTTGAAACCATCGCTGAAAAAGACAAAACTCATTATAGAATTTTCAACAATGTTTTAGGAACGTTCAGTGAAACAAATACATCTTATTTCAAATCTTCAATCGGCGGTTATCACGCCGTAAAACTGAGAAGATACGATGACGTAATCAATGAATATTTCCAGACTATGGATTCTGTAAGAGTTCCGAAAGTTCTAAGTCTTTTAAATACAAAATATTTGGTTCTTGGCGGACCGGAGCAGCCACAAGCTATCCCAAATCCAAGAGCAAACGGAAATGCTTGGTTTGTAAGTGATTTAAAATTTGTAAATACTCCAAACGAAGAAATTAAATCAATCGGAGTAATTGATAGTAAAAAAACAGCTGTAATTGCAGCTTCCGATAAAAATTATTTCAATGCAAAACCTGTTCAGGCAGATCCTACGGCATTTATCAAATTAACAAAATATCAGCCGAACGAATTAGAATTTAAATCTGAATCTAAAACTCCGCAACTGGCAGTATTCTCTGAAATTTACTATCCTCACGGTTGGAAAATGTTGGTTGATGAAAAAGAAGTTCCGTACATCAAAGCAGATTATCTGCTTCGCGCAGTACACGTTCCTGCCGGAAAACATAATATCAGAATGGTTTTCGAACCGGAAGTAATTGAAAAAGGAAAATGGATTTCTCTTCTTTGCTTCGGATTATTCATTCTTTTAAGTGGCTTCGGAATTTTCTGGATGAATAAAAATAAGAAGAAGGAAATTGTTGAAACAGTTTAAGATTTAAATGGAAACAAAGAAAATATTGATCATCACCTATTACTGGCCTCCCGCGGGAGGTCCTGGTGTTCAAAGATGGTTGAAATTTGCAAAATATTTACCCGAATTTGGCTGGAAACCAATCATTTTCACGCCTGAAAATCCGAGTTATCCTTTATTGGATGAAAGCTTAATGAAAGACGTTCCTGAAAACTTGGAAATCATTAAAACAAAAATTTGGGAACCTTATCAACTGGCTGAAAAGCTTAATAAAAGTAATAAAAAATTCAAAGCCGGGCAGTTCGATGTTGGCAAAAATCAAAGCTGGAAATCAAAGCTTTCGATTTGGGTAAGAGGAAATTTTTTCATTCCTGATGCACGAGTTTTTTGGGTAAAACCTTCCGTAAAATTTTTAGAACAGTATTTAAAAGAAAATAAAATAGACGTTGTGGTGACTTCCGGTCCGCCGCATTCTTTGCATTTGATTGGTTTAAATTTAAAAAAGAAACTTCCGAATCTAAAATGGATCGCAGATTTCCGTGATCCATGGACAGAAATTTCTTACTATAAACATTTAAAACTAACCAAAAATTCGGACCAAAAGCACCGACAATTAGAAAGTGATGTCTTCAAAAATGCAGACATTACATTGGCAACAAGCTATACAGACGCAGAAAATTTCCGTAAAAACGGAGCCAATGCAGTTTGTATCACAAACGGTTTTGATGAGACAGATGCTTCTCAAACTCTTCAATCCTCAAACTCTCAAACCCTCAAACCCTCAAATTCTCAGACTCTCAAAAAATTTACACTAAGCTACATCGGTGTTTTAGAACAACTCCGAAATCCCGAAAATCTTTGGAAAACGCTTGATAATTTAGTAAATACAAATCCTGATTTTGCGGAAAATTTTACATTAAAGTTTGCAGGAAGAATTGATGATAAAATTTTACATTCAATTGAAAATTCCGGTTTAAAAAATCATATTCTTAATTTAGGTTATATTTCACATGACAAAGCAATCAGTGAAATGCAGACTTCTGATATGCTTTTAATTACAAATTTCCCTAACGAATCCTCAAAAGGAATTATTCCCGGAAAAATATTCGAATATTTGGCAACCGGAAAGCAAATTATTTCTTTTGGACCAAATGAAGCTGATGTTTCTACAATTTTAAAAGAAACCAACGCAGGAAAGCATTTCGGTTATAGTGATTCTGAAACAATCAAAAATTTCATTTTAGAAAAATTTGAATTGTGGAAAAATGGAAATCTTCTTGAAAACACTCAGAATATCGAGCAATTTTCAAGAAGAAATTTGACAAAAAAATTGACTGAGATTTTAGGTTAAATCGTCCACTGGTCATTAATAACACCAACCAGATAATATTTCCCTTGAAGTTCTTCAAAAACCAGTCGAAGACATTTCCAGTCCATTTCGGCATTGGCTTGTGAACCTTTGATAAAGTTTTCCGTGAAATCTGCTTTAGGATAAATTTCTTTTAAATTATTCAATGAATTTCCTTTTCCCTGGAATTGGTTTAATGAAAACTGTCCCGTTACAAAATCTTTTGAATACACCCATTTTACAAAATAATCATCGATTGTAGCCTTATATAAATCTCCCGAACCGTCCAACGTTCCCCATGTGAAAATTGTTTTTGTCGGGTGATATTTTTCAAAATCAGCTTTGGAAAAGTGCTTATCTTCCTTTGGATCTACAAAAGCATACATTGAAAACCGGACACCTTTCTCGGGATGGATAAACTCTGCAAATTGCTTGTAATCGTGATTTTTTAAGGCTTTCAAGACATTATCATTAGTTTCTTTTATGATCTTTTCTTTACTTATATCCGTTTTATCAGAATTTGAGTTTTCTACTTTGGTTTGCGATGTGGAATCATTTTTTTTATCGGCAGATTTATTAGATTCTTTTGTACAGGCAACCAGACTTATCACAAATATTGACAGCAATAATTTCTTCATTTTTTTACTATTAATGGAAGAAAATCACCAAAACTAATGCCATTTTTTGAGTGTGAGAGTTTGAGTATTTCAACGTTGAGATAGACTTTAATTATTGTGAGTATCGTTTTTTGCTTACAGCTTAAAGCCTGCTTTTTTGTACATTTGTTCTATGGAAATTCTAGATATTCTCATTATCGGAGCCGGTCCCATCGGGCTGAACTGTGCTCTTGAAGCTAAAAAAAATAACCTGAATTATTTAATTATAGAAAAAGGTACCATTGTAAATTCTTTATATAATTATCCTTTATATATGCGATTTTTTTCAACGGCAGAAAAGTTAGAAATCGACGAAATTCCATTCATCACAACAGCTCCTAAACCAGGAAGACAAGACGCTTTGGAATATTACCAAGGAATTGCCAGACAGAAAAATATCAACATTAATCTTTATGAAAAGGTGTTGAACGTTTCAAAAGAAAATGATGTCTTTGAAGTTAAAACGTCAAAAGGAAAATATGTTGCAAAAAACGTTATTATCTCAACAGGTTTCTATGACATTCCAAATATGATGAATATTCCGGGAGAAAATCTGAAAAAAGTAAAACATTATTATACCGAGCCTTATCCTTATGCAAAGCAAAAAATTGTGGTTGTGGGTTCAAGCAATTCATCTGTGGATGCGGCTTTGGAAACCTATAGAAAAGGAGCAGAAGTTACGATGATTGTCCGTCATTCTGAAATTTCAAAAAGTGTAAAATATTGGGTAAAACCTGATATTGAAAATAGAATTACAGAAGGAAGTATTAAAGCTCATTTTAATTCTGAAATTATTGAAATCAAAGAAAAAACGGTCATTTTTAAAGACGAAAAAGGACAAATTCAAGAAATTGAAAATGATTTTGTGCTGGCGATGACGGGTTATCTTCCCGATTTTGATTTTCTGAAAAATTCAGGAATTGAACTTCAGGGAGAATGCTTAAATCCGCTTTACAATCCTGAAACGATGGAAACCAATGTTAAAAATCTTTATTTGGCCGGAGTGGTCTGTGGCGGAAAAGATACGCATCTTTGGTTTATTGAAAACTCGAGAATTCATGCGAAGATGATTGTTAAGCATATTCTTTCTAAATAACAAATTGTGTAATAAACACAAAGTTTGTCATTCCGTAGGAATCTCAACTATTAAATTAATAAAAACGATGTCTAGATTCCTACGGAATGACAAACTGGACGTAAAAAATAAAACAAATTTAAAAATCAACCTTCACTCCAAACACAAAATTCCGCTTTGCAGCCGGATTATAAAAGCGGTTTCCGAAAGCATTGATATCAAAACCTAAAACATAATCTGTATTGTACAAATTCTGAATTTGCAAATATAAATTCAGTCTTGTTTTTTCAAAATCGATAGGAAATCTGAATTGAATATTTCCTACAAAACTCGATTCTGACCAAACGGAATTAGCATCATTCAAGGGCATTTTTGAAGTATAAAAATGTGAATAATCAACAGAAAGTTTTTTAAAGAATGTAAAATTTAACAAACTATTTATTGTTGTTTGCGGAACTCCGGTTAAATCGTTCCCGGAAAAATCATTGCTATCCTGTTTGTAATTTTCAAATGTAAACTGATAAAAACTTCCTGAAAATCTGAATTTGAAGTTACTGAAAATATTATTTTTAAGATTAAAATTTTTAGATTCCAATAAGACTTCAACACCTTTCTGAACTGTTTCACCCGAATTTACAAAATACTCCTGCCCTGCCTCATTCTGCCTTCTGACAATCGCATCTTTCATTCGGAAATCGAAATAATTCCCTTCTGCAAAAATGAAATTTCCAAACTGTTTTCGGATTCCGATTTCTTTGTTCCAGCCGTATTCCGGAGCGAGATTTACATTAAACTGTTGATTGGAAGAACGGATTTCTTCATTCGTTGGAGCTGAATTTCCTTTTCCGATTTTTGCTCGCATTGAAAAACCTTTTGAAAAAAGATAAGTCACTCCAAAATTGGGAAGCCATTGATTTTTAAACCTAATATTTCCATTTTCTGAAGTTGGGGAAAGTCTTTCAAATGTATAAGAATTGGAATTTAAGCTTATAGAAATATCCGTAAATAATTTTTCGTTAAAATTTAGTTTTTGGGAAAGAAAATAAAACCCTGAAGTATTTTTAATTTGATCAAAATTCTGTGGATTTCCTTCAACTCCTTTATTATTATCATAGTTTTTAATCAAAATATCATTGATTCCGCCTTCAAAACCGAATCTGTAAGCTAATAAAATTTTGTTCCAGTTTTTCTCATAATTAAGATGAGTTCTCAACGCAAAATTTTTCTCAAAACGGTTTTCAAAATTGGTGATAAACGGATTTTCAAAATCGACATATGATCCCTCAACTAATATAAAATTCGAGAAATTCGGACTGATCGTAAATTCATGTGAAAGTCCTGCCAAAATCATTTTATTTTGGATTCCTGCGTTTTGTTCTTTTGCACTTGGAAGTGTAGTTGTTGCTGGTCTTGCTTGTTTTCTATTGGCTTGCATTTGCTCCAAAGTCAACCCACCCGGTGTTTCATAATCAAGATCAGAATACAACAACATAGCTTTTAATAAACCTTTTTTTGAATATTGAAAATTGTCTTTAATAAAAATCTGCTTTCTTTTAACTGCAGATTGTTCTCTGTAGGAATCCGTTCGATAATAATTTTGAAAAATTTCAACAAAATGTTTTCCCAACTGCCTTGAAATATCAAAACTCTGATTGAAAGTTCCATAGCTTCCTATGGCAAGATTAGCGGATAAATTCTCTGAATCTTGTGTTTTAAGAAGAAGTGTTCCGCCCGTTACTGCACCGTAATCGCCACTTTCGGGACCTTTATAAATTTCAATTTTATGAATCAATTCAGGAGAAATAAGATTGAAATAGGTATTTCCTGAAGCATCTGACAAAATAAAATCATCCAAATAAACCTTCACATTTCTAACTCCAAAAGGTGACCTCAATGTACTTCCACGAAGAGAAATTCTGTAACTTCCGGGAGAGCGTTCTTCCATTCGAGCACCGGCAATTTGATTGACAGACTCCAACATTCTTTCCGGTGTATTTTGATTCAATAAATTTTCTGAAATTACCGAAACCGATTTTGTAGAAGCCATAAAAGGAGTTGATTTTTTATAAGCATCGATCTGAACTTCTGAAATCAATGTCGCGGAATCTTTCTTTTGTGAAAAGAAAAATGAAACGAAGAACAAGGAAAGTAGAAAATATAGTTTTGTCATTGAATAGATTACAGCAAAAATTATTCTTTTCTTATTTAATGTAAGGCTAAAGTTTTGTAAATGGTTGTTTTTTTAATGAAAATATTCCCTTGTCAAGGTTTTGAACCTTGACAAGGGAATATTTTTGTGACCCTCTTTTGCGTGAGGGATGCGGCGGGCGGCGACGAAGGAGCCGGTGCGAGTGAGGAACGAACGAGTACGGAAGCGAAGCGGACCCCAAAGCAGCCCGGTCCTAGAGATTTTTGGAATGGACCGGAGCTGGAAAATCTCTAGGACACGCCCCAATAAATAATTATGCTTCTTCTTTCTTATCATCAATCATCCACGGAACGATAAAGTAAAAGGCCACAGCAATAATTGTTGCCAATACTCCGGTTCCGATCCATAATGCATTAAAACCAAATTTTTCCGCCAATAAAGTTCCTAAGTACGGAGTAATGATAAATGCTGCGGAAAAAGAGATCCCGTTTAGTCCCATATAAGCTCCCTTATTGTTTTTTCCGGAACGTTTTGCCGTGATGGTTGACATAAAAGGAAGTGTCCAGATTTCCCCGATACAAAGCAATGTCATTGAAATTACCAGACCGATTATGCTGTAATCAAAAGCCATCATCGCATACGAAAATCCGCAAATGAAAGTTCCCAAAAGCATCGTAAAAGCCAGATTAAAGTATTTTTCTGCAATCTGTACAAATCCCATTTCAAGTAATACAATCAGAAAACCGCTGTATCCTAAAATATAGCCGATATTCTCCTGACTCAACTTTGCAACGTCTTTATAAAATATAGTTAACGTACTGAATAACTGGAAGAAACACATTGAAAACAGCAAGCAAAAGAAACAGTAAATCAAGAATTTACCATCCCGGTAAGGCGAATTTTCTTTTTTAACTTCAATCGCTTCTTTTACTTTTGTGATTTTTACTTTTGCTAATTTATTTCGTTTATAAAAGAAAGAAATGTACAATATCCCAGCGAGTAAAGCCGCTAAAGCATTACTGTAAAACAAAAAATTGTAGGAAATTGCAGATAAAATTCCACCCAACGCAGGACCGATAGAGAATCCTAAATTGACCGCCATACGATTTAATGAAAATGCTCTCGTAATATTTTCGGGTTTTGCATATTTTGTAATCGCAACTGAGTTGGCAGGACGAAATGAATCACTCACAATACTTTGTAATAAAATGATACCTGCAACTCCAATTTCTGTTTTAAAGATCGGAATTAAACAGAACAAAGGCACACTCAATAACAAGCTCATATACTGAACTTTATATTCCCCTATTTTATCTGTAATGAATCCTCCCAACCAAGATCCGATTACAGATCCGATCCCGAAAAAGCTTAAAACAATTCCTGTATTTTCTATGCTGAAATGTAAATGGTTTGTCATATAAACTCCCAAAAACGGAAGTACCATCGAACCCGCACGGTTGATGAGCATCACCAACGCGAGCATCCAACTTTCCTGAGAAAGCCCTTTGAATGAATTTGTATATATGTGTATTAGTTTCACAATTTCTTACGTTTTGATTAATATATTTAAACACAAATAGCTCTAATTTTTTCACAAATAACACTATCTAAGTTTTGTAAGATTGGTGAAAATATTTGCGTTTTTAGTGTTTAAAACAAAAAAAACAGAGCTTAAAAAATTAAGCCCTGTTTCATTTATAATGATATAAATAAATCTTTACTCCGGCTTATAAGAGTCTTTTAATGTTACCGTTCTGTTGAATACCAGTTTGGTATCCGTAGAATCCTGATCTTTCGTGAAATAGCCAATTCTCTGGAACTGAAGCGGCTCTCCAACAGCAACATCCTTTAAACCAGGCTCAGCAAATCCTTGAATTGTAGAAACGGATTCAGGATTGATGAAATTCAAGAAGTCTACATCTTTCTCAGCATCAGGCTGTTCCACGGTGAATAAATTATTGTAAATTCTTACATCAACAGGAAGTGCATGTTTTGCAGACACCCAATGTAACGTACCTTTTACTTTTCTTAAACTTTCCTCAGTTCCGCTTCCAGACTTAGATTTTTCATCATAGGTAGCGTAAATCGTTGTGATTTCTCCGTTTTCATCTTTCTCCACTCTTTCGGCTTTAATGATGTAAGCAGATTTTAAACGCACTTCTCCACCTAATTTTAATCTAAAGAACTTATTATTAGCTTCTTCTTTAAAGTCTTCACGCTCAATATATAATTCTCTTGAGAAAGGAACCTCTCTTGTTCCTGCATTTTCCTTCTCAGGATTATTCTCAGTTTCTAACCATTCTTCTTGTCCTTCAGGATAGTTTTCAATGACTAATTTGACCGGATCTACGACTGCCATCACACGCTTAGCCACCTTATTCAGATCTTCACGGACACAGAAATCCAATAATTGAATTTCAATTAAGTTTTCCCTTTTGGCAACACCAACTTTATCAATAAAATTCCTGATAGAAGCAGGGGTGTAGCCTTTTCTTCTCATTCCGGAAATCGTAGGCATTCTCGGATCATCCCATCCGTTGACAACATTTTCAGCAATAAGTCTTTGCAGTTTTCTTTTAGAAGTAATCATATAAGAAACATTCATCCTTGCAAATTCTCTTTGCTTGTTTTTAACCTTTCCCTCTTCATAAACCTGATCTAAATACCAGTTATACAGTGGTCTATGGTTTTCAAATTCTAAAGAACACAACGAGTGCGAAACCTGTTCGATATAATCCGACTCACCGTGTGCCCAGTCATACATTGGATAAATTTTCCAGGCTGTACCTGTTCTGTGGTGAGGTTTATTTAAAATTCTGTACATAACAGGGTCACGCATATTCATATTTGGCGAAACCATGTCGATTTTTGCACGAAGAGACATTGAACCACTTTCGAATTCACCGTTTTTCATCCTTTCGAATAAGTCTAAAGACTCTTCAACAGGACGGTTTCTGAATGGCGATTCAATTCCCGGTTCTGTCGGATTCTTTCTTTGCTCAGTAATAACTTCAGACGGCTGCTCATCTACATAAGCTTTTCCTTCTTTGATCAATTGCACTGCCCAATCATAAAGCTGCTGGAAGTAATCGGATGCGTACAAAACTTTATCCCATTTGAAACCTAGCCATTCAACGTCTTTCATGATAGAATCTACGAATTCCTGTTCTTCTTTTTCAGGATTCGTATCGTCGAAACGAAGGTTTACGGGAGCATTGTATTTTTCACCCAAACCGAAGTTGATGCAGATCGCTTTTGTATGACCTACATGCAGATAACCGTTTGGTTCAGGCGGAAAACGGAAACGGATCTGATCGTTTCTCAGACCGTTTGCCAAATCATCTTCGATAATTTGCTCAATAAAATTGAGTGATTTTTTTTCTTCTTCCATTAAAATTCGCTTTAAGATGTCGAATAATACGACAATTTGCAAATTTAGGAAATTTTAAGGGTTTACGGAAATTATAATTTAAAACTATAATTATTAATAATTCAATATTTTTCTTTAACTTAGGAAATAACTAAACACATATTCAAGTATGAAAATGATAACTGTTTACATCTTAAGCAATCGTAAAAATTGCTCACTATAAAAAATAATTAGTGTTATACTTAATTTTAGAATAGAAAAAGTGATTTGACGGATATAATAAATTCAGATCCAAAAAGAGAAAAATCATCATTTTTAAAATAATATGCTGTGAATAGTAATTTACAAAATCATAACTATAATAATAATGAGAATATTTTCACAATTATTCTCAAATAATAAAAACTAATTAATATATGAAAAAAAATACATTACTAACCTAAAATCACATGATATTATGGCACAATGATTGCAAATTTTATTCCTCAAGCACTAAATTTTATATCATGGAAAAGGTTAAAAAAAAGTTTTCTTATTTACTAGCGTATCTTAAGAAAAAGATTTTCGTAAAAGACGTAATCTAATTAATTGATTATCAAACTTCATACACATAGAATTATTCGAATATACAACTACATTATCCTTTAAAAAACAATCGCTCTCCTTCAAGTTCCAATTGACTTTCAAAGTTATTGGTAAATAAACCTCCTGTGCCTAAACCTTGAGGCATTTTACTATTCTTTGTGAATGTATACTGTGCGATTGCATTCAGCCCGATATTGCTTTCCAAAGCGGAAGTGATCCACCAATCTATATTTTGATTTTCGGCAAGGGAAATCCATTCATCTGAGCCTGTAAAACCTCCTATTAAAGATGGTTTTAAGATGATATATTGAGGTTGTGTTGCTTGTAAAAGCTTCTTTTTTTCCTTGAAATCAATAATTCCGATTAATTCTTCGTCTAAAGCAATAGGAGTTGGAGTTTCGGCACATAATTCCGCCATATCATTCCAGTTTCCGGCTTTGATCGGTTGCTCAATCGAATGAATATCTAAATCTGACAATTGCTGTAAAACAACCTTTGCTTCATCCTTATTAAAACCTCCGTTTGCGTCTACCCGAAGTTCTAATTGGGCTTTTGAAAATTTTTCTCTTAATTTTTGAAGAACTTCATGCTCTGATTTCCAGTTGACACCGATCTTTAATTTAATACAATGAAATCCTTTATCTAATTTATCCTGAATTTGTTCTTCCATGTAGCCGACATCACCCATCCAGATCAAACCATTGATAATGATTGGTGTTTTACTATCTGTAAATTCACTTGGAAAATAAAGATTTTCACCATGCTTTAAATTCAAAACGGCTTGTTCGTATCCCAGCCAGATCGATGGAAATTCCTTTAATTCTTTCTCTAAAACCTCAGAATCCTGTTGAATATTTTCACAAAGCCATTGCAGTTTTTGTTCATAATCCGGTCTGTCATCAAAACTTAACCCTCTGAAAACGGCACACTCTCCCACTCCTTTTTTTCCGTTCTCTGAAATTTTGAGGGTGAAGGTTTCCTTATCAAGCAAAACGCCGCGAGATGTTCCACTCGGGCGTTTAAATTGTAATAAATATTTAGAATATTCTGCTTTCATTTATTTTACACTATCGATTCGCATAAATTCTTCTGCTTTTTCCACCATATCGATGCTTCCGCAGAAAAAAGGAATTCTTTGATGCAATTCTGTCGGTTCAACTTCCAAAATTCTTCTGAAACCGTCTGTTGCTTTTCCGCCAGCTTGTTCAGCCAAGAAAGCCATCGGATTACATTCGTATAATAATCTTAATTTTCCGTTAGGAGCCTGTGAATAAGATGGATAAATATAAATTCCACCTTTCAACATATTTCTATGAAAATCAGCAACTAACGAACCAATATACCTTGAAGTATAAGGTCTGTCGCCCTCTTCCATCTGGCAATATTTAAGATAATTTTTAACTCCCTGAGGGAATTTGATATAATTACCTTCGTTGATAGAATAAATTTTACCCGTTTTCGGAAACGTCATATTCGGGTGAGAAAGGTAATAAGTACCTAAAGACGGATCAAGCGTAAAGCCATTCACTCCGTTTCCGGTTGTATAGACGATCATTGTTGACGAACCGTAAATAACGTATCCCGCAGCAATCTGATTAACTCCTTTTTGTAAAAAATCTTCAAGCTGAACAGGTGTTCCCGGCTCTGTAACTCTTCTGTAAATCGAGAAAATCGTTCCTACAGAGACATTTACGTCGATATTTGAAGAACCGTCAAGAGGATCGATCAACACAACATATTTACTCAAATGTCCGTTTTCACCACATTTAATGTCAATAAAATCATCATTTTCTTCAGAAGCAATACCACAAACCACTTCTCTTTGTGACAATGCTGTAATAAAAATCTCATTAGCGATCACATCAAGCTTTTGCTGCTCTTCTCCCTGAATATTTTCATTTCCAGCTTTTCCGATGATATCTGCAATTCCTGCCTTGTTTACTTCCCTGTTTACCACTTTTGAAGCGAGTCTTATTGCACTCAGAAGACGTGAAAATTCACCTGTGGAATATTGAAAATCGTCCTGTTTATCAATAAGAAATTCTCCTAAAGTCTGTAATGGCTGATCTGACATATTTTTCTTTTTACGTTTCGCTCAAATTTCGTAAAATTTATTACATTTTGAAGAATTTTCTACTAAAAGACCTTACCCTCTATTAATCAGTATCATACAATATTATTTTAAGAATTTATGCAGAATTTCATTATTAAATTATCCCCAAATCGTTACAGCAATCTGAATATTTGACACCTTTTTTTGATTTTAATAAAATCTTAAGCCGCTCTAAATCGACAGCCTATTTCATATCTCGTTGTAAATTTATAATTTTGACACCCGTAAAAAACTCATATAATTTTTATCTAACAATTTTATTTTTAACAATTTAATGAAAATTTTCAAGTTTGGTGGAGCATCAGTA
>Ga0157375_10002231_pt1 | contig 16762 bp, 9 predicted proteins | sample M35metaG_FD_115311 | JGI IMG/M metagenome (GOLD analysis project Ga0157375, IMG submission 115311) | Miscanthus rhizosphere microbial communities from Kellogg Biological Station, Michigan, USA - M3-5 metaG | ecosystem: Host-associated > Plants > Roots > Rhizosphere > Soil | place: USA: Michigan...
CGAAGTCACAAGCACAGACAAGAGTGTCTGTGCCACACCAGCCGCGTTTTCTGCCAACAGCACTGCTTCTTTTTACAGGCGCAGCCTGTGTGGCACAGACACTCTTGTCTGTGCTTGTGACATACCGCAGAAGGGAAGCTATGAAAATCGATCTCACCGGCCGTACTGCTCTCGTCACCGGCGCCTCGCGCGGCATCGGCGAAGCGATCGCGATGCGGCTTGCAGAAACCGGCGCGCTGGTCCTCTGCGCGGCGCGCAACCTGGAGCAGGTCGAGCGCGTCGCGGCGACGATCACCAGCGCCGGCGGCACTGCTCGCGCGGTGCAGCTCGACATCACCAGCGACGACGTCCGCGATCGCATCAAGGCGCTCATCGAAGAGCAGCCGATCGACATCCTCGTCAACAACGCCGGCATCACCGACGACGATCTCTTCATCCGCATGAAGCCGGAAGCGTGGACGAGCGTGCTGCGCACCAATCTCGATTCCGCGTTTCACATCACGCAGGAAGTGGTGAAGAAGATGATCCGCGCGCGCTGGGGCCGCGTGATCAACATCTCCTCGATCGTCGGCCTCTCCGGCAATCCCGGCCAGGTGAATTACGCGGCGTCGAAAGCGGCGCTGATCGGCTTCACGAAGTCGCTCGCGCTCGAAATCGGATCGCGCAGCGTCACCGTCAACGCCATCGCCCCCGGTTTCATCCAAACCGCGATGACCGATGCGATGACCGACGACGCCCGCAAATCTCTCGAAGGCCGCATCGCCCTCCACCGCCTCGGCACCCCCGACGACATCGCCTACGCGGTCGCGTTCCTGGCCTCGGAACAAGCGGGCTACATCACCGGAACGGTGTTGAACGTGAGCGGCGGCCTGTACACGTAGCGTTGTCTGTTGTCTGTTGTCTGTTGTCTGTTAATTTTCCGCTTCGCGGCGTTGCCGACAACGGATAACCGACAACCGACAACGCGCGCGCAGCGCGCTAAGTGCGTCCCCGCCGAGTCACCACGCGCGCGGCGTGCTTCATCGCGCAACTCCAATCGTGTACGCGTGAATCGAGCCGCGCGATTTCGAACTCGGGATGAAAGAACTCCTCGACCGGTCTCGCGTACGACAAAAACCGCGTCCGGCTCAACACTAGTTGCGATTGATGACACTCGATGGCCGCCCGTTTCCGCGCCGCCTCGTCGGCATTCAGATCGAGATGAAAGGCAAGGCGATCATGCGGCGGATGTCCGTGAATGACGTACGTGACGATGTCACATCCCTTCGCCACGTCATGCGCGAACCAGCCGATGGCGCGATGATCGGGATGGAGATCGAATGCTGAGGGGATCACGAGGAGCGACGGAGAAAAGGATTCGATCGCTGAACCAATCGCGTCACGAACGCGGACGTCGCCGCGCCGCGCCATCGTCGTCAGTAGGCGATCGGGATAGCCGAGAAAGATCAAAGCATTCGCAGGAACTCCGAGCGTCGCCAGCGCACGGCGCGATTCCTCGCGGCGCAGCGCGCCCCATTCCGCACGATCCGCATCAGTCACGCGTACTTTCTTTTTCAGATAGCGTACGGGCCACGGATTGTTGTCCCCGTCGGTCACGACGATGACGCACACCTCGCCGCCGGCCGCGAGCGCGCGCTGCAGCAGGCCGCCGGCGGCGATCGATTCATCATCCGGGTGCGGCGCGATGACGAGCGTTCGGTTCAGGTCCATCAGAAATCGAGATCGCGCAGGTGGAACGGGGAGAAGCCGCGCCACCACGCCGGAGCCCAGAGGCAGGCCAGCCGCTCGCCTCCGTCGCCGATCGAAAACTTGAAGGTGTGCACACCCGCGGCCAGCTGGCGCGCTTCGCGGTACGGCGTGCCGTCGAGCAACCCTCGGGGCGAGCCGTTCGCGGTGATGATGACGTATTTGCCGGGGATGGCGATGCTGAACGAGCCATCCGGCGCGATCCACTGGCCCGACGCGCGCAGGCGGCCGAGGTTGAGAAAGTTCGCGTCCATGAAGCTGCGGGCGCGGTCCGGCCACTGCGATCCATCGGCCTGCGCCACATGACACCCCGCGCGCACGAGATCCTCGGGGACGGTATCGGGGACGAGGCCGCGCACGATGGCGTTGCGGGTGATGAATTCGAGAATGTAGTAGTACGGCCTGCGGCGATAGATCGTCTCGCCCTTGTAATCCATCACCGGCTCGCCGGGCCGCGTGAGGTTCAGCACCTGTCGCTCCATGGTGATGAATTCGCGCGTGCGATTCTTCAGCCATTCGCCGTAGTAGCCGACGCCGATCAAACACACGAGCATCAGCGCGGCAACATTCCTCTCGAAATGCGGACGCCGCACCAGCGCGGCAACCGCGAACATCGACGCGAACGGAAGGAACGGCAGAAAGTCGCGCGGCGAGATCAGGATCCAGAATCCGCACAGCGTGATGAAGAAGATGGCCGTGGCCACGGCGAAGAAGAAACGCGTATTTGTCGTTCCGACTCGATGCCGCCACGCGATCCGCAACGCGACGAACAGCATCGGCACGAAGAGCAGCCGCGGCGTCCACACCAGCACTGGGGACCGCGTGGCGGCGACAAGCTCGTTGAAGCGGAAGGCGCAGTCGACGAAGTTGCTCCACGCGCCGCGCGAGACAAAGTACCAGGCGATGATCGAGGGCACGATGACGATGCCCGCCGCGAGCGCGACGGGATGTACGCGTTCTTCCCGCGTCCGCATCGCGTAAGTGACGACAGCCGCACCGGCGAGTGTGATGAGCAGCAACGTCGTCTTCAACGAAACGCCCAGCGCCGCGCCGAGCAGCAGGCCCGCGACGAAGTACGCGCCCGCCGAGCGACGCGTCAGCACCAGCACCGCCACCGCCAGCATCCAGAACGCGTTCCAGAGGTTGTCGGTGCGGAACTCGATCGACTTCAGAAAAAACGGCGGCAGCACGTTCAGCAGCAGCACGGACCACATCGCGATCCGGACGTCATACAGCCGCCGCGCGATCGCGAACGTCGCGACGGTGACGATGATCCAGAGCACGAGCATCGGCGCCCGCATGAAGAGCAGGATGTCCGGCCGCTCACCGAGCACGCGCAGCAGCGGCGCCGCGGCCATGTGAAAGAGGGGCGCGTGGTTGTCGAAAACGTCGCGATACTGCAGCAGTCCCGCCGTCCACCCCCACGCCACATGCAGGTGCTGCGGCTCATCGGAGTCGAACCGGTAGTGAAAAAACGCGACCGCCCGCATCGCAAGCGTCACCGCGGCGATGGCCATCGCGAGCAGCCGTTCCGAGCGCGAAATCGTCATCTTCGACCGGCCGGGGAGTCTATCCTCTCGACACCTGACGCCACCGTGAATAGAATCACCGCCCCCTGCGTTCTTCAGGGCCGCACCCCGATCGCCGTTGTAGCTCAGTTGGTAGAGCAGCTGATTCGTAATCAGCAGGTCAGCGGTTCAAATCCGCTCAACGGCTCCAGGGTTTCCAGTGACGCGCGTGCGCTCCCCGCGAATCAGCCACCGCAGTGTCTGGAATGCCCGTTAACTGATATCATCTCCCGCATTCCATCCAAATTCGGGACCTGATTGATGTCACCGGCGACTATCTTTATCTCCTATCGTCACGGGGAGCCGTCCACCCGTATCGCTGACGGCCTGTACACGGCACTGTCAGCGGTCTCCGATGGTATGGGCTTCGAACTGGTGATGGACAAAAGCGCGATCGCGCCGGCAGACCTGTTCGACCAAAAGATTCTCGACGGCCTCAATCGCACCACGCACTTCCTGGCGTTGCTGGACAATGAGTATTGGGCGTCCGACTACTGCCGCAAAGAACTCGCTCATGCCGTGAATCGGTTCGAGAACGGCGAAGCCGTGCGGCTTCTGTTTGTCATGGCCGGAGCGATCAAGCCTCAATTCATGACCTTCGACAGGGATCGTGCCTCGGGGCGGATCAGTTCGGATCCTCTCATTAAGCGCATCGGAGACCTGCAGTTTCTCGGCCCTTTCAGTAAGACACGCCGCCTGGAGCGATTGAAGTATGAAGAACCATCCACTCTAGACGACCAAATTAGCGGCTTGATCGACCAGCTGGAGCGCGTTCTACCAGCGCCTCCTCACCGCTGAGCGGGGTGATCCCAATGGCGAAGATCAAGGAACAGGGGAGAATTCACGACCCGAGACTGATCTACATCTCCTGGGTGAAAGAAGACGACGTCAACTACACCAAGTGGGTCGATCAGTTCTATGAAAAGGTCAAGGTCGAAACGTTCGGAGTCTCGCGAATGAAAGCGTGGCGAACGGGGGACGGTCTGCCGGGATCCTTCCGGAACGTCGACGAATTCCTTCAGGACGTTACCGACATGGTTGCGGTGCTCACGACCAACTATGCCAGCGCAAATCAGGTAGAGAACAGCCCGAACGGAGAACCGGAGCTCGCAAAGTTCATCACGCTGAGGTTGAAGGACAAAGCGGACAGCGGCAGCAAGCGAGCCTGGATCACACCGTTGCAGCTGCTCCGCTATCGACATGTCCGTGTCGCGGGCATCGCCCTTTCGGAAGATCGCTATTGGCTCATACGCCTCAAAACAGAAGGGCAGAAGTTCCCGTGGCCACCCGATCCCACTTACGACGACGAGATCTACAAGGCCGTCGGAGCCATTCTTGGCGACATGGATGACTGAAGGAGACAGACCGCATGGCATCTTCGACCCGAGACTTTCACTTCGTCGGCGAGGGCGACACGGCGCAACTGGAGTCTGTGAAGCAACTCATCAAGCCGTGGGGCGGCGAGATCGGGCCATGGAAGCGGCGGCGCGGTGAGCTGGGTATCCCTGACGACGACAAGAAGCCGCCCGAGCACCCGGCCAACTACGCGGCGTCGTCGGCGTTGGCCGACGCCGTCAATACCTCCATCGCCCTGGGCAAGCCGCTGCTCGTCACCGGAAATCCCGGCACGGGTAAAAGTCAGCTCGCCGAGCGGATCGCCTGGGAGCTGAACCTCGGTCCCGTCCTGCGTTTCGAAGCACAGTCGCTGAGTGAGGCGAACGATCTTTTTTACCGCTTCGATCTGGTCGGGTACCTCTCGGCGGTGGAGTTGTTCAAGGCCGCGCAGCACTCCGGACAATCCGGCGGGTCGCCTACGCCCGACCTCTTTCTCAAACTCGGACCGCTCGGAGAGGCCATCGTGCGCTCTGATCCCCGAACGCACAGCCAGATCTTTGATGCCGTTTTCAGCCCCGGCGAAAACTCTGCCAGCGCGACGCCGCGGCCGAGCGTCGTCCTCATCGACGAGATCGACAAAGCAAGCCGCGATTTTCCCAACGATCTTCTCAACGGGATCGAGCGGCGGGAGTTTGCCATCCGCGAACTGAGGATCGAGTCCGTCTCGGCGAATCCCGACTATCCGCCCATCGTCATCATCAGCAGCAATTCCGAGCGCGACCTGCCCGCGCCGTTCTTACGCCGTTGCACCTTCTTCCATATTGCGGACCCGACGACGAAGATGCTCGAGGGGATTCTCCTCCGCAAATTCTTCCCGCGTGACGGAGAGGGCGCCGACGGAGTCCGACGCACCCAATTGCCGAACTTCTATCGCGAGCTGCTCACGCAATTTGATTTGTTCCGCGAACAGCAGAAGGGCACTCTTCAATATTCACCTGGAACCTCGGAGTTGATCGATTGGACGCAGGCCTTGATCCTTCGCGACGCCTCGCGCGACGGCGAGCTCACCGCCCAACTCGACACCGTAAGGAAGGCCGCGTCGACAGTCGCGAAACATCGTGATGACCTCAAGGCGCTGAGCACCTTCCTCGATGGCCTTATGCCCAGCACGATCGCGACAACATGATGGTCAACACTCCGGCCGCCGAATCCGCAGGCCGCCGTGGCATTGGCCTGTTGATCGAGAACCTCCGGAAGGAGCAGTTCCAGGTAGGAACATCCGAGGCCATCGACGCGGCGCAGCTGCTGGTCATCCTGTCGGAGAGAGAAACGGAGCCGATGGAACCGGCCCAACTGTGCGCGCGCCTGCGGCCCATTTTCTGTAAATCGGAGGAACAGCAGAAAAACTTCGACAGGATTTTTCTCGACTGGTACGAGGCGCCGCCGCCAAAAAAGTCTTCGGACAAACAAGTACTGCAAGTCGAAACATCTGGACAGGTCAAAGCGAAAGCTCCGCGAACGAAGTGGTACGTTGCGATCGCGGTCGTGGTGGTGGTCATCGCCGCATCAGCTCCGCTCTGGTGGCCGCGTCCCAAGCTGAATCAAGCGGCGTCGAAAACACCGACGGTCACTTCTACCGCGAGTCCCGCGGCGACGTCTACGAGCGCCACGATCACACCGGAGACGACCGCCGCTTCCGAAAGCCTTCCTGCCTACGGCTACTTCCCGGTGCTGCGCTATAACGTCGAACTTCGGCCCGGGTGGGCGTGGCTGCTGGTTTCGTTGCCGCTCGCAGCGCTCCTCGGATTCAGCGTACCCGCGCTGATCATCGCCAGGACGCGGGCGCAGAGACGTGGCGACCCGATGTATCTCGACCGCGGTCCCCTTGAGGAGGACGCCCGCCGCATCGTCCCGCCGCTTCGTCCGGACATCACAGACCGGATGGCCCGGCACTTGCGCGTCCGCCCGGATGACGATGCCCGCCCCACCCGCCGGCCGCTGCTCGATCTGAGGGGCACGATCGAGGACACGCTTCGCAATCGAGGCATTCCGACACCGCGCTACCGCCATACACAAACGCACCCGAGCTATCTGCTACTGGTCGACGTCGCCAATCAGAAGGATCCGCGCGGGCGGATGTTCTATCAATGGGCCGAGCGGCTCCAGCGCGAGCGGCTGGAAGTCGAGATTGCGATGGTCCGCCTCAACAACGAGAAGCAGCCGCAGTTCGCGCATCCCATTCGTGGAGATGTGCCGTCGGACGAACGGGCCTGGTTGCCGCTGGCTCGGCTCCCGCGGCCTCCGTTCGGTCAGCGGATGCTGTTGATCTCGACCGGCGAACTACTCGCCGAAACTGATGGAACGTGGCGCTCCGGTGCGGTTGCGGCGCGGCTGCACCGCTGGCCCGAGCGCGCGGTCTTTACGCCGATCGAGCCGCGTGACTGGGAAGCGCGCGAGGATTCGATCGAGCGCAGCGAGCACACCGCGGACGCAGGTTTCATCGTGTTGCCGCTCGATGAGAACGCGCTCAGCGCCTGGACCGATCTATTGAACACCGGCCATCTGAGCAACATCGTCCTTTCGGAGCCGCAACGCTATCCGGCGCTGCTCCGCCGCGGCAGGGCAGGCGATTTCGTCATCACCGACGCTTCGCCGGACCCCGCCCGCGTCGAAAAGCTTGTCAGCCAGTTGCGCGTCTATCTCGGTGAGGAAGGCTTCACCTGGCTGGCGGCACTGGCCATCCCGCCGCTCATCCGCTGGGAGCTCACCCTACTCCTCGGCCGCGACCTGCTCTCGGTCTTTGCCGACCGCCGCAAGGACGTCGACGCCCTACTCGCGCGCAACTATCAACGCATGGCCCGTTTGCCGTGGCTGCGACTGGAATCGATGCCCGACTGGCTGCGCCTCCGGCTCATCGCCGAGTTGCCGCAGTCGCTCCAGGGAACGGTGCGCAAGGTGGTCGACAATCTCCTGGGCGGTCTGAGCCCGTCACCAGGCATCGACGGCATCGCCCTCGACTTCGAGCGTCCGCCAGTGGTAGGCGCGCCGCCTGCCGGCACTCTGTCAAGCGACTCTGATCCTCTCTACCTCGGCTACATGAGCGGACTGACGCCACAGCAGCTGGCGATCCGCGCTCCCGCAAAGTGGGGGAAATGGCTCGGCGGCGTTCACCTTCCTCGGGAACGCGGACTGCGCGGCTGGTTCGCGCGCTCCTCCGATCAGACGCGCGCCTGGTGGTCCCGGCGAATGTTCCGCGACGGAATGCCATTCTCGACTCTTCGGCCACGTTCCTACGTCTGGGCGTCGCTCCTGCTGCTTCTGGCCGCCGGTGCTCTGGCATTCGTAGCGCTCACGCCGGTGGACCGGTGGTTGGATCCGGTTTCCGACCGCTTGTTCGACGAACAAACGCATTCCATCGCCTTCGAGCACGCCGGCCAGGTGACCTCCGCCGCATTCAGCCCGGATGGAACGTCGGTCGTCACCGCCAGCGAGGACGGCACGGCACGGGTGTGGGACGTAACGAGCGGCGCTCCGATCACTCCTCCTCTGCGCCATGCCGGTCCAATCCATTACGTGGAGTTCAACACAAACGGCACGCGAGTGGTGACGGCAAGCGCTGACGGCACCGCCCGCGTCTGGGATCCGCGCAGCGGAGTCGCGATAACGCCACCGCTCCGTCACGAAGGGGCCGTTCGTTACGCTGCATTCAGCGCCGACGGACGACGAGTCGTCACAGCTAGCGACGATGACACAGCGCGAGTTTGGGATTCACAGAGCGGCGCTCAGGTGGGCCGGTCGCTGCAGCATTCGAATCCTGTGGCATACGCGGAGTTCAGTCCGAACGGACGCGAGATCATCACGGCCACTGAAGATAAGAGGCTGCGGGTGTGGGACGAGGTGAGGGGCAACTTTACCTGGAGTCGTTTTCCAAACCGCAGGCTGCTCAGCAATCCCGCCTTCAGCCCGGATGGAAATTCGGTAATGGGAACAGGCGGCCCCTATAACCTCGCATCGATTATGGATGTACAAGATGGAGCTCCCTTTTTCCCATTCTCGCTGAACGCGATCAAGTCCGCGCAGTTCAGCCCGGACGGTCACAGACTCATGACCGTGAGTGACGACAACACGGTGCAGGTTTGGCAGATGGAGAGCGGGAAGCCGGTCGGCGTTCCGATGCGTCTCGCGGGCGTCATCACCGACGCTGAGTTCAGCCGCGACGGCCGCATGATCGTGACCGCCAGCCGCGACAAGACCGTGCGCGTCTGGAATGCGCAGAGCGGTCAGCCGATCGGCAATCCTTTGCGCCATGACGACATCGTCACGCTCGCGAAATTCAGCCCGGACGGACGCCGCATCATTACAGCAGGCGGCGACAAGACGGCGCGGATGTGGGTGACAGGGGACAGCCATCCCGTCGGCGCGCCAATGCGCCACAAAGATTTGCTGATGAATGCGGCGTTTAGCCCCGATGGACGCCGCGTCGTTACAGGAAGTTGGGACACAACGGCGAGAGTGTGGGACTCCCGTACTGGAGCGCCGGTTACTCCTCCATTGAAGCATGCGGGGAAAGTCTGGTCGGCTGCATTCAGCCCTGATGGCCGACGTGTGGTCACCGCGAGCGGGGACCAGACAGCTCGAATTTGGGACTCTGCGACGGGTCAACCTGTAACAGTTCCGCTGCGGCACGCTGGGATTGTCTTTTACGCGACGTTCAGCCCGGACGGTAGTCGAGTTCTGACCGCATGCCATGACGGAACAGCCCGGATCTGGGATGCCCGCAACGGTCTGCCGGTGGGAACGCCCTTACGGCATCAGGGGGACGTCACTTACGCGCTCTTCTCCCCTGACGGCACGCGGGTGGTAACTGCGAGCAGCGACGGCACGGCTCGAATTTGGGATGCTCCGAGCGGGAAATCTGTCGGACGGCCACTCATACATAAAAAGCAGGTTATCTATGCTGCATTCAGCCCTGACTCCCGTCGGGTCGTTACAGCAAGCGCCGACGGCACGGCGAGGATTTGGAATTCGGCTACGGGGACACCAGTAACTCCTGCGCTCCAGCATAAAGGCGAGGTCTGTTACGCCACATTCAGCCCGGATGGCCGATGGGTGTTAACAGCGAGTGAAGACAAGACAGCTCAGGTTTGGAGTTCGGCAACGGGGATGCGCCGCGGTGCGCCTCTGCGTCATGACAAACAGCTGAATTTTGCGTCCTTCAGCCCCGATGGTCGCTCGGTCATCACCGCCAGCGACGACACGACTGCCCGCGTCTGGAACGCCGAAACGGGAGAACTTCGCGGAGCACCGTTGGTCCATGGCGACGAAGTCCAACTGGCCAGCTTCAGTCGGGACGGCCGACGTGTGGTCACAGGGTCCGGTAGTGACGCTCCCGTCTTTTTTCCGGCCGAAGATTTTGGACCCGCCGCAGTTAGCGAATACTCCTATTCGGCTCGTCCGAATTCTGCTGGTTCGAAACGTGGGCACGTTCTGGACGTTAGGGTTGCTCCTGTAAACAGTGCGCAGATCGCGGACGTTCACGCTGCTCCTGTGAACAGTGCGCAGGTCTGGCATACCTATCCGATATCCACTCCCTCATCCTCACAAGCTTCCACTCTGCGTAGTCGAGCCGAGGCGGCACTTGCGAGCCTGGCAGCAGAGAAAATGAAATTCGCGTTCGTGGCGGCCGGTGCTCCACTCGTCATCGTTTTGATCGCTATATGGCGCCGCAGGCGCCAATTGCAACTGGCAGTGATGCGCGCACAGCAGGAGGTCGCATGACCGTCAGCGCTTCCAGTGCTCCGCTTCCATTGGAGCGCGTCGCTCGCGCGAAACGGACGCGCGCCCCATACGCGCTGCGCCTCTTGTCCATTCAGTCTGCATTTGGTGCAGCGTTGATCCTGGAGGTATTGCAGGGACGGTGGACCGACGGCCCATGGCTTAGAGCCGGCCTTCTTTCAGTCGGTCTTCTGCTGCTGGTCCCGGCGCTTATTGGATCACTCGAGGCGATGCCATGGGTAACGGTGTTCTTGGTAATCCTTGTCCTGATCGCGAAGCGCGCTCTGGGAGATCCGGGCGGCGCGTTGATCCTTCTTCTTCCGTTGGGTATCGCCGCAATCTGTGCGGCGATCCTTACCGCTGCCGAGGAACGGCGCGGCTTGCGGTGGGCAGCGTGGCTCGGTGCGTCGCGCGACGGATTGTGGCGGCTTGCCGCGCTGCTGGCCGTGGGCATCAGTTCATTGGCCATTGCCAATCGAATCGAGCGCGACGTCTTTGAATCGGCGTTCCGCACGCCGCTCGAAGGAATCGCGCTGTCGGCCGGCATCCTCGCCGGAGCGCTCTCCGTTGTCGTGCTGACGTGGGCCGCATGGCGATTGCCACGCCTCGTCGCGGAGCGTCAGTGCAAAGGCTTTATCCTTCCTGACGCTGGACGCGACACTCTCTGGTTTGGCCTGCTGCTCTGCGCGACCGCAATCGCGCTCGACCTTCGCGGCATCCTGACGTCCGGAACATTCAGCGACGTCCTCGGCGCCAATTGCTGGTTGGCACTTGCCGCTACCGCTGCGTTTGCGCTCGTCCGTCTGCGCCTCCCGCCGGCGTTTCGCACGGATGCCGACACCCCGCTGTGGATCGTCTTTCTCGGCGGCAGCGATTCGAGCGCGAAGGCGAGGGGCCATGCTGCCCGTCTGTCCACCTTATGGCGGGAGGGTCCGGTCACAGTCGTATCGGAACCGGACGTTGCGCTGCGATCGGGAGGCGCACACCTGCGATTGGCGAGGATGCGGAACAGGCTCGACGCGCTGTTTCCGCAGCGGCTGATCCACCTGGCAGACTGGGTCGAGACGCTGCCGCCGGCTGAGAATTGGCAGACTCTCCCCATCCGGGAGTTGTACGCCCGTCCCGCGCTCTGGCCCGACCTCCTCGCGGCGCGTCTGGAAACGAACGCGCGGATCGTCGTGATCGACGACTCTCTTCCGGACGATGCCGTGCTCGACCGCTTGCGCGTAATGCTGCCTGCCGGACGTACCGAGTTCCACCTGCCAGAAGCGGCCGAGACCGATCGGTTGCGCGGTCGCTGGTCGAGCGTCGTCGTGTTTTCCTTTGATGGCCCTACATCCGTTAAGAGGTGGGTCGGCCTTGGCCGCCCCAGCACTCGGGTGGAGCGACGCTATCTCCTCATCGACTACATGGAGGCGGATGAAGTCTTTGCGCAACGTCTGAAGACGTCGCTCGATGGCGCGCGCGACGCGCGAAACAAATTCATACGTGCATACGCGGCTCCGCGTACGTCGAACATCAGCGATGTCGTTGCGAGCCGGTTGTTGAGGCTCGGCGAACGAAAATCCGCGATTTTTCCGATTCTTCGGTTGCTCCTTACCTCTGCCGCAGGGGTTTCTTTGCTGGTTCGCGCAATGACGCGAATGTTTGCTCTGTTTCAATTGCGGCGCGGCGATGAATATGATTTGGTTCTGCTGGAGCCGCAAGCGACTAATGTCAACTACCGTGAGCTCCTCGACGCGTCGCCGCGCCGAACGGATCTCAGGCTGATCGACCGTCTGATCGGCATCCTCCGCGAAGGCGGTGGTGAATACCCGGAACTGCCGTTCGAACCCGCGAGCTACACCGGTACGATCCGCATCCCATCGGCCGATCTGGAACAACAAGTGGCTACTGTTGCGCGACGGATCCTGATGCTCGATCTCGATGAGGTAACGCTGCCCTCCATCGGGACGTTCCCTCCGATCGTTCTGAAGACCAGGCCGGGAGTGTGCTTCTCGTATGTGGAAACGTACGGCGAGTTGGCGCACTCCCTCGCGCGAATGCTGGAAGCGATCTGCGACGTGACGGATCTAACGATCGATCGGCAGGGAGGACGGTCTTCGAAGGAAGAGATTGAATTGATCAATCGAGCAGACGCGGTCGTGGCGATCGTCGGGCCTGACACGGTCCGTAGCGAATGGGCCAGATTCGAACTCGAATGGGCGCAGCAGTCACGCAAACCGCTACTGCTTGTGTTCGTCAAGCCGTTTCACGATGCGCCTGCACTGTCGAAGCTCGTGGGTGCGAATCGAACGCCCGAAGGTGTGTACATGTACCTCGCCGACTACGCTGACCTGCCGGGACGGCTCGACCGGGTGCTCCGTCTGACCGCCGAGAACATCGCCAAGGAATTGGCTCGCTTGGTCCCAATGGCGTCGCTCGCCCACGATTTCAATCATCCAAAGGGAGAAATCCGAGCGGAACGATGACGATCTCGTTCAGAGTTTCCGGGACGAGCATGCGGCGTGGTCCGCGGTGGCAACGGACCTGAAGACCAGCCGGACACGCTGGCGGGTGATCGTGCCATCGCTCACGACTCGTGGCGCCGAGCTCGAGACGATTGCCGCGACAATCCATCGCTCGGCGGGAATCCGACAGATTTGTCTGCCAGAAGAGAAATGAATCTCCCTTTTTGTCATCTAAAGATGACATTTGGGCGGATGAAGCCGCCCTTTTGCCATTTTTAAGATGCCGTTTGAGCGGATGAATCTGCCCTTTTGTCATCTAAAGATGCCGTTTGGGCAGATTGAATGTGCAGATTCGTCTGCCCAAAGAGCAGATTCGTCTGCCGAAAGAGCAGATGAATCTGCAAAAAGCAGATCGTCTGAACAAAAGCGCAGATCGAGGTGGCGTTACCATCCCTCACGTGCGCCGCGGCTTGATGATCGTGTTGTTGGTGTTCGCTGCCTGCGCGCGGCGGGAACGCTTTCCGCCGGTGATCGTCATCTCGATCGATACCCTGCGCGCGGATCATGTGTCGTCGCGCGCCACACCGCGGATCGACGCGTTGGCGCGCGAGGGCATCGTCTTCCGCAACACCTGGGCGCATTCGCCGCTGACGTTGCCGTCGCATCTGTCGGTGTTTACGGGACTCCTGCCGCCGGAGCATGGCGTCAGGGATAACGCCGGGTATCGATTCGATACAACCAAGCATCCGACACTGGCGGAGCTACTCCGCAAGAACGGCTATCGCACTGGCGCCGCGGTGTCGGCGTATGTGCTTCGCGGGGCGACGGGGGTGGGGGCGGGGTTTGAGGAGTATGACGATGCGATTGGGATCGTCGATGGGGCGCCGGTGGGGGCGCTGCAACGGTCGGGGGAGGTCAGCGAGGGGATTGCGGAGCGGTGGATTGCGGCGCAGGGGGAGAAGCCGTTCTTCTTCTTTTTGCATCTATATGAGCCGCATACGCCGTACACGCCGACGTACGAGGCCGACGTCGCGCATGCGGATCGGATCGTGGGGAAGTTTCTCGACTTTTTGAAGCAGCGCGGTTTGTACGATCGGGCGGTGATCGTGCTGCTCTCGGATCATGGTGAAGGGCTGATGGATCACGGCGAACAGGAGCACGGGGTGCTGCTGTATCGCGAGTCGCTGCAGGTGCCGTTGATCGTCAAGCCGGCGGGGGCGCGGGAGCATCGTGAGGTCGACGCGCCGGTGGGGTTGATCGACGTCATGCCGACGGTTCTAGAGTTAGCCGGCTGTCCCGCGCCGCGTACGCGAGGGCGGTCGTTGGTGGCGTCGAACGCAGCGGCGCCGATCTACTCCGAGTCGCTCTACGCGCGCATTCACCTCGGGTGCGGCGAGTTGCGCTCGATTGTCGACGGTGGTCGGCACGTCATCGACGGAACGCGTGGCGAGGTCTATGACTTGACCAACGATCGCGCGGAAAAAAACAACGTCATCGACCGCGAGCGGCGCGCGTATGCGAGTGCGCGCGGCGCGATCGCGCAGGTTGGCGGCGGCGCGTTCGTCACGCCGGACGCGATCGATGCCGAGGAGGCGAAGAAACTGGCGGCGCTGGGGTATGTGAGTGGTGGGAGCGACAGCGGCGCGGCATCGCGCGATCCGCGCGAGTGCCTCGGCGATCTGGCGCGGTTGAAGGAAGTGGCAACGCTGAAGGGATCCGAAGCAATCGCTCGGCTCGAGGCGATGCTGGCGGCCAATCCACGGTGGAGCGACATCCGCGATCAGCTCGGCGCCGCGTATGACGATGCGGGCGATCATCTGCGCGCGGCGCGGCTGTATGAAGATGGGATTCGCGCGACGCCGCGGCTTGCGGGAGCGTTCGCGCTGTCGGCCGCGTCGTCGCTCTTCGATGCGCATCGCCTCGACGATGCCGCCGCGCATGCGCATGCGGCCGAGGCCACCGAACCTGCCGGCGCGCATCTCCTCCTCGGCGAGATCGCGCTGGCGCGCAACGATGTCGGAACGGCGGCGCGCGAGCAGAGCATTGCCGCGTCGTTTCGGACCAGCCGAGGACATGCGATGTTTCTGGCGGCGCGGATTGCGGCGGCGCAGCATGACTTTGCGCGCGCTCTCGAATTGTTCAAGGCGACCGAGCAGGCGTGCCGCGAGTCGGGCGAGTCGTTGCCGCGCGGATTTCACTACGCCGCCGGCGACGCGCTTGCGCACATCGGACGCATCGCCGACGCCGAGCGCGAATTCGAGGCGGAGATCGTCGCCGATCCGCATGACGTCCAGCCGTACGCGGATCTCGCGCTGCTGCAGATCATGCGGCGCGATCGCGTTGCCGCGCTGCAGACGATCGATCGGATGGCGACTGCGAATCCGAGCCACGACACCTTCCTTTTCGCGGCGGACAGTCTCGAACGATGGGGCGAGCAGGAAGCGGCGGCGAAGTGGCGAAAACGGGCGAAGTGAAGAGTGAAGGGTGAAAGATTTTCACTTCACTCTTCACCCTTCACTCTTCACCCTTCCTCCCGGGTCGCCGGCTGAGCACGAGGGTCGCAAATTGATCCGGCAAAACGAACATTCTGGATCACAAGTGTACCCGTCGCCGATCGCTTGAGCAGCTAAGTCATTTGTTTTCAATGTAGTGACAGATGGCTTGGCCGTTGCTCTTGCGTTGCCCACTCATACAACCCCGGAAACGATTTGCAACGAAACGGAAAAGGGAAAAAGACTGCATGAAGAAACTCCTCTCAGCCGCGCTCCTCTTAACTGCAACTCTCGCATTCGCGAAAAACCCCACGGAAACCAAGATCACGATCCACGACCAGGACGGCAACGGCAAACCGACCTTCGTCACCGGCGACATGGGCAAACTCGGCCCGGGCTCCGCTGACAAGGCTGCCAAAGACTTCCTCAAATCGCAGAAGGATCTGCTCAACCTCGCCGGGACGGAAGATTTCGACCTGCGCGGCGTCGAGAAGGACAGCCTCGGACAGACGCACGTCAAGTTTCAGGAGACGATGAAAGGCCTGCCGGTCTTCGGCGCCGAATACATCGTTCACTCCGACGCCAGCGGCAACGTGGTCGGCATGAACGGCCACTTGGCGAAAGACGATGCAAAGCTTCCCCGCAATCCGAGCGTGGATGCGGTCACCGCCACCGCGCGCGGCGCGGCGCAGGCCGGCATCGCCAACTGGCACGCCCTCGGCGGGTCGTCGCTGACCTACGTGGTCAATGAGAAGGGCAACGCTTTCCTGGCCTGGATGACGCGCGTCGAGTACGTCAACGCGCAGGGCCCGCAGATCGACAAGGTCTTCGTCGACGCCACGTCGGGCGATCTCGTTTTGACGGCCCCCGAGTACATGTATGTGAAGAGCCGTCAGACCTACACGGCCAACAACGGCACCTCGCTTCCCGGCACGCTGCGGATCAGCGAGGGCGGCGCGCTCACCGGCGACGCCGCGATCGATGCGGCGCACAACTACGCCGGCAACGTGTACGACTACTACAAGAACGTGCACGGCCGCGACTCGTACGACAACGCCGGCGCGACCATCAAGTCGTCGGCGCACTACTCGACCTCGTACAACAATGCGTTCTGGAACGGCACGCAGATGGTCTACGGCGACGGCGACGGCTCGCAGTTCATCGCCCTCTCCCGCGCCCTCGACGTCGACGCGCATGAGCTGACGCATGCCGTCACCGAGCGCACTGCGAATCTGACGTACTCGAATGAGTCCGGCGCGCTCAACGAAGCGACCTCGGACATCCTCGGCAATTCCTGCGAGGCTTATTCGCTGAACGGCGGCACGCCGAACGCGAACACCTGGAAAGTCGGCGAAGACATCTACACGCCGGGCACCTCGGGTGACGCGCTCCGCTA
>Ga0157375_10002232_pt1 | contig 16760 bp, 12 predicted proteins | sample M35metaG_FD_115311 | JGI IMG/M metagenome (GOLD analysis project Ga0157375, IMG submission 115311) | Miscanthus rhizosphere microbial communities from Kellogg Biological Station, Michigan, USA - M3-5 metaG | ecosystem: Host-associated > Plants > Roots > Rhizosphere > Soil | place: USA: Michigan...
CAACGCGCGCGATTGAGCGGATGCGCGAGCGTGCCGACGAATTCGAGCGCCGCATCGCGCGGCAGCTGGGTATCGGTATCCAGGGTGATGACGTAACGAACGCCGCCCAGCACCCCGGTGTCGCCCTCCGTCGATGCGAACGCCGACGCATCGCCCTTCCTGAGCAATGCGTTGAGGTCGGCGAGCTTGCCGCGCTTGCGCTCGCGCCCCATCCAGGCGCCCTCGCGCGCGTTCCAGAGGCGGGGACGATGCAGCAGGTAGAAGCGATCCTCCCCGGATGCGTCGGCGTACTTCGCATTGAGGCGGGCGATGCCTTGGTGCGCAAGCGCCAGCAGGGGAGCATCGTCCGGCGTGACCTCAGTTGCGGCGTCGAGAAAATCCGTGAGCAGAGCGAAATGGATATGCGGTCCGCGGTTGGCGAGGAAGCGCACTTCCAGCGCCTCGATCAGGCCTTCCACGCCCGCCGTGCTGCCGAGTAACGTTGGCACGACGACCAGCGTGCGTGCCTCCGGCGGCAAGCCGTCCGAATAGTCCATCCGCGGCAGCGCATGCGGTGCGACCAGAACGGTCGCTGCCCAGTTCACCAACGCGATCGCAAGATCGCTCGCCACCAGGACGCATGGCAGAGCCAGCAGCCACGATACCCAGCCGGGCGATCCGACCACATGCAGCCGCAGCAACAGGACGACTGCGATCGCGACGGTGGACAACGCAATCGGCGCGAAGAACGCGCCCAGCGGCACGCGGCCGTCGCGCCGACGGGGCAGCAATCGCAGGGGCGCGCGGTAGCCGATCTCGCGCTGGAACTGCAGCAATCCGCCGCCGACAAGATAGTGTCCGACATGCGCCGCGATCGCATCCGCTCCCTGCTCCGCGAATTCCTTGCGCGCGAGCGAGATCGCCTGCCGCGCGATCTCGGCCTCGGATCGGACCGACCGGCGCGCGAGGCGCTCGACCGCATGGCGATAGCGGTCTCGCGTCGCGAAATCCATTTGCGGATGGATGCCTGCCGGATCTTCGCGCAGTGCCTGCTCGACCACGCTCATCGTTTCGACGAAGTCGCGCCAGTCCATGGCCGACAGGTAGCGCAGGCTGCCGATGCTGTTGCTGATCGACACCTGGTCGGCCGCCTGCTGCTGGTTTTCCGCCTGCACGAGCAGTTCGATGGTCTGGCCGGATTCGTCCAGCCACTGCTCGATCCACGTCAGCGGCAGTGCGAGCGCCGAACTTTGTCCCTGCAGGCGGCGAGCGAGTTCGGCGACGAACGAACTCGCCTGCGGCGGTTCCGAGCGCGCCATGTCGGCGATCACCAGCACGAGGTTCTTGGGATCGCTCTCGGCGACTTCGGTCAGACGGTCGGCCCATTCGTCGGCGACGTTGCGGTCGATGCGGTCCACGATCACCCCCGCCGCGACCCTGCGCAGGTTCTCGATAAGCGCCAGGCGCAACATGATGGGAATCGCCCAGAGTTCGCCAAGCGCGAGCGGCGACACCGACTGGTACGACGCAATGAACCGGCTGAGGCTCACCGTATCGACGCGGCCATCGCCGTGCGAAATCGCTTCGAGCGCGATGTCGTAGACGCGCGGCAGGCCGGACGACGATCCATCGACCAGGCGCGGCAGCTCGCGGCTGTAATTCTTCGGCAGGTGCCGCTTGGCGGTGCGGATCTGCTCCTCGATCAGGTAGTAGTTGTCGAGCAGCCACTCGCCGGCAGGCGTCAGCCGGCGATTCGACGAAGCGGCTTCCGTCAACAGGTCGCAGGCCTGCATCAACAACTGTTCGTTCGCCGAGAGCCGCGCGAGCAACAAGTCCGGCGCACGCCCGAGGCTGATCTTGTGCGAGCGCGCGAGCGCGCGACCATGGCGTTCCATCTGGTCGGCGCTGAACAACTCGGCGCGTAGCGGGAGTTCCTGCTCCGCGCCGTCGCGCGTCGACCGGGCGCCACGCAAGACGCTGCGCAAGCGCAACCAGGATTCCAGGATCGCCTCCCTTCCGGCCATCAAACGTCCCCACTCATCCATGGTGGAATGATTCGTTCCATCAAGGCGATGGTGTCATGTTATGGGTGTACTGTGGCTGTCGTCGCCGATTACCGGCGGACGAGCCGCACCCGAACTTCGCGACGATGCCGTCACGCAATACGATATGGCCGCAGGCGGCCAGATGTCACGACGATGGTCGCCAGGCGGCGACCATCGACCCAATTTCACCGGGAGAGAATGCGGACGCTTCGGCCATTCAGCCGCGGTCGCTCCGTTGCAAGGCTTGCCGGGTCAATTGCGACCCGCCAGTTTGGCGACCACATAGCCGGCGGCAAGCGCGACAGCGACCGTGGCCCACGGGCGGCTGCGGATCACTTCGCCGGCCTGGCCAACGAGTTCCTTGCCTTGGTCAAGCAGCATGTCAACGCTCTCTCCGGCTTGGGCTTTCACTTCGCGCGCCGCATCGACGCCGGAATTCACCGCATCGGCGACCCCGACGGTGAGATGGTCGCGCGCCAGGCCAAGTTGATCTGTCGCGTTTTTGAGATGGGATACGGAGGCATTTGACATGGTGTACTCCTGTTGATTCGAGTGTCTGGGTGTTTGCTTGGACATCGCCCTTCGCTTTCCAAGACTCAGGGGCGCAACTGGCCCCTGATGCATTGAAAAGCGCGCGGCAACGACGGGAGATGCGTGGCGTCCCCCGATCTGGAATTCAAACCGACTGTCGGATGTTCGCGCGTGCGCGCGGGTCATCGCCGCTCGAACTCGACGGCTCCGCGTCCATCGATAAGGTCTTGGCGGGAACGGTTCGTGCACTCGCCCGGTACGCGGCGCCAGGCCGCGCGCCGTAGAAGCCTTCTTCGTTGCCGTTCGCCGCCACGCAACCGGCAATGTTCAATGCTTCCCGCATTTCCATGAAGTCCATCGCCATCTCCTTGGCTGTTTTCCCGATGCGGATCGATCCGAAAGATCCGCGTTCCACGACTCGAATATGGTCCAGTCAAGATGAATTGCACGATAACCGGGAGATGGGACCGCCTTTCGCCTAACAAGGCGTTAAGTCGCCCGCGTGCCCTTCGACCAAGCCGTGATCACGTTTCCAACTGCGCCAGCTCCAACGGCAGGCGGATGATGTAACGCAAGCCTTTTCCACGCGGGCTGTCGACATTGATCGTGCCGCCGAGCTTGGTGGTCACGAGGTTGTAGACGATGTTCGCGCCGAGACCGCTGCCTCCCTGCCCGCGCTTGGTCGTGTAGAACGGCTCGAACAGCCGCCGCAGTGCGGCGGGCTCCATGCCGCTGCCGTCGTCCTGGTACTTGATCGTCACCATCGAATCGTCGCTGCGGACGTCGATGCGGATGTGGCCCTCGTCGGTGTGTTCGAAAGCGTGCGTGATCGAATTGATCACGAGGTTGGTGATGACCTGGGATAGCGCGCCGGGAACACTGCGCAGGTAGAGGTCCGGCGGGCACGAAACCGCGATCGTATGCCCGGTCCGCTTGAACTTCGGGCGCAGCGACTTGAGGACGTCCTCGATGTATTCGGCCAGCGCGATGTCGCGGATGTCATGCGACGACTGGTCGACCGCGACCTGCTTGAAACTGCGGATCAGGCCGTTCGCGCGCTGGGTGTTGACCGTAAGCACGCGCAGCAGTTCGTCGCCGGACTTGAAGAACGCCTGCAGGTGTTCGTCGACCGGCTGGTCCTCGGGAAACGCCTGGCGCAGCTGCTTCATCTCCTCGGCGAGCAGGCTGACCGCGGTCAGGCAGATTCCCAGTGGCGTGTTGACCTCGTGCGCGATGCCCGCGACCAATGCCCCCAGCGACGCCATCTTTTCCTGCCGCACGAGCTCGCCCTGGGCGATGCCAAGGTGGTTGAGGGTCATCTCGAGCTGGCGGTTTTTCGCCTGCAATGCTTCGTTCCCCTGCGCGAGGAAGGAATGGGCCGCGCGCAATGCATCGTCGGCCTGCTTGCGCGACAACGCCGCGGCGATGTGGTCGGCCACGAAGGTCAACAGCGCAAGATCGCGGTCGTCGTAGGCGATCGAGGGATCGTAGCTTTGCAGGATGATCACCCCGAGCACCTTGCCCTGGTGGATCATCGGCGCGCCGATCCATGCGGTGAAGTCGGTGCTGCCGAGGACGTGATGGAGGACGCCCGCGTCCTGCAGAGCCTGGAAGCGCTCCTGGTCGATGCGCTGCGGCATCCGCGTCCGCAACACGAAACCGGTCAGGCCGTGTCCGGCGGGGCGCCGGTAGTTCGCCGGCAGGTCCGAATCCTTTTCATCGACGAAATAGGGGAAGCCGACGAGATCGTGCTCGTCGTTGTAGTACAGCATGATCGCGAGGTTCCTGGCGTACAGCAGCTCGCCGAGGATCCTGTGCAGTTCCGCATAAAACGTGTCGAGGTCGATGTCGCGCACCGACAACGCGGAAATCTCGTACAAGGCGCGTTGCAATTGCTCCGCATGGCGGCGCTCGGCGACCTCGTGTTCGAGGATGCGCGTGCGTTCGGCGATGGCGTGCTCGAGCCGCGCCGCGAATTGCACCCTCTCGACCGCATCCGCGACGTGCTTGGACATCAACTCGAACACGGCGATGTCTTCGTCGGTGTAGCGGAAACCCGGCGTGTAGCCCTGCACGACGATCGCGCCAAATGCGGTGCCATCGCTGCCGACCAGCGGCATGCCGAGCCAGTGTTCGGCGCGGGTGCCCACGCCCCATCGTTGCCCTTGCGCATTGCGCGCGGCGATTTCGTCGATGGTGATGCACAGCCGCTCCCCGCGCAGGATCACCCACGCGGTCGGCGATTCGTTCTCCGAATGCAGCGCAAAGACCTTCGCGGGATCCGGGCTGGCTTCCTTCTCGTCGGTCCGGTACACGAACCGCACTCCCTTCCCGGATTCGTCGAGCAGCGCGATGTAGAAGCTGTTCGCGCACATGATCCGGCCGATCGCTTCATGCACCTGCTTGAAAAACACATGCAGGTCGCGGCAGCGCGCGGAACGGTGGCTGATGTCGAGCACGACCGATTGGACCGCTTCGAGGCGGGCGAGCCGCTGGTCGGCCGGCTTTTCGGACGCAATTGCATTCATGGGTTGGGGCTGCGATGGGCGCGCGAGGGTGCGACCAGCGGGATTCTAGCGGTTCCCCCGGGTGGCGGATATCCGCGTCGTCATTCGGCCCCCAGCCTCGCCCAGCCCCGTTCCGTGCGTTCGAAAGCCTGCCGATCCGCGCAAGCGAACGTCGCCTGCTCCACGCCCCAGGCATGGCGCTCGACCGTGATGCGCGGCGCCGCGATGCGGATGACGTTGAACGCGTTGGCTTCCCCCCTGCCTCGGGTCGAGGTTGCCGTGCCAGCCTGTACCGCCAGGGCGGCATAGTCGCCGAGGCGATAGCGCACGGCGGTATCTCCTGCATGGCTTTCGTGCAAATGGCCGGCAAGCAACAGATCGACTCCATGATCGGCAAACATGCGCATCGCGAGCGATGCCCGGCCGACCAGGTGCCGTTCCCGGTAGCTGGCCGGCAAGTCGAATGGATGGTGCGTCACCACGACCTTGACGGCGCTTGCGTTCACCGACTCCAGGCGCGACGCGAGGCGGGCGATCTGGCCGGCATTGATGCGGCCATCCTTGATCGTCGCCGAACGTGCGGTATTCACCCCGAGCACCGCGATCTCGGAGTCGATGTAAGCGGGCTCGAGGTCGTCGGTGACGTAGCGGACATACTTGTCAAGCGGCCGCACGAAGCGATCGAACACGTTGTGCAGGGGAATATCGTGGTTTCCCGGCACGACGACCTGCGGCTTCGGCAACGCGTCCAGGAATTCGCGCGCGGCCTTGAACTGCCCGCTGCGCGCGCGCTGGGTCAGGTCGCCGGAAACGATCACGACGTCGGGCGCGATGGCTGCGATGCGCTCGATGAGGGGTGCGATCAGCGCCGGGTCGATGCGGCCGAAATGCAGATCCGAGAGATGGACGAGCGTGCGCATGGCTGGCTCAGGCGGACGGGCTTTCGGCAGCGACGGGTACGATCACGGTGAGCGCTCCGGCCCTGATCCGATACTTCAGGGGCGTCTCCATCATCGCCACTTCGCCATCGGTCGAAACGCGCATGCGCTCGATCCGGCTCCGGATCACGACCTCATCGCTAAGCACCGCATCGAAATCCCGCGCCTGCCGCAAGCGCCCGAACAACGCACGCACCGCGAAACCCAGCAAGCCGACCCGTCCGGTGCGTTGCGACACGTACAGGCTCAACGTACCGGCGGACAAGGTCTTGCGCTCGCCGATGTCGAATCCATCGATCGAGTATTCATTGTTACCGATGAAGACGAACGGCGTATGCCGCGTCAGGCTTTCGCCATCGACCTTCAGTTGCACGTCGAGGAACGGATAACGGCGCACCGTATTGATGCAGGCCCACAGGAAGGCGGTCCATTTCGACTTTCCGAAGCGGCGTTGCTGGGACTCGCGATATTTCACGAGGTCCGGATAGATGCCGATGCTCGAATTATTGAGGAAGCATTTTCCATTGACTTCAGCGACATCGATCGCGAGTTCGCGGCCGGCCACGATCGTCTGCAGCGCCCGGTCGAGGTCGATGGGAATGCCCAAGTCCTTCGCGAAATGGTTGAGCGTACCCATCGGCAGCACCCCAAGGACGATTCCGGTGCCAACAAGCTCGGATGCGACCGCATTGATCGTGCCGTCGCCACCGCCGGCAACGACGATGTCGGCACCTTCGGATATCGCCTTCCTCGCCGCATCGACGATCTTCGATCCATCGCTCGCCAGGGTGACGGCGGGATCGAATCCGCCGGCACGCAATGCTTCCTCGATCCGTGCCGTATCGACTTCTTCGGACGAGCCGGCCTGGTGGTTGATGATGATCGCAATGCTTGGCATCCAGCCTCCTCTTGGGCATCGCTCGGGCTGGAATCGCGACCGTTCGCCATCCCTGCGATCCTCCCTGCGAATGCCTCCTACAGTTGCGAGCGGAACGGCACGACGACGACCTCGGCGAATTTCTGGGTCCACGGCCGGTCCCGCCACATCTGGTAGGTGTAATCGTCGGATTTCGCGTAGTCCTGCTCGAAGACTTCGGTCATGCGGGCGGCGAATGCCTTGTCGTACACATTCAGGCTCGCTTCGTCGTTGAGCTGGAACGACCGCATGTCGAAGTTCGTCGATCCCACGGAGACCATCTCGCCGTCCAGGATCAGCATCTTGCAATGGAACATCGTCGGGTTGTACTCGCGGATCTGGACGCCGGCCTTCAGCAGCGGACCCCAGTCGTGCTTCGATGCGACGCGCACGTTATCGGAGTCGAGGTGCTTGTCAGGCAGCAGCACGCGGATGCGCACGCCACGTCCGCGCGCCGCGATGAGCGCTTCGCTCATCAACTTGTCGGGGATGAAGTAGGCCGCGTCGATGTCGATCGTGCGTTCCGCCGCGGCGATCGACAGCAGGTACATCAGGTGCATGCTCGCACTGCCACCCGCCGGAGAGCTGATGAAGACGTGGGCGCGCTGGTCGCCGACTTTCTGCAATTGCGGGAAATAGCCGTCGCCATGCAGTACGCTTCCAGTGGTCTTGATCCAGTTGTCTAGGAACGCGGTTTGCATTTCGGCGACAGCCGGACCCTCGACCTTGAAGTGCATGTCGCGCCAATGGTCCGGATCTTGCGCATGGCCCTGCCACGAATCGGCAATGCCGACACCGCCGGTGAAGCCGATCGTTCCATCGACCACCAGCAGCTTGCGGTGGGTGCGGTTGTTGAAGCGGACGATGTTGTACCAGCTCAAGGGATGGTACTTCTCCACCTGCACGCCGGCCTGCTTGAGCGCGTTGAGCAGGCTGTCGTCCATCTTCGAGCTGCCGGCCCAATCGAGGATCACGCGCACCTCGACGCCGGCGCGCGCGCGTTCCTCCAGCGCTTGCGCGAATTCGTCGCCGATCTGGCCCGACCAGTAGATGTAGGTCTCGAACGTGATCGTGCGGCGGGCGCCGCGGATCGCCTCGAGCATCGCCGGGAAGATCTCGTCGCCATTTTGCAACGGCGTGATGCGATTGCCATCCAGGATCGCCGGCCCCATCAGGACGCCCATTTCGCGCTGGAAGCCAGGATCGCGTATGGAATGCGAATGGGCGACCGCGTGCTCGAGCTCCTTCTCGGGCTTCTTGAACGTCACGAACACGCCGATGATGATCAGCGTAATTAGTACGGTGATGACGATCCACTCGAACACAGCCTTGTCCTTGGTCAAGTTGTTCCCCTTCCTTGGGCTGGCCACATGCTAGCGGAATGCCCGTCCGCCAAACGTGCTCGCGTCGCCGCATAGTTATCTTGCGTTGGCATTCGGCGGTGCAAGATGCGGGCGGTCAAGGAAGCTGGGCAATGTCATGGACGGACACGAAACGCAGGTACCGCGCGCCGTTGCGCCGGCGCCAGACCCCGTGAAGGAACCCGCGCGCGTCGCTGGCGACGAGCTGAAATACGGCCTGCGTTTCCTGCGCAAGCACGGATGGCGCATGGCGTTGTGCTTCTTCCTCCTCCTGCTGCCGATCTGGGGATTCGCGGCTCTCGTGGGAGAACTCCACGAAAAGGAGATCTTCTTCTTCGACGCGCCCATCCTCAACATGCTTCACGGGATCGAGACCCCGGGGCGTGATCGCTTCTTCGTCTGGGTGTCACGGATCGGATTCCTGTGGGGGACGATTCCTATCGATGTGATCGTGCTGTCCTGGCTGGCGTTGCGCAGGCGATTTCGCGACAGCCTGTTCTTCGGGTTGGCGGTCGCCGGGTCCGCGGTGCTCGACGTCATGGGAAAGGCGTATTTCACGCGGGCGCGCCCCGACCTCTGGCTGTCGATCACCCCGGAAAACAACTACAGTTTTCCAAGCGGTCACGCGATGGGCTCGGCCACGCTCGGGATGGCCCTGATCTTCCTGTGCTGGCCGACGCGCTGGCGCTGGCCGATGATTGGGGGCGCAATCGTCTTCGTCGTCCTGGTCGGGCTGTCGCGGCTCTATCTTGGAGTGCACTACCCTTCCGATATCCTCGCCGGCTGGTGCGCCGCCATCGCCTGGGTCGTCTTCATGGATATCCTCGTCGAGCGCAAGGCGCCGCCACCGCCGCCGACTGCCGCGCCCGAGAAGGACACGATCGGGAAAACGGCCGAAGAGGTCGGCAAGTAATCGCTGCCCATCGATGCGATCGCGCCGCGCGCGGCGGTGTTCCGATCCGCGCGCGATGTGGTCGATCGCCATCGCCTAGAATGCCGATTCCCACGCAAGGAAAACCATGGCGCCCAAGGCGACGATCCACAAAGTCGAATTGCAGGTCAGCGACATGGACCGTCACTACTACGCGACCCATGAACTGACGCTCGCGCAACATCCATCCGAAACCGGCGAGCGACTGATGGTGCGGCTGCTGGCGTTCGCGCTGCATGCCCACGAGCGGCTGGAATTCGGTCGCGGCTTGAGTAGCGACGACGAACCCGATTTGTGGCGCAAGTCGCTGACGGGCGAAATCGAGCAATGGATCGACCTTGGCCAACCCGATGAACAGCGCATCCGCAAGGCTTGCGGACGCGCGCGACAGGTGGTCGTGGTCAATTATGGCGGGCGCAGCGCGGACATCTGGTGGGACAAGGTCGGCGACGGGCTTGCGCGTTCGAAGAACCTTGCCGTGATCGATATTCCTTCGCCCGGCGCGCAGGCACTTGCCGCGATGCTCGAGCGCAACATGCGCTTGCAGTGCCTGGTCCAGGATGGACAGGCACAGGTCATGAGCGAGAAGGCCAGTGTCATCGTGGCGCCAATCCCGCGGATGACGCCCACCGGGCAGGCGTATTGATCGGCATCGACAAGGACCGTCGTTCGGCAACGCCCACGTGACTTGATTCGCTTGCTTGCGCGCGATGATTGCTGGAGCAATCGTTGCAGTGCGACTTTATACACATGCACATGACCTCGGGCACGGCGATAATGCCCGCGCCAGCTGCCAGGCATGGAAGGAAGTGCATGCGCTATCGCTCACGGGGTGTCTTGTCTTCGTTGTCGCTGATCGTGCTCGTTGCGCTCTCGGCGTGTTCCCAGGAGGCCGCGCCGCGGCCGGATCCAGCGGCACCCGTCAGCGTCGCCAGGGCGATGAAGAAATCGGTGCCCGACATTGTCACCGCGGTCGGCAGCGTCGAGGCAATCAATAGCGTCGCGATCAAGTCGCGTGTCGACGGGCAACTGCTGGAAAGCCTGGTCAAGGACGGCGATGTCGTCAGGAAAGGACAACTCCTGTTCCGGATCGATGCGCGTCCGGCGCAGGCGGCACTTGCCCAGGCGAATGCCGCGCTCGCGAAGGATGAGGCAGCGCGCGATCTCGCGCGCGCGCAGGTGTTGCGTTACCAGCCGATCGCCGAGAAGCACTTCATCTCCGCCGACCAGATGCAGCAGTACGTCACCGCCGAGTCCGCCGCGGCGGCGAGCGTGAAAGTCGACCAGGCGAATGTCGAAGCGATGAAACTCACGCTCGGCTATACGGACATCCACGCGCCGATCGATGGCCGCGCCGGACGCATCCTCGTGCAGGCCGGCAACCTCGTGAAAGCGAACGACACCCAGGCGTTGCTCACGATCAACCAGCTCGCGCCGATCTTCGTGAGCTTCGCGTTGCCCGGACAGGACATCGACCGGGTGCGCGCGGCGCAGGCGAAAGGCGTGCTTGCCGTGAAGGCGACCGGCGACGGGATCGATGGAAGGATCAGCGGCGAATTGTCATTCGTCGACAACGCGATCGACCCGGCGACGAACACCGTGAAACTGCGCGCCCGTTTCGCGAATGCCGACGAGCGCCTGTGGCCCGGCCAGTTCGTCAATATCGCGCTCACGCTCGGCAATGGCGCCGGCGCGCTCGCCGTTCCCGATGCCGCGGTGAAAGCCGGACCGAACGGCAGTTATGTGTTCGTCATCGGCGCCGGCAACAAGGCCGAGCAGCGCGCGGTGACCATCGTGCGCAGCGCCGGCGGCGAATCGATGATCGGCCAAGGGCTCGCGGAGGGCGAGACGGTCGTCATCGATGGCCAGTCGCGGCTCACCGATGGCAGCAAGGTCAAGATCGCCGATGCGCCGAAGTGACCTCGCGCGGTGCATCCGGCTGACATGACCTCGGTCTCCGAAATCTTTGTCCGCCGCCCGGTGATGACCATCCTGGTCATGATCGGCATCCTCGTGTTCGGCATCGCGTCCTACCGCCAGTTGCCCGTTTCGGACCTGCCCAACGTTGACTTCCCGACCATCCAGGTCACCGCCCAGTTACCGGGCGCGTCGCCGGAAACAATGGCGTCGGCGGTTGCGACACCGCTCGAGAAGCAGTTCTCGACGATTCCCGCGGTCGACTCGATGACCTCGACCAGCGGCACCGGCCAGACCCAGATCACGTTGCAGTTCTCGCTCGACCGCAACATCGACGCTGCCGCGCTCGACGTGCAGTCGGCGATCTCCGCGGCGCTCAAGCAGCTGCCGTCGACGATGACCACGCCGCCGAATTTCAGGAAGGTCAATCCCGCCGATGCGCCGGTCTTCTACGTCGGCATGCGCTCGAAGACGCTGCCATTGTCGAAAGTCGACGAGTACGGCGAATCCCTGCTCGCGCAGCAGCTCTCGATGGTCGAGGGCGTCGCATTGGTGAATGTGTACGGCTCGCAGAAGCTCGCCGTGCGCATCGACCTCGATCCCGCGGCGATGGCCGCACGCGGCCTCGGCATCGACCAGGTGCAGTCGGCAGTCTCCAGCGGCAACGTCAACAATCCGACCGGCGTGCTGTACGGAAACGACCGTACGTACAACGTCATGGTCAACGGCCAGTACACGACGGCGAAGGCGTTCGCCGACCTCATCGTGAGCTACCAGAACGGCGCCCCGGTGCGGCTCAAGGACATCGCCCACGTCTTCGACGGCGTGCAGACCGACAAGCTGGCCGCGTGGGTCGATGGCGAGCGCGGCGTGCTGCTCGCGATCCAGAAGCAGCCGGGCGTCAACACGATCGCCGTGGTCCAGCGCATCCGCGCGCTGCTGCCCGGATTCGAGAAACAGCTTCCGGCCGGCATGGAGTTGAAGGTGTTCTACGATCGCACCCAGAGCATCCGCGCATCGGTGAACGAAGTGCAATTCAGCCTGATGCTCGCGCTGTTCCTGGTCGTGCTGGTGATCTTCGTGTTCCTGCGCAACCTGCCCGCGACGATCATCCCTTCGCTCGCGCTGCCGATGTCGATCGTCGGCACGTTCGCGGTGATGTACCCGTTCGGCTACAGCCTCGACAACCTCTCGCTGATGGCGCTGACGCTGTGCGTGGGCTTCGTCGTCGACGACGCGATCGTGATGCTCGAGAACATCACCCGCCACATCGAGATGGGCAAGACGCCGATGCAGGCCACGCTCGACGGCTCCAGGGAGATCGGCTTCACGATCCTGTCGATGACGCTCTCGCTCGCCGCCGTCTTCATCCCGTTGCTGTTCATGGGCGGCATCATTGGCCGATTGCTGCACGAATTCGCGGTGACGATCGTCGCCGCGGTGCTCGTCTCGGGGCTGGTATCGCTGAGCCTTACGCCGATGCTGTGCAGCCGCATGCTGCATTCCCACAAGGGCGAGACGCATGGGCGCATGTACCAGGCGTTCGAGAACGTGTTCGATGGCGTGCAGGGCTTCTACCGGCGCAGCCTGCGGTTCTGCCTGCACCATCGCCGACTGGTGCTCATCGGCTTCGCGGGCATCCTCGCCGCGACAGTGCTCCTGTTCAACGTTGTGCCGAAGGGCTTCCTGCCGGACGACGACATCGGCCAGTTGTTCGTGTTCACCCAGGCCGACCAGGACATCGGCTTCGACGCGATGGCCGCAAAGCAGCAGCAGGCTGCGCGGATCATCCGCGCCGATCCGAACGTGCAAGGCGTGATGTCCTTCATCGGTGTGGGCGGCAGCAGTGGGACGCTCAACCTCGGCCGCATGGTGGTCGCGCTCAAGCCATCGGGCCACCGGCCTTCGTCGCAGCAGGTGCTGCAGGAACTGCGGCCGAAGCTCAATGGCATTCCCGGATTCAAGGTCTACCTCCAGAACATCCCGATCATTCGTCTCGGCGGCTCGCTGTCGAAGACGCAGTACCAGTACACGCTGCAGGACATCGACACGAAGGAGTTGTTCGGTTTCGTTCCCAGGCTCGTCGATACCATTGGAAAGCTTCCCGGCTTCCAGGACGTCACCAGCGACTTGCTGATCGCCACGCCGCAGGTGAACGTGCAAATCGACCACGACGCCGCATCGGCCGTCGGGGTCAGCACCGCGCAGGTCGAGAGTGCGCTGTACACCGCGTTCGGTCCGCAGCAGGTCTCGACGATCTACACCGCGATCGACCAGTACTGGGTGCTGATGCAGGTCGATCCGAAGAAACAGAACGACACCAGCGTGCTCGGGCAAATCCACGTGCGCTCAAGCAGCGGCCAGCTCGTGCCGCTGTCGGCGGTCGCGCGTTTCGACAAGTCGGTCGGTCCGGCGACGATCAGCCATCTCGGCCAGATCCCGGCGGTCACGCTGTCGTTCAACCTCGCGCCGGGCGTGTCGCTGAGCCAGGCCGTCGAGCGCATCGAAGGCGCGGTGACGAAACTCAAAGTGCCCGATTCGATCACCGGATCCTTCCAGGGCACGGCGCAGGCGTTCCAGTCCTCGGTTTCCGGCATGGGCATCCTGCTGGTGCTCGCGATCTTCGTGATCTACCTCGTGCTCGGCATCCTCTACGAGAGCTTCATCCACCCGCTGACGATCCTCTCGGGATTGCCGACCGCCGCGTTCGGCGCCCTGCTCACGCTGCTGGTTTTCCACATCGACCTGAACCTGTATTCCGCGGTCGGCCTGATCATGCTGATCGGCATCGTCAAGAAGAACGCGATCATGATGATCGATTTCGCGGTCGAGGCCGAACGCGGGGGCAAACCTGCGGCGGAAGCGATCTTCGAAGCCTGCCTCGTGCGCTTCCGGCCCATCATGATGACGAGCTTCGCCGCGCTGTTCGGAACATTGCCGATCGCCCTCGGTCTCGGCGCTGGCGCCGAATCGCGGCGCCCGCTCGGACTTGCCGTCGTCGGCGGACTGCTCACGTCGCAGGTACTCACCCTTTACCTGACGCCGGTGATCTATCTCTATTTCGATCGCTTCCAGACCACCCTGCGACATCGACGAGAGCTCCGCCACGCACGAGGACACGACATCGTCGCCGGTGGCTGATGCGCGCCTCAAGCCTCGATTCACGGTTGGTTCGCCACTCCTACCGCCTCGCCGCCGAAACCGCGGGCGAGTTCATGAACGCTTGCCCGCGATGCATACGCTCACGCAAGCCGAATCATGCGGCGTTCAGTGGATTTGGGGCCTGCTGCATGCATGGCCGCATGCCTCGCGGCTTGGTTGTCGACATGAGGCATCGAAAATAGCGAGCTTTATTCCAACTCCGGCGGAGAAGACCATGAACGTTGCACGTTCCGACCAGAAGATTCTCGCGGCCGTCATCGCCGCGATTGTGTGCGTGGGGGCAAGCGCTCCGACCTTCGCGCAGGACCAGCAAGGCAGCCAGCGCGGTCCGCAATCCCAGAAGACCGAGGTGCAAAAGCAGCAGGACGCAGAAAAGGCCGCCAAGGCGAAGAAGGAAGCCGCCAAGGCACAGGCTCAGCAGGCGGAGAAGCAACGCGAAGCGGCAGCGAAGCAGGAGAAAGCGAAGGCGCAGCAACAGGACCGCATCCAGCAGGCGCGCGCGCGCCAAGCGGAGAAAGATCGGGCGGCCGCGGCGCAGCAGCGCGAAAGAATGCAGGCCAAGCAACAGGATCGCGTGCAGCAGGCGCGAGCGCAGCAGGCCGAGAAGGATCGTGCCGTGGCCGCGCAGCGCCTGAAGGAGCAACAAGCAAGAACGCAGGCGGCGCGGGAAACCGCCGCGCGCGCGCAGGCCCAGCAACGGCAAACCCGCCAGCAGCAGGCCGCGCAACAGCAGCAGCGGCGCTTGTCGCAAAGGGAGCAGCAAGAGCGGATCAACGAGCAGAAGCAGCGCATCGCGCAATACCAACGCCGCCTCGACCAGCAACGTGAGGCCTCGCGCCGCTTCATCCAACAACTGCAGGCGCAACATCGCATGGCGCAGTACCGCTTCCAGCAGCAATATTTCGCGCGCCTGGAACGGCAGCGGGAGGCATTGCGGACCCGGCGGTTCGACTACGACAACGACCCGTATTTCTACACCGCACCGATCTATCGCTATTCCCGTGGCGGCGTCTGGTACCAGGCCAACCAGTACGGTGCTGACCACATGCGGCAGGCGATCAACACCGGCTACGAGCAAGGATTCGCCGCCGGGCGCGCGGATCGCGAGGATCGCGCGCGCTACAACTATCGCGACTCATTCGCATACCAGGATGCGACTTACGGGTACGAAGGTTATTACGTGAGCGCGGAGGACTATATCTATTTCTTCCGTGAAGGCTTCCGCCGCGGCTATGAGGACGGCTATTACAGCCGCTATCGTTACGGCAGCAATGCCAACGGCGTCTTCAGGTTGCACGACGGTGAACTATCCCTCGTACTCAACCTGCAATCGCTGCGCTAACTACGGCAGCACGGGAGTCCCGCGATGCCCGGCGCCAGTCGATGACTGCTTGCCGGGCATCGTTCCTTGCGATCATGCCGATCCGCCCGTGCCCGACAGGCCTTGGTCAGGGTGGGTCGCGCGAGCATCGTCGAGGAAGTTGCAGGCCGGGATTCGATCGATCCGGCAGTTCCAGGATGGGCTGGTCCGGCTTGGGACATTGCGTGCCGACATCTCGGCGGCGAGCATCAACTCAACAGTTTCGTCAGCGCATCCGGATGCAACCCCCAACCAAGCAGGCCCGCCACTCCCATCAGGAGGCCGAATGCGGTCGGCACCAGGGCCATCACATACAGCCATCGCTTGTGGGTCAGCGCGGTGAGCGCCAGCAGCGAGATGGCTATGGCGAGCAGGGCGTCCGACAGGTCGAACTGGTCGTCGTGGATGTTGAGCGCGTCGTAGGTCGCCTGGTCGTCTTGCGCCTGAGCCATCACCGCTTTCTTCTTTTCCGCCTGTTCCTTCGCCAGGGCATCGTATTTCGCTATCGCCGCGGCGTAGGCCGGCTGCTGCGAAGCAGGCCGGTCCGCGGCGTCGAGCGTCAGTTGCACGAGGGTCGCCTTCGCCACTTCCTCGCGCAGGTTGCGCGCCTGGTAGTAACCCCAATGGTCGATCTTGTCCGCCTGCGCCTGTTGCATCGCCTGGCAGATGTTGTTGTCCTTGATCTGGCACACCGCCATGAACGTTGCAAGGATCGCGACCGTCAGCGCGACCCATGTATTCAATAGCGCGATGGCGCGATCGTTCGCGTGCTCGGGTTGTTCCTGCACGCTTTCCACGGTGTCCATTGGATTCAGATCCATCGTGTCATCCCGTTTGTGTTTCAGCCCATGATATGACGATGGACCGGCGCGCGAGTCGCAGCAATGGACGCGCACTGACGCACGGCGCCCACGCGTCGATGGCCGACGTCTCTGTTTTCACGCAATCGCGGAACCCGCGCGTCGCACCGTGGCGTCCCGGGGCTCGCCCGGGCGCTTCGATGGAAGCACCCAGGCGAGAGAGATCAACCGCCCGGCAACGTCGCGACCGAAGCCGCCACGAGTTGCGGCTGCAGGTGGCGGGGCTTCGCGAGCGCGGTCCGCGCGCCCTTCG
>Ga0157375_10002234_pt1 | contig 16754 bp, 19 predicted proteins | sample M35metaG_FD_115311 | JGI IMG/M metagenome (GOLD analysis project Ga0157375, IMG submission 115311) | Miscanthus rhizosphere microbial communities from Kellogg Biological Station, Michigan, USA - M3-5 metaG | ecosystem: Host-associated > Plants > Roots > Rhizosphere > Soil | place: USA: Michigan...
CCAGCAACCAGTCACCCGCCAGAGTCTCCCCCAGCTTCCTCCCGCCCGCCAGACACCCAAGGCCACCATCACCCCAAGTACCCACACTTATCGGTTGTTCACGTTGTTAAAGAGCGTGCGCGCCCCGGGTCGAGCAACAACGCCGGATTCGGTCGAGCAGAGGGGGCCAATTATAATGATCCGAGCTCGACATTGCAAGCATCGAGCGGCGCCGTTCGAGTACTTTTGCCTATGACAATCGATGCGGCGGCGCGCTTAGCTGCATGAATTCAGACACTTCGCAAATGACCTCGACAAAGGCTATCGCGCTGGCCGCGCCGGATCCGGCTATCGCGCTATGGCTTTATCCGCTGGACTGCAGCAGCGACGAGTCGCGCGAGCTCGAGCGAACATTATCACCGGCGGAAATCGACCGCGCGGATCGCTTCGGCACGCCGGCGCTGCGAGCGCGGTGGGTCGCCGGTCGCGCAGCATTGCGACGGCTGCTCGGCGCGGCGCTCGGCGTCGATCCCGCGGCGGTTCCGCTGCGGCGCGGCACTCGCGGCCGTCCGGAAGTCGCATCGGAACATGCGCTCGATTTCAATGTGTCGCACACCGACAACGTAGCGCTGATCGGCATCGCTGCCGGATTGCCACCTGGCGCACGCATCGGAGTCGATGTCGAGCGCGAGGATCGCGCGGTCAATGCCGACGGACTGGCGCGCAAATTCATGACCGCGCGCGAGCGCACGGCTATGGCTCCGCTCGACGAAGAGGCGCGCCGCCGTCACTTCCTGCGGCTGTGGACATGCAAGGAAGCGATGAGCAAGGCCACCGGAGATGCCCTTTCGGCTCCATTTCGGGACATCGACGTGGGACTCGACCGCGGTCCAAACTTGCTCGCGGGGCCACCACCCTACGTCACCGGTCGCTGGCGCCTGGTAAGCGCCGCGGTGCCGGCGGGCCTGATTGCCACGATCGCGATCTGGCGCGGCGCCTAAACTCCGCCTTCGCGTTCGCAGCGCCGCCTCACCCACTGGCCGCGTCGACTGACGCGGGTTTGGCGTACTTCCATTTCTTCTGCAGCCAAAGCCAATCGGCGGGATTCTCGCGGATGTCGTGCTCGAGCATGCGCGCGTAGCGTTCGACGACCATGCTATCCGCGCCTTCGTCGTACGGCGGCTCGGCGAGCGGCGTCAGGCGGACCGAGTAGTAACCTCTCCGGAACCGTCGCATCGTCACGTAGAGAACCTTCGCGTCGAGAAATCGCGCAATCTTGCCGGCACCCAGGAAAAAAGCTGTGTCCTGCTCGAGGAAACGGGTCCATTGTCGCGGATCGTTTCCCTTCGGCGTCTGATCGGCGATCAACGCGTATACTCGCGGCTGGCCGGCTCGGCTCATCAGATCGAAAATAAAATCCTTTCGCGGGACGAAGCGGCCGCCGAACCGCGCGCGGGCCTCGCGCAGAAACCTGTCGACCGCTTCCACACGCTGAGGCTGGTAGACAACGTCGATCCCGATGTCGAAATGCGCGCCGGTCGCGAGCGACAGCCATTCCCAGTTGCCGAAGTGGGCCGTCAGCAGAATCACCGATTGCTTGGCGTCCACACAGGCGGTGACCAGCTCGGGATTTTCGACCGTCACGCGCCGACGCAATGCGTCGGCGCTGGCCCCATACCCCCAGAATGCTTCGAACAGCGTATCCGCAAGATTGCGATACGAGCGGCGAAGAATGACAGCGCGCTCGTCCGCGCTCTTGCCGGGAAAAGCGTTGGCGATATCCAGCTCGGCACGATCGCGGCGCCAACGCAGCACGCGAAATGCGACGAAGTATACGACCGCGCTCCACGTGTAGAGCAGCGGCAGTGGCACGCGTGTAAGCGCCTTGAGCAGGAATAGCATGGGATTCGATGGCCGGCAATCAATGCCGCTCGCGCCACCGCGCGAATATAGACGAGCGCGTCGACCGGAGCAATGCGCAAGCCTTCGCGCATCGAATGCCGCCGCTAACGCACCTGCTCAGGCGACCGCCACCAGCCGGTCGAGGGCTTCCGGGTCCTTGAGCAGCTGGTCGCTGCTCGAGCGGTACACGATCCTGCCGCGGTCGAGAACGAGCGCTTGCTGCGTGAGCTGCAGAGCGAGGCGCGCGTGCTGCTCGACGACGACCACTGCGAATTCCCGCTCCCGCACCAGCTCGGCGATCAGCCGCATGAGATCCTGGACGATGATAGGCGCGAGCCCTTCCATGGGCTCGTCGAGCAGCAGCATCTTCGGGTTGGTCATCAAGGCTCGAGCGATCGCCACCATTTGCTGCTCGCCACCCGACAATTGATTGCCGAAGTTGCGCTTGCGTTGCTCCAGCTGCGGAAACATCCGGTAGACGCGATCTATCGTCCATGGTCCGGGCCGAGCGACGACGCTCAAATGCTCGTCGACTGTCAGCGACGGAAACATGAATCGCTCCTGCGGCACCCAGCCGAGCCCCGCATGCGCGCGCCGGAACGTCGGCAGCGCCGTAACATCCGCGCCGCGCCAGGCGATCGTTCCGCTCTTGACTCGCGTCATGCCCATCAGCGTCAGCAGCAGCGTGGTCTTGCCGACGCCGTTTCGGCCAAGCAGTGCGAGGCTGCCCGCTTCGTCCAGATCGAGGGAAACGTCCTCGAGAATTATCGAATCCCCGTAGCCCGCGGTCACCCGTTCGATGACTAGCAGCTTAGCCATGCACCGCCTCGCCCAGATAGACCTCGCGCACGCGCCGGTCGCGGGCGATTTCTTCCGGCGGGCCTTCGACCAGAACCGATCCGCCGACGAGCACCGTGATCTTTTCCGCGAACTTGAACACGAGGTTCATGTCGTGCTCGATGAAGATGATCGAGACCTCGCGCGGCAAAGCGGCAATGACGCCGAACAGCTCGGCACTCGCCGCCGCCGGGATTCCCGCCGCCGGCTCATCGAGCAGCAACACCCTTGGCCGGGTCGCGAGGGCAAGTGCGATCTCCAGCAGGCGTTGCTTGCCGTAGGGAAGCGTGCGCGATTCCAGCGCGGCGTCCTGATCGAGCCGAAGTTGCGCGAGTATGCTGCGCGCCTCGTCGATCTGCGGCTGCGCGCGCGACGCCGAATGCCACCATACGTTGCCCTCGCCATCGCGCTCACAGCAAGCCAGCACGACCGACTCCAGCACGGTCAGTCCCGGAAACAAGGTGTTGATCTGGAACGTGCGCGTCATGCCGCGCTTGACGCGGGTATGTTGCGCCAGTCCGGTGACCTTCTCCTCGGCCAGGTAGACCTCGCCCGCGCTCGGCGCAAGCACGCCGGTCAGCAGATTGATGAAGGTCGTCTTGCCGGCGCCGTTCGGCCCGATGATTGCGTGCCTCGCACCGGATTCGAACGCAAGGCTGATGTCCGAGTTCGCCTTGAATGCGCCGAAAGAGCGACTCAGTCCTTCGGTTCGCAGCGCGTAGGTCACGGTCCCCCCACGCTTGCGGCCGGGTTGGCCAATGCGGCCGCGGCGCTGCCCTCGGTGGGGGCGGAGTTCGCGCCTTGGGGCGGCCCGGCGGCGCTCATATGCGCCTTCCCATCAACCGGCGGCGCAGGCCCAGCGCTCCGCCGATCAGTCCGCCGCGGGCGAACAGGACCAGGAGCACCAGCAGCAGCCCCAGCCAGAATTGCCAGTACACCGCACTCAGATTGGAAAGGTAATTCTGCAGCACCATGAATGTCGCCGCACCGAGCAGCGCGCCGTACAGGTATCCGGTCCCGCCGAGCACCAGCATGATCACCAATTCCGCCGAACGCGGGAATCCCAGCGAATCGATGCCGACGAACTGCGTTGTTTGCGCCAGCAGGGCGCCGGCGATACCCGCTATCGCAGCGCCGATCGTATAGATCGCGATCAGCTTGCGCTGCACCGATACGCCGATCGCGGGCATCCGCCGCTCGCCTTCACGAATACCTCGCAGGCTCAGCCCGAACGGAGATCGCACCAGCGTACGGGCGAAACAGAACACGAGGAAAAGAACCGCCAGGCAATACCAATAGCCGGTCTTACCATTCAAGCCGAAGCCGAACACACCGAAGAGCTTGTTCATCTCGACGCCGGACAAGCCGTCGACGCCCCCCGTGATCGACGACGCCTGGTTGGCTGCCTCGTACAGCATCAGCCCGATGCCTAGCGTCACCATCAAGCGCGTCAGGTCCTGGCCCCGCACGACCAGGAAGCTGGTCAACAGGCCGATCGCGGCCGCCGCGACGGCGGCCGCGGCGAGACCGCTTAGCGGCTCTCCCCATCCATGCCTCGCCAGAAGTCCCGCCGTGTACGCGCCGATGCCGAAAAACGCGGCGTGGCCGAGAGAGATGATGCGCGCATAGCCCATGATCAGGTCGAGCGAAAGCGCGAACAGAGCCGCGATGAAGATCTGGCTGCCAAGCGTCAGATAGCGTGGAAAAACGAAGTACGCGGCCACTGGAAGAAGCCAGAATGCGATCTCCAATGGTTTCCACTGCGCCGTCGGCAGCGCGCTTGCGGGGGCGCCCGTCGCCGCCGCCCTTCGCCTCACACTCTTCTGCCCACAAGTCCGCGCGGAAAGACAAGCAGCATGATCACCATCACGACATAGATGATGAACGAGCCTATCTGCGGCACGTAGTATTTGCCGGCAACGTCGAACACGCCGAGCAGGACCGCGGCAATAAGCGGCCCCTTGATCGTCCCCGCACCGCCGACTGCGACGATCAGCAGGAAATAGACCATGTACTTGAGCGGAAATGTCGGATCGAGGCCGAGGACGTCGATGCCCAGTCCGCCACCCAGCCCGGCAAGCCCGGACCCGAGCGCAAAGGTCAGACTGAAGACCCGATAGACGTTGATCCCCAGCCCGGCCGCGGCCTGCTGGTTATCGACCGATGCCCGTATCGCGGCGCCGAAACGCGTGCGCTCGATCAGCCACGTCAGCGCAAGCGTCACGACGATGACTACCGCGATCAGGAACAGGCGATACGAGCCCAGGTCGATGCCGAGCAGATGAACCTGTCCGCGCAGCAGTTCCGGCAACTGAACCGGTTGCTGCTGCGAACCGAACACGTAAGTCGCTCCGGCCATCGACATGAACACCAGGCCGATGCTGAACAACACCTGGTCGAGATGCGTGGCTCGGTACAGCCTCCGGTAGAGCGTGCGCTCGAGCACTGCGCCGGCGAGCGCCGCGGCGACGAAGGTGACCGGCAGCGAAGCCAGGAACGGCACGCCGAGCCGGGTCATCAGCACGACACAGACGTAGCCGCCGAGCATGGCGAAGGCGCCGTGCGCAAGGTTGACGAAATTCATCAAACCCATCGTTACCGACAGGCCGATGCTGATGATGAACAACAGACTTCCGTAGGCGATGCCGTCGAACAGCACGCCCACCAGGTTGCCGATCATCGCCGACGTCCGCTGAGTCAGCCGGTCAGACGCTCGGGTCCTTGACGTTGTCGATCTTGTCGAACTCGATGTTCCAGTAGTGCCCGTCGCGCATCTCGACCTTGCGCAAGTAGACGGTCTGGATCACGTCACGAGTCCCCGGGTCGATCGACATCGGCCCCCGCGGGCTGGTCCACGCCATCCCCTTCATCGCCGCGACCAGCTTCTCGCCATCGCTGTCACCGCCCGTTTTCTTCACCGCCTCGTAGATGAGATGCATGCCGTCGTACCCGCCGACCGACATGAAGTTCGGACGCATGCCGGCGTTCGCCTTCATGAAAGCGTCGACATACGCCTTGTTTTCGGGCGACGGATGCGCCGCCGAATAATGGAATGAGCTGACGATACCCAGCGCCGGCGCGCCAATCGCGTCGAGAATGTCGTCGTCGACCAGGTCTCCGGTACTGATCATCTTGATGCCCGCAGCGGCCAGGCCGCGCTCGGCGAACTGCTTCATGACCGCCGTCCCCTGCCCTGACGGCACGAACACGAACAATGCGTCCGGTTTGGCGTCCTTGGTGCGCTGCAGGAACGGCGCATAGTCCGGACCTTGCAGCGGCGTGCGCAGCGATTCGACCACCGTACCGCCGCCGTCGGTGAAGCGCTTGACGAACGTCTTCTCCGCGTCGAGCCCGGGACCGTAGTCGGTCACCAGCGTCACGACGCGCTTGACGTTGTTCTTCAGCGCCCATTCGGCGATCGGCGCGGTCACTTGCGGCAACGCGAAGCCTGCGCGCACGATGAACGGCGAGCGCGTCGGGATTATCGACGTTGCCGCAGCCATAATGATCATCGGCACCTTGGCTTCGGTCGCCAACGGCGCCGTTGCGAGCGCCAGTGGCGTCAGCCCGAACCCGGCCAGAATGTTGACGTGGTCCTGCACGACCAGCTCCTGGGCAATGCGTTTGGTGACCTCGGGAGCGCCGGTGTCGTCCTTGATGGTTAACTCGACCTTGCGCCCGGCAACCGTATCGCCATTGCGCGCGACGTAGAGCCTGCAGGCAGCCTCGACCTGGCGCCCGGTCGACGCGAACGGCCCGGTGAGGGGAAGGATCAGGCCGATCTTCAACGGGTCCGCGGCGAGCGCCAGCCGCGGCATGGATGCAGCGGCCACCACGGCAGCGGCGCCGGTCAGCACCTGACGGCGCTTACTCGAGAATTTCCGATGCATGTTCATCCTCCTTGTTATTGCGTGTTAATCTGCCGTAGCGCGACTGTCGGTCGGATCGTTAGCATGCCACGGCGATCTTGCACGGGCCGCCTCGAAGCATTTCGAGCCCCCACCTGTTCGCGCATGATAAACGTTTTGCCGGGAACCGCGCGCACCCGCCGCTGCAAGGCGTCGGCATTCGCCTCGGAGGAATCGCGATGACTATTCGCAGCACGCCCCCTTTTCGCGCCGATCACGTCGGTAGCTTCCTGCGCCCCGCTGCGCTTCTCGATGCCCGCGAGCGTCACCGAAGCGGTGCCATCGACCGTGCTCAGCTGCGTACCGTAGAAGATGCGGCGATCCGGGATGTCGTTCGATTTCAGGAAGATCTTGGTTTGGAAGGAGTCACCGACGGCGAGTTTCGTCGGACATATTTCCACATCGATTTCCTGGAGCAGCTCGCCGGCGTCGAAACCAAGGGCGGCATCGCGGTGAGCTTTCACAGCAAGGCGGGCAACGTCGATTTCGCGCCGCCGGTGATGAAGGTCACAGCGCCGGTCCGGCACGTCAAGCCGATCCAGGTTGACGACTTCAAGTTCCTGCAATCGATCACGCGGCGGACACCCAAGGTCACGATCCCGTCGCTGACGATGCTGCATTTTCGTGGCGGTCGCGAAGCGATCAGCCGCGAAGCTTATCCCGACCTCGAGCTTTTCTTCGCCGATGTCGCAGCGGCGTATCGGACGGAAATCAGCGCCCTGGCCGACGCGGGCTGCCGCTATCTGCAGCTCGATGACACCAACCTCGCCTATTTGTGCGACGAGAAGATGCGGGAAGGCGCGCGGCAGCGTGGCGACGACCCGAACGAGCTGCCTCGCCGATACGCGCGGCTGATCAATGCGGCGATCTCGGGCCGACCGGCCGGCATGACGATTTGCGTGCACCTTTGCCGCGGCAACTTCAAGAGCGCCTGGATTGCTGAGGGCGGCTATGAACCGGTCGCCGAAGTGTTGTTCAACGAATTGCAGGTCGACGGCTACTTCCTCGAATACGACGACGCCCGCTCGGGTGACTTTGCGCCGCTTCGCTTCGTCCCTAAAGGCAAAGTCGTGGTGCTCGGGCTGGTCACCACCAAGCTCGACACGCTCGAGTCGAAAGACGCGCTCAAGCATAAGATCGACGAGGCCGCCAGGCGCGTGCCGCTGGAGCAGCTCTGTCTGTCGCCGCAATGCGGGTTTTCCAGCACCGTGGACGGCAATCAGATCGCACGCGACGCACAGGCGGCGAAGTTGCGACTGGTGGTCGAAACGGCGCACGAAGTCTGGGGCACCGCATAGTGCTTCCCTGAGGCCGATGCCGCTGCGCGCCGGCATCAGCCTGATCGGACTATTCGATTATTTGCCCGGATCCTTCTGGTCCGGGTACTTGTCGAACTCGACGTTGTACAAGCCGCCGCTGACCTTTTCGACCTTGCGGATGTAGACGGTCTGTACAATGTCGCGCGTCTCCGGATCGATCGAGATCGGCCCGCGGGGACTCATCAGCTTCATGCCTTTCAACGCCGCCATCACCTTGTCGCCGTCGGTCGAGCCCCCGGTCTTTTTCAGGGCCTCGTAAATCGCAGCCATGCCGTCGTACCCCGCCGCCGCCATGAAATTCGGGCGCAGCTTCGTGCCATTGGCCTCTTCATATGCCTTCTTGAAGGCGCGGTTCTCCGGCGAATCGTGCGCGGCCGAGTAGTGGAAGCTCGTCGTCAGCCCGAGCACCGGATCGCCCATCGCATCGAGCACGCCATCGTCGGTGATGTCCCCGGTGGCGATCAGCTTGATCCCGGCTTCCGCCAAGCCGCGCTCGTTGAACGCTTTCATGAAGGCGATGCCCTGGGCGCCCGCCGGCAGGAACAGGAATACGGCTTCGGGCTTGGCATCCTTGACGCGCTGGATGAACGGAGCGAAGTCCGGATTCTGCAGCGGCGTGTGCACGCTGCCGACCATCTTGCCGCCATTGGCGGTGAACGCCTTGGTAAAGGCAGCCTCGGCGTCGAGTCCCGGCCCGTAATCGGCAACCACCGTGTAGACGTTCTTGATCCCGTTCTTCGCGGCCCATAACGCCATCGGCTGCGTGACCTGCGGCAGTGTCATCGAGACGCGCGCAATGTACGGAGACTTGGTCGTGATGATCGACGTCGCCGCGTTCATGATGATCATCGGCTTCTTGGCCTCGGTGGCCACCGGCGCCGCCGCCATCGCATTGGGCGTCAACCCGAAGCCGACCAGGAAATCGACGTTGTCGCGGGTGACGAGCTCCTGAGCGAGTCGCTTGGCTACTTCGGGCGCCGGCCCGGTCGTATCGCGTTGGATGATCTCGATCTTCTTGCCCGCGACCGTATCGCCGTGTTGCTTGATGTATGCCTTCATGCCGCCGTAGATCTGGCCGCCGTAATCGGCAAAAGGACCCGAAAATTCGGCAACCAGTCCCAGCTTGATCGTGTCTTGCGCTTGCGCGACGCCGGCGAGGCCCAGAATTGCTGCCGCCATCAGTACTCTTCTTGCGCTCGATGCGATTGACATTTCTTCCTCCTGTTTTAACTTCGACCCGAAATAATGTTCCGGCCCGCATCACGGCGGATCGGGCTACCGATCCGGTGCCGCCGGAATGACGTCGCATTCTTCATTCGAACGGCAGTCCTACGTAATTTTCGGCCAGCGACGCCGCTGCCGCGCGAGATCCGACGACATAGTCGAGCTGGGAACGCTGCAGCCGGTGTTGAAACCCATCGTCGTCGGGAAAGCGATGCAGCATCGATGTCATCCACCATGAAAAATGCTCGGCACGCCAGACGCGCTTCAGGCACGTCGCCGAATAGGCTTCGAGCAACGCATTGCCTTTGCCTTCGCAAAACGCTCCGATCGCCCGCGCCAGCACACGCACGTCGGCGACCGCGAGATTCATGCCTTTCGCACCGGTCGGCGGCACGATGTGCGCCGCATCGCCGGCGAGGAACAAGCTGTGATATTGCATCGGCTCGACGACGTGGCTGCGCATGCCGGTCACGGCCTTTTCGATGACTGCACCCTCGCGCAGCTTCCAGCCGTCGTCAGTTTCGAGCCGCGTATGCAGCTCGTCCCAGATCCGCGCATCGGGCCACGCATCGAGCTGCTCGTCGGGATTCACCTGCAGGTAGAGGCGGGTAATCTCCGGCGAACGCATGCTGTAGAGCGCAAAGCCGCGATCGTGGTAGGCGTAGATCAGCTCGTCGTGCGTCGGCGGCGCCTCAGCCAGAATGCCGAGCCACGCGAACGGATAAGCGCGCTCGAAGCTATGCAGCGCCCCGTTGGGGATCGCCGTCCGGCAGACGCCATGAAAGCCATCGCAGCCAGCGACTATATCGCAGTCGAATCGGATCGTCTGGCCCCGATCCCGAAACGAAACGCCCGGTGTGCTCGTCTCGATGTCGTGCAGGCGCACATCGCTGACGCTGAACCGGATATCGCCGCCATCCGCGAGCCGCTGGCGAATCAGATCCTTGACTACCTCCTGTTGCCCATAGACGGTGATGGCGCGGCCACCGGTGAGCTCGGTCATGGCGATGCGATGACCATGGCCGTCAAAGCGCAGCTCGATGCCGTGATGGACGAGGCCTTCGCGCTTCAGACGTGCACCGACGCCCGACGCCTCGAGCAGGTCGGCCGTCCCCTGCTCGAGCACGCCGGCGCGCACCCGGTGCTCGACATACTCACGGCTGCGATTCTCGACGACTGTGGATTCGACGCCTTCCAGATGCAGCAGATGGGACAGCAGCAGGCCGGACGGTCCGGCGCCGACAATGCAGACTTGCGTGCGCAAGTGTTTCATCGGTCCTCCGCCGAACACCTCAGTGGTCAGCGCGGCGCCTGTTCCATCTGCGCAAAGACTTCCTCAGCCAGATGAAACGCGGTGTTTGCTGCGGGAACACCGCAATAGATCGCTGCCTGCAGCAGGACTTCTTTGATCTGATCTCGCGTAACGCCGTTGTTGAAGGCGGCGCGGACATGCAGCCGGAATTCGTCGGCTCGATTCAGCGCCACCATCATCGCGACGGTGATCAGGCTTCGCGTATGTCGCGGCAATCCGGGGCGGGTCCAGATTTCGCCCCACGCATAGCGCGTGATCAGCTCCTGGAACTCCTCGTTGAACGCATCCCTCTTGGCGAGCGTGCGATCGACGTGCGCATCGCCGAGCACGGCGCGCCTGACGCCCAATCCCTTGTCATAACGTTCACTCTCGTCCATTGTGGCGCTCCGGGTCAGAAATCGAAAAACACTGTCTCGTTCTCGCCCTGCAGAACGAGATTCCACTGCAGCGTCGCCTTGGCCTGCGGCGAGCGCTTCGCGACCAGCGTCGCACGACGGTCGGTGGGAACCAGCAGCAGAATCGGATCACCCGCGTTGCCGGGATCATCGGGAAAGTAGATGCGGGTCAGCAGCTGTTTGAGCAAGCCACGCATGAACACCGTGACCACCAGATGTGGCGCCTGCATCGCGCCCCTCGGCCCCGGCACCGGGCCGGGCTTGATCGTGGTAAACCGGAATGCGCCCTGGGCGTCGCTCAAGATGCGGCCGAAGCCGCGGAATTTTCCGGCGGTCGCCCTGCTCGCGTCATCGGCCCGAACGTACTTTCCGCTGGCATCGGCCTGCCAGATCTCAAGGACCGCATCGCTGACCGGATTGCCGTCGCCGTCAGTGAGTCCGCCTTCGATCGTCAGATGCTCGCCTGCCGCGCCCGATGGCGCGAGCGCGTCGACGGCAAGCGCAGTGAAGCCTATCCTCAGGTAAGGGCCGACGGTCTGTGAAGGTGTGGTGAGTAGGCTCACGATTTCCTAGGTCCGGTTGGTCGCCATCGGCGTTTCGTCGCGGCCGCGCAGCACGATGTCGAAACGATAGGCGAGCGCGATGTCGGGAATCGTGCGCTCCCAGTCGAAGTCGGCGATCAGCCGTCGCCGCGCGAGTTCGTCGGGAACGCTGTTGTACATCGGGTCATACGGCAGCAGCGGGTCGCCGGGAAAATACATCTGCGTCACCAGCCGCTGCACCAGCCCCAGGCCGAACAGCGAGAAGTGCAGATGCGCCGGCCGCCAGGCGTTGTAATGATTGCGCCAGGGATAGGCGCCCGGCTTGATCGTCAGGAATCGATAATTCCCTTCGGCGTCGGTCAGCGTCCGGCCGCCGCCGGTGAAATTGGGATCGAGCGGCGCATCGTGGTCGTCGATCGCGTGCGCATAGCGTCCGGCCGCGTTGGCCTGCCACATCTCGATCAACGCATGCGACACCGGCCGGGCGTTCTCGTCGAGCAGCCGCCCCGAAACGACAATGCGCTCGCCCAACGGCTGGCCCGGATGCCCTGCAGTGAGATCGTGATCGCCGGGTGCCACGTCATCGGCACCGAAAACCGGCCCCGTCGTTTCGGACAGCGTATGCGGCAACAGGACCAACGGCCGCGTCGGCGCCCGCTTGATCGTCGAGCGGTAGCCGGGATACAGATACGGCGGCTGCGTATTGAAATAAGGCCGGCGATAGCCGACGACGTCGCTCATGTCAGTCGCTCCTCCTGCGGTTGCGCCGGATCGATCGGCCGTCATGCGGCTGATCGACGGCGTCAAGCATTCAATCGGGCCGTCCGCTCCCGGCCAATCACGCGCGCTCGATGATCATCGCGATGCCCTGCCCGACGCCGATGCACATCGTGCACAAAGCATACTTCCCGCCGGTGCGACGCAACTGGTATAGCGCGGTCGTCACCAGCCTCGCGCCGCTGGCCCCCAGCGGATGACCGAGCGCGATCGCACCGCCGTTCGGATTCACATGGGCCGCATCATCCGCGATGCCGTGGTCGCGCAAGACCGCCAGCGCCTGCGATGCAAACGCCTCGTTGAGCTCGATGACGTCGACGTCGGCCAGCTTCAACCCGGACAGCGCCAGCACTTTGCGCATCGCCGGCGCGGGACCGAAGCCCATGATCCGCGGCGCGACGCCGGCGACGGCAGCGGCGACGACGCGCGCCTTCGGCTGCAGCCCGTACTGATTGACCGCGGCGTCCGAAGCCAGCAGCAACGCGCAGGCGCCGTCGTTGACGCCGGACGCGTTGCCCGCCGTCACCGTGCCGTCGGGCCGGACGATGCCCTTGAGCTTCGCCAGCGCCTCGATTGTCGTATCGGCGCGTGGATGTTCATCCTTGCTCACCAGCAGCGGTTCGCCGCGCTTCTGCGCGATCGACACCGGCACGATCTCCTCGGTCAGCCGGCCCTCGGCGACGGCTGCAGCTGCACGTTGCTGGCTGCGCAGTGCGAACGCGTCCTGGTCGGCGCGCGACACCTTGAAATCTGCCGCGACGTTCTCGGCAGTTTCCGGCATCGAATCGACACCGTACTTTGCCTTCATCAGCGGATTGACGAAACGCCAGCCGATGGTCGTATCGTAAACGTGCGCGGAGCGCGAAAACGCGGCGTCGGCCTTTCCGGTCACGAACGGTGCGCGAGTCATGCTTTCGACGCCGCCGGCGATCATCAGCGTCGCCTCGCCGGCCTTGATGGCGCGCGCCGCCGAAGCGATGGCGTCCATACTGGACCCGCACAGGCGATTGACGGTTGTGCCCGGCACCTCCACCGGCAGTCCGGCGAGCAGCAGCGACATCCTCGCCACGTTGCGGTTGTCCTCGCCCGCCTGGTTGGCGCAGCCGTAGACGACGTCGTCGATGGCCGACCAGTCGACGCCGGCATTGCGCTCGACCAGCGCCTTGATCGGAACGGCGCCCAAATCATCGGCGCGAAGCGCTGCAAGCGCCCCGCCGTAGCGCCCGAACGGGGTGCGCACCGCATCGCAAATCCATGCCTGTTGCATCATCGCTCCGAAAGAGTCGCGGTCCTGCGTCCGGCCGTCCCTGCATCGGCGCTCATCAGAGGCACGCCGGTCAGTCGCTGCAGTTCGTCGAAGGCCAGCCCGTCGACGACCTCGACCACGCGCAGCCCCTGCGGCGTGACGTCGATGACCGCAAGGTCGGTATAGATGCGATTGACGCAGCGAACGCCGGTCAGCGGGTAGCTGCAGCGCTCGACGATCTTGGATGCGCCCGACTTGGTCTGGTGATCCATCATCACGAATACGCGCTTGGCGCCGATCGCCAGATCCATCGCGCCGCCGACGGCGGGAATCGCGTCCTTGGCGCCGGTGTGCCAGTTGGCGAGGTCGCCCTCGACCGAGACTTGAAACGCGCCAAGCACGCAGATGTCCAGGTGCCCTCCGCGCATCATCGCAAACGAATCGGCGTGATGGAAATACGCGCCTCCGGTCAGCAAGGTCACCGGTTGCTTGCCGGCATTGATCAGGTCGGGATCTTCCGACCCCGGCGCCGGCCCCGGGCCCATGCCCAACAGCCCGTTCTCGCTGTGCAGGAAAATTTCGCGATCGGAAGGCAGATGGTTGGCGACCGTCGTCGGCAGGCCGATTCCCAGGTTAACGTACGCACCCTCGGGAATGTCGCGTGCGACTCGTGCGGCCAGCTGCTCGCGGCTGAAACGTTTCATGGTCTGGTCCTCAAGCCGCCGCCTGCGGCTGCGCGCGCCGCGCGCCCGCGTCGACGGCGACGACTCGCTGCACGAATATGCCGGGCGTGACGATGACCTCGGGATCGAGCGCGCCGAGCGGCACGATTTCACGCACCTGCGCGATCGCGCATTTGGCCGCAGATGCCATGATCGGTCCGAAGTTGCGCGCGGTCTTGCGATAAATCAGGTTCCCCCAGCGATCGCCCTTCTCCGCCTTGATCAGTGCAAAGTCGGCCGCGATCGGATATTCAAGCACATAGCCGCGGCCGTCGATCAGTCGCGTCTCCTTGCCCGCAGCGAGCGGCGTACCGTACGCCGTCGGCGTATAAAACGCGCCTATGCCGGCACCTGCCGCGCGTATGCGCTCGGCCAGGTTGCCCTGCGGGACCAGCTCGAGCTCGATCTCGCCGGCGTGGAATAGCGCATCGAACACATACGAATCGGTCTGGCGCGGAAACGAGCAGATGATCTTGCGCACGCGCTTTGCCTTGAGCAAAGCGGCCAGTCCCACCTCACCGTTGCCCGCATTGTTGTTGACGATCGTCAGTTCGCGGGCGCCTTGCGCGATCAGCGCGTCGATCAGTTCCGATGGCATCCCGGCCGTGCCGAAGCCGCCGATCATCACCGTGGCGCCATCCTGCACGTCGGCGACGGCAGCGGACGGCGATGCCACGGTTTTGTCGATCATTTGCCAACTCCTGGGCACTGGGGATTCGTGCGATAATCGCACAATCGTGCGGTGAACGAACAAAGTCTACGCGACCCTGGCCGAATCGGTCAAGGGCGATAATCGCATTCTTGTGCGGTTACCGCCCACCTGCTAACATCGACCGCGTACGTGTCCGGAGACCTACAGATGCCGCGAGCCGCCAAATCCGCCATCCCCGCTGCCATGCGCAGTCGGACCCCCGACGCCGACCCAGGCATTGTCGCGCCGATTACAGCTACCGTCACGCCGGCGTCCGAAATCGAGGCACTTACCGGCGACCCGAATTTCATGAGCTCGCTCGCGCGCGGACTCGCCGTGATCCGCGCCTTTTCGCAGCAGCGACGCGAGCTCACGATCGCCCAGCTCAGCCATCGCACCGACATTCCGCGCGCCGCGGTGCGCCGCTGCCTGTACACGCTGGCCAAGCTGGGCTACGTCGGCACCGAAGACGGCAGGACATACGCGCTGCGGCCACGGATTCTCGCACTGGGTCATGCCTACCTGTCGTCGACGCCGCTGGCGACCGCGGTGCAGCCACTGCTCGATCAGATCAGCGACGCGTTGCACGAATCGAGCTCGATGGCCGTGCTGGAAGGCGACGAGATTCTCTACATCGCGCGCTCATCGACGACGACGCGCCTGATGTCGATCGACCTGGGGCTGGGCAGTCGCCTGCCCGCCTACTGCACGTCGATGGGCCGCGTGCTGCTTGCCGACCTGGCGCCGGTGCAACTCGATCAGTACCTGTCGCGGGTAAAGCTGACGCGATTGACCAATCGCACTGTGTCCACCGCGGCCGAATTGAAGCGCGTGCTCGCCGAGGTCAGGCGCGACGGCTACGCGATCGTCGACCAGGAGCTGGAGATCGGCCTGCGCTCGATCGCCGTCCCGGTGAAGGACGCGGCAGCGCGCTGCGTCGCCGCGATCAACGTCGGAACGCAGTCGGCGCGCGTATCGGTCGCCGAAATGCAGGCGCGGTTCCTGGCGCCGCTGGAGGCGGCGGCGAGCGAGCTTTCCGTCCTGCTCGTGCGCTAGCGCCGCTGCGATGGACTGGAATATCTGCCTCGAGCGGGCCCCCGGCATCGAGATCCGCGAGGCGCCGGACGGCCCGGTTGTCTACGACGCCGGCCGCGACCGATTGCACTATCTGAATCCGACGGCGACCCTGCTGCTCGAGAGTTGTGACGGTACACTCCCCGCCATCGAGCTTCCCGGTGCCGAGACACTGGCTCCCGGCGACGTCGGCATACGCGCCAAGCGCGCACTGGCCGAGGGCCGCGCCAACGACGCGGCGGGTCCGCACTAGGCGCTGTTCAGGCTATTCGGCGGCAGACAGCGCGGACGGCGCGAGGCCATCGTTCGGACGCAGGGACTCCTGCGCAGCGGCCGACACCGGCAACGGCCGGCCGTCGAGCCAATCGGGCAGCGCAACGCGTAGCGCAGCGAGTATCGTGGGAGCGATGTCCAGCACATTGCCGCGCCCGTTCTCTCGCGTGCCGACAATGTCCGGTCCGCTGACCCAGAGCTGCGAATTGACCGTGTGATCGCCGCTGCGCGGCGCATGGGGATGGTAGATCGGAGCATGGACCAGGCCGACCGCCGGCGATTCGCAGCGCTCGAGCATGCCGAGGTCGGTACGGAACACGCAGATCAGATCGGGTAGGTCCGGATGATGGTCTGGGCCGAACGCTTCGCTCGAGGTCTGGACGCGCGTGACGATCGCTTCGCCCGACTTTGGATCGCGCAGCGCCAGCAACTCGCGCCGCAGCATCTGCAGCAGCGCGGCGGCCTCCGAACCCGGCTCGACGCTGCCGAAAGGCTCCCTGCCCCGCAGATTGAGCCTGATGCCTCCGCAACGGTTATTGTTGACGAATGCCGC
>Ga0157375_10002235_pt1 | contig 16750 bp, 13 predicted proteins | sample M35metaG_FD_115311 | JGI IMG/M metagenome (GOLD analysis project Ga0157375, IMG submission 115311) | Miscanthus rhizosphere microbial communities from Kellogg Biological Station, Michigan, USA - M3-5 metaG | ecosystem: Host-associated > Plants > Roots > Rhizosphere > Soil | place: USA: Michigan...
TCAACATCAAGACGCGCGAAGAAGGCGCGGCGTTGTTGGAAGAACTTCGCGCGGACAGTTCCGTCGGAGTAGTTGTTTTCACTGGCGCAGGTGACAAGGCTTTCATCGCCGGCGCGGACATCGGCGAGTTTGCCGGGCGCACCTCGATAACACAGCGCGAAGTCATGATGGGACGATCGCTGTTCACCGCGATCGACACGTTTCCGAAGCCTGTGATCGCGATGATCAATGGCTACTGTCTTGGCGGCGGATGTGAGCTGGCGCTCGCGTGCGATATTCGCATTGCGAGCGAGACGGCGTCGTTTGGCCAGCCTGAGATCAATCTCGGGATTATTCCCGGTGGCGGGGGAACGCAGCGACTGACGCGTCTGGTTGGTGAAGGAAAGGCGATGGAGATGATCCTCACAGGAGAGATTTTAGACGCTCGTACCGCTTTTGATATTGGCTTGGTGAATCATGTTGTTCCCGCCGACCAGCTCCAGGCGAAGACGATGGAAATCGCAACGCGCATCTCGGAGAAGAGTCCGATCGCGTTGCAGCTTGCGAAAGAAGCGGTGAAGCTTGCTTCGCGCTCGAATTTGGACGAGGGCCTGCGCCGCGAAGTGGACCTGTTTGCGTTGTGCTTTTCGACTGAAGACAAGGACGAAGGCGTCAGCGCCTTTCTCGAGAAGCGCAAGGCCGCGTTCAAGGGCCGGTGATTGTTTTTAGCCGCGGATAAACGCAGATCTGCGTTTATCTGCGGCTCAAAGTACAAATGAAGACTCTCCTCCTCATCGTCGGCATTTTGGTTGCTACTGCCGGTGGCGTGATCACTTACCGCGCTCTGTACGTTGAACCAAAGACAGCAGTCATTATCACTGAGACCGGCATACGCCAGCTTCCTAATCAAGCCCGCGTGATCGGCGGCGCGTTATTGTTCGTGGGCGGCTCCGCCCTCGCAATCTTCGCCGCCACGCGAAAGGTCAGGTAACTCACATCAATGGTTTTGTGCTTTCTGGGTTCGGCTGATCTTGTCGATCAATGTGCGGGTTTGGTTGGCGAAGGGGCCGTTCGGTTCCAGGCGCAGGTATTCATTAAATTCAACCAGCGCATCCGATGTGCGAGAGACACGAAGCAGGAGATTGCCTTTTAATAAATGCGCGCCGGCCAGATCGGGATTCAGGATTAATGCTCGCTTCACTTCCTCATAACATTTCTCGAGTATGGGTTTCGCCTGCATTAAATCTTTAATTTCGCGCGCCTTCTCCCAATAGACTCGGGCGAGATTCAGATGACCTAAATACGACTGATCCTGAATCGCCAGTCCCTGCACCAGGACTTTCTCAGCATCCGCAATCCTATTTTCCTGCAAGTAGATTTCACTCAGCGCGAAAAACGCATTGAACGCCCGGGCGTTAACTTTGAGCGTCGCTAACAACGCTTGCTCTGCTTTGTCCCACTCTCCGAGATCCATGTAAGCAGCCCCGAGTCTCAATCTCGCTTCAACGAACTGCGGATAAAGCGAAACCGCCTTCTCGAAACAGCGCGCGGCAACCGTGGTCTTGTCCTTTCCACCTTCAGCCAAAGCCGCGACTCCCTTGTCAAACTCCTTCTGGGCTGCGGCAGGTACATTGGCATTTATAGTTCCAGTCACCGAGGAAGCGGAGGGCGAGCCTTCCGGTGAAAGCTGAAGCATCACTAAGCCGCTCGACTGCGTCGTCATATCGACGTTTTGTTGTGTATCGCGATAACCCGACTGGTGAACTCGAACTGAATACTGCGCAGGCGACAGATTGGAGAACTTGAACTTGCCTAAACGGTCGGTAAAAGCCTCGCTGATCGAACCACCGCTGTCGTAGCTTTCGAGACGAACCAAAACATTTTCAGCGGGCGCTCCGCCATGGGTAAAACGTACCTGGCCGTGGATCTCGACGGTCACCATGCCGGATGGCACTTGAGCGGGACTCACAAAATGACAAAGCGCTATTGCGAGAATGCCCGATAACAGCAGCCGTGTTCTCGTAATTGTCATGGCGTGTCTCCCGAATGAAAGACTGAATGCGGGAACGATGCGCCGGGGATTTTACTGCAAAGAAAAACGGGAGGGAATAGCTTCCCTCCCTTAAAACACCTTTCCGGGATTAAGACCTAAAACTCAAACCGAGCTCCCAATCGCATGGAGAAAGGTAAATGGTAGCCAGACGTCAGACTGATAACCGATGGTTGCAGGAAGTCCGGATTGTTTGCGCCAAGATCCAGTTGGCGGAACTGATCCGGCAGCCGCAAGCGCCGGTTGTTAGTGACGTTAAAGAAGTCGGCGATAAAGCTGATCCTCGCCCGGTCGTTGATCACCCACGGATAATCCGCGTGGAGATCAAGTTGGCTGAAGAACGGCGTTCGGCCGAGTTTGCCTCGTCCGCCCACCGGAATTTCACCGGCATTGAGATAAACAGGGTGTGGAAGAAACTCGCTAATGGGTATGCCCGATTCCATGTGGAAGCCCAGGCCGAGGTTTAGTCCGTTCAAAAGCCGGCCGTTGAAGCCCGTGCGGTCTCGACTAAATGCATAGCTTGCATAGATGTTCGAGACGAACCGCCGATCGGTATTCAGAAAACCGACTTTGAACTGATCGCCGAGCAAGTTGAATTGTCCCTGTGTGAAGTCGAATAGCGAACTGATGCCGGGATCAGTTTGAGCATTGTCATTACGCAGGTGGCCTTCGTAGTTGCCGCGCAGGGAGGCAATGCGGAAGTTCGACAACAACTGCCAGCCGGCAGAGAAGCGCTTGTTCAATTCAAACTCAAACGCCTTGTATTTCCTGACGGGGTCCGGGAACCCATCGGGAATTCCGTCGGGAATATTTACAGAGAATCCGGTGACTGGATCGATGCCAGCACTTCCGACGCACACGTTTCCGAGCGGAGTGCCGGTGACGGGATCGTCCACTTCTGATTCAATTCCTGAAGTGCAGCCTGCAGGGGCAGTGCCTCCAATCGGGAACGTAAACTCCTGTAGGTTAGTGGCTGCATCGAGTCGCGAACTCGGGTTACCGATAAAGTAGGTTTGCCCGATATTCGCATTTGCCGCTTCAGGCGAAAGTACCGCCATGTCCTCCACCACTCGCTTCAAGTTTCGATACTGATAACGAACGGAGAGAACGAAGTTGTGCGGCAACTGGAAGTCGGCTCCGATAATATGTTCATCCTGGAAGCCGAGCTTGGTGCCGGCCGTGATGGCGCTGAGATCCGACGCCGAAACGCTGATGCCATTCGCCAACCCACCGAAGTCTTCCGCTCCACTGAGTAAGTGCTCCGCGTCAATCACCGGTATCGGAGCGCCGTTCGCATCAAGCGTGACGATCCGTTGTCCGGCGGCGTTTGTCGTAAATGCCGGGGCGAAGCGTGCGCCCGTAAAGTCGAGTTCCTGCGACAGTGAGCGCTCCGCAGCGTCAAGCGGCAGGAATTCAAAGAAGCGACCGTAGTTGTAGTAAAGCTTGATGTTGCCCTTGCCGGTTGGATCAACGGTGACTCCGAGCCGAGGTGCGTATTGGCCGGTGAAGCTGTAAGCATACCGGTTGTTAGTGACCGAGTTCGGACTTCCGATCAGTCTTTCCTGCTCGGTTCGTAAGCCGAAAAGGGCAGTCACGAACCTGTTCACACGCCAGGTGTCCTGGATGTAGCCTGCGTTGTAATTGGCCCTGGTGTCGAAGGTCGGTGGACCAAACTCACCGCGGAAGACCTGCAACGAGACAGGAACCAAATTGCCGCGAACGTTGTACAGCGGACATAACGTGCATGTCTCATCCTGCGCACGCAAGCGAAACTGCACATTGAACGGTTGTCCGATTGCAAACGGCGGTATGCCGAGTTCATCGGCAGTAGTGCCAATCACGTTCGTGGATGGAATTGGGAAGCTCGGACCACTCCGCTCTCTGCTGCCCGAGTAAAGCGAACGTTGATACGTGTAACCGAAGCCGATTGTATGTTGCCCCCACATGTTCCAAATCTTCGCAGTGTTGATGTCCCACTTCCAATTTGTACTTTCCGTGGGTTCAACAAATCCGAGACCGGCGGCGATGTAGTTGCCACGAATCGGATCGATCGGAAGCCGAATCGCGATCTGGTTCACATCAGCAAATCCAGTCTCGTTGAAATGACTTCGGCCCTGGCTGAAAGATGAGTTCAGCGTCCATGTGTTCGACAGCGAGCCGTTGTAGCGTGCCGCCCAATTGCGGGTGCCATAGTCGAGAATGCTGTCAGCGGTATTGTTGTCGATGTTTAGAAAAGCGAACGACGAGCGGTTCGTCTTTGTCGGGTCGCCAAAAATCGAGAAGGTGAGCTGATGACTTGGACTCAGTACCCAATCGAGTTTTCCCGCGTAATTGTATGTGCGATAGCGGCGCGCGAACTCGCCCCGCTGAGTAAACAATCCGGAGTTGACAATTGATTCGTTTCCGGCTGCGATGTCAGATTGATTCGCGCGAACTCCGGTAACGATCTCTCGTCGAACAGTCGGATTGAAAGAACCGAAGAAGAATAGTTTGTTGCGCAAACCCGGGACATAACCGCCGAGATCGGCGCCGACGTCGTAATTCTCTTCATGGAGTAATTGGCCGATCTTGGTCACGCGGGTTTCGTCGGCCTGGCGTCGAGTAGCTTCGAATGCCTTCGGCCGTGCAAAGCCGTAGATCGAGCCGTGATACTCATTTCCTCCTGATTGAGTGATGATATTCACGATGCCGCCGATCGATTGGCCATACTGCGGCTCGAATCCGCCGGTCTTGACCTGAACTTCCTTGATGAACGAAGTGTTGATGCCGGTTCCCAACGCTCCATACACGCGCGAGAAAGTTCCGATTCCACCAAATGCAGAGTTAGTGATGTTGACGCCGTCTGCAATGTAGAGGTTATCGAGTGCAGAGCCACCGGCGACTGACGGATTATCGCGTCCGCCGTTGATGCTGTCGGTTGCTCCAGGCGAGAGATAAAACAGGCTAGACACCTGCCGCTGAACGGGCACGTTCTGGAATAGCTGGTCGTTGAGGTTCTGACCTGTCGAGGTGCTTTGTTGATCGATGCCACCGACTGTCGCGGTGACGTCGACGGTCGCTGTTATTTCACCGGTTTCGAGTTTTAGGTTGAGTGTCGATTCGCGACCGACGTTCACAGTGACGTTGTTCACCACCGCACTCTTAAAGCCGGTTTGCTCAACGCGCACTGTGTAACTGCCGGGCTCCAGGTTTTCAATTCTGAAGACCCCGCTCTCGTTTGTCAGTCCGGTTCTTTCACCCGTTTCACCTGTTACTACTACCCTGGCTCCGGGAACCGCAGCGCCCGCAGGGTCGGTGACGGTGCCACCGATCATTCCCTTTGTTTGAACGTCTTGGCCAAAAACGCCAACTGCCGCAAGGCTGAGGCAACTGGCGATGAATAAAGACCAAATTCTTTTCATATTGGTATTTCTCACTTTCACACCAAAACTTGTAAAGTGCCTTGCGTGTCGCTGGGGAAACATCACAAGGAAACCGAGTTCGATTTCACGGGGGTGTTACAACCGGGGGAGACGTGGGGGAGGTATAAAGAACAATTGTTCGATTGTTCTTCGCGCATCTGGTAGAAGCAATGAAAGTGCCAATTTGAAGATCTACGAAACAATGGAGAAGCGAAACTGAAGTGCCTGGATCGCCCAGGCTTTTGTTCCGAATAACCATTTAAATGGAAACTGCCCGATCCAAAGCTTTGAGTCGATCCAAATCGTTGAAGTTTCACGATGGTATTGCACAGCAAACTTTCGTAAAACTAACTAATAGGTTGGATCGGCGAGATCGACCGGACGACATTGAGTCCGTAGTGCTTCATCTTTGCGTTCAGGGTGGTTGACTTCAGTTGCAGCAGTTTCGCGGCCTGGCTCTGATTACCATTGCACAGCTTTAGCGCGTCTCTGATCAGCTCGATTTCAAATCGCTCGACTTCTCCGTAGAAGTCGATGCCGTCCTTCTCGAAATCGATCTGTTTAGGTTGGCGCCGCTGCCTGGAAAGCTCGGCTTGCAACGCTTCGATCTCAGTTGCCAGCCCTTTCGCAAGGGATGAGAGTTGTTCAAGGCGACGTTCGAATTCGGATTCTGTCCTGGACTCCGGGGCAGAGGGGTACTTCAATACTTGCACGAGTAAATCTCCTGGATACTAAAGCGATTTAACGCGAGTTAGATAAGCCCACTCCGTACGGTGAAGCACGGAAAGTCTTCTTAACTTGTTGAGGAATTGTTACTGGAGATCTAATCTGCCCGGTAACCGCCGGCAAAGGAGCGATCACGAATGTTCATTAAAGCAGTGGTAATCATTGCAGGGTTGATTATGTATTTCGGAAGCACCGCAGCGCAGACTAAGCCCCGAAACCGCGAGCACGCGATCTCGGGATTCCTTTTGATGGAACGCCCGCGGCATTGAACGCAATTACAGATGTCGCCGGCGTGGAGGTCGGGCAAGTCACTCTTATTTCAGGGGACGGCAAACTCGTTCCCGGAAAAGGCCCCGTGCGAACAGGTGTAACCGCGGTGCTGCCTCGCGGCAAGAACTCTACCGATCAAGTCTTCGGTGCATGGTTTACGTTGAACGGAAACGGCGAGATGACGGGCACCACGTGGGTTGAAGAGTCAGGCTTCATCGAAGGGCCGATTATGATTACTAACACGCACAGTGTGGGCACGGTGCGCGATGCAGTCATAGCCTGGCAGATGAAGAAACAGGGTAAGACTTTTCAGCCCTGGTCACTGCCGGTGGTCGCCGAAACCTGGGATGGATTTCTAAACGACATCAATGGTTTTCACGTTAAGCCGGAACACGTGGCACAGGCATTGGACCAGGCTGCGTCAGGTCCGGTTGCAGAAGGTAACACCGGCGGCGGGACAGGCATGGTGGTCCATCAGTTCAAAGGCGGTATAGGCACCTCATCGCGCAAGTTTGAAATAGACAATGCGAGTTATACGGTTGGTGTGCTGGTCCAGGCCAATTACGGATCGCGCAGCGGGTTGATGATCGCCGGCGTGCCCGTGGGCCGAGAGATTACGGATCTGATGCCGAAGCAAGGACCAGCGGATTCTGGTTCGATTATCGTAGTCGTTGCCACCGACGCTCCACTGCTGCCGCACCAACTAAAGCGTGTTGTGAAACGCGCAGCGCTCGGCATTGCGAGAAACGGTGGTATTGGCGGCAATTCATCCGGCGATATCTTCATTGCCTTTTCGACCGCTAATCCCGGTGCGGGAAAAGAAACGAGCTTGGCGAATTTAAAGATGCTGTCTAACGACCAGATAAATCCGATCTTTGCGGCGACGGTGCAGGCAACTGAAGAAGCGATCATCAATGCGATGGTCGCGGCAGAAACAATGACCGGCATCAATGGCAACACTGTCTATGCGATTCCGCACGACCGGCTGAAAGAAGTGATGAAGAAATACAACCGCTTACAGTAAAAAGGTAGATAGTGCGAGAGTTGCGCAACTTCCAAACTGGCCCACTCAAGCCTGCACCGTAAGATCGTCCTCAAGAAGTCGAAGGAGTGAATTGACGGCGCGGAGAGTGGCCGAGGAGAAGATCTGCGATTGCCTCGGAGATGGGAAGACCTGGTGTGCGTTCGAGCCAGAAGAATTCGCCGCAGGGATTGAGTTCGAGAAAGACGTGTTTATCGTCGGGCGTCAGGATGATGTCGATAGCGCCGTAGTTCAACGAGAAGTAATCCATCAGGCGCAGGACTTTTTCTTCGGCCTCGAAAGGAAGTTGGTAGGGCCGCCAGTCTTGAAGCATGCGGATGCCGTCGCGGCGCCAGTCGTGAATGGCGCGCGCCGAGACTTGTGAATCGATGGATGCAGACATCACGCGGTGGCCTACGACTGTGACGCGAATCTCAAGCGCCTTTGGGATCAACTCCTGAAAAGTGGCGGGGCAGAGACTTAGGCCGAAGAGGTCCGCGAGGTCTTCGGGACCCACAGGATTGGTAAAAACCACGAGTTCTTTTTCTTCGTCGTAGATGGCGAAGGAAGAGAGCATCTTCGTCACGATCCCAGCGTCGCAACTCTTTGCGAACGCGCGGACAGCCACGGGATCGTTCGTCGTCAGCGTGCGCGGTATCTCCAGTCCGAGTTCGCGGGCGACTTGTAGCTGAAGCTGCTTGTTCTCCGCGTGACGGATGTGATGTAGGTGATCCACGCGGAAGGCTTTGAGACTGGCTAACATTCCGCGAGCGGCCGCACTCGCTTCGCCGAGTGACGCATGCCGCAGCTGCTTGTCGAGTCCTGCCGGAAGACGAGCGCCTAAGTTGAGGCGGCGGTGCCAGATGCTATCGACTTCGCGCAGATCGAACTCACCTTCTTCGTTCGTAAGCGTGAGACGCTCGTCGCCCGATTTGCCATAGTAAGCGGTGAGATGCACGTCGGTCGGATAGCGGTCGGTGTTAAAGCGAATCGTGTGGCCCCCTTTGCGGGCGATGGCCTCAGCCACTCGCGCGACGCCTTCGTTATCGTCGCTGTGTGTGATGATGAGAACAGACATAAGAAAGTGCTCAGTAGAAGTCTTCGTTAGCGACTCATCAACGTTAGTAATGCAGAGCTTACTTACTACTGACTCTGTCTTCGAGTAGCGCTTCCGCAATGGCCTCCGAAATGAGAAGACCGAGGTCACGTTCAAGCATGCCCCATTCGCCGCTCGGGTTCACTTCGAGGAAGACGTATTCGCCCGAAGGAGTGCAGATCAAATCGACGGCGCCGAAGACGAGGCCGAGTTCCGACATCAATGTTTGCAGGCTGCTTGCTATTTCCGGCGGCAATTGGGCCTTCTCCCAGCGACACTCCTCGGGTGTGGCACGCCGCCAGTCTGTATGCCCGCGCGACGTGCCTGTCGCGTCGAGCGCACCTGCGAAGGCTTTGCCCGCCACACAAGCAACGCGCAGTTCGCGCGCTTTCGGAATCAACTCTTGAAAAACCATCGGACTATGGCGAAGTGTCTCGGCATCAGCCAGGTCTTCTTCGCGGACGCGGCTCGTGTAAACGAAGGGCTTAACGGCGTCCATGCTTACGTTCAGGGGGCGGAGTAGCTTTGCTACCGTTTGCCCTTCAGTCTCTGCGAAGAACTGTCGAGCTGCGGCGGGGTCGTTGGTAACGAGGGTACGCGGCACATGCAGACCGGCGCGCGCGGCTAGTCGGAGTTGTCGCTGCTTGTTCTCCGCGTCGCGTTGGTGATGAAGGTCGTTCACCCAGCGCGCGCTGTGGAACGCGTCGAGAAAACCTTCGAGCGCCGCAGCGGACTCGTTGACGCACATCGAGTGATAACGGTCGTCAAGGTCATTGGCCATACGAGGCGGCCAGAGCTTGCGCGCCCAGACGGCGCACACGTCGTCGGCAGAAGTCTGCTGTCCTGCTTCCGTCAAGAGGTTTGCGGCCCGTTTGTCGCCCGCGCGAACGGAGAGCTTGACTTCTGAGGGAAAGCGGTCTGAATTGAAACGAATGGGACGAACGCCCCTACGTGCGAGAGCCTGTGCGACGAGATCGACGGTATAGAAGTCGCCGCTGTGTGTCAGGAGTAGAACGGCGTCGCGCGGCGCTGTTGGAGACATGCGTCCGAGTAGTTGAAAGGTGCGGCCCGCATCCCGGCAACGCGCTACGGGAACAGCTATCGCGGCGAATGCTTCAAACGAGGGCCGGTATCTTGTTTGTTAGGAATGCCGGACAGACGCGAGGGCGAAGGCGCTCGACTCTCGACCGGTTTCCGTGGTGTCCGAAACGGTCGTTATTTATTGCTGCGGTCGGTTGTTGCCGACGTGTACTCAATTCGCTGATCCCACTCGTCCTGATCGGACGGGTACTTGAGGGTCTGTGCCGTACCTTTTGCCGTATCCTGGCCTTCAAGGAAACGCGCGAAGAACGGCAAGCTATGCTCGGAGCTTTCGAGGGCGGATGCTTCTGTCTTCTCTCGCATTGAGTAGATCTCCTTTTAGGGTTGAATGAGTTGTTGCGAGGTTCAAAAATTTTACGACGACGACCATGATGCGTCAACAGCGCTTTGGAGATATTCCGCGTCTATCATATTCGCGGAGTGTCAGAGTTCAGTTGCGCTTCGACAGATTTTTGTTGACTGCTTAGGGTCGAAGCAGTATATGGGGTGAGTGCCCAAGCTCTAAACCTTATTTCTTAGTTCAACAAATCTCGCCCAACCTCCTCGAACTCGCTATTACAGAGGGGAGCACATCATGACCAACGATGAACTGCGTTTGAACGCAATTGCTGCTTTCAAGTCGCTGCCGAATGGCTTTGAAGTAATTAGGGCCAAGGTTGTCCCTGTCAACGGGACGGATCAGGGTGAGGCGGGGTTACCGACACCGCTGGTTTGGCTAAACTTTTTGGACTCGACCCAGCAGCCTCAGGAACTTATCTTCAAGCTTGATGTCGACGAGTCTCAGTGGGTCGAGAACGAAATTCTACGGCGCCTTCGGTCGAGTTCCACTTCAATCGAAAACAAGATCACGGTTAGTTCAGTTAGTGGGCTCCTGGTTGGAACAAACACCGGCGTGATCAACAGAAACTACTTTGGCGGTGATACTTATAACCACGTCCAATTCTATGTTCTGAGTGCATCTGGGCGCCTCTCAGGGATGAAGAACCTGATCAGAGAGGTTCCTGATCCGTACAAATTCCTCTCACCATACAGCGCGCAAGACAGTCTCATCTTTAAAGGACGTGAGGACCAAATCCGCCAACTGGTCCTCTACATTTATGAACACAGAATAGTGGTTGTCAACGGCGAGGCTTCAGTCGGAAAGACATCGCTGTTGGCTGCGGGCGTGATTCCTCACCTGTTGGATAAAGGATTGATGGCCATAAAAATCCAGGAGTACACAAATCCAGTTGCGGTGATTACTCAGGTGCTCAAGTCCCAACAAGAAGGTCTGCAAATACCGTTACCTGATACATTAACGCTGCCAAATTTGATCCACGCCATAACCAGCGCTATCGAGGGGACGTTAGTGCTGGTACTGGATCAGTTCGAACTTCTTTTCGAAAGTTCAATTAGTAGTGAACAACGCAATCGTTTTATCGACGAGTTGGCGATCTGTTTGCGTGAGATCCCTTCCCAGTTGCTGCGGCTTGTCATCGCGATCCGTTCCGAAGCAAGGACTCAACTGTGGGAACTCCAGGAGCGTTTGCCGGAATTGCTTCGGTGCCAAGTGCAACTATCGGCGCTGGATCGGGCTAACGCCGCAGTTGCGATTAGAGAACCTCTGCGGGTGGTGGAGTCGCGAGTGGCGTTTTACGACGATGTTGTAGAACGGTTGTTAGTGCCAGGTCTAGCTGAGATTGGATCAGGTGATCCAAATCTTATCCATCCTCCTTACCTGCAGATCGTTTGTTCCTGGCTCTACCGCAAGTCGACAGAGACCGATCCTCCACGGGTGATTGACGAGAAGATGGTGAACCAGGCGAAAGGCGCTGATGGAATCTTTGCGAGCTATTTAGAAGAAACTCTCAATGCAATTGAAGACGAGCGTCGCTTGTCGTCACGAATGTTGGCATTAATGGCGCGGCCTGAGGTGGACAAATGGGTAACTCCAACACAGCTTCACGAAATGAATTCCGCCTTTTCGCACATAGATATTGAAAAGACTACGGAGAACTTAGTCTTGGGAGGTCTCCTGGTAAGACGTGCGATTGATGACAAGTATGCTTTCGTGAATCCTATCATTGCGCGGGAAGTCATGAGACTTGCAGGACCCGAGGCAGAGAGGAGAAGTCGGGCCGAAAATGAGGTTGAAAGGGTGTGGCTGTCATGGCTGGCTCGGAATGCCTTTGCTTCCGGTGAGCAGTTGCGTTACCTCGAAGAATTCGGCATCGACTTAACGCCACGCGCAGTTAAGTCGATGCTTTTGCTTCGTTCGGCCGTTGAGAGACACGAACCGCCGAAACAGTGGCTTGACCTGCTCAATGACAAAGAGGGCCGTGAGCTCATGTCTCAACTTGAGGGCTTCCCTCGGCCGGCCGACATGGCTATCGCCAGTGAGATGGTTTTGACTAAGGCGGAAATGTTATTGGAGTTGCCTACAGCAACGAATGGAGATTCAGCAACCGAACAATCCAGCTCGGCGGGCAGAGTTGCTCGAAATGCTGTCACGCACGCTGATGCTGCGGTAAGACAAACCTGTGCTCTCGCCCTAACTGCAATCAGTGATGACAAGACAGTGGGACTGAAACGGCTCACAGATGCACTGTTAGCCGGAGGGAATCTGCTAAAGCGACGTGCCGAGCTACGTGGCGCGTTAGCAGATGCCGACCCTGTGATTGCGAAACTCAACCGCGATTTGTCGCCGTTGGATCGGAGTGCGATCTGGGCGTGGCGCGCCTTGCGACGTATTGCCCAGGATCGAAGACGATGGCTTGTTTTGGTTTTAGGTGGTGCATTGGGGGCGGGCGTTTGTTTGGGAATCATGCGCATAGGCATTGCAGCATTCGCATACGGAGAGCAACCCGGAATTCAGTTTAGCATGTTCTTCTATTACGGATTCATTTTTGGCGGGTCACTCGCGCTAGGCATGAGTTTGGCCAAACCATTATTGTTGCGGGAACATGCGCAGCGGCAACGTGACGTAGTTTCGGCGGATCCGTCGCTCAGCACACTAACCACTCCACTCGCTGTCGTGCTGGGGACCGCATTCGCGGGTGTAGCGCAAATCCTCCTGCTAGTTTTTAACGGCTTATCACCGTTCGAAAACCCACTAGTGGTGCCAATGGGATTTGCGGGCGGTTTGGGACTGAGTTTATCGATTTCAATATTCTTTCAGATGCGGTCTCGTGTCGCCGCCTGGCTGCTCATGATCATCTGCGCCCTGACCAGTTGGGCGCTCATACAATTACCATTTAATATTTCTGCCGCGCAGGCCGACGCTCTTTCGATTGTGAATACCGGTTGGTATTACGAATCGCGATTCCAGAATTATTCCTGGTGGCCCACACTCGCAGCCCGTTACTCTAATCTGTTCGACCTGATTGCGACATTCGACTCAGCACTTGTTGGGATGTTTTTGGCGGTTGGTATGTCAATCGGCTTCACCTGGGCCAGGAAATATCTCAATCGCCCAGCCGCGATTGGGAATTTCACCTCTGGAGTAAACTCATGAAAAGCAAACTCCCCATTGCTCCATCCAGAATCTTAATTTCTCTAGTTCTTGTTTCAATTGTTTGCCTGGCGAGTTGCGGGCGAGCTTGCAATAAGTCGGTTTCCCAGCCCGACCAACCGCAAGTGCCGGCAGGACCGGTTGCCACGTCGTCGGCGAACTCTAAAGATCAGCCGCCCGAGAAACTGGACGAGGACAAAGACGACTCAGTTGCGGTCGGTTCCGAAACAATAGCAGCCAAAATCAGATCAAGCGTCCGCCAACTGCTCTCTACTGTTTTTCGAATCAGAGGTGGCGCACAGCAGTTGGTCTCGGATCGAACTTATCCTCTGAAAACTGGGGATCGAATCAAAACAAACGATTCCGGAACAGCCCAGGTGAATATTGCGGACTGCATGACGGTCTATGTCTTTGCGTCGAGCGGACTAACAATGTCTACCTGTCCAGGCTTTGCACGCGGCAGCGCCGTCTGTTCGAGCAGTGGAACGAGTCTCTTCAACAATCGCTGCCTCTCCCACATACGAAGAGTAGAAACAGATACAGCGGAGATCAGATTGGAAGGCACCTACTTCCGCGTCGCATACTGGCCGGAAAAGAAGCGCACAATTATTGATGTCCATGAGGGCCCGGTACGGGTACGTCAGTTACTGGATGCCAGGCGTCGAAAATTCGATAAAGCCGTCCAAATCGACGCAGGTTGCTGGTGCGCTCCTTCTGATAATTGTTTTGTGCCAGGAGTACCAACAAATGGCCCACAGCCTTGCACAAAACTCACGCCTGAGAATGCAGCTTACCTTGCTCGTACAACCAAAGAAAGTTCAGGTCGGGCCACACAGGACCATACGCCAATTGCGCCGGGTCCTACGATTGAAGGGCCAAGCTCTGGACCTGGTCCCGATCCAACCTCTGGAGTTTCGAACACGGACACTGTCGATTTTGGACAGGTCGAGATCGGATTGGAATCCGTCAAGAGTTTGACGATCACGAATATCTCCTCGCTACCGCTCAGGTTCACGTCTGTTTCACTTAACGATCCGATTCACTATTTCGAAATTGGTGACAATACCTGTCCAAATGTTGGTCTTGAGATGGGAAAGGCATGCAAGATTGACGTTAGTTTTAAACCTTTGGACCCAGGAAGTTATTTGAGGTTCATGGAGATTGCCGACAATGCGAAAGGAAGCCCGCGCAAAATATCTGTAAAGGGGAGTGCGGTGCCTGGGTGGGCGGCGACAACGTTAATTCAGCCATTGGCCCTTCAGTTTAAGGAACAATCTGTTGGGACGACGAGTACCACTCAACGCATTACTATATCTAAAGGTAAACCAATAGCACCGCCGAGTTTCGAAGGACCGGCGAAAGGCGACTTCAAGATCGTCAGCAACGACTGCACAGATGCGAAAAGCTTATGTGAGATCGAAGTAACCTTCGTGCCAACAGTAGCTGGTGAGCGGGAGGCGACATTGGTAATTTCACCGCCAACGTCGGGTCCGGGTGGAGCAGTCGAGCCAAGAAAGGTAGTGGCATTGCACGGCGTGAGCACACCTAATGCTCCCGATCCGGCTACGTTGAGTCCGGTTCTCAAACTGCCAACCAGTAAGGTTTGTTTCAATGCTCACAAGGTGGTTGATCCGAAAGCAGTGCAAGTTAGAAAGCTCGAAACAATCACAGTGACAAACGCCGGAAAAGGTCCTCTGCTCATTAAGGATCTTATTCCGAGCACAAAGGATTTCGTCGTTAAGTCGCAGACTTGTATTGGCGCGAAAGTTACGGAACGTTGTGACATAGCGGTCGGCTTCACTCCTGTAGATACTGGTGTGCGTTCGGGCACCCTGACGATTATCAATAACGATCCCAATAGCCCGACGAAAGAAGTGCGCTTAGCTGGACGCGGCAAGAACAGAAACTGGTTTATTCGTGGTGTGCAGTGGCTGTTCCGTATTAACCAGGGAGACGACTGCAAGTTTTAGCTTGTTAGAGACAGAGTACGGAACGGATCTACTTTGGTCTTGCGTTAGGGCCTGACGCAACGGAATCACACTTACCAGATATGTTTCCAGTTCGTACGAGTTCTTGCTTTAGTCTATTTTCTACATCTTTGCACTGTCTCTTATAAGAGTCGGTCAACAAACCGGCTGAAACATTAGCGCAGTCACAGTCGATCAGAGAGGATGAGGTTGGCGTGGTATCCGTTGGTGGGTTCACGGCTGAGAATGCGACCGCAACATTATCAGCTTTCGCCTGTTCCACGACTTTTTCAATCCAGGGTTGTAATTTAAGCGCTGTGGTTACGTCCGTGAGCCGCTCTATAGAAATCGGCGTACCCAAAAGCAGACCATTGAGTTGAGGAATCGCTCCCTTCTTATCATCTGGCACACTAATCATAAAATTGCCCTCAGGGATCTCAACCGCCTCACCAAGCGTTCGTTGATCATCACTAACAGCCACTGAACGAACGTTGATCTTGCCTTTTAGCACCAACACGAGCGTTAGCTGTGCAGAAGGCAGATAAGTAACTGAAAAATAAGTGCCTTCAACTGCAATTTCGGCGGTATCGGTTTGAATGAACACTTTATTGCTACAGGTGTTATTGAAGAGACTCGTGCCGGCAGCGGCGCAGGCAATACTGCCACTCTTATAGGCCGATTTGGGACACGCCGAACGCATTAGCTGGCTGTCTCTGAATACATAAACCCGCATGCAGTTCAGGATGTTTACTTCGGCTTCTCCATTCGCATCGGTGGCGATGCGATCGCCTTTGTTTAGATCGTGCCAGGCATCGTCAGCCAGGCGTTGTGAGTTTTGCGCGTTAGTAAGGATGACACTGGCGTTGCGCCGGCTCACCTGTGAACCATCCGTATTAGGTGAAGAGATCTTGGGCGGTTCTGTAAAAGACTGGTTGACATTGCTCTTGTTGCTATTGTCAGTTGGACCAGTACAACGACACGCCACGAGCACTATGATGGCGAGGGCAAGTTGAATTCGGCGAGAGTAGTGATTCATTATTTCGACTTGAGTCGTCCAAGATCCGTCACTACGACATCAGCATCGGGACCGACCAGATCGCTCTCAAATTCAGTATGTATTTCTCCTCCTTCAGCTTCTCCAACCCTCGTAACAATCAATTTACCCTGTACTTCGCGGATATTTACCCGAGTAGTGACCTTTGTTCCGGACTCTTCACGCCTTTCGCCTTTGAAGGTAATTGTTTGACCGTAAATTGACTCGAGCAGTTGGCGCAGAGCATCAACATTGGCCAACAAATCATTGTCGTTGGGATCAACGTCAATTGCGCCATCTGCGTAATTCACCAGCTTACCGCGTAGGAGTAGTAGGGCCTTGTGTTGCCGTTCAACCTCATCGAAGTCAACTTCCGGTGATCTCAGCTGCCCCTGAAAGACAGCCGGAAGTTGAATCTGCGCCGGTTCAGTTTTTGGTGTGGCTGCTGCGCTGGCCCCTTCCTTTTGTGCGGCCTCCTTTCGCGCCGCACGACGCTCCAGGATTTTGCTGACTTGGCCATAGAGAAACTTGATTCCCTCAGTCAGAACTGTACCTCCAAGTAAGGCCAGGGAAATGGGATCTGCCATAAACGCCTCCTCTTGTATTTACTTTTACA